>ENA-ORXM01000015-ORXM01000015.1-marine-metagenome-genome-assembly--contig:-NODE-15-length-328860-cov-61.631194_pt1 | contig 328860 bp, 244 predicted proteins | sample MGYA00237867_ERZ511480 | MGnify/ENA primary metagenome ERZ511480 (study PRJEB26309, sample SAMN06266103) | marine metagenome | isolation source: Algal blade | place: United Kingdom:Sidmouth, United...
TCAACTGAATCGTCGGTTATTTCAAAAGGGCTGACCTACGTAAAGGCACATCAGCGTAAAGAGTTACGCGAGCTATTGATAGGAGAACAGTCGGGGTTTTGCGCTTACACAGAAAAATATATCGATCCTATTGACGCTTGCGACATTGAACATTTTGACGACCGCAAGAAGAATACGGCTCAAGACAGCTACTGGAATTGGTACGCTGTGCTGCACAAAGTTAACCAAAGAAAAGCTAAAATCGAGAATTTTCTGCCCATATTGATGCCATATAGTGATGAATTATCTGAGCGGATCCAATATCAGCATGGTATGTTCGTTACAACAAATTCCAATGACGTGGAGGCTCAAAACTTGATCGAATTATTACGCTGGAACGATCCCGGATTGGCCGAAACACGCGACAGACACGTTTCACGCATTGAAAGTCTACGCGCATATTTTCCAGACAGTGATGAGGAATTTGTGGAATTTCTCAGACGCGACCCAGCCAATCTGAGCTACATCTCGGCCGTCGAAGCAGCGCTCGGGTTAGCGCTCACCTAACCGAACGTTCAGTAAGCTATGTTGAATACAAAGAATGCGACCCGCATACCCAATTGCGCAATGCGTTTTATCTCTTTATACCCACCACCGTATGCACGCGGTGATCAAAACAGAACTCGTCCGCCTCGTTTGTGTAAACGTGCATTCCGCTCAACCCACTTGCCTCATCCGAGCGCAATAGATCTCGCACCTCTTCGGTCACGCTTGGCGGTGTTTGTGAATTGCTCAACCACTCTTCGATCACCTGCGGGCGATGTTCGGTCTGCACATTCTCAATCTCTACCTCAACATTTGTGAACAGCTCCAACAATTCCGTCAGCGAAAGCGCATCCGTGTGCGATGGATCTCGCAAGCGCTCCCACCGATCTTGGTAATCCCCTCGTGCGGGCACTTCGCTGGAACAGAGATCCTCAACCGCAATTTTGCCACCGACGCGGCAGACTCTCACCATTTCTCCCAAAACAGCGGCCGGATTGGGCATGTGATGAAAAGCAAAGCGGCAGACGATTATGTCAAAGCTCGCGTCGTCAAACGGCAGCTGATTAGCATCCGCTTTTTCGAATTGAACATTGGTCAGGGCGCGCTCATCGCGATTTTTGGTCGCGATTGCAAGCGGCGCATCGGTCAGATCGATACCAACAACTTCGCATCCTTTGGCGGCAAAAGCCAACGCCACATAGCCAGGACCGGTGGCAATATCCAACACGCGATCGGTTGCACGAGGCGCACTGTTTTCAACCAACCGCTGCGCCCACTTTGGATCGATAATGGTGGGGTTGGATGAGTATGCATCGGCTTGTTTGGTAAATTCATTTTGGATTAACTGGTTGTGGGTTGTGCTTTGGTTTGACATTTCCGCCTCCCGGGAAAGCTGCAAAATTTTGTAGAGAGCGTTATTATCAAGCTCGATTGTTTAATTGTCAAAGGGTAGATAATTCTCTTCCCAGAGCAAGCAAAGGAGAAAACAATGGACTATCGACGCATGGGTCGTAGCGGACTCAAAGTATCGGAATTATGTTTGGGCACGATGACTTTTGGTCACAGCACGGATGAGACAGAAGCGGCTAAAATCGTGGACATGGCGTTCGATGCTGGGATCAATTTTTTCGACACAGCCAATTCATATGCGGAGACGCGATCTGAAACAATTTTGGGAAACACGCTAAAAGGGCGGCGCGACAAAGCCATTATCGCCACTAAATTTTCGAACCCGATGGGGCCAGGGCCAAACGATTCGGGCATGTCGCGCGTTCACATTATGCAGGCCCTTGACGAAAGTTTGCGCCGCCTGCAAATGGACTATGTGGACCTCTACTACATTCACCACGTCGACGAACAGACGCCGCTCGAAGAGATGCTGCGTGCTCTAGATGACTTGGTGCGCATGGGCAAAGTGCGCTATATCGCGTGCAGCAACTATCAAGCATGGCGGCTGATGGAATCGCTCTGGATCAGCGATAGCAATGGGTGGGCGCGCTTCGAATGTTATCAGCCCCAATATAATTTAGTGGTGCGCGACATCGAACAGGAACTGATGAAAGTATGCAGCTATAAAGGGTTGGGTGTGGTCTGTTGGGCACCGATGGCGGGTGGTTTCTTGACCGGCAAATACGCGCCTGGGGAGAGAACTATCAGCGGTACTCGCTCTGAAGAAAATTGGGCTTACCCCGAAGCATACTTTGCTGCCAATGCGGATGAGACGCTCGAAACCTTGCTCGACGTGGCAAAACAGTTGGGGAAGACGCCAGCGCAAGTGGCCATTAGATGGGTATTAGAGCAACCGCTCGTTACCAGTGCAATTGTCGGCGCACGCACCACCGATCAATTTGCGCAAAATCTGGGTGCAGTCGGCTGGCGCCTGAATGGGGACGCGTTTGATCGCCTAAGTAGGGTTTCGCTCTTACCAGATCGCTACCCCGAGGCAATGGAAAAGAGCATGACCGAGCGGCGCAATAGTGCAGTACAGATGCCATGATAGAAAACATTCTATAATACTCAATAAGGAAAATCGCATGATTAGACTAACCGTGCTGTACAATCTTGCCGATCACGTCAACGAGGATGAGTTCCTCGAATGGCGCTTGGGCGAACATCAAGAAGAGAACATGTCCTCGCCCGGCGTCATCCGATCCGACTTTAGCCGAATCGATACACTAGCCATCGATCCAACCGAACGCGGTACCCCGCCCCACCGCTTTATGACCACCGCAGACTGGCCAGACATGGAGAGCTTCCGCAAGGCCTTTTACGATCCCGAAATGCAGCAGAACATCCAAGAATCCATGCACAAACTCAAAGATCCGCTATTTTTGGTCAGCGAAGTGCTGGCAGCAGAGAGTAATTTGTAAAGTGGCCATCACTGGGGTTGAAATCAACTTTGATACCACCTTGTGTACTGTCGATGAGTGGGACTCTGTTGAACTCTAATGAGATAGGCTAGAGTGTATAAAACAGAAAGGGGCCAGACAAATTTGTCTGGCCCCTTTCTGTTTTATACACTCTTAAAAATCAAGCTATTTCTTCTTGTTGCTTTTGCTCTTTGCGTTGACGACAATTTGCTTTGGCTTGGCTTCTTCAGCTTTTGGTACGCTAACGGTCAAAACACCGTTGTCAAAATCAGCTTCGATACTGTCAGCATCAACGGGCGAATTGAATGTAAGTGTGCGCTCGTATGCGCCGGTGAAGATTTCGCGGCGGAGATAAACTGGCCCATCCTCTTTCACTTCTTCATAAGCGCCATTAATGTTAGTGGCTTCTGCTAGTGCGTGTGCAGCACGAAGCGTTAACTCGCCATCTTCAAATGTAATTTCTACATCGTCTGGGCTAAAGCCAGGCAGATTTGCCCGAAGCATGTAAATATCGTTCTCAGTCCAAATGTCAATTGGCAATCTTGCGGTAGTCGCTGAACTGTTAGCGGCTTCACCTGTGCTACCACCATTCTCAGTGTAATCATATCCTACAGCGGCGTGTTTCATCATTTCCATCATCTTCGCACGGTGCATGTTGTTCATTTCACGGACGGTTGGAGAAAATCGGTTATGTCTCATAGTTTAGTATTCCTCTTAAATATTGATTGTTGAATTTTAATTTAATTAAGCACTCGGCAGAATTTATTCAATTCACTTTGTTTCCGAACTGTGCTTGTTTTCTTGCTACGATAAACAGTATATGCGTTTTTCGTTAGCGCAACGCTAGCAAACTGTTACTAGATGATTAGATATTTGTAAGCAAAACGTTAGCGTTACTTGTTGCTCTGTTTTAAGGCTCTTTGATATACTCCGCAGCAGTCGAACATATGATTAGTTTTTAGTTGTATATCAGTACATTTTTTCTAGAGAGAAATTTATGCGAGAGGTAAGTATCGTGGGGATCGGTATGATCCCGGTTCGAAAGCAGTATGAAAAGTCGCTGCGCGAAATGGGTGCTCAAGTAATCCGCATTGCCATGGAAGACGCAGGCATCGACAAAGTGGATTCGCTGATTGTTGGTAACATGCTTAGCGATGAATTGCAGGGACAAAAGCATATTGCCACCCTCATTGCGGATGAAGCTGGCTTGATTGGGATTGAGGCATTACAGGTGCGTGCGGCAACGGCTACTGGTGCGGCAGCATTGCGCATGGCGTACTTGTCTGTGGCAAGCGGGGATGCGGATACAGCCATCGCGCTGGGGGTCGAACAGATGAGTATCGGGCAGCCGACCCCCGCTTTGGCTAAGGCGCTAGATGCAAAATATGAAGTAGCGGTTGGTGCCAATTTGATCAGCCGTAATGCAGATCTAATGCGGCTTTATATCAATAAGTATGGAATGCCCGAAAATGGGCTGGCCAATTTTGCAATCAACGCGCACGCCAATGCCATGCACAACTCCAATGCACTCTTTCACAAAGAAATGACGCGTGAAAGCGTCATGAATTCGAAGATTATTCATCCGCCGATCCGCCTGATGGATTGTTCGCCAATCTGTGATGGTGCGGCAGCCGTGATTTTGGCTCCGACAGATGAGGCGCGTGCGTATACAAGCCAGCCGGTGCATATTCTGGCGTCCAGCGTGGCAACGGATCGATTCCGTGTCGAGGATCGCGTTGATCCGCTGATGCTGGCGGGCGCGCGGCTATCGGCTATTCGTGCGTCACGGCGTGCAAATGTAAACCGCGAAGATGTGTCGCTCTTTGAGGTTCACGATGCGTTTAGTATTATGGCTTGTCTGCTGCTCGAGTCAATTGGCTACGCGCGGCGTGGGGAAGGTTGGCGCTTGGCAGAGGAGAAACGAATTTTTCAAGGCGGCGATATTCCGATTGCGACGATGGGTGGGTTAAAGGCGCGCGGTCATCCAATAGGTGCGACTGCGCTCTACCAAACGTGCGAGATCGTTTTGCAGTTGACCGAGCGAGCGGGGAAGAATCAGATTGCCGATCCAAAAATTGGGTTGTTGCAGTCTGTGGGGGGTGCGGCGTCTACGGTGTTGACCCACATTTTTGGGGTGTAGGGGCACGACATATCGTGCCCCTATTAGGATATCAGACAATCTGATTAACCAATAGTGATTCATCCGTTTGCAGGCGGCGAATATTCTCGACCAGAATGTCGATTAGGTTGCGCTCATAGTGGACGGTTTCGCCGCCGGTGTGTGGCGTGATGATCACATTTTCCATTGCCCAAAATGGTGAATCTTCAGGCAGTGGTTCGTCGACAAGAATGTCTAACCCTGCGCCAGCGATAGAGCCAGATTGGAGTGCCGCAAGCATAGCGGCTTCGTCCACGCAGGCACCACGCGCCATGTTGATCAGGTATGCGCTCGGCTTCATTGCGGCAAAGGTGGCGGCATCGACAATTTTTGTGGTTTCGGGCGTGAGGGGGCAGGTGAGCAGGACATAATCGGCGCGGCCATAGTGATCAAGAAGTTGGTCAGGAGTGATAACTTCGTCGGCTGGACCTTGGGCTGTGGCGGGGTTGCGCTTAGATCCAATGACGGTCATGTCGAATGCTTTGGCAAGCTTGGCAACGCGCGAGCCAATATCCCCCATGCCAACAATCAAGAGCGTTTTGCCCTGTAGCTCATCCTCTCGCTGATCCAGATTGGCTATCATGCCGCGCCAATGGCGTCTATTCTGATTGTCCCGCCCCGTGTGCATGTGCCGTGCAAAGGAGAGGATATGCGCTAGTGCATGGTCAGCCACCGCGAATTTGTTGGTCCCCTGAGCGCTCGCCAGCGGAATCCCGCGCTCTTTCAATTCTTCCAATGGAAACTGATTGTACCCCGCGCCAATTGATTGGATAAACTTAAGGTTCGGGGCTATATCGAGCAATGAATCGCTCCAGAATGCAGAGATCACCAACACATCCGCATCGGCTAGCGGAATGGAGATTTCGTCGCGGCTCCAAGCTTGAACAAAGCTAAAATTTGCGTTGCGCGTCTCTAGTTCAGCAGCAAGTTGATAGGCAGGGTGAGCAAAGCAGATGGTGACTTTATCTGTAGATAAAATGGGCATGACTTTCTCCGGCGGACGTTTGAGGATTACAGTTGCATGAGCGCGATGCTGATGACCGTGATCAGCGCAAGGGTGGCAAAATTGATGATGCTCAGCCGAGTGAGATAGTTGTAAAGAACGCTCTGACGCAGCGCGTATTCTACCCACAAAATGTAGATAAGTACGATTGAGCCGAGGCTAAAAAGGGATAGGCGAGAGACTGAAGCAACGCTACCGTCGTGCCAATCTGTGGGCCGCCACGGGCTTTCGATTAGGCGTTCGGTAAGGTGGATAACGGTATAATGCACGCGCCAAGCTGCGAAGGCCGCCAAGAGCATGAGCAGAAACCAGATGAGGTATGAGGCTATCCAGTGAGATGTTTTAGGCATGGGTACGTTTCCAGAAGAGGGTAGTGGTTGGTTCTAGAATTATACCAATAGAAGCTGGTGGCGCATAAACTACAGATCGGAGCAGTGGGAAAAAATTTAGGGCCAAAGATCTCGCTATAAAACGGGATCTTTGGCCCTAAAAGGGAGAAAAGAAAGAGAAGGAGGCTACGAAGAGATAAAATATGGACGTCAAAATTTATCTCTACAGTAAATTAATCGTTATTATCTAGTTAATCCTTCGCGCAATTCAAAAATTCACTACATTTCTTTGAAATTGGATGTAACTGCTCAGCTCCCCCTTATTTTCGATACAGCCGCTGTGCTTCCAGGCCCACAAAAAGTCGCGGCTACTAAACTGGCGGCTGGGGCCGAACGGTTTACAATTGGCTATATTTAATGAAGTAAAGACTTTGCATCTTCACGGTTCCTGTACTATCGTTCTTGTTATGTCACATGAATTTAAGCATCCTCATCTGGGTCATCTCGCTTCTCTGCTTGCGTTAGAGGGGAAAGCCGAACAGCAAAAACTGCAAAGTGATATACAGCGCGCCTCGCTAGGGAATGACAAACGGGTAGATAGTGCGCTCTTTGATTTGGTAATCCGCGATGAGGTCGGCGGGTTGGGTGGTCATATATTGGTGACGCTGGGCAAACGCAATCAGCAGTTAACGCTCCCGTGGACAAGTTTACGTGTGGGGTCGCCCATTTTGCTCTCTGAGACAGATACGCAAGCCACGCCACTTGAGGGAGAATCTGGATGGCGCGGTGTTGTGACACGCGTCAATCGCGAGTCGATTCAGGTGGCAATTAATGATTGGCCCGAATCAGAGAATGACAATCCACGCTATCGACTTGATCTATCGTCGGATGCCATTGCACGGCAGCGGCAGCAGGCCATGTTGGAGGATGCAGATAAGGCGACTAATAATCGACTGGCTGAGTTACGCGACGTTTTGCTTGGCTCGGAGCCGCCACGGTTTGATGAACAACGCGATGGTGCGGGCGATTTCGAAGCGTTTGATCAACAGTTAGATGAGTCACAGAGAGAGGCGGTCTGTTTTGCGCTCTCTGCGGCTGACGTTGGCATTATTCAGGGGCCGCCGGGTACGGGAAAGACAACCGCGGTAGTAGAGCTGATTCGGCAGGCGGTGAGCCGTGGGCAGCGGGTGCTAGCCTGTGCGCCCAGTAATTTAGCCGTGGATAATATTTTCGAGCGGCTGTTAACAGCGCCAGAACTGAGCGGCAATGGTCGCGTGGTACGATTAGGTCATCCCGCACGCGTAACGCCTGCATTGCGCGACAACACGTTAGAGATGTTGGTGGGTAATCACCCGGATATGCGTGCCATTCAAAAGTTGATGAAAGAGGCACATGCACTGCGCCGTCAGTCTGGGAAGTGGACTCGGGCCAAACCCGAGCGAGGTGCGCGACAGAGTATGCGTGCGGAGTCTAGAACGATGCTCAGCGACGCGCGGCGCATGGAAGATCAGCTGGTGGAGCGGGTGCTCGATTCGGCGCAGGTGATCTGTGCGACGCTTACTGGGTTGAATCCACGATTTTTGGGCAAACGCACGTTTGAGCTATGCATAATTGATGAAGCGGCGCAGAGCACAGAGCCAACCTGCTGGATGCCATTGCGCCATAGCCAGCGCGTCATTCTAGCAGGCGATCAGTGTCAATTGCCGCCAACAATTATCTCGCAAAAGGCGGTGGCAGAGGGCTTTAGCCTGAGCTTGATGGAGCGGCTTATGCAGCGAGATCGTATGACAATTTCGCGTCGTTTGAATATTCAATATAGAATGCATCAGGCGATTATGTCATTTTCATCAGCGGAATTCTACGACAATACGCTGATGGCGGATCCGCAGGTGGCCGATCATCTGCTAAGTGAATTGCCGGATGTGGAAACGAACGAGTTAACTAGTACCTCCGTACACTTTATCGATACGGCTGGTGCGGGGTATGATGAGGAACAGGAAGCAGATTCCGAAAGTCGGGCCAATCCACAAGAAGCGGATCTTGTCTGTCGCAAAGTGCAACAATTGATTGATGCCAACGTAGCGGCTCCGCAGATTGCGGTGATCTCGCCCTATTCTGCCCAAGTGCGACTTTTGCAGGAACAAGCCGACAGCGAAAGCACATTAAACAATGTAGAGTTCAACAGTATTGATGGCTTTCAGGGGCGTGAGCAAGAGGTGATTATTATCTCTCTGGTGCGCTCGAATGCGGATGGTGCAATCGGCTTTTTGAGCGAGACACGGCGGATGAATGTCGCATTGACAAGAGCACGACGCAAGCTAATTGTGATAGGCGATAGCGCGACGATTGGAGCCGATCCATTTTACGGTCGATTGCTCGACTACTTTGACGAGATTGGTGCGTATCATAGCGTTTGGGAAGAGACGCCTTAATCAGAAATCAGATGTTGGTTTGTCCTGTGGACAGGCCGATTTTATTAGGAACTAGCATGATACAAGAACAAGAGAATTCGGTAGTACCCGTCAAGATAATAGGACAAACCATCGCGGAGGAGATAGCCAACGCGATTACGCACGGCATCGGTGCCGCACTCAGTATTGCTGCGCTTACGTCTATGGTTATTGTGGCGGCAATGGGTGGCGATATTTGGAGCATTGTTAGCGTGAGCATTTATGGCGCGACGCTAGTATTCTTATATTTATCCTCCACTCTCTATCACGGCATCCAAGTTAAGCCAGCAAAAGAGGTCTTTCATGTGATGGATCACATTGGTATTTCGTTGCTGATTGCAGGCACGTACACGCCAATTTTGCTTGTAAAGATGCGAACAACAGAAGGGTGGATCTTTTTCGGTCTTATTTGGGGGCTGGCGCTCACAGCGGCCTGCATCAAATCATTTTTCACAAATCGGTTTACCTATATTTCTACAGCAATCTATATTATAATGGGCTGGCTTTCGCTCTTTCTGATCAACTCGATGCTTGAAGTGCTCGGTGTTGGTGGCCTCGCTTGGATTGCAGCCGGTGGCGTTAGCTATACGCTAGGCGTTATTCCCTTTTTATGGGAGCGAATACCATTTAATCATGCGATTTGGCATCTCTTTGTAATTGGCGGCAGCGTATGTCATTTTATGGCAATTTTGCTTTATGTACTGCCCGCATGATGGACCACGAATCAACATCTGCGTTACTTTTACGTCTCAACCTACCCAAACAGGATTAATAAATATATGGCAGAAAAAGCATCTTCATCTACTTCTTTAAAAAAGCCTCGCACAACATCCAAGAAAGAGGATACGGGTAAAAAAGACACGGGTAAGGTATCAGAGAAAGTGACACACAAATTTTCGAATAAAGAATATGATGTGATTGTCATTGGCAGTGGACCCGGCGGCGAAGGTGCGTCTATGCAAGCAGCCAAAGAGGGTAAGCGAGTTGCGGTAATCGATGCCAAAGCGCAGGTTGGCGGCAATTGTACTCACAATGCTACCATTCCAAGCAAAGCGCTACGCCAAGCTGTTCAGCAGATGGTCGATACCAACAATTATCAAGATGACGACTATCAAGACCTGTTGAATAAGGCAAAGCGAGTAATTGCGCAGCAGGTTAACTTGCGCAGCGGCTTTTACAGCCGCAATTCTGTCGACGTTATCCATGGACGGGCGTCATTTATCGACGAACATACTGTCGAAGTCAGCTCGGAGCAAGGTGCAAAACGCTACAGCGCAGATACATTTGTGATTGCCGTCGGCGCAAGACCGTATCATCCGGAAGGGGTCGACTTTTCGCATTCGCGTATTTTAGACAGCAACAAAATTTTAAAGCTGACCGAGCATCCGCGTTCGCTGACAATTTATGGTGCAGGCGTCATCGGCTGCGAGTATGCATCTATCTTTCGTAGCCAGCGCGTGAAAGTAAATTTGATCAACACGCGCGATCGGCTGCTTACCTTTCTGGATGATGAAATTATCGATGCGCTTGCCTATCATTTACGCGAGCAGGGTGCGTTAATCCGCCACAATGAAGAGATCGACAAAGTGGAGCCCGATGATACAGGCGTAACCCTCTATTTGAAATCGAACAAAAAAATTCGCAGCGACTATTTTTTGTGGGCCAATGGTCGGACCGGTAATTCGGACAATATGGGGCTAGAGGCATTGGGGATCGAAACCAACAGCCGCGGCAACATCATCATTAACGAAAATTTTCAATCGGCTCAGCCCCATATTTATGCGGTAGGCGATGTAATCGGTCAACCGAGCCTTGCCAGTGCCGCCTATGATCAGGGGCGTTTTGCCGCAACACATCTGGTCTATGGCGAAACTAACTATCGCCTAATCGAGCAGATCCCGACAGGTATTTATACGATACCTGAAATCAGTTCTATCGGTTCAACAGAACAAGAGCTAACAGAGCAAAAAGTGCCCTATGAAGTAGGCCACGCATTCTTTAAAGATTTAGCCCGAGCGCAGATTAGTGGCCGAACGGTAGGGATGCTAAAAATCCTTTTCCATCGTAAAGATCTGAATATTTTGGGCATACATTGTTTCGGTTCGCAGGCGTCCGAAATTATTCACATCGGGCAGGCGATTATGTCGCAGCCAGAAAAAGGCAACACCCTTATGTATTTTGTCAATACGACGTTTAATTATCCCACAATGGCCGAGGCTTATCGGGTGGCTGCGCTAAACGGACTCAATCGGGTCACGTAGACTTTAGTGTTAGACGGCAACACATAGCATGAACATTCAGTACCGGACATTTCTACGAAAAAACCGTGACAAAAAAGGTGCGAACGAGATAAAATTCTCGTTCGCACCTTTTTTGTCACTATCAATATGATCCCTGTAAAACAGCCCATTTATTGCGTTGACTGTAGATGCACTGTTTGTATATTTTCTGTAGAATTGCCAGCAAGCACAAAGTAAAGTGAGATCAAGAGTAGAACGGTCTGAAACTCAATCCCACCCATTGGATGTGATTCTGTTGGCATGAACGACCACTGCCCCCAGTGCGCCATGAAAATTGCCCCGAGCATAATAGGGAGCAATGCCAGTGCGCCAACTCTTGTTAAAAGATCATTACCAAATCCACCAAGCAGCACCAACAAGGCAGCACCCACTTCCACGACACCCACCATCAGCCAAATGATTGTGGGCATCCCCATCATCGCAGCCATATCTGGGTTCATCAGCTTATCGGCTCCATGAAAAATGAAAACAGCAGCCAGAGCGATTCGTAACATCCAATGAGCATAATTTGCAAGTTGATTCATTGTAAGTTCCTTTCATAAAGTAATTCAATTGGTTGATTCTGGTTAATTCGTACTTGCGCTAATTGCCAGTATAAGCGCACAATTAGCTTATGTGGTGGGCGGGCTTACGCAACCTCGACTCCTTTAAATGAACTGCTAATATTAGTGGAACAAACATGTAGAAAATAGCGTTCAAAAACAACTGAAAGAATAGTTAATCAAAAGAAAAACTGCTCTATATTGTGAAGCGGTCTCAAGAAAGATAAACGCTCAGTCCTACCTTGGTTTCGATAAAGCCGCTGCGCTTCAAGCTCACAGAGAGCTATAGCGTAGCGGCGGGCTCTCAAGCGGTTGGTAAGGACAGAGTGGTTACAAGGAAAGTAAAAAAAGCATGAGTCCTATCGTAGAATTTTGGCACATCCACCGTGAACGGATCTTACTCGTTGCGGTGCTATCTCTCTCCTCTGCAATGAGCGTTTCCCTAGTCGCCGCGCGCATCTTTTACCTGCGCGATATACACCATATCGGCCTAATTTGGAACCTCTTCCTCGCATGGATTCCGCTCTTCATCGCGCTTGGCATGTGGGCACTCGTCCATCGCGGCTATCGATCCACATTTCTGCTAATCGGGCCATTCAGCGTCTGGTTTGCGTTCTTTCCCAACGCGCCCTATCTTGTCACAGATATCATCCACCTTCATCCTCACTACCGAATCCCGCTTTGGTACGACGCGACCATGCTCTTTTCCTTTGCGTGGAACGGGCTATGCGCTGGGCTTGTTTCCCTATGGATTATTCAAAATCTAGCTATCCTGCAATTTGGCAAATGGTTTAGCTGGCTGTTAGTCATGGTGGTCGTTTCGGCCAGTGGTTTTGGCGTTTACCTTGGGCGCTTCCTGCGCTGGAACAGTTGGGACGTGATCACAAACCCGCAGCTTCTTCTCGTGGACATTGTGGATCGTATTATCAACCCGCTTGCCCATCCACGTACATACATTTTCACCCTACTCTTTGCAACGTTGCTCTTCCTCGCCTACGCCACCATGACAACACTAATCAACGCAAAGTGGCAACATTCGTTTTCCCCAGAGCGGTGATGCAATAGTAAAACCTACCCACTCTTCCGGCCAACAAGCAACCCTTCCGTTAAGTAAAAAACAATATCTGTCCCCGTCTGCTCGGATTGAAAAAATGCCTTCGCCCCGGCAGGCGCATCCAAAAAGAGCGTACGCAGCTCTGCCACCGTTTCAGGCGACGCGCCCAAGCGAATGGCCCAGCTCTCAAACGCCATCTTCTTGGGTGCCGTTTCCTGCTCAACAATTTCAAAGCCAGCAGCCTCAAAAAGCGCAACCCACTCCGCCATATCCAATGCCCGCACGTGGCTTGGATCGCGCAGCTTCTCCACCGCATTTACATAGTCCCCCGTCTCGCCCGCAAGTACCACATTGTCCACAACCGCCAATAGACCGCCAGATCGCAAAACGCGGCTCGCCTCACGCACAAACTGACCAATATCAGGGAAATGATGCGGTGCAATGCGGCACGTCACCAAATCAAAGTGCCCATCATCATAGGGTAGCGCCTCTGCATCAGCCTCCTCAAAGCTCACATTCGTGATCCCCTTCTCCGCCGCCACCCTCGCCGCAACCGGCAACATCTCTGGCGTTAGATCAGACGAAATAACGTGCGCAACGTGGGGCGCAAAGACAAACGCAGTATGCCCCGCAGCCGAGGCCACATCCAGCACCCGCCAATCCGATTGAGGCTGCACCAGTTCGACCAGACGTGCCAAACTAGCCCCCTTTGCATGAACCGCACTCGTCGCATACTCTGCCGCCGCCGGACCAAACTGTGCCTGTACCAATGCCTTTGCACTTTCAGAATTCATATCATTCTCCCCCTGTATGAGCAATAATTTTTTTCGATTAACAGACTAGCTATAGTTTACACACTAAATTAGAATATGCTAAACTCCACACAATATACATTAAAAAGAAAGCTACACAAGTCACCAAGGCTAAACAAAAAAACTCTTGGCAAAACTTCTCTCTTCATTTGGCGTCATCGCACTCATCTTAGCCCTAATTGCCGCTGGATACATATGGGTCACCTACCCCATACTTCAAAATCATCTTTACCTTGTCTGGCTCATCGCATCAGGCATTATCACATTCCTCTTCTATGGATACGATAAATTCCAAGCATGGCGCGGTGGCACCCGCGTACCCGAAAATTTGCTCCACCTCCTTGCTCTCTTTGGTGGCTGGGGCGGTGGCTGGGCAGGCATGTATCTCTTCTGGCACAAAATCAACAGCTCTGCTTTCGGCGCAGTCTTGCTAATCGCAACCATCATCCATCTAGCACTCTACTTTGTTAATTAATCTTTTATTATTCAACAGATAGGCCAACCCATGAACATTGCCTTAATATCACTATACGAATTAGGGCGACAGCCATTTGGCCTTGCCTCCCCAGCAGCTTGGCTCACCCGCGCGGGCGCAACCGTCACCTGCCAAGATCTCGCCATTCAAAAACTGGATCCGCACCCCATCGCAAATGCTAGCCTAGTCGCCATCTACCTGCCAATGCACACCGCCACGCGGCTCGCCATCCCCCTCATCCCACGCATCAAAACGCTCAACCCAACAGCCCACATCTGCTGCTACGGGATCTACGCACAGCTCAACCAAAAATTCCTGCTCCAGCAAGGTGTGGACACAATTCTCAGCGGCGAATTCGAAGAAGGACTTGTCGCGCTCTATACGCAGCTACAAAATTCACAGGTAGCGCCACAAAAAATTAACCTTGAGAGAATAGACGCGGCCCCATCGCTCGCCCGCCAAAAATTCCTCCCCCCAGATCGCAGCACGTTGCCATCCATCGAAGAATACGCTCATCTTGTACAGAGCCATCCAGCGGGTTTGGACAATCAGCAAGCGCACCTTGTAGGCTATACCGAGGCTAGCCGTGGCTGCAAACATCTCTGCCGCCACTGCCCCATCGTCCCCGTTTATAATGGACAGTTCCGCATTGTGCAGCGCGACGTTGTGCTGGCCGACATCCGCAATCAAGTTGCCGCTGGAGCCATCCACATCACCTTTGGCGATCCCGACTTCTTTAACGGACCCGGTCATGCGCTGCCGATTGTTCAAGCGCTCCATGCCGAGTTGCCCAGCATTACATACGACGTCACCATCAAAGTCGAACATCTGCTGCAACACGCGCGCCACCTGCCCACGCTCAAAGAAACGGGTTGCCTCTTCATTACCACCGCCGTCGAAGCACTAGACGACACCGTACTTGGTCACTTCGCCAAAGGGCATACGAGCGCTGACTTCATCCACGCCGTCCATCTGCTTAACGAAATCGACCTGGCCATCAATCCGACCTTTGTCACCTTTCATCCGTGGACAACGCTAAGTGGTTATGCCAAATTTTTGCATACAATCGCCGAGCTAAAGCTCATCGATCATGTCGCGCCCATCCAGTATGCAATTCGGTTACTAATCACAGCGGCCTCTAAATTAATGGAGCTGAAAGAGATTGAAGAACTTGTCGAGGAATTTGACGAACAGGCATTAGTCTATCCGTGGACGCACACCGATCCAGCAGTGGATCAGCTACACGCTGACATTCTTAAATTGGTGCAAAAATGTGAAGAGAGAGAAGAGTCGCGCTATCAGATCTTTACGAAAATCTGGGCGCAAACACAAGCCGCGCAAAAGGAACGGGCCCTTGTTGCCCCATCTGTTGACCTGTCGAACAGCCTGCCCCCATACACGCCACACGATCCGCTGCCGCCTCGGCTAAGCGAACCGTGGTATTGTTGAGCAGAGCCAACCGAGGAGCAGTTGCTTCTCTCTAGCGCGATCTTATAACGCGGTTTTACAGCGTAAAAAATGTGTTTAGTATGCCGATATACAGCAGACAAAGACGCTCACAGTCTAAAAGGTTAGAAAGCTCATTCTGTTAAAAGTGACTACGGACTGCACACCCTTGTGGGGCAGCATCACCCTTGTAACAGTGACTGCCCGCCGTCGATCCACATCTCCGTCCCCGTAACGTGGCTCGATGCATCCGAAGCCAGAAAAAGTATGAGGTCGGCAACCTGAGTGGCTTTGCCCGGCCTGCCGTCGGTCAAGGGAATGCTCCCGTCAGGATAGTTGACCGGCTCGCTAATCTCTTTCAACTCGCGCGGAAAGGTGTTCTCGCCAATTTCCGACTTGATCCAGCCGGGGCAGATGGCGTTGACCCGTATCTTGTGTTTGGCTAACTCCAAGGCGACCATCTTGGTAAAAGCAATCTGGGCCGCTTTAGAGCAGGAATAAGCCGTTGCGCCTGTGTTGCTGAACATACGCGTGCCGTTGACCGAGGAGACTACAACAATCGATCCGCCCGCTTTTTTCATAAACGGCACAGCATATTTCACGGTCAAAAAAGTGCCCTTAAGATTAACCTCAAGCGTAGTGTCCCACTCCTCGGGCGTTAACTGGTCAATGGCAGCCCAAACGCCGTTGATACCCGCATTGGCAACCACAATATCCAGCTGCCCCCAAGTATCAATAATCTTTTGGTTGGCAACCTCCATCTGGTCAGGTTGAGAGACGTCACCGGTGAGGGGCAGCGCTTCGCCGCCCGCCTCTTCAATTTCTTTGGCGACTGCGTTAATCTCGCTCTCAGTGCGACTCAAAATTGCAACCTTGGCTCCTTCTTGCACAAACCGCATGGCAGCGGCTTTGCCCAAGCCCGATCCCGCGCCCGTAACATAGGCCACTTTTCCTGTAAGCTGCATAATTATTTTTCCTCCATGAATGATTGTTATTGATGGTGCATTTGACGTGCATCCACGTGTCGCTTATTATTGAGCCAAAGGCAGCACAAGTGTTCTTTGATGAGTAGTGACTATAGTACAATGCCACTGTATCGGCATGATGACATCAGTGCACGTTTTATGCAAACTACGGAAGAAACGGATATACATAACAAACCCAAACAATTAGGAGGCCATTGATGGATATTGTTAATAAAAGCAATGCAGAAGAGGGTAGTTGGGTGGCAGGTATTGATGCTATCACCCTGTTTGTTGAGGACTTGGAAGCAGCGAAGAAATTTTATCTAAACGTTTTCGAACTACCTGTCGTGTTTGAGGATGACGATTCGGCTGTCTTCAAATTTGGGAACACGCTCATCAATCTTCTGAAAATCACCGAGGCGGGAGAACTTGTCGAGCCGGTAATGGTGGCAAGCCGCAATGCTGGCTCTCGCTTTGTCTTCACGATCAATGTCGAGGACGTGGACGCCATGTGTGCGAAACTATCCGCACGCGGTGTGGAATTGTTGAACGGCCCCATGGATCGACCGTGGGGTATCCGCACGGCTAGCTTCCAAGACCCAAGTGGTCATATTTGGGAGATTGCAAAATAAAATGAAGTGATGTTTATCTTCCGGCAGACAGCAAAGGAGATACCGAATGATTGTACGCTTGCCCTTCCAACGACAACGTTAAGACCAGTGATGAGAAGAAAAGGATGCATACATGCGTAAAGTGATCGTTACGGAATTTCTAACTTTTGACGGCGTATACGAAGATCCAACCCCGTGGCAGCAGGGCTACAGCCTAGACGACGACGGGCAGTTCAAATACGACGAACTTTTTGAGAGCGATACCCTCTTGCTAGGGCGCGTCACCTACGAGGGCTTGGCCACCTATTGGCCGACCGCAACCGACACCGGAGATTTCGGCGAACGAATGAACAGCCTGTAGAACGCTACCGTGTTCGAAGGCAATGTAGTCACAGCAGTGAAGGCGCTGAAGCGACAGGAAGGCCAAAACCTGCTCGTCTACGGTAGCGGCACCTTTGTCCAGACGCTCCTGCGGCACAGCCTCGTGGAAGAACTTCCTGGCGTTTTTGACTGAGTTGGCTTGACAACGATGGTTGAAGCAAAGTTCATAATGCAGTGCCAAAAACAAGATAAATGAAATAAGGAGAAGAGAAAAATGAACGATGACAACAACAAACAATCTAAAGGCAGCGGCAATATGATGGGTGCGGGTGTCGCAATTGGTATTGGTATCGGTGTTGCCCTGGGGTAGCAATGGATAATGTCGGTTTGGGCATTGCGCTCGGTGCTGGCATCGGTGTCGCAATTGGTATTGCGATGGATCAGCGGCGCAACAAAAACGGATAAACAGTGGATGTGTCCGCTGACTCGCCCCAACAGCCGATTCTATTGGGGCTGACGGGGCAGTGACCATGAGCGACATCAGCGCGTCAGACATGAATCTGCTAAAAGTGAAAGCATATGATGCGGGCGTGTTGTTGTTGTGCTATCAACCTAATATAAGGAAACCTGAACAGAAGTGTATCAGTTGAACAATGTTTAATAGAAAAATTAAAACTTATGCTGGTCGAAAACACAAAAGCAAAAACTTATCTCCTGATTCCCGGTGCGTGGATGGGTGCTTGGGTATGGGAATCGGTCACTCAAGGTTTACAAAAGCTAGGTCACCATGTCTATCCCATCACTTTGTCTGGCCTAGCGGAAGATGACGACAGCGCAAATATCAGTCTTGCCATACACGTTAGTAATGTGCTGACGCTGCTGCAAAGAGAAGATTTACGCGATGCCATCCTCGTCGGGCACAGTTACTCGGGCGTCGTGGCGGGTCAGGTTGCCGACCGCACGTCCGAACGCCTAGCGCATACCGTGTAGGTGGATGCGCTTCTGCCGCACGACGGTAAATCCATGCTCGACGCCTTTGACGAGGAGCAGCGTGCGGACGAACTGCGTCAAATCGCCGAAAACGGAGGCCGCTGGCCCACGCCCAAAGTTGAAGGTGCAGCGGATGGGCATAGTCTATCCATAGAGCAGGCGAACTGGTTGTTGGAACGCTTGTTCGACCATCCGGGGCGTACGGTCTCTGAGCCAGCAGTTATGAGCCATCCGCTGGCCGAACAGCACGCGACCTACATCACATGCTCGATTGAGGAATCAGACGACGTAGCCACGCTGCGCAAAGAGCCGAAGTGGAGCTTCCGCATTCTGGAGGTGGGTCACTGGCCGATGGTTGCAGCACCTGGCAGGTTAGTCGCGCTGCTAGATGAGGTTACACCATCACGCCAGACCAACGTTTAAAAGAGTGAATCACATCGAATTGTCAGACTATTCCATAAAAATAAACCCCAACGGAGCGAATAAATCCTTATGCTAACCATCGATATTGATATCGCCCGCCGTTTCATTCTAGGTAAACAGGGCTTGTGGCCAGGGCGGCGCTGGCGCGGCATTGAAGGGACAGAGCAGGCCATGCGCACAATGGAATATGTGCAGCTTGACCCATTACGGATCATCGCGCGCAGCCACGACATCAAGCTGCACAGCCGCGTAATCGACTACAAGCCCGGTATGTGGGAAGATGTCACCTACGAGCAGCGCAAGTTCTTTGATTGGGGTGGCTGGCTGGCGGTTCGCCCAATGGATGAATTGCCTCACTGGCGCGTGGTCATGCGTCATGAGGCGGAGCACAATCAACGTTTGAACGCCACAGCCAAAGAGCATGCCGACGCCATTGTCGAAATGAGGGCCATTTTGCAGGAGCGCGAAACAGTCACCAATCGAGACTTCAAGATGTCTACGCGAAAACGTACAGAGAATTATCGCGGGCGCAAAGATAGTGCCGTGGCGCTCTATCACTTGTGGCGTATTGGTGAAGTGATGACCCACCATCGCAATAATTTTGAGCGAGTCTATGCGCTGACAGAACGAGTTGCGCCGCCTGAACTTCTCTATGAAAGCGATGAGGAGACAGTTGACCGCTTTTTGATCAAAAAGGAGATTGGTTTTTCTGGCCTTTCGCGGCTAGCTCATTCAAGCGATGCATATCAGCGCGGCCTACCCCTCGACAAAGCGCAGCAATTGCGCGATTCTATGTTGGCCAGGGGCGATATCATTGAGATAAAGGTCGAGGGTTGGAAGGCGATTCATTATGCGTTAGGCAGCGATGCCGACGTCCTCAATGAGTTGATTGACGGGCGCATGCCTCGAGCGTGGAAACCGTTAGAGACGACTACAGCCGAGGAGGTTCTTTTCTTGGCTCCCCTTGAACACGTCAGTGCACGTGGGCGCGCCAAAGTGCTGTTTGATTTTCATTACATTTGGGAAGTCTACAAGCCGGAGGATAAGCGCCAGTATGGTTATTATGTTTTGCCAATTTTATGGGGAGACCGACTGGTTGCGCGTTTCGATAGCAAACTTGATCGAACGACTAATACATTTATCATCCTTAATTTCGGTTTGGAGGATAAGGTACTGGGCAAGGATGACGCATTTGCCGAGGCTCTGGCACGCGGCTTTGCCCGCTTTGTGACCTTTCTTGGTGCAGATAAGCTGGATGCCAAGGCAATTCGAGAACCGCTACTGCGCCGAAGCGTAATGCATCAGAAAGGCAAAGCCAAAGTTGAGTAGGCGTTCAGCTCTACCCGCCGATTGAGTACTCACGGTTGTTTGTGGGCTTGGAATAAATATCTTTCAGTATTTTTCTAGAAGAACCTAACAAGGAGCTATAATATGGAACTTGGTGCATTTTCAGTCAGTTTAGCCGTTAAGGATATCGAAACATCAAAAAATTTCTACGAGAAGCTTGGCTTCACAATCTTCGGTGGTGACCAGTCGCAAAACTGGCTCATCATGAAGAATGGGGATCACATAATTGGGCTTTTTCAAGGGATGTTTGAGCAGAATATTTTTACCTTTAATCCCGGCTGGGACAACAACGCACAACCTTTCGATTCTTTCACCGATGTGAGCGAGCTACAGAGTCACTTGAAAGCGCAAGGTATTCCACTAGTACAAGAGGCAGATGAAAGCACAACCGGACCAGCCAGCTTTGTGGTGATCGATCCAGACGTAAATTCGATTCTAGTTGATCAGCACGTTTGAATTGCCTCACTCTGTCTGGCGAATAAGAGGTCGGTTCATTTAGCACCCTCTTTCGCCGAGATGTTGGCGAATTACTCTCCATTTATCGCACGCTTGTTTGGGCGCAGCGTCAAAACCCTTATCAATTTATCCTCGGCTGCTGCTACATGATCGATGGATTATTAGGTGCTGCGACATCACCAACGCCGTAGACAATCTAGCAATCCACGAAAGATCGCAATTTTCAAGAAGCATACACAGCACATCCGTTGATAACGCTAAACGACCTTGGCTGTGCGGTCCTCTTTCAAAACAATTTGGCTCAGGTGATTGAGATAGTCCAAAGTGCGTTAGCGGCCTGTTTTTGTGCCGATTTACAAAGGGCAGTCTTCTTAAGCCACCTTTGAAGGCGCAAATATGGCTGCTCTAGAAAATTAATCATATAGATTTCAGCGGTTTTCTAGAGTAGCTTGTGGCCATACTGTATGTCTTATTTTTTGGAATGGTCTATAATTGTTCATTAGTGGCAGTGCATTCGTTCTTAATTCATCGTACCTTGACAAGCACAAAGCAGGGAAAAATTGAAACTAACTGAACAAACAGGCGGCACGGCGGTTCACGCGGCAAGAGGGGCTAGTAAAGGTCGCTTTGGCACATTTGCTGGCGTACTGACACCTAACATTCTGACGATTCTGGGGCTGATTCTCTTTTTACGCAGCGGTTGGGTTGTTGGTCAAGCGGGCCTGATTGGCGCGCTTTCGATTGTGATTCTCTCCAATGTTATCACCTTTCTGACCGGCCTCTCGCTCTCTGCCATTGCGACCAGCATGACAGTGAGAACGGGTGGGAACTACTACCTGATTTCGCGCTCATTGGGGCTGGAAATCGGCGGGGCGATTGGTATCCCACTTTACCTATCACAAGCGATCTCCGTTGCGTTTTACGTAATTGGCTTTACGGAAGCCCTCATGTCCATTGAACTGTTTCAGTCGATTGATCCTCGGCTGATCTCAACCGCAGTTGTGCTACTCTTTGGGTTGATTGCCTATTTAGGTGCAGATTTTGCTCTACGGATTCAGTTCATTGTACTGGCTGCGCTTGGTGCAGCACTTGTTTCCTTCTTTGCTGGTGGATGGGATAGCGTCATTCAGCCACAGTTCAGCGCAAGCTACACTGGGTCTGTTGGTTACTGGGCTGTCTTTGCCATCTTCTTCCCGGCTGTGACGGGGATTACCGTGGGTGCCAGCATGTCGGGCGACTTAAAGGATCCGGCCAAGAGCATTCCCCAAGGCACAATCTGGGCTATTGTCATTACCTCAGTCATCTACATCGCCACCATTATCTGGCTTTCACTACATGCATCACCCGAGCTATTGCAGACCGATACATTGATCATGACAAAAATTGCCCGCTGGCCGATACTGATTCTGGCGGGTGTATGGGCAGCGACTCTTTCATCTGCATTAGGTAGCGTTGTTGCTGCGCCGCGTACGTTGCAGGCCCTTTCATTTGATTCTGTTATGCCGCGCTGGATGGCTGGGCAGCTTGGCAGTGCAACGGAACCACGGGCAGCAGTGTTGATTACAATCGCGATTGCCCTCTCCATAATATGGATGGGTGATCTGGACTTTGTTGCGCCGGTAATTACCATGTTTTTTCTCAATACCTATGGCATGACTAATCTGGCAGCGGCGATCGAAAAATTTGTGGGCAACCCTAGCTATCGGCCTCGGTTTAATGTGCCATGGATTGCTTCATTACTAGGTGCTGTGGGCTGCTACGGAGTCATGTTCCTCATTAATCCACTGGCTACGGTGGTGGCTATCATTGTCAGCTATGGTATCTATTTCTATTTGGATCACCGAACGGTTAAAAGTTCATGGGGAGATGTACGGAGTGGCATCTGGTTAACGGTGGCCAGAGCAGCCCTTTTAGCATTAGGAGGCCAACGTTACCACCTTAAAAACTGGCGGCCCAACGTTCTGGTCTTTACTGGTCAGCCTCACAATCGAGAACACCTAACTCTACTTGCCGATTGGCTTAGCATGGGGCAAGGTATTATTACCTTTTATCAGTTGATTGTCGGTGAGCCAGAAAACGCCAGCACAAATGGCCTTCGAAAGCTCGCCCGCCAGCAAATTCAGAATTTTATTGTCGAAAGACGCATGAAGGCATTTGCAGAGGTAGATATTGTACGAAATTTTCACACAGGAGCGTTAACCGTAGCTCAAACCCATGGCCTCGGCGGGTTAAAACCTAATACGGTTCTCATGGGGTGGAGCCGAGAGCATCAAGGGCAGATAGCCCAGTTTAAACTGCTAAAAGAGCTACAAATTGTGGGCAAATCAGCGCTGCTCTTTGCATATAACGAAGAGCAGTCTTTCGGTGGCTATAAGGTAATTGACATTTGGTGGAATGGTCAAACTGCGAATGGGGCATTCATGATGCTATTGGCCCACGTCATCAAGCAGCACCCTACATGGCAGTCAGCTCATATTCGACTACTGCGTATTATTGCTAGTGAAGAAGGCCGCCTTCAAACTCAAAGCTATATGCAGCAACTGTTAGCCGATGTACGGGTTGAGGCTGAACCAGTTATCATCGTTGAAGCCGATCGAAGCAAATTTTTTGGTAAAATCGTTGCGAACCATAGTCAAGAGACAGGCTTAACTATGCTTGGCCTCCGGCTAAGAGATATTGAAGATATTGATGGGTACGTCCAAAAGTTGGACAAACTTCTTCAAAGTATTAGTACAACCCTCATCGTCTCCGCAGCATGGGATGATGATTTACTCAACATTGATTAAATTCTTAGCAGTGAAACCCGTGTTTTCAGAGCAAGAAAATGTTGAATTATCGAAGGGAGTCGGACAAATGAACTTTTGGGTCAACGATATTTTTATCAGCGCTCGTCTGCGTCCCTTGTTGGTTCTGGCCTTGCTAGGTTAGGAATAAATCTGTTAACAGAAACCTTTAAAATACAATAGTTACTTTTTTAAAAGGAGCGTTTTACACAATGGCACAGTACGTAGGAATTTTAACAGCAGGTGGAGATAGTCCGGGTCTTAATGCAGCGATTCGTGGTGTTGGCAAGGCGGGCATTGGAGCCTATGGTATGCACATTATCGGCTTTCGTGATGGCTTTCGAGGCTTAATGCAAAATCGTATTGTTCGCATTACGGGGGCCGAGCTTTCTGGCATTCTCACTGCTGGCGGCACCATTCTGGGAACAAGTCGAGACAAGCCGCACCGTATGCCGGTTGGTGGACGCACCATGGATATGACCAGCGTAATTGTGGATACGTACAATAATCACAATTTGGATGCACTCGTTTGCCTAGGCGGTGGCGGTACGCAAAAAAACGCCTACCATTTGCTGCAACAGGGCCTTAATATTATTACGTTACCCAAGACGATAGATAATGATGTAGCCATGACAGATATGACCTTTGGCTTTGATACTGCGCTGGGTATTGCCACCGAAGCCATTGATCGCTTGCACAGTACTGCACACAGCCATCACCGCATCATCGTTGTAGAAATTATGGGGCATAATGCCGGTTGGCTTGCGTTAGGTGCAGGGTTAGCGGGCGGTGCAGACGTTATTCTTATCCCCGAAATCCCCTATGACATTGACATTGTAGCCGAAGCGGTCAAACGACGGCAGCGACGCGGCAGTAATTTTAGTATCGTTGCAGTCTCCGAAGGAGCGCTGTCGACCAAAGATGTCAAAGCGCTAGAAAAAGCTAAAAAAGAAAAAAAGAAGGCCAAGGGTGGAAAAGAAACTGAAAAGGCAGCAAGCAAAGTGGCAGAGGCCAAGGCCAGACTCAAAGACAAAACCTTGAGCATCTCGCGCGAGCTGGAAGAACTCACTGGTTTAGAATCGCGTGTGACAATTCTAGGTCACTTACAGCGCGGCGGCACGCCTTCCGCCGCGGATCGACTACTGGCAACGCGCCTTGGCACGGCCTGTGCGTCATTAATTAACCAAGGTACCTTCGGGGTGATGGTTGCGTCACGTGGTGAAGGGGCCGAAGCCGTGCCGCTTGAGGATGTGGTGGGCAAGCGTAAAACCGTGCCGCTCGATCACGACTGGATCCAATCAGCCCGCGACATCGGGGTTTGCTTAGGGGATTAAGGCTAATCCAAAAAATAATTGTACAGATAGATGAATTCAACAGATTACTTCAATACGCTGATTGAAATCGCCGAAGATTCTAACGTCGACGTAGGGACAATTCCATCGATCAAAAGCGACAAGAAAACGGCAGCCAATCTACAATTTGAAATGTTGCAAAATCAGCCCTATAGATTTACGTCAGATGATGTTTTGTTCTCCATTGCACTGCGAAAAGAGATCCCGCAGGAAGAACTTACCAGCCAACGGGAGCTTTTCTTCTCCAAGGGACGGCCCTGTTTTCGCGCTTTGCCATTGACCAAAAGTTATGGCTGGGGCATTCACAGTAAAGAAGAGGGCAAAATTGCCATGTATGGCGTAGATTCGGATGAATATCAGGGACTTGTTGCGGATGAATCGGTTAAGAAGAAAAAAGCCATGCGGTCTAAACGAGGATAGTGTGATCTCAAACGATAGAGAGAATTCAATCAGAAATGAAGATGTTTATTCGTCACAAAAAGGCTCATGCATGAACACCTATATCATGCTGCTCAGAGGCATCAATGTGGGTGGCAACAACAAACTGCCCATGAAAAAACTGGTCTCTGTGCTCGAAACGCTGGGTTTGCAAAATGTCAAAACCTACATTCAAAGCGGCAATGTTGTCTTCCAAAGCACGCGCATAGACGTCGCCACGCTTGCGCAGGAGATCAGCGCTGCGATTGACAAAAATCACGGATTTGCGCCCTACGTCTTTATCTTGAGTATCGAAAATGTGCAGGCAGCAATGAGAGCCAATCCCTTTCCAGAAGGTGAAAACGAGCCAAAATCGCTGCACTTCTTCTTCTTAGATGGCACCTTGCAGCAGACGGATATTGACGCGCTTAAGCCGCTCCAGACAGAGACCGAACGTTTCCGATTGATCGACAATGTGCTCTATCTTCATGCGCCAGACGGCATTGGGCGCTCCAAATCGGTGGCAAAAATTAGCCGAGGCTGGAAAGAGGTAAATATCACCGCGCGAAACTGGCGCACGGTAAGCAAAATTGTGGAAATAGCGGTCGATGTTATGGGAAAAGCGTGAGCGCTAGCAGGCTACCCAATCTTCTCCACCTTTTGACAAGCAAATTCGAAGACAGAAAGCGGTACCAAGATTCCCAGTGTGTTATAGCCACGGTTTGGGATCGGCGGTGCCGCTCTCTCTTTTTGGATCCATTCTGGGAGCAGTCTGCGCAGTTTAGTAAACGAGAGAATGAACGCGCGCTGCTTTTGAGGAGTATAGTAGACCAGCCAATCAGATTGTGATGAGTAGGCCCATCCAGGGATCTTCTTTTTGTCGACAGAAACCGTTTCGATAAACACGTTGCCCGTGCGGTCCGCTGTCCAGTCGGTTTTGTATTCGACCAAATAGCGCAGCCGCGATGGACGCTGTATAAAAATGCGATCAATGCCCAAACGCTGCTGTTGTCGCGTTGCGGGGTAAATTGTAAATCGCTCCGCAAAGTGGCGATCTAAGATTTGCTCGGATTCTTCGCCAAGCAAAAGCTGCTTCTTCATTGAATAGGTCATCTTCAGCCTTATTTTTTGAGCCAAGATGACTAGTTCACAATTGTCTACGGCACGCCAGCACCTCGTGCGGCAGCCAACAATCGATACCACTCAACTCGGCTTAATTCTACATCATCGGCAGGCACAGTCTGTGCCAACCGTTTATCACTCTGTGTCCCAATAATCGGCTGGATCCCGGCGGGATGACGCAAGAGCCACGCCACCGCAATCGCCTCGGGCGTCGTGCTATGGCTCTGCGCAATCGTGGTGATTTCCGCAGCCACAGCCTTCACATTATCCGCTGCATCGGCAGGTGGATTAAAGATTGCACCACCAGCCACGGGCGACCACGCTTGGACCATCATGTCGTGCATTCGACAATAGTCGAGCGTTTCCACGCTGCCCGTATAGGGTGCGTCAGTGGTATTTGCCACGAGTCCATCGCTGATCAGGTAATGGTGCAGCAGATTGAGTTCTAGTTGATTGAGCACCAGCGGCTGATCCACATATTTTTTTAGCAAAACCATCTGCCCAACATTATGATTGCTCAACCCGAAGTAGCGCACCTTACCGCTGCTGTGCAAGTGATCAAAAGCGCGCGCTACCTCTTCTGGTTCCATTAACGCATCGGGGCGATGCAGCGCCAGCAGATCAACTCGATCTGTGCCGAGTCGCTGCAAAGTGCCTTCCACCGCGCCAACCAAATGTTCGTAGCTAAAATCATAGCGACCGGGATCACCCGGGTTTGGATCATCGCCCAGTACAATACCGGCTTTGGCTTGCAACACCAACTTATCTCGCAAGCCCGGTGATTGCGCTAGCGCGTGCCCTACCACCGAATCTGATTTGCCCTTCGTGTAGATGTCGGCTAGATCGATATGCGTAATGCCAGAATCAACCGCGGCGTTAATCATGCGCACTGCAAGCGCTTTAATTTCATCGGTCGGTGGTGTGTTGTTCCACTCGCCACCCAGATGCCATGTGCCATAGGCCAAGCGCGATACGTCTAATTCTGTGTTGGGAATATGGTATGTCTTCAATGCAATTTCTCCTTGGGAGTTTTGATCTATTCTCTGTACTACAGATGTCAGGTTGTTGCTAGGCTTTGCGTAAGAGTCGGAAAGGGTCAGACTGAATTCTATGGCCGTAAGGTTGACTTTGTAGGTCTTTGTGCAGAGGCGCAGTTTTCGGATTGGTGTAATTAGACGGGCGAGATTCCCGTGGTCAGCTAACCCTTACCCTCGCTGCCCAGCACCAAGTGGTGTGGCTGGCACGCTAGCTGGGATCCGCCCCTGCTCTTGCGGCAACGAGATCGTTTTGAGATCGGGCAGCACATAGCGTGCAAAAAGCTCACACTCTTCCACATGCGGGTAACCCGAAAAGATAAATGACCGAATGCCCATCTCCGTATAACGTTGCAGCTTGGCCTTGATCTGATCCGGGTTGCCAACTAATGCGGCACCGCAACCAGATCGCGCGCGACCGATGCCCGTCCATAAGAGTGGCTCGACAAAACCATATTCATCCGCGCTTTCACGGGCTTGCGTTTGCAGCGCCACGCCAAGCCCCTTTGCATCCTGCGCACGGTTGCGGATCTCGGTGCCAAAATCGTCATCAAGTTTCGAAACGAGTTTGTCCGCGGCCGCATGGGCTTCGGTTTCGGTCTCGCGCACAATCATGTGAACGCGCAGGCCAAAATCAATCGTTCGTTCGTAGGCGGCCGCGCGTGTGCTCAAGTCCTCCATGTGTCCGAGCAAATTTTCTTCGGTGTCCGGCCACATTAAATACACATCACAATGTTCGGCGCACAGATCTTTGCCCGGAGGCGAGTATCCACCGAAGTACAAAAGTGGGCCGCCATTTTGCTGGTAAGGCTTAACCGGATCCGTTGTGTCGAGCTTAATTTTGAAAAAGTCGCCGCTATAATCAATCTCATCCTGCGTCCACGCCTGCTTCAAAATTTCGATCACCTCGCGCGAACGCTGATAGCGCCCCGCTGAATCGAGATCCTCGCCCGGCATATTAGACGAAATGATGTTGATGGTCAGCCGCCCCGCCAAAATGTGATCAAGCGTGGCAATGGCGCGCCCCAACATCGGCGGCCAAACTTCGCCCGTGCGCACAGCCACCAGCAAATTGATATTTTCGGTCTGCGGTGCAACAGCCGAAGCAAAGGTGAGCGTGTCTTGCCCAACCTGATAGGAGGACGGGCAAAGAATATTGCGATAGCCGAGCTTGTCCGCAGTCAACAACACGTTGGCCGTGTTGTCAAAGGTAGATTTGTGTTTATTCTCTGGGAAAGCCAAAAATTCATAGTCATCATTGCAAATCGGCGCAAACCAAGAGACTTCCGCACCGTCAAGATGCTGGGAGCGAACTTGAATCATATTGAAATTATCCTTATAAATTTTAAAAAAGCCATCGAGAAATTATAACCCATCAACCGAAAATGGTAGACCTTCGGGCCACACGTTCTGCGGTTCGTATCCAATAAGCTGGTGGGCAGGAGCTAGATCGAGGCGTTCGCGTTTTAGGGGTTTGCTTGTAGCAAAGAGGATTGCCGATTCACCACGGGCAGGGGTTGTAGATTCGACACAGCGTTCAAAAAACCGCTGTGCATCGGCATGACTGAGGAAAAAATCAGGACCAGATTCGCGACGAACCAACTCTTTGGCTTCGTCAAAATTACGCGGCAGCCATCCAATGCGAACACTGATCACCGAGAGGCTGTGGCAACGTGCGTAGAGTTCACCAGCGGCTTCCGCCCATACTTTGGTCAAGGCGTAGTGGTTGGTCGGTCGCGGGCCATCCTCCACCCGAATGGTACGCTCAGCAGAATCATGTCCACTAATCGTTTGCACCGAACTCGCCAGCACCAGGCGCTCGACCCCAACCTCCCTTGCAGCCTCGCAAACGTTGTACAGCCCGATCACGTTTGGTCCTAGCAGCGTCTTCACAAAATCAGCCGGATTGGGGTACGCGCCCAGATGCAGAATGGTGTCCACACCAGCCGCCGCATCCAGCACCGCGGCGCCGTCAACCAAGTCCGCCACCACGCAGTCGTCCAGTTCCGGCGTCGGCACTAGATCAAACCCACGGACGGTGTGTCCGCGGGCGATCAGATGCTGGCAAACGGGTCGACCAATTGCGCCGCTGGAGCCAGTGACGAGAATTTTTTTTGGCGTGTCTGTGAGAGCAATCATTTTTCGATTCAGATTTCAACTATTTTTTGATTTCATATTGCAGTTATGTCGCATATCTTCAAGACTTTCAAAATGAATAGAAGTATTATGGTTGAGCTCGTCTATCAGATCCTAAATTTAGGCCAATCTAAAAGTTAACATGTACAGTATGGCCGCAAGCTGATCCAGAAAATCGACCGAATACGTACAGCTATTTTTCTGGATTAGCCTTAATGGAGAACTTTATGAATTTTGCTTACACCATTTTATATGTTGATGATGTACCGAAAGCGCTTACTTTTTACGAAGAAGCATTTGGCTTTACCAAAAAATTTTTACACGAAAGCAAAGATTATGGTGAATTGGAAAGCGGCGCGACAACGCTTGCTTTTGCAGAAAGAAAGATGATTGTGGAAGGGGGAATATTAGCAAGTGAACCGAACGCATCATCCCCTAGCTTTGAAATTGCTTTCACAACCGATGATGTTGCGTCATCGATTCAACGTGCGCTAAAGGCTGGTGCAACATTAGTTAAGCAGCCCGAAGCCAAACCGTGGGGCCAAATTGTTGCCTATGTGACTGATAACAGTGGGTTCTTGGTTGAGATTTGTACACCTGTTGCTGCTTAGTCATTGATCTTAGCCATTGATTATAGAGTCGGGATATCCTGACTCTATAATCAATGATAATGGTTGCGGATCATTCCGCAGTTGTGTTGGTGTGTGGCTAAACCATCGTCGCATCTCACGCGTCATATGTGCTTGGTCAGAGTAACCATTCTTTAAAGCAATTTGTGTAAGAGAGCAATCTGACGCTAGAGCCACCGCAGCTTTTCTTGCACGTGCAAGAGAGAGCCAAAAACTTGGTGATTTGCTTGTTGTTGACGTCAACTTCCGCTGCAATGTTCGAACACTTACACCGATTCTCTTCGCTACACTTTCTACGGTCGAATAATTACAAGAGAGACACGCCAATGCTTCGCACGTTTCGGAACTCAATGTCGAACAGTCAGTGATTGCAGCGATTGCTTTGGCTTTTGAAAGATGTTGTCCTTGTAAAATAGCCAGCAGTTGAGATTGATTAACGCTCACCCCCGGATGTAGACGATATCCTATCCACTGTTCTCTAGAGGAACTAACCACAATTCGCGCCGATTCATCCAAAGTTGTCAAGTGCCAAACAGGTTGTGAATTACCTATCTTACGCATAATTACGTCTTGGCACCCATCAGGATAGACCCATCCGGAAGAAACTGCGGAAGATTGATACTGCCAGTTAGCGATAACGACATTCGACATACAATGCTCTTTACTTAGAGTCAATAGACATTAGCTTGATAAAAAGCCTTTCACGAAAATGAAATACCCAACATGGCTTCATTGTCGCATCTTATTCATCGAGCGCAGCGGAATCTCTTTATGATCAAGATTATGCAGCGTCTGAATAAAGCGAACCGTACGGTTACGCACACGCATCAAAACAGAGTGAGTGGTTGCCGTACGTCCTCGCACCGCCATACCGGGTAGAAATGGGCTTTCTAGAATCGCGGTCGCAACAAAAAGTAGCTGCTCGCCGCGGGCTAAATCTTTTGAAAGAAAAACTGTATCCAGTTTATCTCCCCAACCTTCTGCAATCAGCGATGCTTTCTCTTCTTCATCGCGCGGCCATATTTTTGCTTGCAGACCACCTCCCAAACAGCGCATCCCTACGGCGGAAAGCACACCCTCGGGCGATCCACCGATGCCCATATACAAATCCACACCCGCACCAGGCATAGCGGGGGCCAACGCAGCCGTGATGTCACCATCTGAAACAAGACGCAGATTTGCACCAAGAGAGCGAACGCTTTCGATAATGTGGGCATTGCGCGGTCGATCCATCGCCGTGATCACCATATCGCTCACATCTTTTGAGAGGATGTGGGCCGCCATTTCAATTGTCTCTTTTGGGGACGTATTAATGCTCCACGGTAGGCTTGGGTTGCGCACAAACGCATCGCGAATCTCTGGCCCATATGCAAGTTTATCCATGTAAAATGCGGGCACATCGAGCAAACCAGAATTGTCATCGCTGTGGCCTGGCCCGTCCCCTTCGTGCAGCGACGCAGCGATACAGACAATTGCATTGGGCAACCCCTTGCTCAAGTTTGTGGTACCATCAATTGGGTCAATCGCAATATCTAGCGGCACGGCGTCTTTGCCCCACGTACCCACTTTTTCACCCTTAAAGAGTCCAGGCGCATTGTCTTTGATGCCTTCACCGATTACGACCGTGCCAGCAATATTCATTAGATCAAAGGTACCACGTACGGCATCACTTGCTGCGGCATCGGCCAGCTCTTTTTCACCACGACCGACCCAGCTAAACGTATTTAAAGCGGCGGCTTCGGCAGCGCGAACAAAGTCTAGCCCAAGCGTGCGTTCAATGTTTGATGTATCCATATTAAAATAATAATCTCCGTTGATTATGGTAACCGTTCACCGAATGTGATTAAGGAATAACGCCCAAATAACTGCCACTTAGTTGCTGGCTAGAGGTGCTGAACTGTTACAATTATGGGGTATATGGTAGATATATAAAAATAACTTCGACAGGGCCTTCTATAGTTGGCATGAAAGGGCAAGCTTTCCGCGGATGAGTCAGATATCGAGATAATCGTAAGACGATCTTTCAGCCTATTCGCGATGTGCGGATATATTCATTATTGCCAACTTGGACCTACTCACTACATCTATTCTATTAAACTCTATGCACTTTTCAAAGTCTACCGACCCACAATGTATCTCTTTGCAGTCATATGGCCTATAAATTGTCAGCTCTACGTCATAAAACACGAGAAAAAAGATGATTCTACTTACAGGCGCAAACGGAAAAAGCGGCAGAGCAATCATTCAAGCTCTCGCCAAACAAGAGTTAGTAGTGCGCGCAATGGTGCGCAGTTCAAATCAAATCAACGAGTTGAAAGCCCTCGGCGCTGTCGACTGTATCGTTGCGAATCTCTCTAAGCCAGAGGAAACAGCCAGCGCATGTAGGGGCACATCGCAGATTTATCTTTTATGCCCGAACATGCATCCCGATGAAATTGGCCTCGCAGAAAACGTCATCGCAGCCGCCAAGATAGCCAACGTTGAGCGGATTGTCTATCATTCGGTGCTGCACCCGCAGACGCAAAAAATGCCCCATCATTGGAGCAAGCTGCGTGTGGAAGAGCTGCTTTTCGAATCGGGGGTTCCCTATACGATTTTGCAGCCCGCTGCGTATATGCAAAATGTGTTGACGAACTGGCCGACAATTGTGAAAGAGGGAGTCTATCGCGTGCCGTATGCGCTGTCGACGCGCTTGGGTATGGTCGATCTGAACGACGTTGCTGCGGCTGCGGCCACGGTGCTTGCCAGCGACAGTTATACATATGGGAGCTACGAATTGTGTGGCCCACAACTACTGGATCAGAGGCAAGTGGCGCAAAAAATCAGCCAGCAAATCGGCAAGCCAGTCGCGGCAGTAGAGCTCTCGCACGCGACGTGGTCGCACAACGCGCAACAAGCTGGTTTGAGCGATTTGCAGATCGACTGGCTGATCAAAATGTTCGATTACTACGAGGCGTTTGGGTTTTGGGGCAACTCGACTGCACTAGCAAACATACTTGGCCGAACGCCAAATTCTTTTGAAAATTTTTTGCAAAAAATACTGGCCTAAGTTTTGAGTCTGCTGCAAAAAGATTAAGGCGAATCCAGAAAAATAATGGCTCTCTGGGATCTCATGTGGTTGACAATGCCACCAATCAGTGTGGGTCCTCCCTGATCGAGTGCATCGCACTGTTTGGAGAGTGATTCGAACTAGAATCTATTGGTGAACAGTGCGACACACTCTGTCAACCACATAAGAGCCGGTTGAACCAAAATAATTATGCGGATTTTATAGGTTTTTCTAGAGTAGCTTGCGGCCATCCGCAGGGAGCGCAGTAAGAGTAAAACAATACCAGAAGAGCTGATCCAATTTTTGCCTTTCTACCAGCGCAGTGTTACCCTATTTCACGAGTTCAAACTAATCTTATTTATACCAAAACAGTTGCACAACGCACCACTCAAGTAGCTTACTAACAGATGACAGTTAAAATAACCGTCTATGATAGACGTGGGCACTCTTCTAACCACGTCGTACGTAATGCCAAAGCCTTGGGTATCCCAAGCTTAACCACTTGTCGCACCTCCAAACTATATTTTTTGGCAGAAGCAAATACCCTAAAAACAGATATGCAGTCCATGAGCACAGAGTCTATCAATCGACTTTGTGCTTTTCTTTTGGTCGATCCAGTGACTGAGGAATTTAGATGGGAACGAGTTGGCGAACGTGACAAAGAGAAAGAGAAAAACGCGCAGAGCGCTCACATTATCGAAGTGGCTTGGCGACCGGGCGTAACTGACATTGCCGCGCGCGAGCTTGCTCGCGGCATGGCCGAAAGTGGCCTGCCTATCTGCGAAGTAGCCACCGCCACCCGCTATGAATTAAGCGGCAATCTCAGCAAGACCGATCTGCACCTGCTGGCCCAAAAACTGTTGGCAAATGAGACGGTACAAGAGTACGCGCTGGGCGAGATCGCGCCACACTTTGGCGCGGATGCCGCGGCAAGCAACTATGTCGAACGGGTGCCGCTGGCCGGGTTATCTGACGATGCGCTGCTTACCCTCAGCCGCAACCGTCTGCTTTCGCTCGATTTGGCCGAAATGCAAGCTATTCAATCCTTTTACGCAAAAGAGAAGCGCGACCCGACAGATGTTGAGCTAGAGACATTGGCCCAGACGTGGTCCGAACATTGCGTCCACAAGACGTTTAAATCGGCCATCCACTTTACGCACCAAGATGCCGACGGCAACAGTATAAAAGAAGAGGAGATAAGCAGCCTTTTTGATCAATTTATCCGAGGTGCAACCAAAAAAGCCATTCAAAATTCAGGCAAAGAAGAGTGGGTTCAATCTGTCTTTGTAGACGATGCGGGCATTGTGCGCTTTGATGATCAATTCGATTTAGCTTTCAAAGCCGAAACACACAACCACCCCTCTGCGCTTGAACCATTCGGTGGCGCAAATACGGGCGTGGGTGGCGTTGTGCGCGACATCTTGGGCGTCTCGGCGCGACCGATTGCCACCACGAACGTGCTCTGCTTTGGCCCACAAGAGTACCCACACGAAGCGCTGCCCGATGGCGTCCTGCACCCCAAGCGCATTGCGGATGGCGTGGTCGCGGGCATTGGCGATTATGGCAACAAGTTAGGGTTACCCACTGTCAATGGCGCGGTGGTGTACGACGAAGGCTATTTGGGCAACCCGCTAGTTTTTTGTGGCTGTGTGGGTCTGCTGCCGCACGGATTGCACCCCACCGCCGCGCGAGTTGACGATTTGGTCGTAGTACTCGGTGGGCGCACCGGCCGCGATGGCTTACATGGAGCGACCTTTTCCTCTGCCGAATTGGCGCACGACACCGCCGAAACAACGGGCAGCGCGGTGCAGATTGGCGACCCGATTACCGAAAAGGGGCTGATCGAATTGATTGAAGCGGCGCGCGATCAGCAACTTTACACCGCGATTACGGATTGCGGCGCGGGTGGATTGTCGTCGTCGATTGGCGAAATGGGCGAAGCACTTGGTGTCGACGTCGAGCTGACCAAAGTGCTGCTCAAATACCCGGGGCTGACGCCGTGGGAAATATGGCTCTCCGAGGCGCAAGAGCGCGTGGTACTGGCTGTGCCGCCCACAAAACTTGACGCGCTGCAACGTATCGCGAACATGTGGGATGTGGAGCTTTGCGTGCTGGGGCATTTCACGGGCGACGGCGATCTGATCGTGCGCTACGACGGCGTTCCGGTGGCAACGCTGCCCATGGCGTTTATGCACGATGGGTTGCCACAGCGCACCATGACCGCCATCTGGAAAGAGCCACCCACCCTGCAAGGATCCGCACCAAGTGTACAGGATGCCAACAAGATCTTGCTCAAAATGCTTTCCCATCCAACCGTGGCGAGCAAAGAGTCGATTGTACGCCAGTATGATCACGAGGTGCGCGGCGGCACGATTGTGCGCCCCTTTACTGGTCCAGAAATGGATGGTCCGGCGGATGCCGCGCTGCTGAAACCGTTGGGCACGTGGCAGCACGATATGGGTTTTACGCTCAGCGTTGGCATAAACCCGCTGCTGGGCAAATGCGATCCATATGCGATGGCCGTCAGCGCAGTGGACGAAGCCTTTCGAAACGCGGTGGCCGTGGGCGCGGATCCGGATCAGATTGCAATTTTGGACAATTTCTGCTGGGGCAATCCCACCTATCCCGACAGGCTGGGCGCGTTGGTGCAGGCAAGTCGCGGCTGTCACGACGGTGCGGTGGCCTATGGTGCGCCCTTTATTTCGGGCAAAGACAGCCTATATAATGAGTTCGACGGGCGACCGATTCCAGGCACGATTCTGATTTCGGCGCTGGGCATTGCGCCAAACATCCATCGGCGCACAACGTCCGACTTAAAGGTAGCGGGCAATGCGCTCTATCTGCTGGGCGAAACGCACGCCGAGTTGGGTGGTTCGCTGCTCTACCATCTGCTGGATCACGCCGATGGGCAAGCGCCCGCCATGCCCGCGGATCCGCTGACGCGCTATCGACTTTTACATCAGGCAATTCTACAAGGCTTGGTGGCTGCGTGTCATGATTTAAGCGAAGGCGGTCTGGGCGTCGCAGTGGCCGAAATGGCGCTTGGTGGCCGTTTGGGGGCACGCATCAATCTTTGGGGGGATCCAACCACTGGGTTAGTGGCGACAGACATTCTCTTCAGCGAGAGCAACGGTCGGCTCTTGCTCGAAGTTGCCCAAGCAGATACGGATGCGCTAGAAGCTCACTTTGCGGGGCAGACATTGACTCGACTTGGCACTGTGACAGAGAACGCCACGGGCAGCGGAACGCTGACGATAGCGTCGGGTGATGAGACGTTGGTCGATCTGTCGGTGGATCAATTAGTGAAGGCATGGAAAAGTCCAGCAGAGAAGAATCTATGAAACCATCTATCTTAATCGTCCATGCCTCGGGCACAAACCGAGATGCCGAAGCCGCCCGTGCGTGCGAATTGGCTGGCGGCGCGCCCGAAATTGTGCATATCAATCAACTACGATCCGGCGAGCGAACGTTTGCCCAGTATGATATGTTGCTGGTGCCAGGCGGTTTTTCGTATGGCGATGCGCTCGGTGCCGGAATCCGCATGGCGCTGGATATGCAGACATTTTTCGCCGATCAGCTGGCCGAGTTTGTGGCAAGCGGCAAGCCGGTTTTGGGCATCTGCAATGGTTTTCAGGTATTGGTCAAGGCGGGCTTGCTTGGTTTAGGGGATGAAGAAAAGGCTGAGGCGCAGGCTGAGTTGGCGGTCGAGCGTACGGGTATGGCGGATGTTCAGGCTAAGAAAAAAACGGAAGGGAAAACTGAGACTGAAACAGATAGCGTACGGCGGGTTACGTTGACCAAAAATGAACGCGGTACGTTTGAATGTCGCTGGGTTCATTTGTCAGTTGAATCGAACACAAAAGCCGCGGCGCTACACCAAATTGATGAGCTTATCTTTTGCCCGGTCGCGCATGGGGAAGGCAATTTCCAAGCGAAAGATAACGAGACATTAGCACGTCTGGAGGCTGAGGGATTGGTTGCGCTGCGCTATGTTGATGCCGATGGCAAGCCGGTCAATGGTCGCTATCCACTGAACCCAAACGGATCCGTTGGCGATATTGCGGGCATTTGTAATGCGCAGGGCAACGTTATCGGGTTGATGCCGCACCCGGAAGATCATCTGTTACCGATTCAGAACCCGCTTGTCTCAACGAGCAGTTTGCCCAATGCAGCGGGCAGACTGGGACTGGCGTTGTTCGAAAGTGTGATTGCAAGCGCGTAGAAATTGTTTGAGGCTATTGCAGAAAAACAAGTACGCACAAGCTGTGGAGAGAGCATTTTCTAATGCAACATTTGTTTAGGAACGCGGCAGTGGAGAATGCCTTTTTTGGCGGAGAAGGACGGGCTAGATGTTTCGTTGTTGCCAGCAATTTTGACAGAATTAGGAATATCAGCTAAGTACATTTTTATGGCATCTGGCACGGTCTGGTGGTGGTAAAAACACGCACTAACTCAAACATTGCGCCACTGCCCAAAACGTACAAAGCACATAGATATAGTTTACCCAACTAATCTACTTAAAAAACCCAAAGAGAACCCTAAAAGAACCCAAAGAGAGGAGAAACCCAATGGCACTTACGTTGCAGCCCACCGATGTATACGAAGACAGAGATCTCCAGCCAAATACCAAACAGACAACTATGGTAAAAAGTTTTGGAGACAGAAGCATTGGGCATAGAAAAGAAAAATATCCTATGAAAAAAAACAGTCGTGATGTCAATTTTTCTGGCGTTGATCTGCCATTTTTAGGTCCAAAGACAAGTGGCAAAGTACGCGAGATCTACGAGTATAATGATTCGCTCGTTTTGATTACAACCGATCGCTTATCCGCTTTTGACCACATTTTGGGGATGGTTCCCTATAAGGGGCAAGTCTTGAATCAACTTTCGGCCTTCTGGTTTAATGAATTACGCGACATCATTGGCAGCCACTTTCTCGCCATGCCCGACCCAAATGTAACGGTTGGCATTAAATGCACGCCGCTGCCAGTAGAGGTTGTGGTGCGCGGCTACATATCGGGTGTAACCGAAACATCGCTCTGGCGACGCTACAGCGAAGGAGAGCGCACCATTTATGGCTATGAATTTCCCGATGGATTGAGCAAAAACGAAGTGCTGGCTAGTCCACTCATTACGCCGACAACCAAGGCGCGCGATGGCGGGCACGATGAGCGTATCACCAATGCGCAGGTAATCGACAGCGGCTTGGTAGATCCGGGTACGTGGGGCCAAGTGTGCGAGGCGGCTTGTGCCATTTTCCAGCGGGGCCAAGAAATTGCGCAGAGAGCGGGCCTTATTTTGGTGGATACAAAGTATGAATTTGGCATTACGCCGCAGGGCGAATTGGTGCTAATCGACGAAGTCCATACGCCCGATTCAAGCCGTTTTTGGATCGCCGAGAGCTACCCCGAGAGACAGGCCGCAGGCGAAGAGCCAGAAAACTTTGACAAGGAGTTTATCCGCTTGCACTATGCGGCCGATGGCTACCGCGGTGAGGGTGAACCCATGCCGCTGCCTGCGGAGCTAGCGGAGCAGGCTTCAAAACGCTATATTCGCACCTATGAGATGTTAACGGGGAAGACCTTTGTCCCCGGCGAGCAACCAGCGGCTAAGCGCGTTGCAGCGAGTCTGCAAGAGTGGATTCGCAACGGGGCCGACAGTTTGTTGAAGTGCGGTGAAAACGTACGCTCTGGTGGAAATACTCGATCCAATGCGACCTCTTTATCGGCATTCTTGGGATTGCTGTAGAGCACAATCAAAATAGAGCATGACATCGCAATTACCACAATCGATATCTGAATTTTGCAAATAAAGGCTTCTGACATCATCAGTAGACATCATCAGTAATAGCGATTTAAGCGTAGAAATAACCTGCAATTCGCAAGTACGGTTAACTAGGGTCGGGCGCATTCAGATGGATACATCATCAGGTTCAGGGTCTCTCTACCTGCCATTTATTCAATCGTACATATAGAGTAACCAAGTATGACATCCGAAACGCCAATCGTTGGCATCATCATGGGGAGCAAATCGGACTGGGAAACCATGAAGAATGCCGCCGATACGCTAACCCAATTCAACGTCCCACACGAATGTCGCATTGTATCCGCGCACCGCACGCCCGATCTCATGAACGAATACGCGGCCCAAGCCGAAACGCGCGGGCTGCAAACAATTATTGCGGGTGCGGGTGGTGCGGCCCATCTACCCGGCATGGTTGCGGGGCACACACTCGTCCCCGTCATCGGCGTGCCGATCCAAAGTCGCGCGCTCAACGGCATGGATTCGCTGCTCTCGATTGTGCAGATGCCCGCGGGCGTGCCGGTCGCAACCATGGCCATCGGCAAAGCAGGTGCGATCAACGCTGCGTTGATGGCCGTCGCAATCTTGGGCAACGCCAACGCAGATCTACGTATCGCATTAGCAGATTTTCGCGCCAAACGCAGTCAAGCTGTATTAGCAGAAATTTTGGATTAAGCATGATCTCTACATCAGCACCCCTCTGCCCCAATCAGACCACAATTGGCGTCTTTGGGAGTGGACAACTAGGACGGATGCTTGCCATTGCCGCGCGCCGCATGGGTTATCGCGTCGCAACCTTTTCGCCCGATAAAAATTCGCCTACCGGCCAAATTGCGGATCAAGAGATTGTTGCAAGCTATAGCGATGCAAGCGCCGTGCGTACGTTTGTCCAGTCGGTTGACGTCGTCACTTTTGAGTTTGAGAACGTCCCTATCTCTGTTGCCGAAATTGCAGACGAAGTGGGCATTCCTGTCCGTCCAAGTGGTCAGATTCTTAAGACAGCCCAAAATCGGCTACGTGAAAAAACTTTTTTAGCAGAAGCCGGTTTACCCGTTACTCCCTTCGTATACGTTACATCCCTTTCCCAATTACATAGTGCGCTTACCACCCTTGGCGCGCCCGCAATCCTCAAGAGCGCAGACTTTGGCTATGATGGCAAAGGCCAAGTGCGCATCGATTCGATTGCAGATGCCGAACGCGCGTGGGAGAGCCTTGCTGCACCCGATGCCGTGCTCGAAGCCTTCATCGACTTTACATGCGAAGTGTCGGTCGTTGCCGCACGTGATATGATGGGGAATTTTGCCTACTACGGACTCATCGAAAATCAACACCGCAACCATATCCTAGATCTATCCATCGCGCCTGCACGCGTTGATCATACAATCTCGCTCGAAGCGGAAAAATTTACGCGATCCCTTTTTGAATCGCTGGACGTAATTGGCGTTTTGTGTGTCGAGTTTTTTGTGCAGTCAGATGGGCAGCTTCTCATCAACGAGATTGCGCCCCGCCCGCACAATTCGGGCCATCTCACGGTCGATGCCGCCATTACGGATCAATTCGAGCAGCAGCTGCGCGCGGTGTGCGGGCTGCCGCTTGGATCAACCGAATTGACGCGGCCCGCCGTTATGGCCAATTTGCTGGGCGACTTGTGGGAAAATGGCGAACCAAATTGGGCAGCGCTTTGTGCCTTCCCAACCTGCAAGTTGCATCTGTACGGCAAAGAGGAGGCACGACCCGGTCGAAAAATGGGTCACATAACGGTACTGGCCGATACTATAGAAGAAGCAAGAAAAGTTGCAATCGAAGCACGACAAAGTTTAGCTGTATCTTAGTGAATAGTAAGTAGTGAATAGTAAATAGTAAGTAGTAAATGGTTGGCTGTGAGTTGAGCAAAAACTGTTCCATGCTCTGTTTGAAATAAACGGTCTGGCGCTCTACGCAATAATAGCAAGTAGTCTAAGGGGAATGATGTACCAAGAAGATAAACCAAGAGAAGAGTGTGGCGTTTTTGGTATCTATGCGCCAAAGCAAGATGTGGCGCGACTTAGCTTCTTCTCGCTCTACGCGTTGCAGCATCGTGGGCAAGAAGCAGCCGGCATTGTAACGTGTGATGGCGAAATCGCACACATCCACAAAGGGATGGGGCTTGTTTCGCACGTTTTTAATGAAGAAAATTTAGCCCACCTTAAGGGCCATATGGCCATCGGCCACACCCGTTACTCCACAACCGGCTCGGGCAAATTGCGCAACACGCAGCCCTATGTCATGGAGACTATTCACGGTCCGCTGGCAATTTGCCACAATGGCAACCTAGTCAACGGTCCACAACTGCGGCGTGAACTTTTAGAGCATGGCGTTGGTCTCCACAGCTCAAGCGACAGCGAGGTGATCATTCATATGCTGGCGCGTGCGGGTGGCCCCGATTGGCTCACGCGCATCAAAATATTGATGGCACAGGCCGAAGGTGCATATACGCTTGGCATCCTCACCCAAGAAGCAGTCTACGGCGTGCGCGATCCGTGGGGATTGCGGCCACTTGTCTTGGGCGAACTCGACACAGGCGGCTTTGTCCTCGCATCTGAAAGCTGCGCCTTTGCCACCATTGGGGCCAAGATGATCCGCGAAATTAATCCAGGCGAGATCGTGAAGATTGATGAGAGCGGCTATGAAATTGTGCAGGGCGCGCTGCCACAAAAGCTGGCCTTCTGCACCTTTGAACAGATCTACTTTGCCCGCCCCGACAGCATCCTAAATGGACAGCTCGTACACCAAGTGCGTCAACAGCTTGGCCGAAAATTGGCCGAAGAATCCCCCGCAGAAGCCGATATCGTAATCCCCGTACCGGATTCCGGCACGCCACACGCCATTGGCTACGCGAAGAAAAGCGGCATCCCCTACAGCGAAGGGCTAATCAAAAGTCGCTACATTGGCCGCACCTTTATTCAGCCATCCGACGAATTGCGTAAAGTTGGCGTCTCGATGAAATTCAACCCGCTGCCCGAAAATCTAGCGGGCAAACGGGTCGTCGTGGTCGATGATTCAATCGTGCGCGGTAACACATCCGGTCCACTTGTTGCCATGCTGCGCAAAGCGGGCGCCAAAGAGATTCACGTGCGCGTTGCTTGCCCCCCCATCAAATTCCCCTGCTTCATGGGTGTCGACATGGCCAGCCAAGAAGAACTCATCGCGGCCAACAACAGCATCGAAGAAATCCGCCAACATATCGGCGCAGACACGCTCGGCTACCTTACCGTTACAGGAATGATGGATGCATTAAGTGCCACAAGCGGCTACTGCAACGCCTGCTTCGAAGGCGAATACCCATTCGAGCGCCTAGGATCTAGCCCCGTCATCGAGCTGCAGGAAAAGGCCCAAGTTGCCGAGATGTGGGGAAACTAGTCTATGAAAATTCTACTAATCGGCAACGGTGGGCGCGAGCACGCCATTGCTTGGAAATTGAGCCAATCCGAAAGCGTCGAAGAGATATTTGTCGCCCCCGGCAATGGTGGTACAGCCACACTGAGCAAAACGCAAAATGTGGCAATCAACGTCGACCAAATCGATGATCTGCTCGCATTCGCAAACGAAAAGAGCGTTACCCTAACCGTCGTCGGACCCGAAGCGCCACTTGTTGCAGGGGTCGTCGACAAATTCATTGCTGCGGGCCAAAAAATTTTTGGCCCAACCCAAGCCGCGGCCCAGATCGAAGGCTCCAAAGCGTTTGCCAAAGAGTTTATGAAGCGCCACAACATTCCTACGGCCAAGTCCAAAACGTTTACCGACTTTGACGAAGCTGTGCGTCACTTGCGCCAGATTGCCACCGTGCCCGTCATCAAAGCCAGTGGATTAGCCGCGGGCAAAGGCGTCGTCTTGCCCAGCACCATGGAAGAGGCAGCAATAAGCCTGCAAGAGATGATGCTCGACAAGCGATTTGGCGATGCGGGCAACGAAGTTGTAATCGAGCAGCACTTGTTTGGCCCCGAAGTTTCGGTTCTTGCCTTTTGCGACGGCAAAAACTTTCATATTATGCCCCCCGCACAGGATCACAAACGGCTGGAAGATGGTGACCGCGGTCCTAACACAGGTGGCATGGGTGCCTTTACGCCGTCACCCGTTATCACACCCAAATTACTTAAAGAAGTTGCAGAGACCATTTTACGCCCTACCCTCGACGGCATGATAGCCGAAGGAACACCCTATGTGGGCGTACTCTATGCTGGATTGATGCTAACCAAACAAGGTCCGCGCGTGATCGAATTTAACTGTCGTTTTGGCGATCCCGAAGCGCAGGTGGTGATTCCGTTATTGGAAAACGACATGGTCGACATATTACTGGCTTGTGTCGATGGACGGCTCAATGAAGTTACGCCCCAGTGGCGCAAAAGCGCGGGCGCAACCGTGGTACTGGCATCGGGCGGTTATCCGAGCGAATATACCAAGGGCATAGAAATCTTTGGCGTCGATGCAGCCGAGCAGAGTGATTGCATCGTCTTTCAGGCTGGCACAAAGCTTAAAGATGGTCGTCTGCTAACAGATGGCGGGCGTGTCTTGGCAGTCACTGCGCTACACGACACCCTGTCGAAATCGGTAATAACGGCCTATGCGGGCCTCGCTAAGATAGACTTTGCCAATTCGATCCACCGCACCGACATCGGGCGCAAACCCACGCGCCGTCTTGGCTCCGAACGGCCAAAGAGAGCACCAAGTGGGCGCAAGCGCGGCGGCAGTTTGAACCGTGGGCGCAAAAGTCGAAAGAAATAGAGGCAGATATATCAGCAATCGGTTAGTAATCGGTTTTACACCTGCGAGAAAAAAGGTGTATGCCAGTGGACGGTCGCTTTCTTTCAGAAAGAGTAGATAGTCTCATGCCACTGCTTGCACGATTGGTGGAACTGCCTGCTTGCGCTTGCTCTATTAAACCTACGTCTATCGGACCCGCAACCTTGCTTCATTTCGCATCGTTAAAACCCAGTTATTCCTTAAAACCATGACAACAGACAATTACAAAAAAGCCGGGGTCGATATCGATGCGGCGACGCGCGCGGTCGATATGATGAAGAGCGCGGTGCGTGCCACATATAACGAAAATGTGCTGGCCGATGTGGGTAGCTTTGGTGGCCTTTTTGGGTTGACAAACTTGCCCGCAAATCCGGTGCTCGTTGCTTCGACCGATGGTGTCGGCACCAAAGTCAAGCTGGCCGCAGAGCTAGCAAAAGAGGATCCAACATGGCTGCACGGTGTGGGTCACGATATTGTGAATCACTGCGTGAACGACATTCTGGTGCAGAACGCACGGCCACTCTTCTTTTTAGATTATGTGGCAACGGGCAAGCTGATCCCCGAGGCGATTGCCGCGGTGGTGACAGGAATTGCCGAAGCGTGTCAAGCTGCGGGCTGCGCGCTAATTGGTGGCGAGACGGCTGAAATGCCCGGAGTCTATGTGGATTCTGCGCTGGATATTGTTGGCACGGTGGTTGGTCTGGTGGATCGAGAAACGATCCTGCCGCGGCCAGAATCAATGGTTGCGGGCGATGTGCTGATCGGGTTGCCGAGCAGCGGACCGCACACCAATGGCTATACGCTGATCCGCAAGATTATCGAGCACGAGGATCTGCACGCGCCATTTGATGATATGGACCGTACGCTGGCCGATGCGCTGCTTGCGCCCCATCGCTGCTATCTACCCGAGGTGGCCGCGCTGCAAGCTGCTGGCGTGACGATTCGAGGGATGGCGCATATTACGGGCGGCGGCTGGGTCGACAATGTGCCGCGCATGTTGCCCAATTCGCTGGCCGCAGATATCGATATGGATACGCTGCTGGGCGAGGAGACCGTTACGCCAATTTTCACGCACTTGATCGAGTTGGGCGATTTGGATCTAGCAGAAGCTTTTCGAATCTTCAACATGGGTATCGGCATGATTATGGCTGTACCCGCAGATGGTACATCTCATGCGCTGGCTGCGCTGCCCGAGGCGTCTGTGGTGGGGCAGTTGGTGGCACGTGGAAAAGATGATGCGCCAGTTTTTCTCAACGTATAAAGGTTAACACAGAGATGCAGAGAGTACGGAGAAAGAACACTGCGTCTCTGCGCTGGGTGAAAATCATGGATGAAGAAATAATAAGATTAGTGGTGCTCATCTCGGGCAGTGGCTCGAATTTGCAGGCGGTTTTGGATGCGGTCCGGATGCGAATGCTGGATGCAGAGGTGGCGCTGGTGGTGTCGAATCGGGCGGATGCGTATGGATTAAAACGGGCACAAAAAGCTGGGATCGAGACGGCGGTACACGAGTTGGGTCCGTACAAAGAGGATGGCAGCGGGCGGGTTGCGTATGATGCGGATCTGGCGCAAATTGTGGCCGAGGCCGCGCCCGACTATGTGGTGCTGTTGGGGTGGATGCATATTTTGAGCGATGCGTTTTTGCGCAAGTTTCCCTATCGGGTGGTCAATTTACACCCTGCGCTACCGGGTACGTTTCCGGGGGCGCACGCAATTGAAGATGCGTGGAAGGCATTTCAGGCGGGTACGATTAAAGAGACGGGGCTGATGGTGCATTTAGTGCCAGATGAACGGGTGGATATGGGGCCTGTGTTGGCAAAAGAGGAGGTGCCCATTTACCCAACCGATACGCTAGAGACGCTAGAAACACGGATGCATTTTGCCGAGCATCGACTCATTGTGCAGACGCTGGATCGGCTGATCAATGGGGATGAGTGAGCGGATGTTGCTTATTTTTCCGAGGTTATAGTGGGTTCATTACAGAAAGTTAGGATTCAACCGGATCTTATGTGGTTGACAGAGTGCGTCGCACTGTTCACCAATGGATTCTGGTTCGAATCACTTCCGAACAGTGCGACGCACTCGACATGGAAGACCCACGCTTATTGGTGGCGTTGTCAACCACATGAGATCCCAAAGAGTCCAAATTAAAATCGTCACGAAAATACAAGTTTCACAAAAGTCGTTAGAGTAAGGTTTGTGGTTTTTATGTTTTTGTGGCGATTTCAGAATTTTTGCTGTCGATAAATTTATATGTTAACTAATATATACTTCAGCACAGCGGCATGGCAGCAATACAATAGCAAATTCATAGCAAATTTACAGTACGCAAAACCATCGCTCTTTATTTAACCCTTACCCTCTGAAAGGGAGCGCGCTTGGTCGGGCCAAGTTGTTGGCACAATGATCTGATAGCGTTTGCCAGCTTTATCTAAAATCCCTTGGAGTGTGTCGACTGGCGTGGTTGCAAGTGTGGCAAAGCTGGTAATCCCCTCTGCTTTGAGTAAAGCAGCCACTTTAGGACCGATACCCGAAATTTTGGTTAGATTATCCACAGCTTTACTTTTTTCTGCAGCCTTATTTTTTTCTGTAGCTTTACTTTTGTCCGCAGTCTTACTTTTGTCCGCAGCCATATTTTCTAGCGATACAACGCAATTGTCGGCATTGACTAAGCGATTTGCGCTGTATTCATCTGCTGCCCAGTCGTTATACCATTCGACGTCATTAAGCAGATAGCGATATTCATACCGTTTATTTGGTTCTAGTTCAATGGTTGCTTGAAAGTCGCCCCCTTTTGTACGCTTCATTGGGTTGGCAATCATGCTCCAGTCATTAAAGTCCGCGACAATGGCAGCGGTTTTCACATCCAATTCTTCTGGCAATTCCTCATTGGGAATTTTGAATGTTACTTTACAGATGTTTTTCGATTTAACGTAAGATTTTGATAACATAAAAATTCCTTTACAGGTGGTTGATCAGGCAGTTGATTAGTCAGTTCTTCACAACAATAAGTCAATTAAATTTCCACAATAATTATACACTTTATTTGTTATGAATCAAGAATTTTCTGTTCTATGGGTGATTTTCCCAAAAAATATAAAAGCCCATTCTACATGTGTCGGAATACCCCTCATAGCGAAATTGTTGAACCAGAGCGCAAGGATTGATATGTTTTATGTTAATATTTTGTAAGGAGAGTAGAAAATGAATGAGCTGTTTTCGCTGAAGAATAAAGCGGCAATTGTAACGGGCGGGACGGGCGTACTGGGTGGCGCAATTGCGCACGGGTTGGCTGCGGCGGGTGCAACGGTGGGCATTTTGGGTCGACGCGATAAGCGAGCACAGCAGGTGGCAGATGAGATCACCGCTGCGGGTGGATCCGCAATTGTGTTGGCTGCCGATGTGTTGGACAGGGAGTCGTTGGCTACGGCACGCGACAAGATGATCGAAGCCACAGGGTCGATTGATGTGTTAGTCAACGCGGCGGGTGGCAATATGCCCGAAGCCACGATCCACGGCGATGTAACGTTTTTCAACATGACGAAAGAAGCTTTTGACCAAGTGATGGAGCTTAATTTGGCTGGCACATTGCTGCCTTGTCAGGTCTTCGGCGAGGTGATGGCCGAGCAAAAATCGGGCGCGATTGTGAATATTTCGTCGATGGCGTCAAAAAAGCCGTTGACGCGCGTGCTGGGCTATGGCAATGCCAAAGCTGCGATTGATAATTACACAATGTGGTTGGCGACTGAGTTTGCTCACAAATTTGGTGAGGGATTGCGGGTCAATGCGATTGCGCCTGGTTTTTTTATTGGGGATCAGAATCGTGCGTTTCTATTAAACGAAGATGGGTCGCTGACGGCGCGCGGCGAACAGATCATTTCGAATACGCCAATGGGTCGATTTGGTGTTCCGGATGAGTTGGTCGGCACTACGCTGTGGTTGGCAAGCGATGCCTCGAAATTTGTGACGGGCGTGGTGGTTCCGGTGGATGGTGGTTTCTCGGCATTTGGGGGATTATGATTGAGCCGGAGGCTGAGCCTGAACGTAGTTCACTGGTCGCTTGGCCTGAATTTGGTCGAAGGGAAGCCGCAGGCAGCACCAACCCCGTGTGTTCGGAATGAAGAGTGTAGCAAAAGGGTAACGCGTAAGATGTTTAAGTTTCTTTATCTAATTGCATCGCTCTATGGTGTGGTGCGCCTCTATTGGTGGATCCGTTCTGCCGCAGCGGATACTGTGGATTTAGGGCTGGCTTTGCTCTTTATTGGACTGGGCGTTGTCTATTTTTTTGAGGAGGCCAAACATCGCGGGCAGGCATTGGCGATCCGCTATCTATTTGGGCTTGGATTGTTGTGGACTGTCGCCCGCTGGGAGCAACCGTTTTTTATGTGGGTGATTGCGATCTTTATTTTGGTCACGGCCACAATCGATACCTTTTGGCCGGGGTGAGTGTAGGTCCTTGGGTCAGTGAATGCTGTGTTTACCTGTCTATATCACGATCAACACTGCTTGCCGCAAACTATCTCAGCGTGCGTCGCACTGTCCATACGATAATTCGAGCGTGCAAGTAGTTTTATGGCAGTGCGACGCACGCGGGGCGGTCCCATCCGCGCGGGGTAACCCACCCTCGAAAAATTCCATTCCAACAAAATATCTTCTCAACAAACGAGCAAAAACTCATGAACCCAGTCACCTTTGCCGTCATCGGTGCAGGCAGCCGCGGAACGGGCTATGCCAAATATGCTCTCGCCCATCCTAGTCAAGCCGAACTCGTTGGCGTTGCCGAACCGCGCGATCAAGCCCGAATGCGCCTTGCTGCGGATCACGACGTAAACCCCGAGCTAATCTTCACCGATTGGCGTGCGGCAGCCCAACGCGAAAAATTCGCCGATGCAGTCCTGATCACCACGCAAGACGCTATGCACAGCGAGCCAGCTATCGCCTTTGCCGAAAAAGGCTATCACCTGCTGCTCGAAAAACCGATGGCCCCCACCGCGGACGAATGCCGCCGCATTGTCGACGCAGTCAAAGCCAATGGCGTCATGCTGGCCGTTGGGCACGTTCTGCTCTATACGCGCTACACCCAAATGCTCAAGCAGATCCTCGACGCGGGAACCATCGGCGAAATCGTCTCGATCCAGCGCACCGAGCCGGTCGGCTACTGGCATCAGGCTCACTCCTTTGTGCGCGGCAACTGGCGCAATGAAGCCGAATCCACCTCTATGCTCATGGCAAAATCATGCCACGACATCGACTGGATCCGCTACATTATGGGCGAAAAATGCAGGTCGCTCTCCTCATTTGGCACGCTCAAACATTTCCGCAAAGGGGCCAAACCAGCCGAGGCGGGCGACGCCATGCGCTGTCTTGAGTGCGCCTACGAACCGAACTGTCCCTACTCGGCCCCCAAACTCTATTTAGATGACACCAATCGCGACACAGACCAATGGCCCGCCAGCGTCCTCACCTTCGATACCAGCGAAGCAGGCATCACCGAAGCATTGCGCACCGGCCCCTATGGCCGCTGCGTCTACGAATGCGACAACGACGTCGTCGACAACCAAGTGGTCAACATGCTCTTCGACAACGACAAAACCGCCAGCTTCACCATGACAGCCTTTACCCTCGCAGGCCACCGCCGCACCAGCATCTTTGGCACGCGCGGCGAAATATACGGCAACGGCGAGCAGATCCACGTAACCGACTTCGTGACCGAAAAAACCACCACGATTGATACAACCGCAATCGACACAACCGCCACTGACACAGCCGAAAGTCCCACATCCGGCGACGGCACAATCCTCGGCGGTCACGGCGGCGGCGACTATGGCCTAATGGAATCCTTCATCAAAGCCGTCGCCACAAACGATCCAAGCCTGCTGCTCTCCGGCCCCGACGAAACGCTAGAGTCACATTTAATGGTCTTCGCGGCGGAAGAAGCGCGGCGGGGGAATAAGGTGGTTGATTTGGGGTGAGGGGGATAAAGGAGAGGAAATGAAAAAATTAAAAAAAATGATCAACAGTGAAAATCCAAAAAATGCATTGCAGAAATCACTACTTGATGCATCCTTCATTTTAGCAGTGCTTACAGTATACGTTTACCTTGCAGGTAGATTATATACGGAGCGATACTATGATCAATTTGCCGTTAACTATCGTTCGTTAGACTTTTCAACCGCGACGTATATGTTCAATGGGTGGAATGTTGTTAGTACCTCTATCGCCGTGCTTCTAGTGATTCTAATGCTTTACTCTCTTTACATTGCCGCTTCGGTTCGCTTTAGCGATGCAATCTCTAAGGTTAAAATTACTGCTATATATATTATTGGGTTTACAACATTAGCAATATTTATTATTGCTTTCGCACTAGTAAAATTTGCTCCTAATTTCCCATTGGATCTATCTATTCAAGTCATTTCTATTGTAGCCATAGTTTGTTTGTTATTCTTACGCAAAGAGCAGATCGAAGACGGAAGTAAAGTAATACTTGAATCGTTAGAGACAAAAGGGGTGACATGGTTAGCGGTACTAATAACAGCCCTCTTGGCATTATGGTTATACATAATGGTTGCTACTTCAATAACAGCCTGGTGCCATGCCGAAAGAGCCAAAAATGGTGGGATGGGTATGAAAATTACGCAGCTCAAAGAGAACCGTTCAGCCCTAGAAAAGATGACCCAAATTACCACAACGCCAACAAATACTACAACGACCACAAAAGCAACTACAACAACACCGGTAATTACAATAACATCAATAATCACCCATACTCCAATAATTCCCGAAATACACGAAGATCAAAGTTGCTGGTGGCTACTTCTAACTCGAACAGATGATGATCGTGTTTTATTGTTTCGACCAAAAAGTTCGACCGCATATGGAAAACCAGATGGAGTTGAAGAAAGCATATTTGTTCCCAGCAAAGCAATCGCGCTCACACGCGATTATGTAGAAGATGACTCACTATACAATTGCAGCTTGCAGGTGCCAAACACGATCATGGATCAGTAGGGACATGGGGTCAGGCGGGAATTATCTATGCCATAAACAATGGTTTAGGTCGCCCGATCCCGTGTCCGCACTAACGAGGGATTCAGGGCAAATGGCAATGTGGTTTCGTCTGTGCGGACACGAGGACAGCGGATGATTCAATCGGCGTGACGGCGATGTTAACGGACGCTGACCTCATGTCCCTACGGCACCGCCCTCCCCGCGTGGATCATCGCCACCTCGGCCAACAACGCCCGCGCGCGTTCCATATGACCATGCGTTGCCAACGAATGCGCACCCGCCCGCGGCACCTCCCGATTGCGGAAATGATCCGCCGTTGTCTGCATATGTTGCACCGCCAACGATAATTCTTGGGCCGCCTGCTCACACTTCAGAGCAACTTCTTTCAAGAGATCTGTTTCACTCATACAACCTCCTATTTTTACTAAAAGTTATCCTATTCTGGCCTTTTCTGTAGCTGCATATGAATACTACAGCAAAAGGAACTACAACGGATTACTGAAATGGAACCGATTTTGGTTGGGTTAACGATATCAATTCCGTCTGGCAATGCTTGCTGGTCGGACGAGTATTCAATCCGCTAGATTTCGTTAATCCGCTGTAGTGTTTCTATACAAACCCCAACCACAAACAGGACCAAAGTACTACCCCAGCCCCCAATTATCAGCAAACCGTATCACCATAACCCACTAACATCGTATATAATTCGAATACTCATTCTATCCGTACACACCCAACATTAAAAACTTGCCTTGGAGGTTCAACCGAACCACGAATCCAATAGCAAATAAGAATGTTGAAAACCACAACCAAAACGATTGCAACACTCATCCTGCTAGCTTTGCTTGTGCAGTATAGCAGCCCCGCGCCCCTGCGCGCCCAAGACGAACCCATCAACTTCAGCGCCAGTGGACTCCAAGGTGCGGATGTCAACAACCCAACCTCGCTCCAATTTGGACCCGACGGGCGGCTCTACGTTTCGCAGCAAGATGGCATCATCTACGCCTACACCATCGGTCGCGTCGACCAAGCCGACTACCAGATCACGGCCACCGAAACCATCGACCTGATCCAAACCGGCATCCCCAATCACAATGACGACGGCACGGCAAACAGCACCCAAAAACGCCAAGTGACCGGCATCCTCGTCAGCGGATCGGCCAGTCAGCCCGTCCTCTACGTCACCTCCAGCGATTGGCGCATCGGCGGCGGCAACAGCGGATCCGACAGCGGCCTCGACACCAACTCCGGCGTACTTTCGCGCCTAACTTGGGACGCTACAAATCAAGTGTGGGACAAAGTCGATCTCGTGCGCGGGCTGCCCCGCTCCGAAGAGAACCATGCCACAAACGGCCTCGTGATCGATGCCGCGGCCAACCAACTCTACATCTCATCGGGCGGCAGCACCAACGGCGGCGCGCCCTCCTTCAAGCTGGCAAAAATCACCGAATACGCACTCTCTGCCGCCATCCTCAAAGTTGATCTCAACGCGCTCGAAGCCATGCCCATTTTGGGGAGCGGCACGGATCAGTACGTTTACGATCTGCCCACCGTCGATGATCCCACGCGCTCAAACAGCGGCCCCGGCGGTGCAGATGAAGGCGACCCCTTTGGCGGCAACGATGGCCTCAACCAAGCCAAAATCGTACTCAACGGCCCCGTTCAAGTCCACGCCAGCGGATTCCGCAACGCCTACGATCTGCTGCTCACAACCTCGGGCCAACTCTACAGCATCGACAATGGCGGCAACGCGGGGTGGGGCGGTTTTCCTGAAAACGAGGGCGCAACTGGGCTCTGCACCAATGAATACAACCCGAGTGAACCCGGTTCGACATCCAGTCATCCGAACGGCGATGATACCATCAAAAATCGGGACACCCTCCATCTGATCTCCGGTCCGGGCTACTATGCGGGCCACCCAAACCCCATCCGCGGCAACCCCACCGGGGCCGGGCTCTTCACGGACATCGACGGCGTAAGCAGCTTCCGCACCAGCCCCAGCGGGCCGGATCCGCTGCCCGCCGATTGGCCCCCAGTGCCGCCCCAACTCGCCGACCCCGTGCAGTGCGATTTCCGCAACCCGGGCGTCGACGACGGCGCTCTCACCTACTGGGAAGATTCTACCAACGGCATGACCGAATACACCGCGTCCAACTTTGGTGGCGCGCTACAGGGAGACATTTTGGCCGCGGGCTTTCAGGGAAACAACATCTGGCGCATTATGATCAGCGCGGACGGCAGCGAAGTGACCAACGATGGCGATGATGGCAAACATCGCGTCACCTTTGCCAGCGGCTTTGGCGCAACTCCGCTCGACGTCACGGCACAAGCGGACGGCGACATTTTCCCTGGTACGGTGTGGGCCGCGACCTACGGCGCAGACGCGATTACCGTTTTCGAGCCAGCCGATTATGACGGCAGCACGGGCGCGACCTGTACGGGTGCAGATAATGCCACGCTCGACGAAGATGGCGATGGCTACACGAATAACGACGAGATCGACAATGGCAGCGACCCTTGCTCCGCTGCGTCGATTCCGCCCGACAACGATGGCGATCTCACATCGGATCTCAACGATGCGGACGACGACAATGATGGACTGCCCGATACCAGCGACTACTTTGCAATTGATCCAAATAACGGCACCACGACCAACATTCCGCTGGCCTATTCGCTGCTCAACAACGATCCGGGAACGGGCTTCTTTGGCCTCGGCTTCACGGGCCTCATGAGCAACGGCAGCGACGATTATCTCGATTTGTTTGACGCTGATAATTTGATTGCGGGTGGTGCGGTCGGTCTCTTTACCATCACCAATGTGACCGATGGCGACGCGCTCGAAACGCGCAACAACCAGCGCGATGCGTTTCAATTTGGACTGAACGTTAATGCAGGCACGCCCCCCTTCCGCGTGCGCGCCAATGTGGTTGGCCCGCTCTTTGCACCGGTGGTCGCGCCCGCCGGTTCCATGGCCCATGGGCTGTACCTCGGAACGGGAGATCAGGACAACTTTATCCGTGTGGCGCTCGTCGCCCATGATGGCGGTGGTGCGTTGCAGGTGCTGCAAGAGAGCGACGGGGTGCTCACCATTGTGGCTCAGCTCGACTTGCCCGATCTGCTGGCAGCACAGGATATTGATTTCACCATCACGGTTGATCCCGCGGCGGGGACGGTACAGGCCATGGCTGTGATCGCGGGCGGTCCACCCCAGAACATCGGCGCACCCATTCAGATGGGCGACACCCTTAGTAACGCAGTAGCCGAGACAGGCACAGCGGTTGCGATTGGCTTAATTGCCAGCGCGCGTGATGCTTCTCCCTTTAATGCCACGTGGGATCTAATCGAGGTGAGTTTCGTGCCAAATGCCGGCGGTGAGTGGACCAGCGTGACGACGGTGGACGGCAGCGCACCCGCGCCGCGCCACGAAGCATCGTACGTCGCGGCAGGCGATCTCTTCTACTTAATTGGTGGACGCTACGGTCGCCCGTTGGAGGTTTTCGATCCCGCCGCGCTGCGGTGGACGGAAGTCAGCGCACCACCGCGCTCGTTCCATCACTTCCAAGCCGTCACATTCGATGGACTAATTTATGTGATAGGCGCATTCGAGGGCAATTATCCTGACGAGGTGCCGCTCGATAAAGTATATATCTATGATCCAAGCAGCGATGAGTGGACTGAGGGAGCCGAAATCCCGACGGCACGGCGGCGTGGTTCGGGTGGTGTTGCAGCCTATGGCGACAAAATCTACTGGGTTGGTGGGCTGCAAAATGGACATATTGATGGGTGGGTGCCGTGGCTTGATGCATTTGACCCGGCAACCGAAACGTGGACCATTTTGGCCGATGCGCCGCGCGAACGGGATCATTTCAGCGCGGCGGTAATTGGTGACAGCCTGTACGTTGCGGGTGGGCGCAAAACTGGCTTCGAAGGCAGCCTCTTCGACAAGACTGTGGCCGAGGTGGATGCGTATGATTTTGCCGACGGCACGTGGTCAACCGCGACAAATCTGCTGCCAACGGAGCGGGCGGGCGCGACAACAGTGGGTGTCGGCAACGAGTTGATCATCATCGGCGGCGAAAGCTCGATCCCCGATTTTGCGCATCCCGAAACTGAGGCGTTCAATGTAACAACGGGTAAATGGCGCACGCTCGATGCGCTAATTGAAGGGCGGCACGGAATGGGTGCGGTATTTTACAACGGCGCGATTTATATTGCGGCGGGCGCGGGCAAACGCGGCAGCAGCCCCGAACTTTTTACGCAAGAGCGACTCTCATTCGCAACGTTAGTGCCTGTCCCAACGCCGACCACCATTCCGATTGCGACCCCTTTACCAACTCAGCCTCCTACTCCTTCTCCTACTCTTTCTCCTACTCCATTTCCAACACCGACCAATTCGCCAACGAATAGTCCAACCGCGCCCCCAATCGCAACAGAGACGCCATTACCAACATCAACCGAAACAGCCACGGCGGTACCTATTCCGACTGAAACAGCAACAGCAACGGTCACCCCCCAGCCGCCTACGCCAACCGATACCGCAACAACCAAGCCAACAGATATAATAGCGGCAACGCCTGTGCCAATCGTGCAACCCACAGCCATTCAGCCAGCCGACCCGGCGGTGAAAAGCACAGTTCAGCCAACAGATCTGCCAGCAGGCACGGCGATCTCAGTTACCCCGATCCTAGTTACCTCGACCCCAATGGCGCAGATCACGGCAACACCTTTACCGACAACACTGGTATCAATAACTCCACTGTCCACAAGAGCACCGCAGCCAACAAACACGCCAGCACCCAATCAGCCACCGGTGATCCAGCCACAGGGCAGCGCAGTACTCAGTGTAACGGTGGACGAAGAAATTACGCTAACGGTTGTTGCAAGTGATCCGGAAGGCGGAACAATTACGCTATTTGGCGATATGCTGCCCGAACAGGCAGAATTCGTAGATTTTGGTGAGGGGACTGGTCGAATCACGTGGACGCCAACGCTATCAGATCTAGGGAGTAGGCAGATCACTGTGATGGCGGTTGATGTAGAAGGTGCCGCAATTACGCAGCGGTTTACGGTAGTGGTCGAAGCCGAGCATTCGTTCTTTATGCCGTTTGTGCTTTTGGACGCGGGAGAGTAGAAAAGTCGTTGGTTTGCCACATATTAGACTAACAAACAGGGGCAAAAAGAACAAATGTTTCTACCGTTGATAGTCAATTTAACTTACGCTAAACTATTTCTATGAATATCCATGACAGCGGCTATAAAAAGCTTCTTAGCAATCGAACGATTTTTCGACAATTGATTGAAACTTTTGTCGATGAGCCGTGGGTAAAAGATCTCGACTTTTCAAAAGCCGAGACGGTCGATAAGTCTTTCATCGATGCGCACTATAAAGAAACAGAGAGCGATCTCATTTATAAAGTTGGATTGCAGGATCGCGATGTTTACATTTAAGTGTTGCTCGAACTTTAGTCAACTGTCGATCGCAATATGGCGATTCGAGTATTGCATTATGTATCGAGCCTGTATATGGATTTCATTCGCAGTAGTCAAAAATTCGAGAAACTGCCCGCAATTTTCCCAATTGTGTTGTATAATGGGGACAGAAAGTGGACCGCAGCAGTCAATGTCAACGAGTTGATCGATCAACAGCCATCGTTAGAGCCTGAATATTCAAACAGGCTCTTGCCATCCCTTTCCTCTCGGATAGCTAGGAGAAGGCATGTAGCGCCCATGTAGCTACTAGGGGGAACGGTTTGGTGAATATTCAAACACCCTCTTAGGACGCTACAGCCTAAATTTTGAATGCTATAAAATTGCCGAGAATAAATTCAACCACGAACAATTATTAAAAATTCGCAATATCGTTTCAACACTTTTTTAGCTGAATCGCATTACGAGGTGGAGCTACTTTTTAATGAATTACTCAGATTATTTGAACGAGAAGAAGAGTCAAAAAATTGATACGATACACAAGATAAATCTAGTTAATAAGATGGAGTACGGCCATTCCAGAAAAAAACCATATAGGATGGCTGCAGGCTACTCCGATAGGACGGTAGAAAGAAATAATCTGCTGTCCTTTTGATTGGGAGTGTAGAGACTATACTACCAAGTGTGCAAATGGCTGTGCTTGGGACTGTAACACAAAGTGTGTAACCGAATTTGTGTTACAGCCTCCCCAGTTTGGTTAGGCAACCTAACGCCATTTACATACAATTGGGACATCCCCTATTGACATACTTAATTTGACAGAAACTTTGACGGAACCAACCGCACAGAAAATTGCTCCAAACAACCCTCCAAAAATATGGTGAAGTATTCTTCAAACGTACCCGATTTTGAACCCCTTCGTATATTAAAGTAGCAAACAAAACCGAAAACACCCATCATTGTAACCAAGGAAGTACCATCTGCATGATCTATTCACCGACTTGGCATTCGTCTCTTTGCTCATACATTTATAGGGCAACCCTAATTCTCGCAGTTATAACCTTCGCAAAAGTTGACCCGCTTTACGCGCAGAGCAACGCACCAAAATCAATCCTATTTCTTCCATTTCTCACATCGCAGCAGCAAACATCGTCCGCCACGGAGACAGTGTCGATCCACGGCCTTTTGCAAGTAGATGTGGATGCACAAAGCACGCTCATTGAGCCATGGGACAATAGCTATCAGCTAGTCGATAGACTCGTGAGCGACCAAAACGACCTGCGCATACACAATAGTGAATATGTCGCAGTCAGTGGATACTGGCAAAACAGTCAGCGGACAGCCTTTGTTGCGACAAGCGTCCAAACTATCGCCACAGATGGTGCAAACTATGCTGCCTACGTCCGGCGCGAAATGAGTGACCCTGCACTAAAACCAATCCGTGACACAAAACGCTCGGCAGAAATAGCCGCAGCCAAGCTACTAGCCAATCCAGCCCAAGTGGGTGAATGGTCCGATGTGCAAGAAATTGGTGTTTATGCGCTCCATGCCGTAGTGCGCCCTGATGGCAAAGTCATGCTCTGGTATCGAACCGTCATCAGCAACCCAATGGATCCGGTATTTAACACGGTTCTGTGGGATCCAGAAAGCGGCGCGACGACCAGCCTCTCTAATCAGTCGCTACAGGGCGAGGAAAATTGGTGCGCCAGCCATACGCAGTTGGGCAATGGCAGCATGTTGGCAGTTACAGGGGATGTGGGCACAGCCGATCCGCACGCGGCCCTCTTCAACCCCCTGACAAATGAATGGGCCGCACAGCCCCCACTGAACTTCGGACGATATTACCCCAGCGCCACCTTTATGGGTGATGGACGCGTCACTGTCTCGGGTGGCGATTACATTACCCCCGGCACAAACACCACGCCCAATCCCTTTCCCGAAGTGTGGGAGAATGGTGCGTGGCGCATCTTTGGCGATCCGCTCGAAACGACGCCAACCGCCACTGAATTTGACTTTTACTACGGCAGCTTCTTCCCGTGGACACAACAAGCGCCAAACGGCAAGCTCTTCTACGCCGGACCACAAAGCAACCTGCGCTATCTCGATCCAAGCGGGATCGGCACCGTGACCGATGCAGGTGAGCGCGATGGCGAATCGCGCGATTACGGCAGCTATGCCACCTACGACATTGGCAAAGTACTCATCGCGGGCGGCGGAACCTCCCTCGCCACAGCCTACACAATCGACTATAACGCGGATACACCCGTTGTCGATCAAACTGGAGCGATGACGCACGGTCGCCGTAACTTTTATACCACAATTTTAGCCGACGGCACTGTGCTGGCAACGGGCGGCAATGGCGATGGTGGCCAAATCCAAGCGAGCCCCACCGGCGCAGTTTTTGCCGCCGAACTGTGGGATCCCGTTACGGGTGTTTGGACCGAGTTGGCAGAGATGGAACGTCGCCGAGAATATCATAGCGCGGCGGTGCTGCTGCCCGACGGACGTATGATCCACGCTGGTGGAGATTGCACACCCTGCTCACCAGAATCGAACTTAGAAATTTTTTCGCCCCCCTACCTCTTTGAAGCAGATGGTTCGTTGGCAACGCGGCCCGTCATCAACACCTTTGGCATAGCGGGCAATAATTCTACTCTGCCTTCCCTCCCATTAATCGACAACTTCCAGCCCGAGATCGACTATGGCGATCTACTGAGCGTCAACTTTGGTGGGGCTAGCGCCGTCGAAAAAGCACACCTCATTCGGCTCGGATCGTCTACTCATTCCACCAATTTTGACCAGCGCCTTGTGCCGCTTGCATTTAGCCAAAGCAACAACGACCTCACCATCACTGCGCCACGCAATACGTATGTTGCCCCGCCTGGATATTATATGCTTTTTCTCGTCAGCGATACGGGTGTACCAAGCACCGCGTTGATTATCAAACTAGGCAAAGAGTTCGAACGCCTAAAATTGCCCATTAGCTTCCACGACGGCGATTTTGAAGAATCGTACACTCCACCAAGTGGCGCATGGTTTAGCTATATGGCGGGCGACACCTTCGGCGGCTGGACGGTCGATTACGGCAATGTCGATCTGCAAAACAACGATTCATCCGGTGCAGGGTTCGGATCAGACGGCGCGCAAAATGTCGATCTCAACGGCACAGAACCAGGCCGTATTAGCCAAGAAATTAGCGGACTCACCGCGGGGAAGGCGTACGAAATTCGCTTCAATTACGCCATACACGAACTTGCCAGCAGCGCCGAAGCAACAATTCAGATCGCCAACTTAAATGAGACGTGGCAGGCAACCAACGCACCCGACGCACCATGGGAGATGGCCACGTATTACTTTACCGCAAGCAGCGACACCCACACCCTAAGTTTCTCGGGGGGCGGTCCATTGTCGTACGCAGGCATGTTGATCGACACAATAACGCTGGCACCATATACTCCAACCAGCCAAAATAGCGCAATCCGTCCACCGATTAACCACGCATTGAACCAACCCGCGACCCAATCATCGCAGCAAGCGGGTGCACCAGCAGTCGCAGTCGATGGCAACACCGCGGGCGACGGCCAACTTGGGCAGGTGACGCGCACCAATGCAGAGAAAGATCCATGGTGGCAGGTTGATCTGGGGCAAAATCAGCCGATTGAAAAAGTGGTCATCTGGAATCAAACCGACTGCTGCACCCAGCACCTACACGACTTTTACATTTTGGCTTCCACAAGCGATTTAACGGATCGGTCGCTGGACGATATCTTAAACGATCCAGCCGTGGAGCGCGTCTATAGCGCGGGCGTTTACACGACCACCGCCACAATCAGCATCACCAAACAGCTCAAAAGCAACAGCCGTTTTGTGCGCGTACAGGGCGCAACCAAAGCTCCCCTCAATTTAGCCGAGGTGCAAATCTTTAGCCCACCACCGCCAAATCGGCCGCCAGAAATTGCTTCGCCCGGCACCCAAACCAACAACATAAGCGATTCGATCTCGCTGCCCATCAGCGCAAGCGACGCTGAAAACGATGCGCTAACCTTCAGCGCAATCGATTTGCCGCAAGGATTAACCATAGCATCTAGCAGCGGGTTAATCACAGGTCAAATTGTGGCGGGGGGGCGCTACACCGCGACAGTCACAGTAGAGGATATTTATCAAGGCAGCGACACAATCAGCTTCGTTTGGCTCGTCAATGGGCCGCCCAACATCACCCAGACAGCGGATCAATTTAGCACCGTCGAAAATGTGATAGAGTTACCCATTTTGGCCAATGATGACGACTTCAACTCGCTCACGTTTAGCGCGCAAAATCTGCCCATCGGCCTCTCTATCGATGCCACATCGGGCATTATCAGCGGCACAATTCGCGCAGCGGGAATTTTTACCGTGTCAATTCTTGTAACAGACGGCAACGACAGCAGCGACAGCAGTAGCTTTGTATGGCAGGTCAACACACCGCCCACACTCAGCACGCCGAGCGCACAAAATAATTTGATTGGCAATGCGGTTTCGCTCGCCATTAGCGCCAGCGACGCAGACAACGATCCGCTCACTTACAGTGCAGGCAACTTGCCATCGAATCTCACAATTGATCCCAACTCGGGGCTAATCAGTGGCACGCTCACCACAGCCGACACCTACAGCGTAATCATTATTGTCGATGACGGTCGTGGCGGCAGCGCAACCGCAACGATTAACTGGACAGTTTCGCATCCACCCAATAATCCACCTACAATTGACAATCCAAATGCGCAGAACAGCACCATTGGCGACGTGATTCAACTGCCAATAAATGCCAGCGATGCCGACGCCGATCCGCTCACATTCTCTGCCGAAGGACTGCCAGGTGGCCTTACGCTTATTGCAGAAACCGGCCTGCTCACCGGCACACTGATCTCGCCCGGCACATACCCAATCACAATAACGGCTGATGACGGCAACAGCGGCACAGCCAGCGCAAATTTTGTCTGGTCCGTTAACGGCCTGCCCGATATAACTTTCCCCGGCGATCAAACTGGTACGATTGGCAATGCCGTCTCGCTCGCGGTTCTTGCCAGCGATTTTGAAGAAAATGAACTGGCTTATCGCGCAACGAATGTACCAAACGGGCTTGTGATCGATCCATCCACGGGCCAACTAAGTGGCACGCTCGCTCAAGCAGGGGTTTTCAACGTCACGGTCACGGTCGATGATCGTTTTGGCGGCGTCTCCAGCGTCTCTTTTGTTTGGACAGTGAATGAACCCTCCAACACGCGCCCCGTCGTTACCCCACCAGCGGATCAAAACAATCTGCTCAACGACAGCGTTACCCTCTCCGTAGCCGCAACCGATCCAGATGGCGATACGTTAGACTTCAGCGCTGAAGATCTCCCCGTGGGGCTAACCATCGACGCCAGCAGCGGCCAGATCAGCGGCACGGCCACGGCAATCGGCACGCATAACGTGGCAATCACGGTTAACGATGGGCGTGGCGGCACGGATAGCGCTACCTTCATCTGGATCATCGACACAGCGCCCAACCAAGATCCGCGCATCAGCAACCCCGGGCCGCAAGAAAATACCATCGGTAGCACAATCAATCTGCGAGTCACCGCTATCGATGCCGATGGCGACGAATTGACTATACAGCTCGCCAATCTACCGCCAGGGCTATCAACCGATGGGCAAACGGGTCTCGTCAGCGGCACGGCAACCGCTGCGGGTCTCTACGAAGTTCGGTTCACAGTCTATGACGGGCAGGGTGGATCCGCTGGCACGACCTTTGAGTGGCGCGTCAATCCGCTGCCAAATCAGCTCCCCATTATCAATGGTTTCTCGCCTCAAACAACTGAGTTTGGCGAGGAGGTCAGCTTAACAATTGAAGCAACCGATGATGATGGCGATACGCTTCGCTATTCAGCCACTGGTTTGCCACCCGGAATAACGATCAACCCCGAAAGTGGGCAGGTCAGCGGTGTAGCTAATGAGGCTGGGGTTTACACGGTAAAGATTACCGTAAGCGACGGCACGCAAGATAATAGCTCGAGTTTTATATGGGTTATAAAGGAAAGAGAGATTATACAGGAAGCCGCGCCAAAGATCGTAAATCCAGGTCAACAGGTGAACCAAATTGGTGAATTTATCTCGCTGCCGATTAGCCTCACTGATTCTGAAGAAGATTCAGTCACATTTTTCAGTTCGGGCCTTCCGGTGGGTCTTGCAATTGATGTGGAATCGGGTACAATTGAGGGAATGCCTACAGCAGCGGGTGATTATGTCGTTGAAATTAGCGTTCAGGAGAGTAATGGCGCAACCGATCAGATAGTTTTTGAGTGGGTTATTTCTGACATAGAGTCACCAACATCGATCCGACTATTTTTACCTATTACCATGCAGAAAAACTAGTTCTACTGAATTGGGTGGGTCGTATCTAAAAAGAAGCAAAATCTAATGCAGAGACGCAAAGAGCGCAGAGAAAACAAATATGGACCCAATTTTACTTGATTTTCCCGATAGCTTTGAAACGGAGCGATTGCTCATTCGCAGCCCACAATTTGGCGACGGCGAAGAATTAAACGCGGCCGTTGTTGATTCGTTGGCTGAACTACAGCCGTGGATGCCGTGGGCGCAAAAAGCACCGACCCTCGAAGAGAGCGAGGTCAACGTGCGGCAAGGCCACATTCGTTTTTTGGCGCGCGAAGATCTGTGGCTGCTGCTCTTTCTAAAAGGGACCGATACGCTTGTTGGTGGAAGCGGGCTACACCGCATGGACTGGAAAATTCCAAGCTTTGAGATCGGCTACTGGATACGAACATCATTTGCGGGCGAGGGATATATTACCGAGGCGGTCAATGGCGTGATAGATTTTGCATTTAATACGCTAAATGCCAAGCGCCTAACAATTTTGTGCGATGAGCGCAATGACAAAAGTGCGGCCGTGGCTAAGCGAGTCGGATTTGAGCTTGAAGGGACGCACCATTATGATACGCGTGATCCAATGGGTGCGCTGCGCAACACGCTACACTTTGCCAAGGTGCTCCAAGAGATTGGATAAGTAAATTGGATGAGTAAATCGAATGAATAGATCGGCGATGCTTGAGTTGTTGAGCAAAGAGCATCTGGCGCTAGACGACATGCAGCAATTTCATCATGCGCTGGATGAGGCCAAAAACTTTGACCCAGATTTTGTTAAGAATGTAGGCTATATGGTGGCCGAGATTGGCGAAGCGGTGCAGGCATACCGTGCGTTAGATCGCGCCGCTACATCGGAGAAAGCAGCGGCGCAGATCCATCTTGGCGAGGAATTGGCCGATTGTTTGGCCTATGTGCTCAAGCTTGCTAATTACGCAGAAGTCGATCTACGCGCAGCGTACGTACGCAAAATGGCCCGCAACGTAGATCGCACGTGGGAGAAGATTGATACAAAGTAAAGATTATTTTTTTGACTATACGTCTTGAATCACGATGACGATTGATTTCTTCCCACGCCGCAGAATGTTTCCAAAAATCCCAAACAGTCGATACATTAATCCATACTTTTTTGCCAAACGGCCACGCATCTTCTTCTCTTCCACAGGATTATCATCGACGTATGCCCGCGCGTCCATCCACTCCCCTTCGACCATGCCTTTCATATCACAAAGAGCAATTTGAACCGCCTCATTATTGCGGATCCGTTTCACCTTCCAGCTATCAGCCTGAGTCCATACGTACAGCTTCTCATCTTCCTCAACGGCCCACACTGGCGTGTCTACAGCTGTGCCATTCTTGCGAAAGGTGCGCAGCGAAATATATTTTGGGTTGCCTAAATCACGAATCGCCATTTAATTTTCCTTTCTATATCTCTCGCAAATGGAAGGAAACGCGAATAGTACAATATAAAAATCGCCTGCGTTTCTTTCCGTCTGCGGGAAAAATTGGTCGTGGGTTTGATGCGCAATGTCGTTGTATCACTATCGAAAATCGACTGAATCTGCTACCCCAACAATCTGCCACCATCAACCTGCAAAATCGAGCCGGTGGTCTGTGGTAGCAAAAGCGTCGCGGCTAATACGGCATCGGCAACATCTTCCGGCTGAGTTAAGCGTCCGGTTGGCGAGGCATCGATTTGGGCCTGCCGCCAAGCAGAATCAAAGGTACGGGCGTACTCACCATCGACCAAGCCTGGAGCCACCGAAATAACTCGGATCTGTGGAGCAAGCGCCCGCGCCAAAGAACGAGTCATCGAATCGAGGGCCGCTTTGGATGCGCAATAGGCAATGTTGCTGCCGATACCAGACGTTCCCGCTATCGAAGACATGTTAACAATCGTACCGCCATCGCCCTCGGCCAGCAGCGTCTTCAACGCACGGACAGTCGCAAAGGCACCACGCCAGTTGACGCGAAAAATTTGGTCAATTAATTCGTCATCTAGTCCATCTAAATCGTTATGTTCAACAAAGCGCGTCATGCCCGCGTTATTGACCAGCAGATCGAGCCGACCATACTTTTCGCGCACCTGCGATGCCAATTGCGCCACAGAATCGCTATCATCAACCTTCATTTGAAAGGCAGAGTGATTCTCGCCAGGCAGTCTCGCCAGCAACTTTTTGGCCTTTTCGGCGCTGCTGTTATAAGTGACAACAACCTGCCCACCAATTTCGGCCAACCGCTGGCAGATCCCCGTGCCGATGCCACCAGCACCACCGGTGACAACAGCCACTTTTCCAGCAAAAGAAAGTTCAGTTCCCATTATTCAATTGTTCCTTAATTATTGGGCTCATAGGGGCGTAATTATTTACCTGCCCGCAGCGCACGTTCGGCCAGAGCAATTGCGCCAAGTACGCCCGCTTGCGCACCCAGTTTAGGTGGCACAATATACGAGTCTAGCCCTTGGCTGAGTTCGTCTTTTTGAATGTAGTTATTAAGCAGGGCAGCAACCTCGGTGCGAACTAATGGAAAAAGCTGCTCCTGATCCATCACGCCACCGCCCATAATCACGCGCTGTGGTGAAAGAATCGTCACCATGTTGACAACGCCAAGCGCTAAATAGTGCGCTTCAAGCGCCCAAGCAGGATGATCAACTGGCAAAGTCGTTGGATCGACCTGCCAGCGTTCGGTCAGCGCCGGTCCATTGGCCAGCCCTTCCAAACAGTCACCATGGTACGGACACCAACCTTCGTACGGATCGCGCTCTTTATCGCGGGGCAAGAGCATGTGTCCCATTTCGGGATGCATCAGTCCATGCACTAGTTCGCCATTGACCATGGCTCCGCCACCAATACCCGTGCCAACTGTAATGTAGATAAATGTGTCTACCCCTTGGGCTGCACCCCAGCGATTTTCGGCCAACGCAGCGCCATTGACGTCCGTATCAAAGCCGATTGGCACATTCAGCGCGTCACGCAATGGCCCCACTAGATCTGTGTTTGTCCAGTGCGGTTTTGGCGTGGTTGTCACATAGCCATAGCTATTCGACGCGGGATTTGGATCAATCGGGCCAAACGATGCCACGCCAATGGCATCGAGCGAGCCATGTTCTTGAAAAAATGCGATTGCTTTTGGGATTGCCTCAGCAGGAGTTGCCGTCGGAAAACGAATTTCCCCGCGCAGATCATCTGGCCCACTACCGATAGCACAGACAAATTTAGTTCCACCCGCTTCGATTCCACCAAATGTAGGCATGAATAAGTTCCTTTCTTAATTTTGTGTTAGTTTTGCTAGCTCACCAAAGCCCTGTTTGGACCAACCAATTGGTTTATCGCCAAACTCCGTTAGCCAATCAAAAAGCTGTCGGGCCTCTGTTTCAGAATCCCAATCATGCCACCGATTTTGCTCAAATAGGGATGGTATTTGAGTGCGCTCTGTGCGCTTTCCATTTTGTCCGTCGCCGCTAGGAAATGTGTCAACCACAATGCGGTCGCTGTAGTGTAGCAGTAGCGCCCCAAATCTCTCGACGCTCGAATAGGGTAGACACGGGCTTACCGTGATCTGAACGTTGACGCCTGCATCTTTCGCAAGCTTTAACGTTTCGATACGCTGCGTAATCGATGGACAATAAGGGGTAATTGCTTTGCGCACATCATCGCTATCGGTTTCTAGCGTAAAGTTCAGCCAAGCACCATCACCAAGTTTAGAGAGGGGGCCAAAATCATCGCGCACAAATGGTGATCGGGTTTGTAGAACAAGCAGGCCAGGCCGATACTCGTAAAAAACATTCAGGCAGGCCCGGCTCAATCGCCACTTTCGTTCCGCGGCTTGATATGGATCTGTTGCGCTTGACATATAAATTGCCAGCCTATCTAACTCTTTTTTTCGCGCAAACCGCTGTAACTCTTTACGCAGCTTTTCAGCAATCCCTGTACGTGGATGTACGTATGCTCCCCACTCTAGCTTGGGTTTGTGAAAGCGATGAACCAATAATCCTTTGACGTAGCAATATTCACACCCAAATTGGCAGCCAATATAGGGCTGCAATGTGTGCGAAAAACCATCCAAGAATCCGCTAGTCTTTGTTAGGGCACCGCTTGCTTGCCGAGGGGAAGAATCTGATAAATGCAACATATATTTCTCAGTATACTTAAGGCACACTGCTTTGTACAGTATCTACAAATTGGAATTTAGCTATTGATACTTTTCGGAGTAGCGAAAAATTTGTGGATTGATGTCTTTTGTACCCAACGCTTATTGAGCCATATTAAAGTGCTGTGGTACAATTTTGGCGTTAATTTATTGGATTAATCCGATAAATTGCTCTGTATCCCCTTTATCCACAACAGACAAATATACTATTAGGTAGCGTTTGCTGCAACTTGCTTCGAGCATCATTGCAGTAAAGGAGTGCGCTTTGTCGCTGAGAATATCTAGTGTTTATGTTGAGCGCGGCTAAAAGCATCTATGTTAAATGGAAAAATTAGTTCAGACTTCCTTAATTATATAGTCACTCAGGATGTAAACCCTGGTGAACGTTTTCCCTCTTTAGCAGATATTAGCAGCGAGATGGGGGTGAGTGTTGGCAAGCTGCGCGAACAGTTTGAAGTTGCGCGCATGCTTGGTTTGGTGGAAGCAAGTCCACGCCGCGGGATTACGCGTAAATCATACGATTTTCATCCACCGGTGCGCTTAAGTCTTCTGATGGCGTTGGCGCTAGATTCGAGCCATTTTCGCGAATTTAGTAGCCTGCGTGCGCATTTGGAAACAGCTTACTGGTACGAAGCGGTTGTGCTGCTAACGGTAGAGGATAAGGCGAAGCTCCAGCAGTTGGTTAAACGTGCAATCGATCAGCTCAATCAGGCTCGTGTGCAAATCCCTCATTTTGAACATCGTACACTGCATCTCACCATTTTCAGTCGGCTAGAAAATCCGTTTGTCAAGGGATTGTTCGAGTCATATTGGGATGCTTATGAGGCGGTTCGCTTAAATCGTTATGCGGATTATTCCTATCTGCAAAAGGTGTGGAAGTATCATGCTCATATTGTAGATGCCATCTGCGAAGAGCGGTATGATGAAGGCAAGGAGCTGTTAGTAGAACACATGACGCTGTTTCGTCAAAAGCATACTTTAGGGCCTGAAAACAATGGAGTTTCCGACGAGGATTTAGAAGAGAAGGGTCTCTATGTCAACGAGATGTTTGAGGATAGGGGATCTATCAAGTAATTGTCACAATGATTGCTGTTCGGGACTCATATACTATATATAATTAACTTTTTCCAGTGTAAAATCAGTAAATTAGTGGTAGTATGCCTGATTGACTGAAAGAATTTTTCAAACGTCTATTGACAAACTTGCTTAAATATGTATTAGCATAAATTGAACGATTAGAGCCTAATTTAACGTCCAATCGATGCGAATTTTAGACCGTTTTAGGCCGTTTTGAGCGACAAATTCGGCCATGCATATTTCGATTGATTTGTCAACAGTCTTCAGATTTTTTTGTCAGTCAATCAGGGTAGTATGCATAAGATACGTCAAGGCAACAGCTAATGTATTATCAAGCCTGAAGAGTATCTTTTCAGTAAATGGCAATGACCGCTTCGGCTTCAATTTTTTGTACTGCGTGCAAAGCTTCACTTGCGCTATCTGTCCTCAGAATATTGAGAAGATACAGCTAAAGATAAAAATTGTTCGTCTCTTTTTTTGGAAGTAGATGATCCGAAAATTAAGAATGGATAATGTACTAATCAGTATGCTAATCAACAAAAAAAATACAAGAAGAGAATTTGAACTAAATAATAAGGAATAGCGAATGAGTACGCTTGTGCAAGATGCACCCGTAAATGCGGATGCAAAAAGTCAGATTGTAAATGACTTTAACATTAATGTGGCAACGGCCAATGGATCTGGTAGTCAGACAAGTAATCTTGTCTTGATCCGTGCGTTGTTTGAGATGGGGATTCCAGTCACTGGTAAAAATTTCTTCCCAAGTAATATTCAGGGGCTGCCAACTTGGTATCAAATGCGCCTAAGCAAAGAGGGCTATTTTGCCCGCCGAGATGGGATCGAGATCACCGTTTGTATGAATCCAGCTACGGTAGCCGAAGATATGGAAACGACGATTCCAGGAGGTATCGTTTTGTATGACGATTCTCTGCCGATTGCGAATCATCGCAAGGATATTACTTTCTTCCCAATGCCTGTAAAAGCATTGGTGAAAGAGGCCGATCTACCACACAGCCTCAAATCATACGTTGCAAACTTTGTTTATGTTGGTGTGTTGGCTGCGCTGCTCGACATTGAAATGGACGAGATCAAAAAGGCGCTGGATTGGCAGTTTGACGGCAAAGAAAAGCCCATTGCCATGAACTACAATATGGCAACCGCCGGATATGATTGGGCAATAGCCAATATTGAAAATGGACAGCCCTATCGCGTGGAGCGCATGAGTGGCTTTAACGAGGGCAAGATTCTGATTGATGGCAACACTGCTGCCGGTATTGGTGCATTGGCACACGGTGTGCAATTAATGGCTTGGTATCCGATTACGCCATCTTCGAGCGTGGCGGATGCGATCAACACTTATGCGCCGCAGTTGCGTACAGATCCAGACACGGGGAAGGCGACATACGCTGTGATTCAAGCCGAGGATGAATTGGCCGCGATCGGCATGGTCATCGGTGCGGGATGGGCAGGCGCGCGTGCAATGACTTCGACAGCTGGTCCTGGTATCAGTTTGATGGCTGAGTTCGCAGGTCTTTCGCAGTTCGCTGAGATCCCCGCAGTTATTTGGGATATCCAGCGCATGGGCCCCAGCACAGGATTGCCGACCCGTACCTGTCAGAGTGATATTCAGAGCGCATACAATTTGAGCCACGGTGATTCTCGTCACCCCGTGCTTTTCCCATCTAGCCCGGAAGAGTGTTTCGAGATGGCGGGTGATGCGTTTGATTTGGCCGAACGACTTCAGACGCTGGTCTTTGTGCTAAGCGACTTGGATTTGGGCATGAATTTGTGGACAGCCGATCCATTTGATTTTCCCGAGAAGCCGATGGACCGCGGGAAGGTGTTGAGCGAAGAAGATCTCAACGAGTTGAAGGGCCAATGGGGACGCTTTGTCGATAAGGATGGCGACGGCATTGGATACCGCACAATCCCGGGCAATAAGCACCGCTCGGCTGCGTATTTTACGCGTGGTACGGGTCATAATGAGTACGCGGTTTATAGCGAACGCCCAGACGATTGGGAAAACAACTTGGATCGATTGCGCCGAAAATTTGATACGGCTCGCAAGATTGCGCCGCAGCCCGAAATTTTCGACAATGATAAAGCTGAGATTGGCATCATCAGCCTTGGCAGTATCCATCCTGCGGTTGTGGAAGCACGAGATCGTATGAGCGCAGCAGGTGTCGAGACGAGTTATCTGCGATTACGTTCGTTGCCGATTAGCCAATCGGTGATCGATTTTATCAACAAGTACGGTGTGCTCTACATTGTTGAAAATAATTACGATGGTCAACTTCGCGGTATTTTGCAGAACGAAGTACCGGCACGTGCAGCCAATATGATTCAAATGTCGAAGTGCGATGGGATGCCAGTATCGGCCCGTTGGATTACAGAGGCGATTACGACTCACGTTGAATAAATTAACCAATCATTCATAGATGATTGAAGGAATAAATAATTATGGCAACAGATGTAAAGAAAAAACCAGCCAAACGTGCGCCGAAAACAAACGCGATTGGGTTGGAGAAAGGCGAATATCGTGGTAGACCATCAACGCTCTGTAAGGGCTGCGGCCACGACAGCATTAGCGCCCGTATTACAAATGCGGTGTGGGAACGCGGTTTATCGATGAATCAAGTAATCAAAATGAGCGGCATTGGCTGTAGCAGCAAGACGCCTGCTTATTTCTTGGGTGAAAGCCACGGTTTCAATTCGGTTCATGGCCGAATGCCGTCGGTAACAACGGGTGCGTTGGTTGCAAATCGCACACTCAAGGCTGTTGGCGTGAGTGGCGATGGTGACACGGCATCCATTGGTATCGGTCAGTTTAAGCACGCGGTACGTCGCAATCTGCCAATGGTCTACATCGTGGAAAATAATGGCGTTTACGGCTTGACGAAGGGGCAGTTTAGCGCCACCGCAGATCAGGGCCAAAGGCTAAAATATTCGGGCGTAAATGAGCTACCGCCACTTGATATCTGCCTAGAAGCATTAGCTGCCAGTGCAACCTTTGTTGCCCGCAGTTTTGCTGGCGATGCAAAGCAGATCGACGCGCTTTTACAGGCTGCTTTAAGTCACCGCGGCATGGCCGTTATTGATATCATCAGCCCATGCGTTACCTTCAACAATCACGATACGTCAACAAAGAGTTACGGCTGGGGCAAGGATAATGAAATTCCGATCCACGAGCTGAACTATGTGCCACATTACGAAGAGATCGAGATCGATGATTATGATGATGAAATCGAGGTAAAAATGCACGATGGTTCGTATCTCGTCTTGAAGAAATTGGACGAGGATTATGATCCGACAGACAAGATAAATGCGATCCAGACGCTGGAAGAGGCACATAAGGCACAGAAGATGCTGACGGGGCTTTTCTACGTGGATGAGTCGCAGCCAGATACCATGGAACTGCTAAATATGGTGGACGAGCCACTTTCTTCGTTGCCTGAAGAAAGGATGCGGCCAACGCGTGAAGCCTTGGCCGCGGTGATGGCGACGTTCTAAAAGCAAATTGCCTTTGCTTTTAGAATAAAAAAAAAGGTTGTTTTCTTATGACAAGAAAACAACCTTTTTTTATTGTTGCGAATACTAAGTTTGCTCAGTTTCCACCATCTCAGCATAGACACCACGATGCTCTGCGGGGAGGAGTTTGGCAATGGCAAGCATCATTCGTTCGGTGGTTTCGCGCAACGCATCTGGGTCATCCAAAACCGCTGGATCAACGGGCATTGGCTCCCCAAAGCGCACGGTCATATGATCGCGTGGTGCAAAAGGGTGCTTAAATCGATAAAGCAGCTTTCTAGAGTTGAGTACAGTTGCGGGGACAATGGGCGCATTTGCTTCCGCAGCAATGCGAACGGTGCCCGAACGCCCATAATTGAGAGACCCCGTTCGGCTACGTGTGCCTTCTGGAAACATGCCAAGCACCTTACCCGATTTGACAAGCGTAATCGCCTCTTTTAGCGCCTCGGCATCTTGACTGAAGCGTGCGACAGGGAACGTACCCACTGCGTGCAAAAACTTCGATAACCATGGATTGATGTCAAAACTCTCGCTTTTCGCCATATAAAAAATTTGACGGGGTGAGCTATATCCAAGAATCACATAATCCGGCCCCATAGTATGATTGCTGGCCACCACCACGCCACCTGTCTCTGGTACATTTTCGCGGCCTTCGACCGTCAATGTACAGAGATAGGGTCGAAAAACATAGCTGATGAGCCAGCAAAGAAATTTCCAAAAGGCAGAGCCATCGTGGGGCAAAGGGACTGAATTTTTCATAGTGGGGCAAAGACAAAATTATGGTGTAGAGCTACTTAAAAAAAACAAGCGGTTATATTAATTTAGTGACGTACGCATCTCTTCGATGTCGGCCAAAACATTGAGCAAATAATATTCCTCATCTGATAGCTCGATATATTCATCTTCCTCAAAAGAATCGTCAAACTCATGCTCTAATTCGGGATCAGTGTAGGTTTCGTGCAAGCGGTCGCTTAGTGAGTCCTCATCCCAACCTGCAGCCGCACCATTTTCCGATGCGCTATCAGGTTCCCACTCGTCAGACGTATATTCATCAAGTATTGCCGTATCAAGTAAAAAGCCGCTTGAAATATCAGTACCCATTTCAGCATCTGGAATAATTCCAGATGCAACTATCCATTTATCTTTCAGGAAGAAATAGCGCCGCAGATCACGCGATGCTTGTTCTAGATTATTTTGATGGTGGTTCAGCAGACCACGTTCTTTCCATAGCTGTGAATCATCCGCACTGATTTCGATCATAAAATCCAGTATGTTAATCGCCATCTGATAATTTGAGTCATTAATATATAGTATGCGCAGATTGTTCAACAAACGGTAGCAGAGCATTTGGGTAGAAACAGGGCGTAAAAGATTGGCTGGTAGCTCCATAATTTTGCGGCTACCGTGACTAGAAAATAGTGAATTGAGATAGGTTACTGCATCTTCGGGCGGCAGCACTTTCCCATAAAATGGGTCCAGCAGCCAGACCCCAGCAACGTCCACATAGCGCACCATAAAATGGCTTGGCAATCCAACGCCTTGTATGCCGATGCCGAGATCCGCCTTGCGTATTTTAGCGCCGATAACGATGCAAACCAAGCTCAGCAGAATCGGCAGCCCTACACGCCGTGAGAGAACTTTGTTTAAAAAACTGTTGTCTGCGTGATAGTAATTCTCTAGGCTACCCTGAAAGTCCAGGTCATCGTTAAAGAGCGTTAAAAAGCGGTGAGCGCGCTCATAGCCGGGTGCAACCGTGCTTAACTCGGCAATAAAGAGATCCGCTAACTCATTTAACTGTTCTAAATTTTCTTCCAGATCTAAGTTAGGATACGCAATTTGGGCAATATAAAGAGCAAGCAAATCTAGGGCTGGTTCGCTCTTTTGTAACTCGCGGGCGAATTGTTTTGCAGCGCCGTTGTTAGCGGCACTGTTGGATGATCGTGTTGTTTTTGTCATATCTGAATCTTTTCTAAACTTTTGGGTGTAGCTTGATACCTGTACTTATTTGCTATCAGTATCCCTTACGGGCGTCTCGCCCGTAAGGGATACTGACGGACAAGATGTCCGTACTCCGATTTTTTCTACTACTGTAATAGCTACTGCTTTTAGGCCATTCCAAAAAAACAAATATACAGTATGGCCGCAAGCTACTCCAGAAAATCGCTGAAATCCGTATAATTGTTTTTCTAGTTTAGCCTCAGTGACCGTTGCTAACTGCTTGCTTTGCGTCTGCATTATTCTGTGATGCAATCGGAATAATTGGTGGTACAGGCTCGTCTGCTGATTTCTCAATTGGTGGCGAAGGCGCTAGTTCCCGCTGCCGATCAATTTCCTGTTTCAGGATGCGTCGTAGAACAGCCAACGTCGAAGCATAGGTCGAATCGACCCCCGCATAGCTAAGGCTAGTGCTTAACAGAGTCTGCCGTTTGCTAATAGGTGTATCACTAGCATAGTGGATCAATCCAATATCATATGGCGCATTAATAAATAGGTTCACAATTTCGTTGAGCGGGTAACGACGTGGATAGATATCCTCATAAATACTGCTCAAATAGGGGCCAGCCTCCATCTCGATATCCGTATACCCTTCCTCGTAAAAGACGTGCATAAAGTTATGATTCTGCAAGAAGGTGCCGCGTACAGTTACCGCTTTTTGATTGTCAAAAACCGTCCCATAATTTAGCAGCGGAGCCAGATCCCGCGCCGTAAAACAGTTGCGGAACAAATAGGAATTACGCGAATGATCGTCAAATACTACATTCGGCAGCATCACATCGCCTACGCGGCCATTGAGCGTCGCCGCCTTGCCAACAATATAGATACCAAGCGTACGCCACGTGGCGGCACTAATCTGGCTGAGTAGATGATAGGCAGCCATCCCCAACGGATAGTCGATATTAAAGATGAGCGCATTGCTCTGCGCCAAGAGCGTCCATTCATTTGACGTAAATGCACCCGCTCGCGGATCGATGAACTCTTTACTAATCTTGGATAGCTCAAACACTTGGGCTTCCACATCCAAACAGTGTGGTTCTTGAATACGCACAATTCCGGCAGCGCTTTCGTCTGCAGATGCAGCGGCCTTTACCTTGGGTGAACAACTCTGATGCGGCAGGTAGCGCCCTAAACTATAGTAGAGAAAGTTGCGCAACTGACCATTATCTTCACTTGCAATTCGCTCATATTCCTCGGCCAAATTTTCAGGATTCTCTTGCTGAATAAATTTGATTATTTCATCGCGGTGGTTCCAAGCAGTACCGGTTATGGCATTGACAAAACTATGCGTATTGCTGCTAACGAAGTAGATGGGCTGCACGCTCAGGTCGATGTTCTTCTCGCTCGCACCTTTGTCGACCTGCCCCCACCAAAACTGTACACTACGTCGATAATCGCTTAATCCGCTTCCCAAGACAATACCGCGGATATCGAGCCGCTGCGTCACGGCTAGTCGTAAGTTTTCTACAAACTGAGTGCCGGGCCAGATTTTACTCAATTTTGTAATGGCCGACGAATCTAAATCAAGCGCTGCTCGCACCTCTTCCATTAAGTCGATCTGCAAGGTGGCGCTTGGCCTATATTGCTGCATCAACCTATTTTTTAGGCTGCTATTATTAAGCTTTTGATTGATCTTATTCCACTCAATCTGAAACGCAACCAAGCAGGGAATCAGATCATCAATGTCGCTGACGCTAGCAATCGATGCAGCGAGCGTATTATCGGTCGAATTAAAATAAAATTTACGTCGTCTGGCACGGGCGCGTACCGTTTCCCACAGGGTAACGTTATACCCTTCGCGCTCGAAGACCTCTTCCATCTGTCCCATGACAATGGTCGACGTGTGCGGCACACATTCGGGCAGTCGCAGCGCCGAATAAACAAGTGCAGACATATCTATTTCGGGCGAAGCCGCATGATGATGAATCGTTGAATTCATCGTTGAATGCGTCTCTTCCAAGCTGCGCAAGCGGATTGGTTCGCTGCTGCGTAAAAGCGAATAATATGTGCGCTGATATAATTCGATATCTTCTGTATGTGCTACGGGGACGGATCTATCCATACGCTTCTGTTATTTCCTTTATAATGTTTATATTTTTAAAGTATATCATAGAGAGTAGGCAAATGATAGGTGCGGGCAAATGATAGGTGCAGGCAAATGATAGGTGCAGGCCAAGCAGGGGCAGGGCAACCGCAGATTTTGAAACTATGCGCTAAAATCCGTCTAATTGTAAGCACTTTGTTTTGTCTGAGATCTACAAGTATTGTGTATACTAGCTTTACCGTACACCGAAGTATAACTACTGTGTGACAAAGAAAAATGTATGACAGAGAAAAATTTTGTCTACATTAAAGACACGCTGCGATACACACAACGGCCACGATCAATTAGTCCTCGCGCAACCCATTGCCACCGGACAAAAATGCAGCACGCCTATTTCGACGGCACAGGCGATTCACACCTCCAAAACGCACGCAAGTTTGCGGTGAGCCAGCAAGACAGCGCATCTATATTTGTCGGGCTATGCGACGTGCTCGGAGATATGCGTCCAGTGCAATTCAAATTCGAGAATAATGTCCATTTTTCAGACAGCAGAAGAGCTCTACCAAGTTGTGCAAACACTCTTTGATCAGTTGGCAGAAACGCCCGATAAGAGCGCAAGTTTTAGCCAGAGCAATTTCGTGTTGCGGATCTGTTTACAAAATCCAGCAGCCGAAATATTGGTGGATGGTCGGCAGCCGCCGTTAGAGATTTTTTGCGGTGAGCGCCCAGGCGAAGCGAACATTACGCTGTCGTTGGAGGCGGATCTGCTCCACCAATTTTTGCTTGGCGAAAAGGAGTTACAGCAGATGCTTTTTAATGGTCAGATTCAAACAAAAGGAAACATGTTGCGCGCCGTCCCCGTTGTTGATCTGCTGATGGCCTGCCAAAATGTGTATAGGAAATCACATAATTAGTCCAATGGTACTATGCAGATCACACAATCTTTCAAAAATATTGGCGATTTACTAGCGCTACAATTGGTATTTTTCCATTCTACGATGTAGAGGCGCTTTGACAGTGATTAGAACAAACGTTATAATCTCCAAACAATTATACCTTACTTATTTTACTAATTTTATTCCACTGTACAGGTTGCACAAATGCACCTAATTTCTTCGAGAAAAGTCCACACAGTTACCCTTGCTTGCACGGTAGGATAGCATGTATTTCTCTTCATACAGTTCATACAAATATTGACGTTTATTTACAAGACGTTAGTATATGCAAAAAGTGTACATTCGACTAGATTTTTTAGAGGGTCAAAGCGAGCACACTTTTTAGGTTAGCCAATCATTTATATTATTTATACAATAATTCTGCCACCAGATTTTTTAATATTTTGGCCTAAGGCAAAACTGTACGTTTTATTCTTTGGAACGACCTAATTCATGAGTGTTGTGGATGAAGTAAAGCAGAGAGTAGATATTGTTGAGCTGATCTCTCGCTCTGTACAATTAAAAAAAGCAGGCAGAAATTTTACAGCTCCCTGCCCGTTTCATACGGAGCGCACGCCAAGTTTTGTGGTTTTTCCACACACGGGTACGTGGCGCTGCTTTGGCGCATGTGGCATTGGGGGCGATGCATTTAACTTTCTGATGCACAAGGAGAGTCTCGAATTTCGAGAAGCTTTAGAAATGCTTGCGCAGGAAGTTGGCGTAAATCTCGATAATAATAATGATGGGCAGTCCGAACGACAGCGCAAAGGTCTATACGAGATTAATGGCGCGGCGGCGCTCTATTTTCGAGAGGTATTGCTCAATCACAACGCGGCGGATGTTGCACGAGCGTATTTAGTAAAGCGTCAAATTGATGTGGCAACAGCGGAACGTTTTCAGATCGGCTATGCGTTAGACAGTTGGGATGGTCTGCGCTCGCATCTCGAAAAGCGTGGCTATGACATTGAACAACAGCTTGAAGCGGGATTAATTAAGCACAACGAGCGCCGCGATAGTACGTATGATGCGTTTCGTGGTCGGTTGATGATTCCAATTTTGGATCGACAGAGTCGCGTTATCGGATTTGGCGGTCGTATCTTAGAGGAGAGCCAGAAGAGCGATTCGAGCAGCGGCGGTTCGACTACATCTGATGCTGCCCCAGCAAAGCCGATGGGGCCAAAGTACCTGAATACGGCAGAAACGCCTATTTTTCATAAATCAAATGTAGTTTATGGATTGAACTTGGCCCATAAGGCAATTCGCCAAGAGAGTAAGGTCGTTGTTGTAGAAGGGTATATGGATGTAATTGCTGCCCATCAAAATGGCTTTGAAAATGTCGTTGCGTGTATGGGAACATCGCTTACGGCAGAGCAGTTGCGGCAGCTACAGCGCTATACAAACGACTATTTACTAGCGCTAGATGCGGATGCCGCCGGTCAACAGGCAACGATTCGGGGCCTAAACCAAGCGAGACAGGCGCTAAAGCGGGTACGTCGACCAAAATTATCATCGACCGGACAGGTTCATTTACAAGAGCAGCTTGGCGCAAACCTTAGTATTGTTCCCATGCCAGAAGGGCGCGACCCAGATGATGTGATTCGGCATGATCCGCTTTTGTGGCAAGAGTTAATTGATAGTGCATTACCGCTAGTGGATTATTATTTGCAGAATATTGTTACACAGTATGATCTGCAAAGCGCCCAAGGGAAGGGGCTAGCGGTTAGCGATGTTGCCCCGCTGATTGCCGAGTTAGGCGATGAGATCGAGCAGCAGCACTATATTCAGCAGCTTAGTCGCTTGATTCAGATTGATGAGTCCACCATTGCCAGTCGAGTTCAGGCAGCAGCACGAACGCTCCGCATTGCGAAACAGCGCAACGCGATACAAGGAACAGAGAATACCGAAGATGGCGGCAAAAGTAGCGGTACAGATAGTAGTAAAAGCAGTGGCACAAATCGGGCTGCCGATAGCAACGGTTTACAGAATCGAGAGTATAATAAGCCACGCCAATTTGGCAAAAAGCCAGCAGAGGGAGTGGCCGATGGCGAGAAGCAGAGTGGCCCCAAAATTAGTCGGGATTCAAGCAGCTTTGTTCCAGCAGAAAATCACCTAGAGCAGGAGCCGCCACCAGATTTCGATGATGGTTGGGTTCCAGAGATGGAAAGCTCGGTAGCTCCAAATCAGCAGAGCATTTCTAAAAGAGAAGGCACAGATAGTGCCGGTTTAGAACAGACGCAGGCAAGACCACACCAAGCAGCGGCCTTTGTCCAAGTAAGCAAAGAATTTGATCAAGAAGATTATCTACTCGCTTATCTGTTATGGGAGCCCAATTTACTAGTCTGGTTGGCAAATAAAACCAGTCAGCTACAGATTCATTCGTTAGAAATCTCTGACTTTAATCGAGTAGAAAATCGCGAAATTTTTAAAGTATTGCGACAGTTTATTACGAGTGATGAGCAGTGGGATTATGAAATGTTTCGCGAGTCTGTCATTGGCTATTTACATGGCTCTTTAGGCACGCTACTAGATTATGCAGACCAGCAGCCATCTATCGATCCGACAGAATTGCAAGCCGAATTGGTTAAGGTGTTACTGCGGATACGCATTACAAATTTAAAAGCGGCGACGAAAAACATAAAGTTCTTGCAGGATGATGCACAGCGTAGTGGTGACAGTGATTTAGCCAAAACGTTAAGCATATCGATAAATCACAACACTCGTGAACGATTTCACTTCGAAAAAGCGCTGGCAAATATAGGTCAGTCACTTTCTAAACAGCCAAGAACAAAGAAGCAAAAGATTTTGCTACAGTAATACAACCATCGCTTAGCAGTTAAAGAAAGCTGCTAAATTTCTATATATTATATATAAAGTACGTTTAACAAAGGGACACTAATGGCTAAACGAAGCCGCAAAGATCTTGATCCAGTCAAAGCTGAAGATGAGCCGATCACCCCGATTCCGCGCTCAAACGGACAGGGCGGCAGCGAGCTAGATGAGTACATCAACTTGGGCGAAAAAAAGAAGACCGAAGATGAAGACGATGTACTTGATGAATTGCTCGAAGAGATAGATGATGAATCTGATTCGGCTCCACTGCCGCGTATCGACCGCGACGAGAAGATGGAGAAGGAGATCGAGAGCGAAAAGGAAGTTCCGGTCGAAAAACTGCTTGATGATGTGAATGCAGATGTTTCAACAACACTGGATCCGGTGCGTATGTATCTACGCGATATCGGTCAACATGCGTTGCTAACAGCCGAGCAGGAAATGGAGTTTGCACAGCTCATTCTTGATGGCATTACAGCGCAGGAAAAGCTCGAAGATGCGACAGATTTAGATGAGCGCGATGAGCTTGAGTTAACGGTACTTCGTGGTTTGCAAGCGCACAAACGTCTTGCTCAAAGCAACCTGCGTCTAGTGGTTAGCGTTGCAAAACGTTATATTGGACGCGGCCTAAATTTCTTGGATCTGATTCAGGAAGGGAATTTGGGGCTGCTACGTGCTGTAGACAAATTTGATCATACACTTGGCTTTAAGTTTAGCACATACGCCACGTGGTGGATCCGACAAGCAATCAGCCGTGCGATTGCGGACCAAGCACGTACCATACGTATTCCTGTGCATATGGTCGAAACCATCAATCGTCAGATACGCACACAACGACGCCTGCAACAGGAGCTTGGTCGAGATCCAACCAATGAAGAGATTGCAGTTGAAATGGAATTTGTTGATGAGGCAGATACAGCAAAGATCCGCCAAGCAATGGAAAACGAAAATCTTGATCAACTAGAGCAAGACGTTGTTCGTCGCTTGGAGCGTGCCGCAACTAAAGTTGGCAAAATTCAGCGGTTAAGCCAAGAGCCACTTAGTTTGCAGGCACCAGTTGGGGCAGAAGAAAATAGCTCGCTCGCAGATTTCATCCCAGATCGCAACGATCCAGGGCCAGCCGATACAGCTAGCCGCCATTTGTTGAAAGAGCAGATGATAGAAATTTTAGAGCAGCTCAATGAGCGTGAACGTAAAGTGCTAGTTATGCGTTTTGGGTTAGAGGATGGCATCAATCGAACGCTTGAAGATGTGGGTAAAGAGTTCAATGTTACTCGCGAGCGCGTGCGGCAGATTGAAGCAAAAGCGTTGCGCAAGTTACGCCATCCTCTTCGTAGCCGTAAATTACGCGATTACTTGGGCGAATAGCTACGTAGGCTATCTACACGCGAAATACTGAGATATGGCTATCTTTTCCAGTAACAGCTCACCTTGATCTGCTATCCGATAGTGAGTACGCCCTCGTGCGGATTCGAAGCCAAAAAGAGTGGGGACGCAGCCATGCGAGGGCATGTTCACTCTACACGTTAATCAAAATTTCACTCAGCAGAAGAAGTAAGTTTCTTGTATCAAAAAAGTTGGATCTGATACTTGACAACTATGCCCATCTTTCGTATAATTCGTCAAGTTGTTTACGAGCTAAATGATTGATCCTCGGTAGCTCAATCGGCAGAGCATGCGGCTGTTAACCGCAGGGTTGTTGGTTCAAGTCCAACCCGAGGAGCCAAAAGTAAAAAGGTCCTTTGTTGACATAAACTATGTCAACAAAGGACCTTTTTTGTGAAATATGGGTATGCGACCCCCTTAACCACTAGCGATTGAGCAAAAGTTGTTTCATTATTGAGAGATACCTTATGACTTTAAGTATTGGAATTGTTGGGCTGCCTAATGTGGGCAAAAGTACAACCTTTAATGCATTAACAAAAGAACAAAACGCGCAGGCCGCAAACTACCCTTTTTGCACTATAGAGCCAAATACAGCGATTGTAACCGTGCCGGATGAACGTATCGATCACCTGACCGAGTTGGTGTCACCCGAAAAAACAATTTATGCCACAGTTGAGTTTGTCGATATTGCGGGCCTTGTTGAGGGTGCCAGCAAAGGTGAGGGATTGGGCAACCAGTTTCTGGCAAATATTCGAGACACGTCTGCCATTGTGCATGTCGTACGCTGTTTTGACGACGAGAATGTGATTCACGTCAGTGCAAAGCCAGATCCACGCGCGGATATTGACATTATTAATACAGAGTTAATTCTGGCCGATTTAGAGCAGCTTGAGCGCAAAGCAGACAAGCTTGTTCCGCAGACGCGGGGCGATAAGAAGTTAATTCCGGTACTCGAACTTGCCCAAGCATTAGTGGCTCATTTAGGCGAAGGGAAACCCATTGCCAGCTACGCCAATCAAGATACAGATGCGTTCCGTATGCTGGCGAAAGAGATGCGTTTCCTGACGCTCAAACCAGTCATATTCGCCGCCAATGTTGATGAAGCCGCGCTCGAAGAAGACAACGAGTATGTAAAGCAGGTGCGGGCGGTTGCTGCCGAAACCAATGCACAGGTGATCAAACTTTGTGCTAAGTTGGAAGAAGAGATGGCGGGGCTGACGGATGAAGAGCGCACTGAATTTTTGGAAATGGCAGGCGTAAGCGAAAGTGGCCTCAATAAAATTATCCGCAGTGGCTATGCTGCACTGGGGTTGATTAGCTACTATACGCAGGGCGAAAAAGAGGTGCGTGCGTGGACGGTCTCCGCAGGCGCAACGGCTCCGCAGGCGGCGGGTGTTATTCACACCGATTTCGAAAAAGGCTTTATTCGGGCCAACGTCATTAGCTATGATGAGTTCATGAAACATAAGAGCGAGGCCGCCGCACGGTCGGTTGGTGCTATGCGTCAAGAGGGAAAGACCTACGTTGTTAAGGATACGGATATTATTCACTTCCTCTTTAACGTGTAGAGTTTGTACTTTTTTGAGCTATGATGTAGTTTTCGGGTTGCCTATACCTGTGAAGTGAGCATCGGAAGGTACACACAGTCAGGCAAGTTTTATGGGCATAACTCATGTGCGTCGCATTGACCAAGGCCTGAACCGAATGACCGAGATTGTTTGGTTAAAGTGGCGCACGCAGGTTGTACCCAACTGCGTGTAACCTCAGATGCGGCTCTACGAGTACAAGCCGCATCTGAGGAAGCTCACTCCACGATTAAAAATGACGTGTATATCCCCCGTTTGTCCTCGCCTTTTTCGCAGATAGTTTGACTATCACCTCTATCTATTTTCTCTATACTATTGGTTAATAAGCGGCAAAAAAACCGACCGATTTTCAGGTACAACCGGTTGCCTATCCGAATCCTCATTAGGTTGGGGCTCTAAGACATTAGGCTTCTCAACAGCTGGCGTATCTGGCGTACTGGGTGCATCGATAAAATCTACCACAGAAAGCGTGCCATCAACACGTTCAATCTCGCCACCACTTAATCGATTCCCGTAACCACGACCTAGTTGATCATGCAATTCGGCCTGTACCAACTTCAGGGTGGTGGACGTGCCAGCCGAAGCTGATTTCTTGGCCTGAAATGCAACAGTCAGCAGGGACCAGTCGCCATTCAACGGCTGGACACCCGCAATAGCCAAGCGTAACTGTCCAGCGCCACTATCCACAGCTTCGAGAAGATACCCGTCCAACAGCGGATCCGCGGCCAGAGAGACCGAAGCGATTTTTTCTACAATGGCCGGATCATAGGTGACAACGATATCTGCCGAGGTAAAATCTACCAAACCATTGACCCAAACCGAACTACTAACCGTATCACCAGCCATAATCGACACATCACTTAGCCCGATAGAGACTGACGAATTCTCTCCACCGATATCAGACGCACGTAGTAGTGAGGCATCAAGTTTCTGAAAAGGCCAAACCTTTTTATTTGCATAAGCCAAAATCATGGATGCATCCGCCGAGTCAAGACGAGCGTTGCCCGTAATATCGCCAGCCCGCAGCGGATCATATCCTGGTTCGAGATTAGCAACACTCATCTCTAACAGCTCCGCCGCATCTAACTCGCTAACGAACGTATCTCCATTTATATCACCAAGAACAAAGTTTGTTTTTTCTGTTGCGGTCAACATACCATTTTTCAACGCAAGGCGTGCTTCCTCAAATGTGCCGTCAGATTGGATCACCATAATCGAAGAGCCATTTATATCGGGCCGGTTGTCAGCCCACACGCTATCGGGCCACATAATCGCGCTTCTCGACTCATCATCACCAAGTACTTGAATCGAAATCAACGCCAGCGGCCCAGTTCCATTAATAACGGCTGACGCGGCATTCATCTTTGAATCATCTATACCACTATTTAGCTCTAAGGTGAGCAGTTGACGGTTCCCGCCAATATCCTCTGTTCTGCTAGTCCACTCATAGCCTGATGCAAATTCGCTAGGCAATACGCTGATGAAACGTAAAGCACGTGCGTCATAAACTAACTCTAATCGGCCCGACTGCAAGCGCAGATCCGCTGCATTTTGTATCGTAATAGGTATAATCTGCTCTGCCCCCGGCATACCAATCACGTCGGGCACAGACAGTGTTAAGTAGCCAAAGTCCAAACAAGCTACATTCGAACGCGCCCAAATAAATTGATCGGAACGAGAAAATGCCTCAATCTGATAGCAATATCTACTATCCGATTGCAGCAGATTGTCAGGCCGACTAAAATCACTAAATGATAAAGTAGTTACTTGATCAACTTCGGCAAAATCTCCCCCTGTTCGTCGTAAAATACGATAAGAGTCGACGTACAGATTATCGGGCAATGACCAAGAAAGCACGTTGCTAGTCATTCCTGCCTCAATTGCAAGCGTTAATGCTTCTGCTTCAAAATCAGCCGGTGGTTGTTCTAACACAATCAACGAAACGGGCACATCTGCGGTAAGCCACGGAGCAAAGGCAGGATCTGCCGCGCGAAGTTGAATCGTGCCGCTGTAAAATCCAGCCGCTAGGCCAACTGTCTGGGCATGGATAGAGAGCTCTAGGCGCCCCGTTGATTCTATCGTCGAAACAGTCTGCCCCTCACTAATCAAAGAGAGCCAGCCATCGCTAATTGCCGTAGCCTGCCACTTCATCCCGCTAGGAACATCTACACGAAGTATCTCGCCCACCGGATTGCCCGTATTGCTGATAGCGCGAATGTCAACCGCTTGTGGTAGAACAGAATAAACCGCGGCATCATCTGTCAGTAGTTGAACATCATCAATATACATGCCACTTAACCGAAGTTGATCCGTTTGAACGGTCAGCGTGATATCGGCCACAGTATCCCGCCATGAGCTTACATCTAGCGTAGCAGAAATCCACTCTTCTGTTTTCGTATCATGACAAAGGTCATACGTTGCAAGCGTTTTTGCAGGCGGCTGCGCTTGACGCGAATCAGTTAGATCAGCAGGCGCAATAGAAACCGTTACAGAATCATAGCCACAGGCATCAGTAGAAATGATCTGGTAGGAAAAATGTAGCGCAATACGTTCAGCATTAGGAATCCGTAATCGCTGCGACAACGATCCCTCCTCGCTATTCATCATACCCAAAAGCGCCATATGTGTACCCGAGTGTGCCTCAAAAGGCAGATCCGCACCAATAGATGAAATAATTATCGAGCTAGCCTCATCAAGTGCTTGGGACGATTGAGTCCAATAAGTTGATGCAGGTTGATCACTTGAAATCGGCTCGAAATTTCCCTGCTGCAATTGCGTTGCAAAGGGTACAATTGCAGGTGTCTCGACTGGCGTTGTTGTCGTAAGAAGAGACGTTGACGTCGCCACAGGCGTCTCCATAATAGTCAAATTCAGTGAATCTACAAAGAAGCTGCTAACTTTATCATTGTCAGTCTCTACCCTAAAACCGAGCGTGATCAATTTACCACTGAAATTGGTTAAGTCCACCATCTGCTCACGCCAGCTATTGCCAGCGTTCTGAACACACAGGTCAAGCTCAAGCAGCACAACATTATCAACCGTAATTAATGCTTTGTCCTGCCCACATGTATCTTTAGAAGAGATCGTATAGCGAAACAGCAGCGATACCTCTTCCCCATATGGCAAAAGAATAGATTGCAGCAATGTACTTGTCTCAGAATTTGCTCCCCCCAACCAAGCGAGATAATTTCCAGAGTGGGGCACAAGCCCATCCGTCATCTCACCCGAATAAATCAACGCCCCCAAGTTGCCAAATGTAGATGAATTCTCAAGCCAATCGCCATTTGCCCCCAAATCAAAACCAGCATTTTGAATTTCCCCTGCAATAAGCACGGGCGTAGATTTTGGGGTAAGTTGCTGAGTAGGCTCTGGTGTGGGCTGCACAAAAGTGGCTGTAGCAGTCGGGGAAATAGACGTGGCAGTTGGCGGAACAAATGTAGCTGTTGGCGTCGGCACATCAACAGGCGTTGAAATATCTATTGGTGGTTCAGTTGGCATCATTGTATTCGTCAGTACAACCGTATTTATCGGCATCACTATATCAGTCGGCACAACTGTAGTGGTTGGCATTACTGTACCCGTTGGCACAACCGTAGTGGTCGGTACCACCGTGTTTGTAGGCAAAGTAGTTGGCATAATAACAATCGTAGCAGTTGGTACGGCCGTAAACGTGATTATAGGCGTTGCTGTCATAAGCGGTAACGCCGTTGCTGTTATAGTTAATGCCACAGTTGGCTCAACAGTTAACATTGCGGTCGGTGCAATATCGGGTGTCGCAGTCGGGGAAAAGACCATTGTCGCGGTTAGCATTGGCGTTTCAACTGGTACAGAAGTAGGCGGTACAGAAGTAGGCGGTACAGAAGTAGGCGGTACAGAAGTAGGCGGCACAGAAGTAGGCGGCACAGAAGTAGGCGGCACAGGAGTAGGCGGTACAGAAGTAGGCGGTACAGAAGTAGGCGTGCTGATTGGTTCAAATAGGCCAGCAATATATTGATCCAACCATCCTTTGTATTGATAGATGCGCGTGTACACACCGTAATAGCCAGGCCGGGCACAGCCCTTACCCCAACTGATAATACCCGCTTGTTTCCACTGAACGCCATCCGAAACACTCAGTGGACCACCACTATCGCCTTGACAGGCATCCTTGCCGCCTTCAGGGAAACCCGCACAAAACATATTGCCTGTTATCGCGCCGTCATACGACTCATTACAGGTCTGATTTGTAATAATCGGTAGCGCAACTTCTTGCAGAATCGCTGACGCGTATCCACCTTGAATCGTTGCTCCCCAGCCGGTAGCCCATCCCAACGTGCCCGGTGCAACCCATGTATCAAACTCTGTCGGCCCGACCAGTGAAACAAGCGAAACTGTCTCATTTAATTGAGCTGGTTCGGCTAATTTAATTAAGCCAATGTCATTTTCATTTGTAGCAAGGCTATACGCTTCATGCATCACCAACGCTGCGGCCTGTATCTCCTGAGTATTTGTCTGCTGATCCAGTTTATGCAGTCCCAAAATAATAGACACCTCATCAAGTGCGAGTAAACCCGTTCCCGGTTCATTGAGCAGACAGTGCGCAGTCGTAAGGACCCACTCCTCATCGATAAGCGAGCCGCCGCATTGAAATCGGTCAGTTTTTATGTACACTTGCCAAGGCCATTCACCTACATCAGCATCGTCTCCATCGACAATCTGCGCACGTACCCGAACGGGCTTATACAGCGGTGCAGTCGAGTCAGAATCGATTTGAGCCGAAACAACACGAGGCGAAACAACATGGGTTAATACAATGTGGGTCAATATATCAACATTCAAGCTAAATAGAAGGAGAAGTAGAGCGATAGCCAGCCAGAAAAATCTGGTTCGAAGAGAGGGCGCTTGGCTAAAGCCATCGTCCCTGTTAAAGATGTGATGTAATACGTTCTTAAGTGAATGTAAAGAGTGGATCAAAGCTTTGAGCATGAATTTCTCCAGGTAAGCAGCCGTGATTTAAAGAGGCCCTACAGCTCGCGATTTCGCACAAACGGTACCCTTTGGACACAGAATTCACGTATCTCCTCAATAAGTAACCGTAGTGCCGGTTGAAGGCAGAGACACTGTGCAGTATATCGAAACCAATCGGGTGAATTTCCATCGTTTATTGAGAAGATGCAAATTCACTACGAAAGAAGTTTTCATTCTGAGTTGGGTAACAGGGTAATGGGTTGCTACCTATAAGTAAATAAATAAAATATGCAGGTGCAATGCTTTAGTACCTTGCACCTGCATCGATTTGCTATCTATACACCACAGCAGCATAAAATAACATTTCTGTTTGGCTAGTTATCTAACGGTAATAAATGATAATTTATGGCGCTGGTTGGTATACCGTCTCCCTTTGAAAAAAATTCAGAAGGGGCCAGTTTATATCATGCTAGATTTGCGATAAATCTAGCATGATATTCACTATAAATACGCTATATACAACGATAAAGGTGACGGTGAAATCAAAGGGGGTGTAATTTACTAATACATTACGGCGTAAATACAACGGCGGTTAATTCCTTAGTTTTACTTGCAAGACAGGTCGGATATCTAGTGGTCTATTTGCGCCAGGATGTACTAGGTCTAACGGATTTGGTAGGAGGTCTAATAGTTAGTGGTGAGTCAATGTTATTAGGTGAATCTCTAGTCGGATCTGTGACCCGACGGGGCTTTCTCTGTTTATTCCGCGTAAGCTGGCGGGTGTCGCAAGGCAGTTCAGTAATAGCCACTTTGCGGCCACTGCTTCGCGAATGCTAGACCCGCTGGGAGCAGTGACTTTCTTCGAACCACTTGATATCCTACCTAGTCTGACAGAATTAATAACATACGTGGGATCCTCAAAACCTTAGCTAGCCGGTAGCTTGTCCAAAATGGTCTCAATCGCCTCTTCACTGAAAAGATATTGTTCATAACAAAAATGGCAATTTATCTCAACCTCGCCGTCCGCCATCAGAGACTCAAGCTCGGTGCGACCAAGCGACAGCAGCGCCTTTTCAGAGCGTCCCCAGCTACAGCTACAGTGAAATTTCACATCATGCTTCTCTAACACGTCATAGTCGATCCCGCCGAAAAGTTCCACCAAAATATCTTCTGGGCGCTCCCCAGAATTCAGCAGCTCGGCTAAAGGGGGCATATCGTCAATCCGCTCGGCCAATATTGCCATAACAGGAGCCGATTCGCCGGGCAACGCCTGAACCAGCAATCCGCCAGTCGCCGCAAGTGAGCCATCCGCAGCCACAAAAGAATCAATTTCTATCAGCGTATTGGTCTGCTCCGATTTTTTCATATAGTGCTCTAACTCTTTATCAACCGCACCATTCTCGATAGCAACAACGCCTTCATAAAGATCTTTGCCGCCAGAGTCTCGAACGCCCAGATCTTTCATCACGGTTAACAAGCCGGATCCGCCAATCGCGGCGGCCACATCTGGCTGACCATAATGTAGAGGAAGAGCAACATCTGGATTCGCAACATAGCCCCGAACCTTACCAAAATTATTTGCCTCAACCACCATTTTTGTTAACGGACCATCGCCCGAAAACTTGATTGCAACGCGCTGGTTTACTTTGATCAACCCACCAAATAAAATGCCAGCAGTCAGCCCCTCGGCCAACGCAGCAGAAGCTGTCACATCAGTTTTATGTCGACGCGCTGCCTCGCTACCCGTTTGAGTAGTAATACAGACAAGCGCCCGCACACCTGCTTCTTTTGCCATAATTCGTACGATATAATCTTCCACAAACATACCCTCAAAATTGCCTACATGCGATCGATACTTAAATCGAGAACGTTTTGTCATCGCAAATTCAGTCAATAACGTCTCATCCTGTTATTATACAGTAATCCAGAAAAGTAGATAAAAGTAGCCCGATAAGATTAACCGCAGACTACACAAAAAGTAGACTATCTATGAAAACAACCAAAACAGCCGACCTGTCCCCTCAACTCGATCTGTCGGACCGCGACCAAGCCATGCTGGCAGGCGAAGGAACACCAGCCGAACAAATGGCTATGCGAATTTTAATCGCGATGGCAAATGTCTACGGTGCGCCGCGGCTGCTCGACATTCGATCCGCGCACATCGACAGTGCCATCTATCACGGCATGTCGTCGCTCGATTTTGCCAAGCGGCTCGTAGAAGGTGAGGCCAAAACCTGCGTGCCAACCACCCTCAATGTCGGCGGGGTTGATCTGCTGCATCCCGAACACCATCAAGGCTCTAATGAAGAATTTGCGCTTGCCAGCGAATTAATGGATGCCTACAAAATCATGGGCTGCCGACCCATCTGGACCTGTACCCCCTATCAAGTTTCGCAGCGGCCCGCTTTGGGCATGCAAATCGCTTGGGCCGAAAGCAACGCAATTGTCTTTGCAAATTCGGTGCTCGGCGCACGCACCAATCGCTATGGAGACTACATCGACATCTGCGCCGCCATTACCGGTCGAGCACCCGAGACAGGCTTACACATTACCGAAAATCGGCGCGGGCAGGTGCTCTTTCGGCTACAAAATATTCCCGACACGCTCTTGGCAGAAGATGTCTTTTATCCCATTATTGGGTATTACATTGGTGCGCATTGCGGAGCAAAGATCCCCGTGATCGAGGGGCTGCCGCCCGATGCAACTGAAGATCAGCTCAAGGCCTTGGGCGCGGCTGCTGCATCGTCGGGTGCGGTCGCGCTATTCCACGCCGTCGGTGTGACGCCAGAGGCAGTGACCCTTGCCGATGCATTCCAAAATCAGCCGCCCGAGCAAGAAGTAGCCGTCACGCTCGACATGCTGCGCGCTGCCCGCAAACATCTTTCCACCGTACCCGATGGGCCAATCGACGTGGTTGCGCTTGGCAGTCCCCACTTCTCGATCGACGAATTTGCCCAGCTCATGCCGCTGCTGCAAACGCGCAAAATCGCCAATACATTGCCCTTTAACAACGTCGACTTTATTGTCTGCACCAATCGCTTCACGCTCGATCAACTGCATCAGCGCAACTGGCACGATCTGCTGATGGATGCGGGCGTGCGCATTGTGGTCGATACCTGCGTTGTCGTCATGCCAACCGTCCGGATCCGCGAAGGTGTATTGATGACCAACTCGGGTAAATTCGCCCATTACACGCCGGGCAATACGGGTCTCGACGTAATTTATGGCAGCTTGAAAGAGTGTGTCCATTCCGCGACAGAAGGGCAAATTGTGCGCGATCAGTTGCTTTGGGGCTAATCCTGGTTTTTGCGCGCCGCGCGGAACCAACCTATTAGCGCTTTACGCCGAGAAACGCAGAGCGTTCTGTTGCACATTCCATGCAGAGCATGAAACGAGATTAAATAAATGACAACAAACACCAAAGTTCAAAGTTTCCAAAGCCACATTTTAATTGCAGGCAGCGGCAGCGGACAAGCGCTTGTGCTTTCCGAACCGTTGAGCCTGTGGGGCGGCTTGGATCCAAAAACGGGTGAGATTATCGACCGTCGTCATCCACAATCAGGCGCAATTGTGACAGATTGTGTTCTGGTTTTGCCCAGCGGTCGTGGCTCAAGCAGTGCGAGCAGCATTCTGCTAGAAGCGGTGCGTGCAAAGACTGCACCCGCAGCTATTATCATGACCGAAATAGATGCAATTTTGGCATTGGGTGCAGCCGTAGCAAAAGAAATATATGGAAGCGCGCCGCCCGTCGTTGTGCTGGACTCCGATCAGTACGCGCAGATTCACAATAGTGATACAATTCATGTTGTTAATGGAACCGTATCAGTCTCGAAATAAGAACGCGATGTATTCTGCACTTTAGGCAGCATCGCAGTTTAGGGGCAGCCAGCAATATTAGAGACCTGTCAGCTTCGGCAGATTTGAGATTTAGATTGTTTTTGTACGACAAGTGGGAACTGTCGACAAACCCGAAGCTGACAGGTCTCACTGACGGGACAGCCCGGATTTTATTCATATTTGAAAACTCGCCTCTAAACTGAGATGCCCCCCCACTCGGGAGTCTATTGCTAAAGTACATTTTTGCTGATAGAATTACTACTTACCTGCAACACAGTTATGAGATAACAAGAAACAAATTATGCCCATTAGACTACGCTACCGAGTTAAAAGTTCGATGCAATTATGAAGAATGAGAAAGCAAAAAGAGCGCCCAATTTTTTTATTGTTGGCGCGCCAAAATGTGGGACCACATCAATGTACGAATATCTTCGGCAGCACCCCGATGTTTTTATGCCGTATGATAAAGGTCGTTTCTGGAAGGCAAAGGAGCCCCATTTTTATGCCTCCGATCTAGATATCAAAGATCGAGTTCGTATCAATAATCTTGACGAATATACTGAACTCTTTCAACATGCCAAAAATGAATCACGAATTGGGGAATCCTCAGCATTATATCTTTATTCAACTGCCGCAGTAGAACAAATTTGTCAACTTGCACTCGACACGGATAGTGATATCAAAATTGTGATTATGTTGCGCCCACCGGTTGAAATGATTCAATCTTGGCATCGGGATTGCATTCGCTGGGGCCATGAAGATATTGTCAGCCTGCAGAAAGCAGTTGAAGCAGAGCCTGATCGTAAAAAGGGTAAACGGATCCCAAAGTATAGCGAATACCCATCGATGCTACTCTATAGCGAGATGGGTAAGTATTTGCGGCATGTGCAGCAATATATTAACTCGTTCGGTTCAGACAATGTACACATCATTCTGCTTGAAGATCTAGATTTAGAGCCGAAAGCAACATATCAAGCTCTGCTAGAATTTTTAGGCGTTGATTCAACATTTGTACCAGATTTTGAGATTCATAATCAAGCCAGTAAGATGGATGCAAATGATGTCGGCGTTCAGCAACTTAAGATGTTTCTATTGAACAATACGCGCTTTGTTTATCCACTTTTCAAGAAATTATCGACAAGCCAACAACAATTTATCCGCTCACTACCTAAATATCTTCTGCCGAAAAAGAATAAAGAATCGACAAATCAGAGATTCATCGAAAAATTGGGTACTAGCTACAAGTCAGAAGTTGAGCAGTTAGGGAAGATACTCAATCGCGATTTAACACATTGGCAAAATCAAGTTCTTTCAGAAAAATAAGGACACTTGGAAAGGGCATGTCTTTGTTTTTCTGCAATGATCTAGATTCGTTTTTGTTACGTTCATCCAAGTCACATGACCCCATACATATCCAGCAATCTCTGTCCGCTCTGTGACTCTTCGCAGAGCGGACTTTTCTATGAGGACAAAAAGCGCCCCTATTTGCGCTGCACAGTGTGTAAGCTCGTTTTTGTTCCGCCCACTCACCACCTATCCGCAAAGGCCGAAAGAGCAGAATATGATCTACACGAAAACTCACCGTTCGACGCAGGGTATCGCCGCTTTCTTAGCCGCCTCTTTGAACCGCTGAACGCGCGGCTTGCCCCAAACAGTGTTGGTCTCGACTTTGGTTGCGGACCCGGGCCAACGCTTTCTATCATGTTTGAAGAGGTAGGCCATCAAGTTGCGATTTACGATCCATTCTATGCAAATCACCCCGTCATTTTTGACCAAACATATGATTTTATAACGGCCACCGAAGTTATCGAACATTTATACACGCCGCACGTAGAAATTGAGCGCCTTTGGGGTCGGTTGCATCATGGTGGCATCTTGGGTATGATGACAAAGTTAGCGCGCGATGAAGAAGCGTTTGCTACCTGGCACTATAAAGCAGATCTGACCCACGTTTGCTTTTTCTCGCGTGAGACTTTTGAGTGGGTGGCCGACTGGCTCGGGGCGGGGTTAACGCTTATCGGCAATGATGTCATTCTACTGCGAAAGGTCTAAAAGTCATCACCAATATGGTTTGTAAAGTGACAAAATTTGATTAGCAGATCCGATGGTGTAGGTGCGATATGAAAATTGCGTCTACGTTTTGTAAACATATTCTTTAGCCAAATGAACTATGCCGATACAACCCAGAAGATAGGAGAGTCACACGATGCAGATCATTGACCTAACCATGCCAATCGAAGATCATTTCCGCTGGCCTGTCGAGCGCAAATTGACCAGCGATTTCGCGGCAGGTGATGATTTTCAGGTGACGTGGATGGGGTGGGCAGTGCATGGCTTTACCCACATTGATGCACCGCGCCATATGCTGCCCAATGGCGCGACGACGACGGATCTGCATACGCACTTGGAAAAGGTGGTGGGTCGTACGGCGGTGGTCGATTTGTCGCACGTGGAGCCGAACATGCCAATCACCGCGGAGATGATGGCCTCCGCGGGCGCACATATTGAGCCAAACGGAATTGTGCTGCTGCGTACTTGTTGGGATGTCGTAGTGTCGCCAAGCACGCCCGAATTCTGGACCACAGCACCCTATATGACGAGAGAAGCTGCACAATGGTTGCTTGATCGGCAGATTCAAACAGTTGGCTTCGATTTTCCCCAAGATTACCCGATCCGGCTGCTGCTCAAGAATGAACGCCCCAAGATGTCGGAGATGGTGACGCATGATGTGCTGCTGCGCAACGGCGTTACGCTGATCGAATATTTATGTAATCTACAAGAATTAACGACCCCATTTGCCCAACTTGTGGCGCTGCCGCTCAAAATTATGGATGCGGATGGCGCGCCCGCACGTGTGATTGCAACAAAACTACAGACAAGATGACCGGCTGACTCGCTTTGCTAGGATGACAAGATGACAACCGCAGAACGGCCAGAAATTGCTCTATTCTGTGGTTGTCATCTTGTCTGTAGTTTTGTCATCCGGTCATCCTGTCCGTAGTTTTGTCATCCTGTCCGTAGTTTTATCATCCGGTCATCATGTTATCATGTCTGTTCTTAAAAAAAGGAGAATTCAATGTATGCAAGACAATTAGCCCAACGAGCAGAGGCTGGCAACCCAATCCGCGTGGGGATTATCGGGGCGGGGAAATTTGGCGGCGGCTTGATCGCGCAGATTTCACTGATGAAGGGGATGGATGTCGCAGCAGTTGCAGACCTGAGTTTGGATCACGCGCGCGGTGCGTTTGCGGTGAGCAAAATTGGTGATGACGCGCTTAAAGTAGCGTCAACACCGCAGCAGATTGATGAGGTGATCCATGGTGGCAAGTGCGCGATTACCGAAGATGCCATGAATGTGATTCAGTCGGAGTTGGTGGATGTGGTGGTCGACGCAACCGGGATCCCAAATGTGGGGGCACGGGTTGCATACGAGTCGATCATGCATAATAAGCATATTGTCATGGTGAATGTAGAGGCCGATGTGACAATCGGGCCGATTTTGCGGCGGCTGGCAGATAGTGCGGGCGTGGTCTATACGGCGGTGGATGGCGATCAGCCGGGCTGCACGATGAATATTGTGGAGTGGGCGCGCACGCTTGGCTTCGACATTGTAGCTGCGGGCCGCGGCACGATCATGTTTGACGATGATCGCTACGCCACGCCCGATAGCGTGCCCGAGCGCTTTGGCTTTGATCGCGAGACACTGGAGCGGCGCTCGATTAATTTGCAGATGTTCAATTCGTTCCGCGATGGCACCAAAGCGCAAGTCGAAATGACGGCGCTGGCGAATATGGCTGGCCTGCCGCCGGATGTGCGCGGGATGCACGAACCGTCGGTCAATTTGGCCGATATTCCGCAACGGTTTGCGCTTAAAGAAGAGGGGGGCATGTTGAGTCAGCATGGTGTTGTGGAGCTGGCCAACAGCATTGCCACGGATGGGCGCACGATGCTGCCCGATCCGGTGAAGATGGGCGTCTTTGTGGTAATCCGCACGGAGCATCCATTTATTCAGGAGGATCTGCAATTCTACAATGTACATCCCGGGGGTAATAACAACAACTATTTGCTTTATCGACCCTATCATCTGGTGGCGGTCGAGGCACCGATTTCCATCGCGAAGGCTGTGCTGGATGGTGCGCCAACTGGAGCATCTTTGCCTGTGCCAACTGCGGAGGTGATCACGGTGGCAAAGCGTCATTTGGAAAAGGGCAAGACCATTGACGGGGGCGGCGGCTACACGGTCAACGGGATCTGTGAAAAGGCAACCGTTGCAGGTGATGAGAATCTGCTGCCGTTGGGTTTGTCTGCTGGCGTAAAGTTGGTTAAGGATGTGGCCCAAGGCGAGGCGATCACGTACGATATGGTAGAGATCGATCCCGATTCGTTTGTCTATCGGCTGCGCAAGCTTCAGGATGCAGCGATCTGGTAGGCGCAAGGCAAGTTATTGACCACTATGCGACCCGCTTAAGGACAGCAAGATCCGCTGGTTGTAGTTTGTAACTATCAATACTATCTTGTTGGCTTGTTACGAATTCTTCTTTTGTGGTCGATACATTTTCCGAAACAGGTGGTGAGGCTCCTCGATTTCCGGATCGAATACGCGTACGCACTTCGGCACCATTTTCCCTCTGACGAATATCCAGTTCCGCTTGGGCGTTGCCTGCCGCGAGATCGGCGCTGGATATATTATACATCGGTGATATTGTAAGCCCCTCAACAGTAGAGAGAATCTGGATCGTTTCGGCATTGGAGAGGTCTGGAATGATCTTCTCAATATGTTCGGCAATTCGCTCCCGATTAAGAATGTTTACAATCCCCGGATTTAAGTATAGCTTGGGTACTGTAATTGGCTGACGCTGGTCTAATTGAGTGCCAATGGTGAGTAAGGTGTTCGCTAGTTCAGCTCGAATATGCTCCATTATCTCGTTGTATCCATCTAGCCCGGGCACAATTAATAAAACTTTACCGATCAATGAATCAGGTGTCTTCGCTTGGGCAGATTGAACTTGTACAATGCTATTTACAACCGCAGCACGCACTTTTACCATTATCTGTTGATGGCGTTCATTTTCATTAAGTTGCACAAGTTCCGCCATAAGTGTGGGATCCGAATCGCGCAACATAGTTGGATTAAAGCGAGACCAAAAGTTCAGCTTATATCCAAATGGGATGTCATAGATAAATAGATCGTTTAGGACAATATTCTTGGGTTCATTTCGCCCTTGGATCTTGCGCTCGACATTTTCGAACCCTTCCCATATCCATACAGGGCCTGGGCCAACAATCCGTTTAAAAAGGCCTTGTTCATAAATAATGTAACGCTCTTCTTCAGGGATCTCGTGCAGTTTGGGTTTTAAAAACCACCATATAAAGCCAATTACAATTGAGGCGATAAGTATAATAATTAGGGCTGTCATGAGCATGAGAAACATAACGCATTTTTCCTTTTGGCATATTCGCCCATGTATGAGAATCTTGATTATGAACCCGCACTATTTAATGAAGCGATTAGGCGTGCTCACTGGACTGTTTCACAAAATTTCTGTGAACAATTGTTTTTCTAGGGAGCTATATCGAGCTTACACCAAAGTTCGTAAATATTCGGCCATAACTGGACTAAACCACATTAATGGAACCGTTCGAATAAGCAACCCTCGCGTCATTAAATAGTCGATAAACATATAATCGTCATCGTTTAAAGAATTTTTGGCAGCCCGTATAATAACAGAGCGCTCATCTGGATGTAAGCCATTCATAATTCGCTCGCACTCTTTAAGAATATCCGAATGGGTGCTGAAATAGCCAAGCGCTTGCTCGGCTGGCGGTGGCTCCTGTCGCCAACAGTCAAAGAGCAACTTAATTAACCGCGCGTGACCACCGCCATAATGTTGAATCGTCAGCAGATCCCCTCTATTCAATGGAGTACCGGCTACTTCATTTAGGTAAAGCAACATCTGGCGACTATCCTCATCTGAGTAGAGGCCAAGGCTAAAAATATTACCTTTGAACAGATCGTAAAACTTCGATTTGTTCTCTAAGTCGTGACTTATACCAAGCACATGAGGCAATGCTTTTGTAAACATTAAGTAGCTGATAGAGCCTTTATTTGCATTGCGCAAACGGCTCAGCTCCTCTAATGTCGCCAGTGGACCAGCCTTTAACAGTGCATCAAAATCGTCCAAAATAAACATCAGCCGATGGCCCAATTCGCTACAGAACCAGTTAACAAGATCGTTTAAGCGTCTTTTGGTACGCTCCCCTATCGGTGCAAGTGGCGTAATATTTGGCCGCTCAACCTCTTGGGGAAGCTTATCTTGAATCTCGCTTAACGCATCGAACATCAATTGCAGTAAACTCTCTGCCGTCCCTTTCCAAGTAGTGGCGTCAATCAGGACAAAGTGGGTAGTGGTTAGATTATTATGTAGATATTGCGGCTTATATTCATATGGATCTTGACAAAGAAAGCTGGTAATATTGGATTTGCCAGTGCCAGCAATTCCAACAAAGGCAAGCGAATCGCCACGCGGTGCGTACTCGCAAATCTTCGAGAGTTCTTTTTGGCGGTATTTCAATCCGTAGCGGGGAATCATTAAGCTTCACTCCCGATGTATTTGCAAATTAATTGAGCAAAGATAAATGCACGTGCCTGCTGTGGAGCATTTTTTTGATCTGTTTCTACTCCAGAAACTGACAGGTGCGTTTTATCCAAATGATACGCAACAAAAATCGAATTTAACAGTAAAGCCCATCGATATTCGCTTGTGCTGAATGGTTTTACAAGCCTGCGTGCAATCATCCGCAATTTAAAAATAAGGTCCAAGCATTTTTTAGCCTCTGCTTTTGCGCCCTCGGCAATATCATATGGAGGTGGAAGCGATTCAGTTTGTGTGTTAAATGAATATGGCGCTAAAAGCACCTTAGAGATTTCGACAAATGCCTCAAGATCAATTTTGCTCGACGCCAAACGCGTCAGAATATCAATTTCAAGCTCGACAAAGTCGCGCAAAATATGCCCCTTTCCGGTCCGCTCAAAATCAATCAACCACGAATGTTCTCCATCCACAAAAATATTCTCGCTATGCAAATCTCCATGCGTAATCGCAAAACGAGCAGTCGGAAAACGGCTTTTAGCACGATGGCTGCATATCCAATCGGCTGGCTGGGCTTTTGCAACATTTTCTATCGAGTTGAACTGTTCAGCCATACACGAATTTTCAAAAAGAGTGTCAAAGTCATACATTACATCATATAGATCATACAATGTATCAAAATCAGAATCCTCCAAACACTCTACCGATTTTATATAATGGCCCGCCCAAACTTCCTCAAACAGATGCTCTAATGGCTTTATAATCTCATCAGCGTCGCTACAGTTGACATAATATTCGGCAAAGCTAGCAATGTTTTGGCCGCTGATCAGGCTATAGATAATGCCGCCCATATCCCAAAAAAGTTCGCTAGCAACTAACTGAGTATGAAACGCGCCCTGCATTTGCTCTGCTACATAAGTATTGTAATTGTCTTGTTCGCGTTGAATTCGACGCGCTGGGGCAAGCTTTAAAATGGATGGCTGGCGATCAATTGGCTGCACTTTAACAACAGCCGAGCGGCTGCGTGATGGGGGTGGCTGTGACAGCATCTGCTCTGTAACTCCGGCAATTTTAGCATTATCCGCTCTCTCTTTATAGAGTTGCAAGATTAAGTCATCTGGCATATCGTGCGGAACACCACTATCATCAGAAAAAATAGACGAGACAACTGAATGACCATCCCACTTGTCAGGCCAATGAATGTTGATCTTAGCAAACTGGGTGGATGATAGCGCGGCAGCCTCCCTCAGTGCGCCGACTAGCTTCTTCGTACCTTTTGCGCCTTTTGCTACGCACCGATAGACACCTTGTTCTTTAGCCCGCTCGACCACATCAAATGTCAATCGAGCAGAGTAAAGAATATTGTATGCAGAAGCGAGCTGTGGAATAATCAATAAGCCACTCTCTTCATCCATGTAATCATTACGCAGGCGCAAATCAACAATTGCAACGTGCGGACGAAATTGTTGGGCGTAGCCGACAATCCACTCATCCCATTTTGTTTCGCTATCTTTGTGTACTGGCTGGCTATGGCCAATCGAAGAAACAGAGAAGCCACGATTTTCGAAAATAGGGCGAAGCTGATTTACAACTCGAATATCGTTATCAATGATCAACACGCGAGCTTGCTCTTCTTGCATAGGTTACTCCTCTTCTAGTTGGTGCATCTGCCTTGACTGATGAGTGAGTTGCTTGGGCGAGTCGTGACTTTACTGCAAGACGTTGGATGGTTGTATTTGTTCACCTTTTTGGCAATCCCGTTAACCATGTTGGGCACCATATGTCATGCCCCTACAATCTTGTATCGACTTTTTTCGATTCAATTTATATCTCACCAATTCTGACAGAACTAATAAATTTCATATGGTTCATGCTGAGACCAACCATAGTAGGCCTCCCATGACGCATTCTATCAACCATGTAAAATCCGATTAGCCCATTGATAAAATTAGTAATCCGCCAGCGGAATTTTCACAACAAACTCCGAACCTTCTCCAACCTCGGAGTGACGTAAGCGTGCCTGCCCTCTGTGCTGCGTTAGTACAAAATCAACTAATAATAGGCCTCGCCCCAATCGTTGATCTGCGGCCTGCCCCACATGACTAATCGGCATACGAAAAAGGTTGTCGCGAATCTCCGGACGCACACCCTTTCCATTATCTGTAATTGTGATCACCGCCATCTCGTTCTCTACGCGAGTCGTAACATAAACGTGTGGATTTATGCGCTCTTCAGGCATATTGCGAATGCCATTTTGTACAAAGTGGTTGAGAATGCGTCTGAACCAAAGTTCATTCATATTGATGCGAACATCGTCACAATCTGCACAAAACGCTAACTTTATTGGCGCGCCCGACTCTGCTTGACGAGCCTGATCTCTTTGTCGCTCAAGCTCTGCTTCGACCACGCTATTGAGTAAAGGGGCATCTTCAGTAGGGAGTAATCCTTGAGGGCTGGGTGGGCCATCGGGTAGCTCGGGTAGAGTGAGGTTGATAATAGAATTTTCGATCTCCTCCAAATGCTGACGCAGTTCATCCTTCGAGAGCCATTCTTTACTTGAATTTTCTAACATGTCGCTAATATTAACCAGGGTTGCATCGATATTGCCTGCTTCTCGGTTTACATCATGCACAATTTCAGCCCCCCACGCCCCCATAATGGCAATCGTATTGGTCTGACCGGATTTCTTATACAGTTCCGCATTCTCAATTGCAAGAACTGCCAAATTCGACAGTGCAATCAGAAGATGAGCATCGTCGCGATCAAACTGATTAACCTCTGTATGTTCAACGTTTAAGACGCCAACTACATCGTGTGTATCGTAGCTCTTTAAAGTCACAGCTAACTCACTACGCATATCAGGGACAAAAACTCTGTACTCAGTCTCTTTACGTGTATCGTTAACAATCTGATATTTATTAGCGCGTACCGCTCGTGACGTAATACTAAGCCCAGATATAGGGATAGTCATAAACGATTCCATTAACTGCGTCGTGTATTCCAACGGCCAGACAGCGCCTAGCTCCAATTGATTACCAACTTTATACCGGATTGTGCCTACGGATGCACCTGTGACGTGTACAGCCTGCTGCAAAATTCTGTCGAGTACATTTTTTACTTCGAGCCCGGCCCGAGAAATTTTATTGGCGGCATCATATAGGGTTGTCAACTGATTTAACCGCTTCTGCGAAAGCTGGTATAAGCGCGCATTTTCAATCACAATGCCAGATTGATTTGCAATAATTTGCAAGAGATTGCGATGCTCCTCTGTAAACGCATTCTCTTTTTCGAAGTTACGCAACCCTATCATGCCGATAGTTCTGGAGCGAGAACGTAGCGGTGCCCCCACCCAAGATTGCGACTTTTCTGGAAGATGATAGTTGGCATGTCCAGCCTGATTGCGCCATTTCACCATCTCTTTTCGATCTCGAAACAGTAGCGGACCATCATTTCCATACCGAATAATCCATTCCGTTAGGTCGAGCCTTATTCCTAGTTCACGGTCCTGATATGCATCTCTATACGTACCAGAAATTCGTGCGCCGTTTTCATAAAGTAGTGGAAATGAAATTTTGTTTGGGTGCCTGTCATCGCACAGAGCGATGTACATATTCTGCGTGTCTAGATCGGTCTTTCCTAATGCGGCAAGCGCTTGTTCATAAATATTTTCCAACTCTCGCTGTACAAAATCAGGTGGGTTGATTTCTGCATAAGCCTCTTCTGGATTGTCAGTAATATTGATCAAATCAGATGGCGGAAACTCACCATCTTTTACATCGATATTGCTAATACCTTCTTGAAATGCACTAATCGCGCGCACATCTTCAAATCGTCTTCGTAATGCGTTTGAAGCACTATCAAATTTTTGGGAATTATCGATTACGGTACCCAGTAGATTCGCGGTCTTTTCAAGAAATTGACGATCATAATCTTGAAGTCGGTCAATGTCATTGTAGGATCTCAATCCAATCACACCAACTATCTTACCCTGTCGCAAAATTGGTGTAATCAGGCATGAAGTAACCCTATTGTGGAATCTCTTGTCGACTTCATGCGCTTGGTCCCATTGAGAAAGATCTGGTATAAATAACGTCTTACGATTTTCGATGACCCAATCAATAAAGCCACTACAGTCGCCCAACTTTCGCGGTCCGTGTTTCTGACTAGCAGCCTTCTGTGCATCATCAACCAACTCTCCATATTCGTATATTTTTGGCAATAAAATCTGCTTGGTTGCATCATCATACGTCGCGATGAACAGACCATCAATCGTCATACCAAGCTGCTGAAACTCCACGCTAATTTGCTCCATCTGCTCATTTAGCGAGAGCGTTCCGGCAATATTTTCCTGAAAACGCTTGATTCGCTCCAGCGATTTGCGCTGCTCTTCCTCGCGCACGCGCCAAGCCGAATTGTCAAGCACAACGGCAATGTGATTGGCGACTGATTCTAAGAAAAGGCGATCATAATCATCATATCGACCATTACCAGAATCATCATAGCGGCGCAATCCCAGCACCCCAACAATTTGTTCAGCTAGAAAGAGTGGTACCACAACACAAGAGCGTATGCCATCGCGCTCCTCTGCATCAACCATCTGCGCGCGTCGCGATTTGCTAAAGTCGCGAATCAACAGGGAACGACGTTCAGTTAGCACCCAATCCACAAGACCATTACGTTCGCCCAGTTTACGCGATTCATACAGCCCACCGACAGCCTTACGCGGATCATTTTTTGGTATTAATTCACCTCTATCACGAACTTTGGGGAAACTAATCCACTGCGAGTCGGGCTTAAATTGGGCAATAAAAAGTCCATTGGTATTGTAACCAACATCTTCTAATTCAGCCCGTATCTGTACAAACTGCTCATCGACCGAAAGGATGTTGGTAATACTCTGCTGAAAACGGACAATTGTTTCTCGTAGCCACACATTCCGCATTGCATTGGTTGCATATGGTGCTAGCTGATCAATAAAATGGCGTTCAAACTCATTAAATCCATCTTGCTGTTCAGACGCCACATAGAGCGTCCCTATCGTTACGCCGCGGGCAATTAATGGTACGCAATAAGCCGAACCGAAGCCAGAGTCCCATGGTCCGTAATGTTGATAGTACGCATCAGTCGAAACGTCCTGTGCATAATAAGATCGGCACAGATTGAAAACATGCGTATTAATGCTTTTTTCAGAGAGTGGAAGGGTAATCGTGGCACCATCACCATCTTGCGTGGCACCAAAAACACCGAGCGAAGAGAGAAGATTACTTTTTCTATTGTAATTAAAAACGGCAGCATAGGAAGATTGGGTGATTTGTACAGCCTGTTGCGCAATGCTCAAAGAAATATCCATCAAATCGCCGTGAACGGCGTCTCGGATTATCTTGCTAAGAGAGTCTTGCTCGCGCAGCCTGCGCCTACGCACGCGCGCGGCCTGGACAGCAATTGCGGCCATCGTAGCAAATTCTTTCAAGGAATTTCTTCTCTCTACGGTAAATTCATATAGTTCTTGGGAAGAGACGGTGAGTACGCCAACATCTATTCTTTCGTTTGGCTCGCCAAGATAGAGGGGAAGAATTGCAAACGACTGCACATCATTCAACGATCCATTGTCGCGCAAAGACGGTACAGATGGAGGCCAGTCGTTCACGTTATCCACATAGAGTGGTTGCTGATCGTTATAAACGAACACGGTTGTTCCAGAACGGCTTGGTTCGATCGATTCAATATATGTTTTTAATGGTCCGTCAGCAGCAGCAAGCTTCAAATATCCGGTTCTGTCATCATGAATCATAATGGCAGAAGAGATGGGCACATCGCAAAACATCTGTGCCTGCAACTGTTCTAGCAAACGTGCCAACGAATCCCTAAGCATTGCCTCGGGATCGCGTTCAGACCATGTAGCCAACAACAATTGGCCCACCTGTTCGAGTGCCGCCTGTCTGTTTTCCATATTTCCGTCTCCTGTATGAGTGATGAAGTGTACGAGCAAGAGAGAAAAGTTGTTTATAATAAAACTTGTCCAAAAAATAAATGTCCAGAAGCTGTGGAGTGAGCATTCTTAATGCGGCTCTATCCCAAGAACAGCGACGTAAGAGAGCGCTTCTTTCGCGTATAATTATTTTTGTGGAGTGGCCCAAAAGCTTGTTGCATACGCGCACATGGCATCGTAAAAGCGCTTTTTTCAAAAATGGCAGATAACCGGCCATTTGATAATGCGACGATGCATTATGCAGACGTACAAAACAAGTTGCAGTGCTGCTCAATTATTCGGTTAAAAAATAAAAGGAAATTGTCTAGAAGAAATTTACTGGGAAATTAGACTATGTGGGTATCATATCATAGAATGATAGTACAAATCTACCATTTTCCTATATTATTTCTATCATACCTATACAATTTACAGATAATCAGCCATGTGTGCCACCAAAACACCCTACACCTTATGAACAAAAACATCCAACACGCACTCGAACAGGACAGCGTTATCGACATCACCACCATGGGCCGCAAAAGTGGCACCCCATGCCGCATTGAGATATGGCACCGACAAGTTAACGGTCGCACCTACATTACCGGCACACCAGGCACGCGCGACTGGTATGCCAATCTGCTCGAACACCCCAGCTTCATCTTCCACTTCAAGGAATCCATTGAATTGGATCTGCACACCACGGCCCGCCCCATAACCAACCCGGACGAACGGCGGCAGGTCCTTGCTGCACTAAGTATGAAATGGTATCACGAGCAAGTTCATTCGATAGAGGATCTGGTTGCGGGCAGCCCGCTTGTCGAAGTAATTTTTAGTGAGTGAGTTGTTTACAGCGGGGCGGAGACGGGCATTCTAGGTAGATTTGCTCTCCCTTTTGCGTCGTACTGATTGTTTTAGCGCTATCCGCCAAATCCAATCGACTAAACTGACATGATTCTAACTGAGTCATCTCTTCCAGAATCACATAAATTCTAAACACGCTTATAGTGCACGTCCGACAACTCACGCAGCGCCGCGGCCTTCTCTGCCGGAACTGATACCGTGAGAAAATTTCCGCCGCCGATTTCTGGGCTAGCCAAATGCTTAAGGATGTTAGGCTTACGCAGCGGCGGCAGCAGCTCAATGTGAAAATGGAAGCCACGATAATCCCCGCTACGATAATCACTACCATCCGTCGGTGCTTGATGCAGAATCATCAAATAGGGAAACGACATCTGCCACAAATTATCGTACTTGATCAGCACCGTGCGCAGCAGATGGGCAAAGTCGCGCGCCTCGGCATCGGACAGCGTTGAAACGTGCGCGTGCGTTCGCTTGGGCGCAACGTGAACTTCGTATGCATAGCGCGCAAAGTAAGGAACAAACGCAATCGAGTGCTCACTTTCTGCAACAATACGCTTCCCGTCGCTCTGTTCTGTGCAAATGATATCCTGAAAGAGCACGTTACCGGTTTGCGCACAATGTCGTACACCCGCAGCAACGTGACGCTCTATCGCCCGAAAAATAAAGTTCGTCGCGTAGAGTTGCCCATGGGGGTGCGGGTTGGAGACGCCTGAAACTTCGCCCTTATTTTCAAAAATCAGCACATTGTTGACCTCGGGCCGCGCGCCCAGATTAACCGTCTCGCGCTGCCACGCTGCGACCACGTTTTCCACCTCGCTCGAATCCATTTCGGCTAGCGTTAGATTGTGCTTTGGGCTGTAGCAGATCACGCGCGCCACACCCGTTGCGGCGCGGTTGCGATAAATGCCGGGCGCGGTGGGCGGCGGATCGGGCGCGGCGGGGCCAACGCACGGATGATCGTTGTCGAAAACGTAGGTCGATTCGTAGTGCGGATTCTGTGATCCGCTGACGCGACTGTTGCCCGGGCAGAGATAGCAGTCAGGATCATGTTCGGGGATAATAGCGTTGGATTTTTCGACGGTGTCTCCGCTCCACGGGCGGTTGTTGCGGTGTGCGGCAACGATAATCCATTCGTCGAGTAAAGGGTGCCAGCGTTCTTCCCATTGGCCAAGGTATGGGTTAGTCATAGGATCTCTATTTAATTTGGTCAATAATGGAATCTAAAAACGAAGATCGAAGATGCAGAGTAGACTTTCTGGGGATGCTCTCCAAAATAGCAATAGCTTGCTCAGGAGTGCGCTGTTCGCGCCGAATTGAGCGCACAATAATACCAATCGTTCCATGAACTCGATAGGTTAAGGACTGAGCAGCCAGACGAGCAGCCGTGTCGTCCGTCAAAAATATATCAGCGGGTTGAGTTTGCATGAGCGACAACGCAGCCTGCTCACCGAGATCGAGAGAAAAGGTGCGAACCAAAGTTCGAAATAGAGGCGTTCCACTGATTTCGATATTAACTTGAGTTAGCGTGACCGTTTTTTTGGAGAAATAACCTGTGGCCGATGATTTGCCACTTCAAGCCAGACCTGTAGAGGAACCAATATAGGCTCAAAGTCATTCAGTAAGTCTAAGCAATTTAGCTCATCTAAATGAATTAACGGTCCAGCATCACAAATAATGCTTGTCAATGTACAGTCCTAATTCTAATCTTTGCCCTGCAAGCCCCAAGCAACATCTTCTTCAATAAATTGCTCAGCAAGTCCGGTTTGGTGTGATTCAAGGAACCGACGAAGCGCATCCAACAGAAGCTCATTCATATCTTTGTACCACCCGTCTGCGACCAAAGTTTTCGCCTCGGCTGCTAGCTGGTTCGGTATCGATGTCTGAATAGCTTCCACTGATTGTCCAGCGTCCATAAGTTTATCCCCACTGATCTATTTGCTTACTTTCTACAATTTGCTTTTGCTATTATACCATACTATCAAGCCTAATTTATGCAGCAGTTTAGGATCCATCATGCAGAAGCACTAAGCGTCTCCACCACATCTGCCACCGCATTCTCATCGCCCACATTGCCCGGAAAAACAATGTACGGCATCCCCGGAAAGCGGCTCTCGTCCCCCATCTGCCACATGGGCACGCCGGGCAAAATCTGCCCCATGACCATCGCCCGCTTGACGCTCAACCCTCTAGTCGCCACATCGCTCGATGTGATCCCGCCCTTTGCCAGCAGATAGCGTGGCCTCGTGCGGATCGACTGCACGATCCGCACGAGGCTCTCCGACACACGATTGCCAATCGCCAAGCTCTGTTCGGCATCGTCCACTCGGACGAGCTTACGGCTGGTATAGATCATCGTATCTTCGCCGCGACCAAGCGACTCATTCATATTTGTGACTACGCGCAGAATTTCGGTCGATTGTTGCACATCATCAAGCAGTGCATCCACGCTGACCTCCAGCGCGTTGACCGTGCCGCGTGCTAGCAACGTCTCGACCTGACTCGTCGTCTTTGGCACATACGAACCGACCACAATCAGCCCGCCGTTCCGGTTATTTTCGTTGCCCAGATCCGCCCGTGTCAGGATCGACCGCGTTGCCAGACCCAGCCGCGCCTGCACAAATGAGGCCGCCGTACGATAGATAAAGCGCTTCCCCTCTGCTTCGGCAGTCAGCAGTCCGGCCACAAAAATCTCTTGGTCACGCATGGTGCTAGCGTTAATAACGCAGACGCCCCCGCCTTCTAAGGTAGCGAGTTGGGCGGCCACGCGATCGGGTCCGCCCGTGCGGATGTCGTCCAGCGAGATGGAGCTGATTTGGCGCGGCTTGATTCGTCCATTCGTCTTCTCCACCACCCACTCGCGCAGGTTCGACGCTTTGTAACCAAACGCAGCATCCTGCGCGAATGGGGTCTCCGCCGCGGGAATCAAGTTTTCGCCCTCGGCCACATAATGCACGTCGTTAATCGTGTGGCGGCCCCCTTCGAGGAAAAAGGGAATCAGCAAACACGCGTCCACTTCTTGGCCTAGCGCATCGGTCAACGCATCCACTTCGCCCGGATAGTGGCCGCGTAAGGTGGAGTCGCTGCGACTGACAACGGCGAATTCGCGGCCACTTTGCTTCGATGCAGCCACAAGATTCTGCGCAATTTCGATGTTCAATGCCTTAGCCGCAGTCAACGGCAAACTACGCGAATTCGTTAAAATATAGAACGCGGGCAGGTCGTTGGCAAGCTCAGCAGCTAGCACATCCACCCCCCACTCGGTAAGGACAGGAATGTCGTAAACGGTCTGCGTGCCGGTTGGGTCATCGTCCAGCACGACCAGTTTGTGGCCGCCATCCGCAATCTGCGCTTGGATCCGAGGCAGCAGCGAGTCAGGCCATTCAGGTGGCAGGGTGGCGAAGAGGTCGGTTTTGTTTATCGATTGGGTCATTAGGTTTGTCCTTAGTTGATTGATTGAGGCGGAGGCAAATGATTGTAAATCGTAGGGGTATGTGGTCAGCGACCCATGAGATTGCCACGTCTCGCTCCATTCATCCGCTGACTGCGTGTCCGCCGCTACCGAATATTGCCAGTTCATTGCAGGGGTCAGTTCGTCAGTGCGGACACGAGAATTGCTGAGCGTAAATTGTTTGGTTAAGTCGAAGATATTTCCCCAGCAATCCTCATGTCCCTACGAACTGTCCGTCATATATACGCCCGTGACCATTCGTCGCGCGCACCTGATTCAACCCCCAATAGAGCCCCTGCCGCGCCATCAGTTCGTCGTGCGTGCCCGTCTCCGCTACATGCTTGTCATCCAGCACCACAATCTGATCGGCGTTTCGCACCGTCGAAAGTCGGTGCGCAATGATCAACGTAGTGCGGCCGACCATAAGCCGTTCGAGCGCTTGTTGGATCAACGCCTCGGTCTCGGGGTCGACCGATGAGGTGGCTTCGTCGAGAATCAGAATCGGGGCATCCTTCAACACAGCGCGGGCAATAGAGAGCCGCTGCTTTTGTCCCCCAGAAAGTTTGACCCCACGCTCGCCAATCAGCGTATCGTACCCGTCGGGCAGCTTAACAATAAACTCGTGCGCGTTGGCAACTTTCGCCGCCTCGATCACCTCATCCTCGGACGCATCAGATCGGCCAAAAAGAATATTTTCACGCGCTGTGCCGTGAAAGAGAAAAACATCTTGCAGAACCATGCTAATCTGCTTCCGCAAACTTTCGAGCGACAGGTCGCGCAGGTTGTGACCATCCATCAGAATCGCACCGTCGCTCACATCGTAAAAGCGCGGGATGAGGCTGGCAAAGGTGGTCTTACCCACACCAGTTGGGCCAACCAGCGCCACCGTTGCGTGCGCTGGAATCGAGATATTGATCTGGTCGAGCACGGTTTCGTCGGGCAGGTAGCCAAAGGTAACATTTTGAAAATCAATGGCACCGATGGCACGACCGCTCAACGTAAGTGCGTCGGCGCGCTCGACAATTTCGGGCGCTTCATCCATCATATCCGCAACGCGATCCGCGCTGGCGAGTGCTTCTTGAATCTTTTCCCACGCATCGCTCAAATGATGCAGCGGCTGGTAGAAGAGGTCCAAATAGAGGAAGAAGGCGACGAGATCCTCGATTGCAAGGCTATCGGCCAGAACCAGCCGTCCGCCAAAATAGATCACAACAATGGTGCCGAGGGCCGAAGTAAATTCAATAAAGGGGCGAAAAATTGCCAACATTTTGAGCGCGTACAGCATCGAATCGCGGGCATCGTCCACGCGTCGCTCAAAGTGCTGGCGTTCGAGCTTCTCACGCGTGAAGGCTTTGATCTCGCGCATGCCGGAGATGTTGTCGGCCAATTTCGCATTGAGCGCGCCGATTGCTTCGAGTTCGGCCAAAAAGGCCGGACGCACGTAGCGAGCAAAGGCAATCAACGAGTAGACAATCAGCGGGATGGGCAGCAGGCTGAAAAGCGTCAATCGCCAGTTGAGCATCAGCAGCACACCGGTCACGCCAAACAACGTGAGTACGCTGACAATAATGTCTGGCACGGCGTGCGCAATCAGCAGCTCAAACTTGTCCGTATCGTTGACAATACGAGACATGATCTGGCCCGTTTGACGATTCGAGTAGTAACGTAGCGACAGCCGCTGAATGTGATTGTAAAAGAGCTTGCGCGCATCCGCCACAACACCCCACCCAGCAATGTGAGCCATATAGCTACGCAGAAATTGCAGCACCGCACGCCCAACATAAACGGCCAGCGCAATCAGCGCCAGCCGCGTCACCAGCGCCTGCGAAAAGGCTTCGCTATCGGCGCTCGTAATCGCGCCGATCATGGTGCGGATGATCCACGGGATGATGAGTTGAACCGCAACCAGCAGCAACATGCTGATCACGGTGATGCCGAGAGAGAGTTTGTAGTTTCGGGCGTAAAGAAAGAGGTATCGTAGTTTTTGCATAGAGTATATATTGTCGCACAATTATTCAATTTAGCCGAACACAACTTTTTATGTAGGCGTCCAATCTTGACCACAGATATGGTATGATAGATTATAACCGTTCACTCCCCCGTCGGTTGAGTGCCCACGGCGGTTTGTAGGTGTATCGAAACTAAGGGTGGGACTGAATGGTTATGATAGGTTCAATTGCTTAATGAGATTTGAGAACTAATTTCTGTGGCAAGTCGGGTGAGGCAAAATACTCAGTCTTATATAGTTTTTTGTTTTTCTTCGCGTCCCTTCGCGTCTCCGCGCCTTCGCTGTAAATGAAGAAGATATGTGCGTACAACTAAATTTACTGTATTTTTGGAATGGCCTTCCACAAAGCAATTTCAACTATATAAACCAAACAAAAGAGACTTTAATGTTAAAACAGATACTTTCAAATCGGCGGATGATGCGCCTAATTATTATGGGCGTTGTAGCACTGGTAGCGTGGTGGTCACAGGGCGGCGGGAGTCAGATCCTCAACCAGATTCCGGGGCGAGAAAATGTTCCCGTACAAAATCAGGGTCAAAGTCAAAATAGTGGTGGTGACTTCACTGCAGAGGATACCTCCGTCATACCCGGTGCGGACCTAGCGGGCAAGCCAGATTGGCTCCCCGCAATTTATTTGGACCAGTTACCACCCGAAGCGCTCACGGTAATTGGCTTGATCCAACAAAATGGCCCGTTCCCCTATGATAAAGATGGCTCGACCTTTCAGAATCGAGAGGGGATCTTGCCTGATAAAAATCGTGGCTACTATCAGGAATATACGGTCAAAACGCCCGGTGCATCGAACCGCGGCGCACGACGAATTGTGGGCGGCAATGATGGGGAACTTTACTATACAGGTGATCATTACGATAGCTTTTCGTGGATCGTTTTAGGAGAGTAGCGCAGATGATAAAACTAGAGAAAGAGGTCAAGAAAGAAGTTGAAAAGCTACTCTCAGGAAAGCTAGCCGCAGGAATGTATCGATTAACGTCAGAGGCAGATGCAAACGCGCTATTAACCGAGATCCGCGAGCAGGGTGGGATCCCATTCTATTTTGATGGCCGCGCCATTACGGATAAAGCCTCATTCTTACGCATGGCCGCTGCTGCGCTGAACTTTCCCGATTATTTCGGCAGCAATTGGGACGCGTTTGAAGAGTGCGTCACCGACTTAGAGTGGATAGCGAAAGGCCCGCGCGTGGTGATCTATGACTATGTATCGAAATTTTCCGAGCAGAATCAGAAAGAGTGGGGCGTTGCCAATAGCATATTGGCCGACGCTGCAGAACAGTCAAAAGAGGGCAAGGCACCGCTCTACGTTTTGCTGCGTCATGCGGCTGATTATGGAAAAGATTTACCCCAAATTTAAGAAACATAGCTCCCGGAAAAGTTCTGTCCCGCTCGGCTTTTAAGATGTGGAGCGGAACTTTTCTAGGCAAGTAAAGAAAAAACAATCACACATAACAAAAAATGGTTCAATGCTCACAATTATTATCGGGCTGCTGCTCATACTCATCGGCATCTTGAGCCGCACGCTAACGGGAACAAGCAGCATTACGGCACTCATTCCGGCCCTTTTTGGCGCGCCCATATTAATTCTGGGCTGGCTCTCGCTCGCACCAAATCGCACCCACTGGAGCATGATCGTCGTTTGTATTTTGGCGCTGCTGGGTATCTTTGGTACGTACAGCGTGTTGACGGCTCTCTCAGCGCTATCGCAAGGCGTTCCGCTTAGCGCACCTGCCATGGCCCGTGGATCTATGTTTGTGCTCTGCATCATTCAGTTAATTATCAGCATCCGTGCCATTATGCGTACGGTCAGAAGTGCATAACCGATTAAGAAATTGAAAAAGGAGTAGAGATGGAAACAAATTTTTGGCTTGAACGCTGGCAAGAAAATGAGATCAACTTTCATAAAAGCGAAGCAAACCCAATGCTGGTCAACTATTTTTCAAAGCTTGGCTTAGACGAGGGCAGCCGTCTATTTTTGCCCCTGTGTGGCAAAACGCTCGACATTGCTTGGCTGCTTTCAAAGGGCTATCGCGTGGCTGGCGCAGAGCTAAGCGAACTCGCTATCGAGCAACTATTTGCAGAGCTAGGGGTGGAGCCCAATATAGCCAAAGTTGGTGACCTAACGCACTATAGCGCACACAATATCGATATATTTGTCGGCAACATCTTTGAGTTGTCTCGCGAGGCGCTTGGTCCGGTCGATGCGATTTATGACAGAGCGGCATTGGTGGCCTTGCCAGAGGAGATGCGCAAGCGATACACTAGCCACTTGACGGAGCTCACAAAGAACGCACCGCAGTTGCTAATCTGTTTCGAGTATGATCAAAGCGTGATAGACGGACCACCTTTTTCTGTCAGCGCCGAGAGGGTGAATCAATATTATGGCAAAACGTATGATATACGCCCTGTTGCGACTGCCGATGTCGCTGGCGGGCTAAAAGGGATATGTCCAGCGAAAGAGCACGTTTGGTTGCTACAAAATGATGGGTAATTCTTTTTTTGGGAACGGTCTCCTTATTTGCGCGGCATCTCATCTGTTTTGGCGACGAAAATTTCTGGCTCTTCAGGATCTCATGTGGTTGATAGTGCCACCAATCATCGTGGGCCCTCCATGTCGAGTGCGACGCACTCTATCAATCACATGAGATCCGGTTGAACCCAAATTCTTAATACGCAATCTCCGAAAGTCGATTCATCCTTATCCCATCCACAAACTGCACACGACCATCGGGCCAGTGGACCATGACCCACGTCACGCTAGAGTCACCCAGCCCAAAGTGGAGTGCGGTATCGTTGCCCGCCCCCAAACTCGATCCGCTCTTCACTTCCTGCATTCGGATTTGCCCATCGTCGGTTGTGATGTAAACCCGCGCGCCAATTGCGTCGCGATTCACGTTACCCCCGCCCGTCAACCGCAGCGAGATCCACTGGTTATCGAGCCTATTTGCCGTCTTGTTACGATAGAGCCTGTAGCCGCTGTCCCAATCGCCAGTGATAAAATCGACAGCACCATCCTGATCATAATCGGCAGTTGCAACGCCCATGCTTCTGCGCGGGATCTCGTACCAATTTGCAGGCGTTTTGTTGCTGAAGGTGCCGTCACCCTCGTTGTGATAGAGCAAATTGGGGTGCCCAAAATGCATTCCGTCAGGCGGCGTGTCGGGATCGATATTGCGGAAAGAGGTGGTCGACATAAATAGATCAAGCCAACCATCATTGTCGTAATCGAGGAACGACGTCCCCCAGCCAACCGTTGGCCCATTGATCGTATCGACGCCCGCCTTCTTTGCCCGCTCGCGGAAAAATCCGTTGCCCGTGTTTTGCATCAACGCATTTGGATTAACCATATTCGAGAAGTAAAGATCCAAATCGAGGTCGTTATCATAATCCCCAACCGCCAACCCCATCCCCTCTATCACAACGCCTGCACCCGTCTCGGTGGATGCATCTGTCCAACACCAGCCGCCACACGTTCCATCTTCGTCCGGCCCGTCGTTGCGCCACAGCACGTTTCCAATCGGATTCCACAGGGCATCGTTCACTACATAGATGTCCGCATCCTGATCACCATCAAAATCGCCGAAACTTGCCGTAAATCCTGCCCCTAGAAGCTTTTCGAAACCCAGCAAATTCGAAACATCTTCGAAAGTGCCGTCACCATTGTTATGATAGAGCCGATCCTGCGCCAAACGTTCGTCAATTGGGTCGCACTCGGGGTAGCACGACCAATTTGTGACGTACAAATCAAGTTTGCCGTCGCTGTCATAATCGCCCCACGTCGCGGTGGATCCTTTACCCGTATCGCCCACGCCCGCGGTCGAAGTTACATCTAAAAAGCCGCTGCCCGTGTTGCGAAAAAGTGTGTTGGCTCCATGGTTGAGCACATACAGATCCTTTTTGCCATCATTGTCATAATCGGTCCATACCGCACCCCCGCTGCGCATCTCTGTCAGGGCGAGTTTGCCAGAAAATTTAGACTCGCTAAAGGTTCCATCACCCTTGTTGCGATAGAGCACGTTCGGTTCCAAGTTGCCCGTCACGTAGAGATCCACCCAGCCGTCGCCATCATAGTCGCCCCACGCTTGGCCGATGCCTAAATAGCCCATCGTAAATTCTGGTTTGAACATCTTCCAGCTAGCGCGATGTTTGGCCGTGATGCCCGCAGCCTGACTCACATCCTCAAACGGTTTGTCCGCCGCAGCCCGCAACCGCGCCAGCAGCGGATCGTCCTCGTAGCCGGGGTAAATGAGGTGCCAAATTTGGTCGACGGGCGCAATTGGATACAGCCGTTTGAGTCCATTTGGCCAGACGACAACCGCGCTGCTCACCTTTGCTGACCCCAAACCAAAATGGAGCGCCGTATCGTTGCCCGATCCCAGCGCCGATCCGCTTTTTACCTCTTGCATCAATTTGCGGCCATCGGTCAACGTTAGATAAATCCGTGTCCCGACTGCATCACGATTAATTGGTCCCGCACCGATCAACCGAATGGTTAGCCAGTGATGCGCAGCCTCGGTCTGATTTCTGTACAGTCGATAGCGCTCTTTCCAGTTTGCCTGCACAAAATCGACCCGTCCGTCGCGGTCATAATCTGCATACGCAAAGCCCATCGACGGGATCGGCGTGTCGACCCAGCTTGCAGGCGTCACATCTTTGAATCGAACTCTGCCGCTCGTATCGGGGCCGCGATTGTTGTACAAAAAATTTGGAAAAGGCAGCATCAAGCCCAGCGGCCCTTCCATATCATTAAACTTAATAAACGCAGTCGTGGCATAGTAAAGATCGAGCCAGCCATCGTTGTCATAATCAAAAAACGAGGTCCCCCAGCTCACCGCTCGCGTCGGCCCATTTGGTAAGCCTGAGCTCATAATGCGATCTGAAAAAGAGAGACCATCCTGATTTTCGAGCAGCCCGTTTGGATCGATCATATTCGTAAAGTGGAGGTCCAAATCCTGATCGTTATCATAATCCCCAACAGCCAGCCCCATACCGTGTAGCGCAACATCTGCCCCGGTTTCAGCCGATACATCCGTCCAACACCAGCCGCCACAATCGCCGTCGCCATCCTTACCATCGTTGCGCCACAGCACATTGCCGATCGGGTTGTGCAGCTTGTCGTTCACTACATAAATGTCGAGATCGCGGTCGTTGTCAAAGTCTATAAACGATACCGAAAAGCCGGCCCCCAGCAGCTTTTCATAATTGAGCAGATCCGAAATATCCGTAAAGGTGCCGTCACCATTATTGTGGTAAAAACGATCTTGCGCCGCCGCGTGGTCAACCGGATCACATAGCGGAAAGCAGGACCAGTTTGCAATGTAAAGATCAAGAAAGCTGTCGCCATCGTAATCACCCCACGCAGCAGTGGATCCTTTACGCTCGTCGCCCACCCCGGCGGACTCCGTCACGTTGGTAAAGCCGACACCCGCATCGTTATGAAAAAGTTGATTGGCACCATGCGCCAGCACATAGAGATCCTTCCACCCGTCATTGTCGTAATCGGCCCACACCGCACCACCCGTAAATGTGTCGGGCAGCGCTACATCCTTACTTGTCGCGGCCACGCTGAAAGAGACGTTTCCCACTGCATCCTCACCGTTGTTTTGATAGAGTACGCTCGTGGTCAACCCGCCCGTCACGTAGAGGTCGATCCAGCCGTCGTTATTATAATCGCCCCACGCCTGTCCGCTGGCAAGGTATCCGTCCGTAAACTCACGGTACTTATGATATTGATCCCAACTGCCCGCATGAACCGCGTCAATGCCGACCATATTGCTGACGTCGACAAAGAGTTCTGGCGGAGCTGAAGATTCTTGGGCAAGCGCGGTCAGAGTTGTCAGCCAAAGGCTCATGCCGAAGATGAATAAAGGAATGTAAAATATATATACGAGTTTATTTCGTAACATATAGATGGTGGGATAGTGGGTGGGGAGATTCATTATCGTGGGCAATCTGAATACCTTCAATCGTACTTATTGAGAACCCGCATACTTAGTTTCGATACAGCCGCTATGCTTCCAAGCTGCATACTGCCACAGCACTCAATCGGCGCTTGTTGGTCTAAATAGTTACCTTCAACAATAAAAAAAGTGGGCACCCGATCTGTTGATCACGCATAGCCCACTTCCTTTACATTCAATTATTTTGTACTACCTACCCTTTAATACCCGTCAACGCGATACCCTGCACAAAGAAGCGCTGCCCCAAGAAGAAAACAACTAGCACAGGCATTAACACAATTAAAGCAACCGCCATCATATAATGGAAATCAATACGTCCATACTGTCCACGAAACATGTTCAATCCAACAGATAGCACCTGCTTATCCATATCTCGAATGTAAATCAGCGGGTTAAGAAAGTTGTTCCAATTGCCGATAAAGGCAAAGATGACAACTGTGGCTAAAGCGGGTTTGGCGAGCGGTAAGATTATGCTCCAGAGAATACGCCAAGACGATGCGCCATCAATGCGCGCCGCTTCGTCCAAATCGTAAGGGATGCTCATAAAAAATTGGCGCAACAGAAAGATAAAGAATGGAAATCCAAACCAGGCTGGGACAGTAAGCGGTAACCATGAATCATTCCACCCCAACTTTGTAAACATGATATATTGTGGAATAATTGTTACCTCGGCAGGCAATAACATTGTGCCCAACACGAGCGCAAAAAGAATATTTTTCCCTGGTGCTCGCAATCGTGCAAATCCGTAGGCGGCTAAGCAGCACGAAACCAAATTGCCAATCACGTTATTAGCCGTAATAAATAATGTATTGAACATCATCTGGTTGAAATCGAGAAATTTATTCCAACCATCGCTGAAATTGCTCCATACCATCGGGTCTGGAATCCATTGCGGTGGATAGATGAATATTTGATTCGATTCCTTTAACGCCGTGGAAAGCATCCACAGCAGCGGTAGAATAAATACTGCGGCACCCGGCAATACAAGTAGATATACGATAGCATTGCGAAAATATTCTCGCACCTGCCGCTTCTGATACCACGGGGCTTGATAGGCACCTTCCCGAACGTTTTGTGTAGATACCGGCTTGTCGACTAATTGACTCATTATCGCTCTCCACCTTCGTAATAAACCCAGCGTTTACTACCCCATAGTTGAAGCAATGTTAATGCCATGATAATTGCAAACAAGATCCAGGCCATTGCAGATGCATACCCCATTTTTAAATAAGTAAATGCAGAGATAAAGAGATAGTAGACTAGCATGTACGATGCGGTGCCGGGCCCCCCCTGGGTCATGACAATGATATCTGTTAAGATCTGGAACGCATTAATCATCGAAATAATTAGTACAAAAAAGAGTACGGGCGAAAGCATTGGAATGGTTACATGTCGAAACTCGTGCCACCATGATGCACCATCAATGCGGGCTGCTTCGTACAGGGAAACTGGGATTCCCTGTAACCCCGCCAAAATAATAATCATATTGGCACCGATTCCCCACAGGCTTTTTAAAATCAACGCCGGTTTAACCCACGTCTGGCTAGCCAACCATTTTGGCCCCTCGATTCCAATCAAGTCCAGAAAGTAATTTACTAATCCAGCATCGGGATTTAGCAGCCACATCCAAAGAATTGAAATCGCCACACCACTCGCAATTGATGGCAAATAATAGACGGCTCGTAAGAACGTTGTGCCGGGCAGATTCTGATTCAAAAGAATCGCTACAACCAGCGCGCCAATTGTTCCAAAGGATACAGCTCCAAACGCATAATAAAATGTATTCCAAGCTGAAATCCAGAAGAGATCGTCTTCAAAAAGCAGTTCTTGAAAATTTGCCAGACCGACAAATTCTAGTGACTTGAGTCCAGTCCAGTTGGTGAAGCTAAAAGCAAAGGAGGCAATAACTGGCCCACCAGTGAAGAAGAGTAGCCCAAGCAGCCAAGGCAGAATTGAAAGCCAGAAGTCGATGCGCTCTCGCCGCTGCAAGGTCATACCTTTACGCTGAATTGAAGAAGTGATAGCAAGTAACATAGGCAGTTAGAAGAAAGTGTTGTGATAGATGAAGTATGAGCACCAGACTTTTGTCGGGCAAATTTGAGGAGTAAACGAGAAATGAAAGATGACAGAGCGATCTGATACACTCTGTCATCTTTTCCTAATCGCGAAAGTTACCCTTTGGCCCGTTCCGCTGCTTCCTGTAAAATTTCTGGCGTTTCTTCCATTATCGAGGTGATGACAGACTCCACATCAGTTTCACCATTGCGCAACAAATTGGTGTAGCGGCGGCAGGTGTCTAAATATTCTGCTGCACCTAATGTCTCATAGGGGCGACCCGTTATTGCATACGAATCTAATGCTTCAAGATATGCAGCTGCATTATCTGGTGCATCTTCCGAATCGATCCAAGATTGGTATGCATCTTTTCGCGATGGGCTGCCTCGACCCGAAGAACCCCACATGAATTCCATCCCATCCTTGCTTAGATATTCACTCAAGAAGAGCCAATCATCATCTGGATTTTTGCTATTCGTCGTAACGCCAAAGCCACTACCGAACGAACCACATTGTCTCTGTACCGGTCCTTCTGGCCATGCGGCTACATCCCAAGCAAAGTTGGCGAACTGTGCCAAGCCTGGCGTCTCCCAAGAAGGAACCATAGCCATTGCTACGCGGCCACCAATCCACGGACCTTGATCCGATGAACTCTCCACTTCTGCTTGTGTGGGCGAGAGCCCGTCTGATAAGAACGACGACCAATATGTGAGCGCAGCGCGAGCGCCCTCTGTATCCCAATTGGCGCTCGTTTCATCCTCGTTGAAGGGGACCGCATCCCATCCACCAAATGTGTTGACATTATCACCATTATTAGGGGATGGTAATTCTCCTTCCCAGCCAAATATCTTCTGGTCACCAGTGTCATCAGTTAAAGCTTCTGCTGCTGCACGCAGGTCATCCATTGTCCACGTATCGTCTGGATAGGCGTGTCCTGCGGCGTCAAAAATATCCTTGTTATAACCAAGAATCAGCGGCCCATGATCATAAGGAATGCCATGCTGCTCTCCTTCAAAATTGTAGAGCCGTAGTGCTTCTTGCCAAATGCCGTCAATGTCAAAATCTGCATCAGCATCAATATAACTCTGTATGGATTGAGTAATTCCCTCGAAGGCCCATGGGAAAGCACGGCTGCCGTGGACATAGATGATATCGGGCAACGTATCTGCTGCGGCCCATGTTGGAATGATGTTGTTGTGGTCGGCCCACGTGTTGTACGTTACCTTCAAATCAATTTCTGGATGGTTTGCCATAAAATTGTCGTTGAATTCGGCTTGACGAGGCTGAAAGTCTGCGCCCCACGTTAAGCCCAAAGACACTTCGGATGATTCTGCCATGGCTTCACCATCAGCAGGCGATGATCCGGACGAGCCACATGCTGCTAGAAATGCAGCGCTTACCCCGATACCAGTCATTTGCAGGAAATTCCTACGCGACATTCGATCTCTGTTCATTCAATATTCTCCTTAGATAGTAATAGAAATTAGATTTGGAAAAAAATAAGGTACTAATAGGAATAGAAGTGCGCCGATTCATTAAACTCTTCAACTGAAGGCTGCATTACGATATGGCGGGGATAGAAGCGATAAGACTAATTCAGATAAACAGAAGTAGAAACAAAATTATAGATTGTCATCAACCTATTGTCAATCTACTATAAAATATCAAAATTTGGCTATAAGCTGGAGAAGTAGGGATAAATTGCAGCTGTAATATGGTAAGGATACCATAAATAAAAAATACTCGCAAATTGAACTTCCAATATGGCTATGTTATCCTTAACATATGACGACAATAAAGGACGTAGCAAACAGAGCCGGTGTGGCACCCATCACCGTTTCTCGCGTTGTAAACAATTCTGGCTATGTAAGTAGTGCGACGCGACAGCGAGTCGAGGCTGCCGCCGCAGAACTAAATTATGTACCCAATATGCTTGCACGCAGTTTGCGCTCTAACCGAACAGATACTCTTGCGCTTGTCTTGACGGATATTACTAATCCATTTTGGACAACGGTTGCACGTGGCGCTGAGGATTCGGCAAGTGCGCATGGCTTTAGCGTAATTTTTTGCAATACCGACGAGCACGAAGCGAAGCAGGATCAATACCTATCTATGTTATTACGCAAACGGGTGGATGGATTTCTTTACGTCCCCGCCAATGATCGACCCGATCCAATTGTTCAGATCCACAAACAAGGAATTCCGGTTGTGGTCTTGGATCGTAAAATCCATGGCGTTGACGTTGACTTTGTACGGAGCGATTCTAAAGATGGTGCCGCGAAGTTGATCAGCCACCTACTCGAGCTAGGCCATAAAAAGATAGCTATATTCAATGGTCCACCAAACATTGCGACTGCGCGCGAGCGGCTTGCTGGCTTTAAAATAGCCATGACCAAAGCTGGTCAAGAATTTGATGAGTCTTTGGTATTTTCTGGTGAATTTACGGTTGAGAGTGGACGCCAAATGGTGAAGCAGCTTTTGCAAAGAGAATCGCTTCCGACCGCGTTGTTCGCTGCAAACAATTTTATCGCAATCGGGGCGATTCAGGCTTTGCGCAGCAATGGGCTACGCGTTCCGGAAGATATTTCATTGGTTTGTTTCGACGATATCCCCACATCTCATATGATCGAACCCTTCCTAACTGTCGTGGCGCAACCCGCTTACCAAATTGGGCAAAGAGCCGCAGAATTGCTTGTTACACATATCACACAATCAGGCAAGCAAGATTTTCAGGATATTGTCTTTGCCCCAGAGTTGATTGTGCGAAATTCATGTCAACGAGTTTCTTCGTAAATTTTTAAGTTACATACGTATCTTCTTAATATTCTGGGGGCAGATAGCGTAGGCTGAGCTTTGCATTGAGCACTTTGCCGAAGTCAAGCCGAAGCGGTCACCGCCATTTATTGAGAAGATACTTATACACCTCCATAAACTCATATCATATGTATGCTACTCGCGAAATCCGCGCACCATCAATCCACGCTGCTCATTAGTCTTTTTGACTTCTGCTGCTTGCTTTTCTGCCTCGGCTCGATTGGCCGTTGTTGCAGCACCAATCGTAACAAAATCATCTGGCCGACGATAGCGATTAATAAAGACAGGCCTTGGCTTGTCCGAATGATTGGATTGAGACCCATGTACCGTTTGCACGTGGAAAAAAATCGAATCACCCGCTTTGCCCTCAATTGGTAGTGCCGCTTCCCACGGCCACTCATCCTCATCTAATCCCAAATGTGAAAAGGTGTCAACATGTTTGATATTCCCTGCTTTGTGCGTGCCAGGAACCACATAGAGCGCGCCATTTTCTAAGTTCGTATCTACTGCATAATTCAACAGTGCAACCGGACCTTCGTACTTGTGTTCAAAGTATGCGGCATCTTGATGTAGATGTTTTGGGTGACCGCCGACCGGCTCTTTGACCAAACTTTGCCCCATCCCAAAGGTCTCGATATTTGGCCCCAGAATGGCCTCTACAATATCCAGCGCGGCTGGATCGGTAGCCGATGCCAGAAATCCAGCACTCGTATGGTAGTCAACGCCAATTGTCATAATTTGCTTGTCGCGATCATAATTTTCGGGTGCGGGGATAAAGAGACAGTTATTCGGCGTGGTCCAGCCGACATCGCTCTGTACAGCATTATCAAGCTGACTTATGGCAATTTTAACCGTCTGCATAATATCTCGGTGCATTACATCTACGTAATTCTTCATCAGACCACGCACAACCAAACAGCCATGCTCTTTGTAGATCGCTGCGGCTTTCTCTATATCAATATTCTCTGCCGACACCTCAAGTTCGGAAACGTCTGGTAGTTCTGCTGTCTTTGCTTGGGGCATAATCTTCTCCTCTTATATGTTTACATATCGTCGTCTGGGGATTAGGGCCACTCCAAAAAATAGAGTATACAGTATGGCCGGAAGCTACTCCAGAAAACCGTTAAAATCCGTATATTTATTTTTCTAGTTTAGCCTAACTGAGAGTTCAGTTTGATATATTGTAGCAGATAAGTTGGACGATGCATATCGTCTTAAAAATCGAGGATTTGTTTTGTACTAGGGGTAAATTTTCGGAGTCAAATTTTCGGAGTCAAACTTGCAGATTGACGTTTGCGTCCAAAATCCTTCATGCACCGCCCACGCTTAATCTTCAATCAGAGGACCAACTACTTCGATAGGTCTAGTGCTTCGGGCAAAGAGATCGCGACAGGGGAGACGCAATGGTTTCTCTGAACCGTGGTTGCCGAGTCGCTTGCATCCTTAATATTTCGTTGCCCGTTTCTCAAACCTGTTCCCAACGATGACTGCGGACCCCGGCACTCTCTTCTAGCGCCACCCGCCACAGTCGACTCCACTCTGCGTGATCCGTCAACGCTGTGGATGGGTTGCTGCGACTGCGCGCCACGAACGAAGGGTGAAATGGCCTGCCCGTGGGCGTCCCGATTTTTTGATAACGCAGATCGGCACTCCAGCGCACGCCATCCGTCAAGTTGCGCGTGGATCGATGCGGCAGATGGTTGTGCATCAACAAGATCGAACCGGGCGACATGGGTAACGAACGCTCAGGCAAATGAGGCAGTAGAGCGCCTTTAATTTTCGTGCCGCTGCCCCGCTTATTGTGGTGTGCTAAAAGGCCGTTGCGATGACCGCCTGGCAGGATACGTAAACAGCCGTTTTCTTCATTTACCTCTGTAAAGGGCAGCCAGACGGTCAAAACAAAATATGGATCGGCCTCTTCCCACGCCACGCCCGCATCTTGATGCCACGGCACCACGTGCGGATCGCTGCCGCGCGGGGCCAGCCCGTTGGGTAGCTTAGGGCGGATGTGCTGAATCGGGCTACACAGTATCTCTGGCCCCACCAGCGATTCGACAATATCGAGCAGCGTAGGGTTGCGCAAAAATTCAAACGACGCCCGCCCGCGCAGGTGCATAATATCTAGCTCGCGATATAGTTCTGGATCCTCGCGGCAGATGCAGGCCAAACGTCGTTCGAATGACTCGTCAGCGTAGAGTTCCGAGATGCGCCCCTCGACCAGCAATTCATGCGCACGGCGGTCGATGTATGCACTATATTCTTCAATAACCGACGCAAGATCGCCTAGCGTAAGCGCGTCTTCGAACAGCAAATAGCCTTCATTTTCGAATTGTTGAATATAGGTCGTTGTAAGCATCATAGAGCAATTATTCGGTCTCGGCCGACTGCCAATCTGTGATATTGCGCTTTTCTCGATCAAAGTTTGCACCGACTTGGGTGATTGCCTTTCCGCCGAGTCGATATTTTTGGTAATATTCCTTTTCCCCAATCTGATCGAGCGCAACGGTAGAAGTCCGACCAAGCTTAAATTCGAAAATATAGATATGATCTGCTAGTTGAACCACGGCATCGATCCGACCTCTATTGGTCTTTACTTCTGCGTCAATTTGCAGCCCCATCAGCTTGAAGACAAGGTAGAAAATGGTCTGGTAATACCGCTCTTGATCCACGTGCAGATCATAATCGATATTGGCGTACAGAACCTTCAGTCGCTCAAAAAATTCGTCCAAATCATTCTTTTGCAGCGCATTGATAAGCCGACGCAGATGACCCGCGCTAAGCCCCTGTTCGACATAGCTAAATGCGTCGAGTAGATAGATCAAAAACGCGTGTTTTACTTCATAATTCGGGTACGAAAGCGTATAAAATTGCGTCTCTTTCTCATAATCTTTAATCGTCAGATAGCCAGTCTGAAAGAGCAGCGGAATAATCGCCAAGCGTTTGATATCATATGTGGCGAATGCAAATTCTCTCACAAGGAGATCTTCAAATTCAGCCACATCATAATCGCCTTGATGAATCAAATTAATTAGAAAAGTTGGGGTGGCCGTTTCGAACCAGTGGCTGGTAAAGCGCTTGCTTTGGAAGAGCAGCAAGGTAGAAAAGGGGTTATAGACATTTTCGGCTTCAGGTGCAAAACAGAATCCGTTATACCAATACCGCACCTTGTCCATCAATGCATCGTCCGTCAGCCCTTCTTGTCGCGCAAAGTCGCGAATATACTCGCTCATATTGCTGCGGATCTCATCTTCCGTCAGCCCAAGTGCTGCGCCCATCGACGTCCGCATTGTCATTTCTTCCAGATTGTTTAGATCAGAAAAGACGCTGACTTTGCTAAATTTACTAATGCCCGTAACAAAGACAAAGCGCAAATAGGCGTCCATTGGTTTGATAACACCATAAAACCCTTTCAGAATGCCGCGTATCTTTTCAGCTTCGTCAATGTTTTTGATGTTATCCAAAATAGGCTTGTCGTATTCATCAATCAAGATGACAACGCGACCTCGTTCACCAAGTTGTTGAATTAAGTCCCCAAACCGACTGTTCGGATCATAGCCCGCTAACGCAATATCATACTGATGCGCCACGACCTGAATTATAAAATCTAGAAATAAGTTCAGCTCCTCTGTTGAGCTAATTTGATTTCCACTCATATCCAGCCGGATAATTGGATACGATTCCCAATCGTAATCGCTTTCTTCGTGGATCCACAGCCCCTTAAATAGATCCTTGCTGCCACGAAATATCTCTTCAAGCGTCGACACCATCAAACTCTTGCCAAAGCGACGCGGGCGCGACAAAAAATAGAGCCCTTTGTATTGGCTCACCAGCTGATGAAGATAGCGTGTTTTATCAATATAAAGATTTTCGCCCTCGATAATATCGCGGAATGTTGCGTTGCCAATCGGAAGCGGTTTCACAGAATCTGACCTTTGAAAATTTGGTGGGAAATCGGGTGTTTCAAAAATAGTATATCACAAAACCAAATGCACACTCACCACTCGATCTGCTGCATGTTTGAGGCAGGTGGTGGCGGCCAGTGCGCACCGCGTTGACTGGTCAGCGTGCGGTTGGGGCGTGGTTCGTGCAGTTGATTTGGCAGCCCAACCAGCTTGCCATCTTCCACCCATTCTTCATCGCCACCATAAAGTTGGCTAATCAAAATATCGGTCAGCCGCTGCAGCACATCTTGATGTTGGGGAGAATCGGCCAAATCGATCAGCTCGCGCGGATCTGCCTCCGTATCAAAGAGTTGACGCCGATTGCCAGCGCTGTAGTAGACCAGCTTGTAGTGTGCGTCGTGAATCATACGCGTGGACCGTGGACCCTCGTCAATTTCGCCGTAGAACCAGTCACGCTTTTGTTTGCCCACCATCGACGTGCCGTCCACCGTATCAGGAACGTCGATCCCCGCCAAGTCTAGCAGCGTGGGCATCACATCTTGCCACCCCACCAGTCGATCATCCATGCGATGATGGCCCACTCGGTCATCATTCTTTACACCCATCAGCAGCATGGGAATGTTGGCCGAATTTTCGTAAAAGAGCCGCTTGGCCCACATGCCGTGATTGCCCAACATGTCGCCATGATCCGATGTGAAGCAGATGATTGTGTTATCCAGAACGCCTTCCTCGCGCAGCGTGCCTATGACTACGCGCAGTTGGTGGTCGATGTGCGTACAGAGCGCATAAAAAGCCAGTCGTGCTGCCCGAATTTGCTCTCGGTTAAATTTCTTGCCGCGTGCCATGGTCATCTGCATACTAAAGCACGGATCGGGCTCGTTGGTCCAGTCACCAATATATGGTTCGTCAATTTCGATCTCCATATCGAGGTACAGATCGATATAACTTTTCAAAGGCAGCAGCGGCGGGTGCGGATGCCGAAAGGAGAGATACCAAAAGGCAGGCTTTTCTTGATCGCGGCGTTTGATCGTGCGACACATTTGGTTCACCGCCCAATTAGTAGCGTGCGTCTCTTCGGGCAAAAACCACGTGCGATAGCTATATTCATTGTTGCTCATGCCGTGCTCAAAATAACGCCCGGTGTAACCCCGATCGCCCAGCCACAGTTCGTAATCATCAATCACGCCGTAGATCTGCCGCCCCTCTTCATCCAAAATCACATCGTCAAAACCGATACGATTGCGCTGTGGGTAAACGTGCAATTTACCCACAGCATATGCTTGGTAGCCCGCGTCACGGAAAGTCTGCGCCATGGTGGGCAGATTTTCGGGCATGGGCATTGTCTCGTGGAAAACGCGATCTCCGTGCGTACGTGGCGTGGTGCCCGTCATCAACGTGCGCCGCGCGGGAATGCAGACGGGGCATTCGGCATAGCAGTTGGTAAAGCGGGTGCCGTTCTTCGCCAGTTGATCCAGCGTTGGCGTTTGGATCGCCGGGTGACCGGCAACGCCCAAAAGCGAGGCAGGCCAATGGTCGGTCGAGATTAGTAGGACGTTGGGTTGTTTGGGCATGGTGGATTGAGATATCTATTTAATTTATGCGTATTATTCAAAATGATTGGGGTTTCGGACGGCTCGTTGGGCATTTTCAATGTCTTCCTCTAACTCAGCTTCGTCGGTGCCAAATGGTGATAAGTTATGTTCGCCCAAAATATAAAAATGTGGTGCGAGGAACGCCTGCAAGCTGTGCGGCTAGACCACTACTTAACTTACCTGTTTCATATAATTTAAGCGCAAGCAGTAAACGAGCTTCTGACGCAAATTCCTCTGGCTGCTGCTGCAATGCCCACAGTAACTCAGGCGAATATTCAATCGTAAGAGTATTCATTATTAAGTTTGTTCCCCACTCTGCTAAAAGTTGTCTGGTTAAATAATTTGGGTGTGGCCGACAGAGTACGACACGAGAGGCTCATTACGGTTGATTCAAATACCAACCACATGAGATCTGCGTCATAGCCCTTCAAAGCCAGTATTCAAATCAAGAATCAGCATTCATGTTGTAGAGTTAGGCTAAACAAGAAAAATAAGTATCTGCAATTTGAGCGTTTTTTCTTGTTTAGCTGTGGCCATACTGGGTATTTTATTTTTTTGATGGCCTTAGTATAGCAGAAAACTCAGGTGAATTCTACTCGATTATACCGCTTCTCTACCGAGCGTAAAATTGACCACGCTCCGCACCTCATCTCGGCCATAGAGCGAGTAAACAAGCAGATATGCACCCCCGCCTAGTACGATCGTCATCGCTAACGCCATGGCAGAATCACTTTCCATAAACTCACGTACGCCGAACATCACTACCGTCATAGCACCACACGCCAGCAGAATTCGCGCCAAGCCTTTAAGCAAGTAGGCTTCGTCCAGCTTCCCAAAGAGTCGCTGATTTAGCCAGATCATGCAAAACATTAATGCTATCGTTGCCAGCACAACGGCTGAAGTCAACCCATAAATGCCAAAGGGACCCACCAACGCAAAGCATAATCCGATAGTGAGGATCATCCATCCGATATTGGCAAACATGGGTGTGCGGGTATTGTGGTGCGAAAAGAAAGGAAGATGCAGCAAATCAATGACTGCCTCGCCCAGCAACTGCACGGACATAAAAAGCGCCAAGGTATAGACTAACGTAGTAGACTCGCTGCTAAATTCGCCGCGTTGGAAAACGAGCGCGATTGCCGACGGGCCAAGTACGATCAACCCAATTATTGATGGAATGATCAGCGCTAACACAGCCTGTAATCCATAACTAAGAATCTTCTTAAACTGCTCCGTTTGGTTGCGGTTGTATAGATCAGAGAGTGTTGGGAAGAGTACAGTCGTGATGCCATAAACGAAGAGCGATTTGGGCATTGCAACCATAATCAACAAGGCGTAAAAATAGGCCGAAATCACGCCATCCGAAAGACCAGAAGCTAAGCGGATAAAGACAAGATCCGCAGCTTGGTAGACACCCAAAGTTACGATGCGCGGCCAGGCAAGGTAAATCAACTCACGCAGCCCATCGAGACGGATCGCTAGTTGAGGAAGTACGCCAATGTTTAATTGCAAGTAGGGTGGAATTTGAACCGCCACGAGTAACGTAACGCCGATCACGCTGCCCCAAGCCGCCCCTTGAATGCCAAAGTTGGGGGCTAAAAAATAGATCCCCGCAATCTGGCCCAAGTTTATGAGTACAGCACCAAGCGCAGGCGTAAGAAAATGTTGACGCGCGTTGAGTAACGCGCTCGTCACGCTGGCGATGCTGAGCAGACCCATTGCCAGCAAAAAAATGCGCATCAGTTGAGCGGTCTGCTGTTGCTGCTGCACCGCAAAATCTGGCACTAAAAAATGCGCGACCAGCCATGGCGAAAAATAAGCAGTGACAGCGCAAACAACAAGCGCAATTAATACCGTGATGGTTAAAACCGTTCGTGCGAGGGACTCAGCATCGTCAAAAGCCGATTTAGCCAAGTAAGCGGAATAGACCGGGATCAGCGCGGCCCCCAGCGCACCGCCCAGCAGCATGGCTTGCAGTAGTTCTGGCAGTTGGGCGGCAGCAGCAAATGCATCCGCATCGGATCCAGTGCCAAAGTAGCGGGTCATCAACAGCAGTCGGCCAAAGCCGGTCACTTTGTCCAGCGCGAGAAAGAATGTAACGAGCAGAGAGGAACGAATAAGATGGGTTGGTTTGATCATTAGAACTGCTTGAATTTTCCACAGCTTTTAGCTATATAACGAACTCATCTGGCGACATCGTTCCATAATTTCCACATTGCGCCGCACGCTTGCAGACGTGATCACAAGCGGTGCCCCTTCTCGAATTGAAGCATACAAATCACGATAAAGAGTGCTCATGCCAAAATTAAAATTAGGTTTGAACGATACCTCCTGCCAAGGCAGCTTTTCTTTATTGTAGCTGCGGTCGGGCGTGGGCTTGGTGTCGAGCACCAAAGGTGGCACCTGCTCCGGATCATAATATTTCCAGCGGATCTCGCGCCGATCCGTGCTAACCAGCGTGCCTTGCGTGCCCATCACCAACCATGCATCTTGCGGATAGGCGCAGGTGTTCGACAACTCGATGTCGATCAGCGGGCCATCATTTGGCTTAATGATTAGCTTTACATGGCTTTCGGCATCCCCAGCGTGGAGAGGTGTTGTTTCCATATGACAAAAAATTTCAGGATTTGGATCGTCGAAAAACAAAATTGCCCAATCAATCGGATGCGCACCCTTATTATTCAAGTCGCCACCGCCATACTCCTTGAGCGTCTGCCAATCCCAGCGTCGCCGAAACCCATTACCTGTCATGCGCATCTGCACAATCCGCCCCAGCACCCCCGAATCGACAACCTCTTTCACCTTCAGCAAATCAGGTTGATAGCGATAATTCTGGTTGACGCTGAGCCGCCGACCCGTCTCTCTTTCAACGGCAATTATCTCATCCACACCAGCCAGCGTTGGCGCAAAAGGTTTCTCCACAAGCACATCTTTCCCCGCCCGCATGGCAGCAATCGAATCCGCAACATGAAACTGACTTGGCGAAGCGACCACCACCAACTCAACAGCCTCGTCACCTACAAGTTCATCGATCGTTGTGTAGGTCATGCAGTCAAAGCGTTCAGCCGCCTCATCGCGCCGCCCGCCGTCCGGATCACAAACCGCGACCATCGAAAAAAGCCCCGGTTCATCGGCAATTGCGTTGGCATGGATCCCCCAACCGCTGCGCCCAAGGCCCGCAATGCCGACCCGTATCGGATTCGTTGAATTTGTCATAAAATATCCTTGTATTATTCAAAAGTGCGAAGATTTATTACTCTATTTTTTACAAGTATACAATCTATGCTGCGTATATCAAATCACCTTAACTAAAACAAGCGGCTTTGAGGGAAAAAGGGGGCAAAATTTGTGCCCGTTCGCACCCGCATTCCCCAGTCAAAATGGGTGCAGCGCAGCATCTCTGGTAAAGATCAGGCGGCCATTCGATGCCAGAAAAACATTCTTTTTACCTTGTCCACATCTTATTTTCGATGTAAGATACTCGACAAGTTTTTGCTTCTTCATCCTATATTAATATCGGGTAAAAAATATTCGGTATCACCTTGGAGTAGAAAGTTGAAAATTGCAAAACATTGGGCGCGCGAAAGTACCGTTGCAGCGGATAACAGTGGTCGTGACTATCATTTAATTAGCTGATCTGGCTCAAACCTTGATCTAAGCGAGGCCAGACAAAAGGCACTGCAACAGCTAGAACGCTGGAAGGCCACGCTGCAAAAAGGTGAATTTCTTGGCTTCTATCCATATGAGGACAAAGACGAAATTAGAGAGGAATTGGTTCAAGAATTCCTTCATGATCAAGGGGCATTGATCGCTGCGATTACGAGAAATCGATACGGCGCGCTTGTGCTAAATTCGGCTAATGTTCTCTTTACATATATCGATTTACCTGAACAATTTGGCATCTATCGAGTCGGCCTCTTTTCAAGACTTCGCTCTATCTTTGATAGAAGCAGCGAGACAGTTGATCTAGAAGAGGAGCTACGCACGATATATCGGCTACGCTTTGTAGAATTTCATAATCAGCACCCACATCTAACGCTCCGAGTCTATGAGACCTATGCGGGGTTTAGAATTATCATTCTAAATCAGCTCCTTGAACCACTACACGAGGAAACGAGGGCGCTTTTGGAAAAGATGAATAGCGATACGCTTTGATATACGCCTTTGCCGTTTGCAGGAATGTTTTCGAGCGCGATTGACACCAAAGCCTTGGCGCTGTCGGCTCCAAGGAGCATCGACGCCCTTCCAGCGTGTGACCGATGCTCATCAGCAAAAGTTTTCAGTGTGGCTAAAACGTTATGAAGACAATTCAAGAGAGTTCAGTATCTGCAATTCTGTAGAACAACTCGGCAATGCCAAAATGAATGAGTCTGCTCAGAAAATTCTGCAAATTCATGATAAGTATGTACCAAATGAGGGCAAAAATTGGCCTGAACGTCTCATCAACAGTAGATCATACAATCCTTTATAGGAGCAAAAATGAAGACAGAGACCAACTTACAAACGCGCCTTACCGATGGCGACATTATTATTCTCGATGGTGCAACCGGCACCCAACTAGAGCGACTTGGCGCGCCCATGCACAGCGGTGTTTGGTGTGCGGCAGCCATCGGAAGCCACCCTGAGTTGGTGCGTCAAGTCCACGAAGAGTATATTGCCGTGGGGGCCGACATTATCACAACCAACACATACGCATCAGGCCGTGCGTCGCTGGCAAAATCTGGGTTGGAAGTTCACTTCGAAGCGTGGAATCGCGCTGCCATCAATCTGGCCCACGAAGCGCGCGACCGGGCAGCCGCGGATCGTCCTATCTATATTGCGGGATCCATTGCACCCTATGATCACTGGGGTGAGTATGATGCCGCAACCATGCGTGCAAGCTATCGCGAAATGGCCAATCTACACGCGGAGGGCAATGTCGATTTTTTGTTGCTCGAAATGCTTGCCACAGATATTGAAAACTCAATCATTGCCATTGAGGAAGCGTCGACCGTTGACCTGCCTGTTTGGGTTTCTCTCAGCTGCCTCGATCTGCCCGAGACGAAAGAATTACGGTTGGGCGCGCGCGAAAAAGAGGGTGACGATATTCCGTTTTCGTATGGATATGATGCGTTTGACAGTGCGATTCAGCAGATTATGGCTGCGGGCGGATCGGTCCTGTCGATGATGCATTCAGAAACGCACCTTGGACGCGCGGCGGTAGAGGTGATGCGCGCTAACTATGACGGACCACTAGGCGTTTACCCTAATGCTGGCTATTGGGAGCGACCAAACTGGACCTTTATCGATACGATTTCGCCCGAGTACTACTGGCAAGAAGCACAGGCATGGATCGCGGGCGGCGCACAGATCATCGGCGGCTGTTGTGGAACTGGACCCGAACATATTCGGGCGGTGGTAGAGGGTGTCCGTGGTTAAAGTATAGCTCTCCAGAAAAGTTTTGTCCCATCTCGGCTTTTAGAGATGTGGTACAGAATTTTTCTGGTTAAGTATATGGTGCGGCAGTGGCAGTCGCAATCTCCACAGGGTTTTCATATTTTCTTAACAATCTCTTTACTTCTTTCTGATATACTATTTGTTGATTGGCAGAATTTGAAGAAAATAGACACTAACGGACTAAATAGGAAGAACTTATGACTACAGCAACAATCGATTCGCCGCGGACCAAACGTGGCTGGAGCGAAACAGCAAAGAACTACTGGCTCGATGTCATACTCTTTGTTGCGTTTGTAATCGACATGAATACGCGCTTTACCGGCATTCCGATCCACGAATGGCTGGGGATTGCTTTTGGTATTGCACTTTTCTACCATCTCATGCTGCACTGGGTATGGATCACCACAACGACGAAGCGCCTTTTCGGAAAGCTGCCCAAGATGCAGCGGGCGCGCTATGTTATTAATCTTGCTTTGTTTATTGACATGGTTGTGATTGTGATTAGCGGTATTTGGATTTCCGAGGCTGCACTGCCTCAGTTAGGGATTCCGATTACGCCTTCTCCTTACTTTTTCGAAGTCCACCATATTTCGTCAGAGCTATCGGTTATTTTGCTTGGGTTGCACCTAGCGCTTGACTGGAAATGGATTGTCACAAATTCCAAGCGATATCTCTTCGGTCTATTTAGTAGAAGCACAAAAGGGGCTGCATCATGAAGCGAAACAAATTTATCAATTCCTTGATTCAGATCGGCACCATTTTGCTGGCTGCACTTGTTGTAGTTGGTATCACTTATGCAACAGGGCAACTTGCTGCCGCGTCTGGCGGTGAACAGGGTCAGCATCAACATGGCGACGGGCATGGCAATCATGGTGGGCACGATGATCATGGTGGGCACCATGATCACGACGATCATGACCATGGTCCAGGTGGTTTTCGGACTATAGCTGATTTTGCCGAGACGCTAGTCCCGATTACATTGATTGTTGGTGGATTCGCCATTGTGCAAAGTTTCTGGGGCGGGTCGAAAAGAAAATCTAAGGTGCCCGCAGAGAACGAGGATAGGGAATGAACTCGTATTGGTACAATATATTGATTGCCCCGGTGATTGTAATAAAAAGGGGTGTGCGGATCCAAATGGATCCGCACACCCCTTTTTTACAGACTGGCGCTTTATTTCATACTACTTCACCTGCACAAATTCTCCATTCTGCACCTGATAAATCCAGATCTTCGGCTCTTCCAAATCTCCATTATCTTGATAGGTAACAATGTCTACGATCGTCTCGAATGAGCCAGAACGAAGCGCATCCGTGATAGAGTTCGAGCTAAGTGACCCGGCATTGCGGATTCCTTCGGCCAGCACCTCCATGGCGATATAGCCATTGACCGAGAACGTATCGGGGTCGCGATATTCCACAGCTTGATAGGCTTCGAACCACTCCGCAGATGCAATCGACGCAGGACTTGGCGCAAACCCACTCACATACATACCCTCAGCAGTCCCGTTGGCCTCGTCAATCGTGGCCGCGAGAAAGGCCCCGTCGCTTGCCAGCATCGGTACATCTATTCCCGCTTCAACAATTTCGGCACGCAAGTAGGGCGCTTCGATCTCATAGCCAGCGTAGAAGATGGCATCCGGATTTGCATCGGCTATCTGCGCGACCTCGTCGGGGAAGCGGCTCTGCTCTTCTTTCACTTCGATCGACAACACAGTCTCCGAGCCACGAGCGCTGAGTTCTTCCATCAGCGACTTGGCAAGCCCCTGTGCATAAACAGTGTCGTTATAGAGCACGGCGACACGCTTTGCCCCCAGATTTTCGACTAAAAATTCGGCATCTACTACCGATTGAATATCATCGTTGGCGTTTACGCGAAAGAAATTTGTGAAGCCACGATTCGTTAAGCTACGTTCTGATGCAGTCGGCGTGATCACGGTGATATCCATATTTTGGTAAAATTCCATGGCCGCCAGCGTCTGTCCACTGTTAAAGTGGCCGATGATGCCGAGCACATGCTCGCCGCTACTGATTGCGTCACTGACTGTATCTACATGAGAAACGGCTACGTCGCTATCGGATTCATCGTCTAGCGCTTTTACGACCACTTTATATCCCAAAAGCCCACCGCTGCGGTTGATCTGCTCTGCGGCTAAGCGCACGCCGCCCAGTACAGTTTGTCCACTGTTGGCCTGAAATCCACTTAGCGGCACGGCAACGTAGACGGTCGCATCACCATTGGTTGGTTCGCTGCTAGATCCACTACCGCAAGCTGTTAGCAAAAAGATGAGGAGTAATAGGGGGAGTAAAGATAAATATTTTTTCATTATGTTCTATTATTATTGTATAGAATAGACTTCATTGATGCTGCTGACTAGGTCATCTAGTCTATCGACCTGGTCTTGAATGTCGGCCTGCAAACGCTCTGCTTGGCCGCTGCCAATTCGCTGCGCATCGACAAGCTGCACTTGACTATAAATTGTCGCCAGCGCGGTAACGCTCTGCTCCATTTGGAGCTGTGCCTGTTTGATCCGATCATCGAGCGCAACAAGCGAGCGACCATGCTGATCTTTGCTGGCGATCACCTCGTCTAGCTGTTTTTGCACGACTGGGCTAGATTCGAGCCTGCGCTGCGCAACCAGCCGTTCGATTTCTTTCGGCAGTGTGCGCATTTCGCGCACGAGCAGATCGTCTTTGCGGTGCGTGTCGATTTGTAATGCCAGTTTGTAGACATTGCTGATCCAATCCGAAATTTTCCCCGCGGTGGTTTCGAGGCGGTCGCGCAGAGGGCCTTCTCGCTGTTGCGCAATCTGAAATTCGATGCGCCGCTGATATTCGAGCGCATTTTCCACATCTTCGCGCAATTCGGGGTCGGACAGTTTTGCTGGGTCGAACTGCTGTTGGAAAGCACGTTGCAGCACCTTTGCATTTTCTTCATCATCTTTAAGGCTACTGTAAACGATAGCGCCCAGCCCAGCAAGGCCAATGACGGGCCATGCAAAGTAAAATGTCGTGACTTTAAACGCAGTTAATAACATGGTGCCGCCAATCACAACGGCGCTTTCCCAGCGTAGAACAGCATGTTGCAGCAGTTGACTTTGCGCCTTTTTTTGAATTTCTGCACGCGTCGTGCGGGTTGATAGCGTCATATCTGGCACACTTTAAAAATAATGGATTCTTTAAAAGTAAGTTGAGACGATTCGATAAAGTTCTTCTATATTGGTTTCGCTCGCTCTGCGAAATTGTCCATTGCCAATTTCGGCAATGTTTCGCAAGAGCGGCTCGTCAGCGTCGGTGCCAAATGCGATGGTAAAGATCACCATGGGCACGGGGCTGACTTCCATAAGCCGTTCAATATCGCGCAGCCGATAGGCGCTCTCATTTTCTTGCCCGTCAGTCATAACGACCAGTGCGTTAATCGAGCCCAAATCGTTCTGCGACTGTAGATCCGAAATGGATTTATAGACGGCATCAACCAGTGCCGTGCCGCCATAGGGTTCCATTTGATCAATCTGAGATACCAAATCATTACGATTGGTGTCATCCATCACGCGCAATGGTGTAAAATCTTTGACACCACTGCCAAATTCAACCAGCCCAAGCCGATCTCTGTCGCCCTGGATTTGCAACACAAAGGACTTAAGCGCCTCTTTTGTACTGGGTAATTTTGGCCCTTCATCCATGCTGCCGCTGGTGTCCACAACTAAATAAACGTTTGTGGGTCGCTTGGTGTAGACCCACACGTTACGCACCACATCCACCACCGAAGGCGAAGGCATCTGAAGCGTGGTTTGCGGCTGCCGCCAGTCAACTGCACTGGCTGCGCTCACATCTGCAAAGGGACTGCCAGCACCATCCAAGTTAATGTTCAAATCAGCGGGTCGATAACCGCTTTGCAGAAGCTGCTGTTGCGCCTGATTGCTGGCAAGGTATTCGCTAAATTCGGTGTAGGTTAGGCGTTGATTATCCGTCACGCGTTGCTCATCTGCCACACCGCCAAGCTCCAACAATGCCAGCGGGTGATCTGTCCATAACGTGCCTTCACTGGGATAAATTGCCACCAATCGCTCGTCGCCCGAATGTGTACGGTTCCATTCAATCACCACACGTTCTTGTGCGACGAAGGCATCCAAGAAGTCGCGCCCTTCACTCTCCAAGCGTTGAACAATCACCTCTTCGCCCTCGCCATAGAAGCTGATCGTCGATTCGACGGCCTGCACGTAATCTAGCGTGCTCTGGGCGGTGGCGGCTTCTTCGGTCAACCCGCGAGTCAGGCCAGCTCCGGCGTAAAATTCGGCCAAGGTTGCCAGCAGTCCACTGGCGGTGTTGGTGCTGGCATGGTTCCACTTAAAGTCGGGATCTTGCGTTGCTTTTGCCTGAATATCTTGCCAGCCGACGGGTTGATCGGGCCAGCCCAAGTCTCGTGCCGTATCTTCCCACGTGGCAATAACGACGGGGCTGACTGCGTAGCGTGTTTGCAGGCTCACGCGCGATTTCCCGATCGGAATCGCGCTCGTTTCTTCTACTGATGCGTCGCTGTTGCGTTTTTGCCATGCCTTTTCTAGTTCTTCGAGCCAGAGCGTGCTGTCGGGCGAAATTGCCTGAAAGCCAGGCGTGCCAGCAGCCGCGTTGATCATCTTTTCGGGTGCCATGGTTTCAATCGTAACAACCATACGCTCACCATCATCTGTTTCGTTGTCAAGCTGGTTAAAGTCTTCTACAAGTCCTTGCATGACGGGGGCCATAACGGGGGAAACGGCAATCGTTAAGTTGGCGCTTTCCTCGCTCCAGCGCGGGAGGCTAGTGATCTCTTCGGTGTTTGTCCACGTCTCGCTGGTGGCCGAATTACCGGAAAAATTACTCACGAAGCTAGAGACAATCGAGCTACAGGCGAAAAATGCCAGAAAGAGAGCGCCTAATCCCATAAAGATGCCGCGGCGGCTGGCCTTTTGGCGAGCGCGTTTGTCAAATGGTTTGTGCCGTGTATTAAATTTTTTGTTTCGATCTTTGCTATATTTATTACGCGATCGATATTTTTTATCGCTCATAAGGGTCAGATGATCTTCTGGCTTAAAAGGTGAATATCCTGAAAACTCTTACGGGCACGATATATTGCGCCCCTACGATTTTTACCGAATCTTCGTGGACGAAGGCAGGATATATGGATCAAAATTCTTAACCCAACGTCATTGCGCCACGGTGCGTATTTAACCCGTCACATTCAACTCGAACCAACGCAAGAGAGAAAGCAGAACATCCCGGTCGGGGCTACGCATGGCACTTGTGCGGGGCACAATCTGCTGAACGCCTTGTTCTTCCCAGCGGACAAACAGGCTATCTTCGGTGGCGTCAACAGGCACATCGGGATTTGCTGGACGCAAGCCGTACGCTAGCGCCTCTTTTTGCTGCGCATCATCTAGCAGAAAGCGCTGGAATTCAAGCGCGGCATTCTTTTGGAGCGCCGATGTTTCTGGTCCGACCCAAACGGTAAAGGGAAAGTCAAACCACGTCACATAATTTGGGTAATAAATTTGCAGCGGATCTTCCCAACGATTCATGATGCCGCTCATGTTCTGGAGCAAGTCGCTTTCTAGAAGCTGCCCCCCATCGCCAACACTATAGCCGAAAAGTGCGAAATCCTCTGCGGTGTAAGCGCTGGCACTGCTGAAATCTGTGGCCGCGCCCATTAGCTCGACGAGCCAAGCCTGAAATTCTGGATTGGTGACGTCGTCAACGCTAATGTCCGGTCGATCATAGAATTCTCCGGCTGCTGCAACCATTGCCGCCAAGCCACCCACATTTTTACTGGGGTTTGGCACAACGAGCTTAAAGAAACCCCAAGATGGATCGCCGTTGAGTTCGGGCCACCCCCCCTTGGTAACGGCAGCATCGTGAATGCTCGACCAGTCAATATTGCCAAAGGTCTTTTCTAATGCATCGGCACGTGTACCATATAATCCCCAAGCAAAGAGGCTAATGGCAGTTGGTCGAGCGCGGTATTGTCCATCAGTCAAGAAGACATCGCGGCCCAAGCGCTCTTTGTACGACACGTTAGCAAGCTCTACTAAGTATCGGCTATCTGGGATCCAAACTGTTGGAAAGTCATCTAACGCGGCACGCTCTTCCTCGCTTAAATCGTCTGGTCGCACACCGGCTGGCAACGCATTAAAATCGTTGCGATCCCATCGTGCCAAGGCGGTTAGCCCATCAACGCTCTCAATCTCAACCTCGATGGGTACCCCATCTACCGTATTATCGCCCGCATTAAATTTGTCGGCAGATTCATTGATCCAGTCAGAGACGGGCAGCGCCGTCAGCACGCGGATCTTAATATTGTCGGGCCGTTCGATGGTAATGGTTTGATTGGCTGCTGATTCGCCGCCAGCCGCACCGAATAGAAACGCAGCCCCGATGATGAGCAGTACGGCAGCAATAATTCCTATGAAAATTAGTCGTGTACGATTCATAATTGGCTATAAAAACCTGCGAAGCCAGCTAGGCCTCGCAGGTGTGACTCTAGTCTATATATTTAAGATATTCTAGTAAATTATTTTTTCTCTTCGATTAGGCCCAGCTTTTTGCGACGTTCGGCCAGTTGAAGATCCAAAGCAGACGTTTCGAGCACCTTATCCATCTGCGCATCGAGGCTCGCGGCACGCATTTCGCCTGCCGAATTTGCTCGGTCCAACCGTTTGTGAATAGTGTCCGCAATACGCTTGATGTCGCTGTCTCCATGACCGGCTAGGTCGTCCAAACTCTTCATTGCTTTGAGCGATACTTCCTTGCTCTTGGCAAGTTGCAGCAGCAAATCAAGTTCTTCGCGCTCTTGCCTCATCGTCGAGAGACGTGCTTCTAATTTTACTTTTGCATCCAGCAATTTATGGAATTCATCGTCTTGCGTCTCTGTCTGCTCTTGGTACGTTTCAACCAAACGTTTTGTACTGTTCAGCTTACTTTGTGCAGCAGTCGCAGCAGACTCGTTGCCTTCCATCAAAAATGCGTTGATGCCTCGGTCGAGCTCATCTGCCTTCTGTTCAAATTCATCAACTTTGCGATGAAGTGATTTTACCTCACCACCAACAGTTGCTGCGGCATCTTCTAGATCTGCCAAGTTGTTTTCCACTTCGCGGATGTATTGATCAATAATGGCGGGGCTATTTGATTTGAGCGCTTGGTCCATCATGTAATGCAAGTTTGCAGATATTAAGGTTGATACTTTGTCTAATAACGAAGCCATGGTGAGGGTCTCCTAATGCTGTTGATTGATGGTATATAGTTGGTAAATTTAATAGTTTGCAATAGTGGTCTGAGCTGACTTTATCAACTCACGGCAGGCTAATCTGTATAAATTATACACAGATTTAGATAAAAACAGAATGACGTTAAGCTGACGTTCAGGTAGCGAATCACCCCCCGCAACACTGACAATTAGCAGATTTTTTATTTCTCAACCGTTCAGTCCTGCCTTTGATTTCGATACAGCCGCTGCGCTTCCAAGCTCACAAACCGCTATAGCGTAGCGGCGGGCGCTCGATCAGCGGGGGACTGAACGGTTACTTTATTTAGGGCCCATTTCGCAGCCATTCTTTAATCCGCTGATCAAGTTCGGGCAGTGTTAATCCAAAGTAGCTTAAAACGTAGTCGTTTGTTAGCTCTAGGCTCATTGCAGAAAAGACGGAACGAGTCGTCCAAGCATCTTGCTCTGCGGGCATTCGCGCTTCAATGTAATCGGCTGGCACGCTCGCATACGCACGGAAAAGCGTCTGCACTTGTGCTTCGCCGTATGTTTCTATCAAATAGCGTATGGCGGCCCCAGAGTAAATGTAGCGCATTTCTGTTTGCTGCCCAATAATGTCGTGATCGCCAAGTGTCTCTAAACCCGTTAATTCGGTTAAATTTAGCTGATCAAATTGACCCTCTAGCGCTAGCACGCGTGCGCTGTCGAGCGCGAATTGGTCGCTATAGTAGACGGCCGTTCCCTCGGAGATCCACGGGGGGGTAAACGGGCGTGCATCATGTGAAAATGCAAGGTGAACGAGCTCGTGCGTGATAATGGATTGGCGCAGTATCGAATTCTCTACTGGGTTGCCTGCGGCTGAGTTCAGCGCAAACTGTTCACTATTTACGTAGAAGGCACGGTTGATCGCGTTGATGGTGCGCTGCCCTGTGTTTCTGTCAATCCCATTAATATCGTACCGCGAGAGCGCAACGCCGACAAGATTTGTATTGGCCATACCCGTCAATGCATAGAGAGAATCCTCTGCACCCGTAAAGTATGCGACATATTTTTGTTCTAGTGGAATACCGAGTGCCGTTAACGTAGCATAGGCTACTTCAACCTCTGCTTGTAGGGTTTGAAGATTCTGCACAGAGTCCGGCCGTGTAAAGATCAAAAAATGCGCTGTCTCATAAAGAAAAAAGTCTTGTCCCCACCAGAAAGGTTGATTGCGCTTTGGGGCAAGATTGGTAATCATCCAGCGACCATCCACACGGGCAAAATCAGCCGAAAAGTCAAATACAAATGGATTGTCTACCGATATGTTACTAAGATTGTAGCGGATCTGAGCATCCAAGGTAGGCGTGCTAATCGTGTCGCTACGTTGAACATCGATTCCCTTTAGCTGTGGCGGAAAAAGCAGCTTCATCTGGAAATCACTCTTAGGCAGTCGGCTTAGGCGATTAAAGAAATAACTGTGTAGCGGCCGTATCGATTCGGAGACTGTAGCAAGATAGGCAGCCTCATCCTGCGCCATGACGGCACGTGCGCTCTCGTTTAGCAGCGCACTGATCTCGCGATATGCCTGCACGCCTGGGTCAGCGCTTGACAGTTGTCCATTTTCGGTTAGTGGATCGCCTGTATTTTGTACAGCGCTCAAGCCCGCTGGCCCAAAGCGCACTGTAATCGGTGAGTATGGCTCTAACACAAATTGCAATTCGGATAGATCCGCCGGTCTTGGGAAAGTTAGCGTACCTTGATGCTCTGCACCCGGGGCGATTCCCTCCTCTGGCGTGATCAAGTTTCGCAGCGAATCGCTAACACTGTATGGTGCGTATTGGCGATGTACGCGATCAAGTAACCAGGCATTCTCTCCACTGGGGCCAGAAAGTAGGCCAAATTGTTGCAGCGTGTTGTTCGAGAAGCCGATGTGTACGTTGATTGCATCTTGCGTTAGGTCAATGGTGCGTATGTGCAAGACAAGTGGCTCTAATTCTTCGAGTGAACTTAATACTTGTGTGTAGATGTCGTAGTTTCCATCCGGTACAGAGGCTAATGAAAGTGGATCAACTGTAGGCAACGAAGCGGTTGCATTTGCGTACATATCGGTTGTAATTTCAATTACCGGATAGTCATGGATTCCGCCGATGGTAAACGGGCCAGGACCAGCTGGTAATGCGAAAGAGATCGTCCCAATATTTGCGCCATTGGGTGCAAACCCATTCTCTGGCTGAATAGACAAGAGCGTTTGGTCTGCTGCTTGCGCCTGATAGATGCGTCCAGTTCCGTCGCTCAGTTGAATCTGCTCTAACGGCACCGCGTCGATGCGAGAAAAGCGAGTTGCTTTGGTTGCCACGTTTTCAAATGCGGCAGTTAGGATTAGTTGCTGGGCTGTGACTTCTGCGCTGCGGATAGAAAAAATGATGTTCGGCACTTTTTCATTGCTGACCTGCTTTTCGATGTAAAACTGCGTGCCCTGTTGCAGTTCACCAACTACGCGACTAGATACTATAGTGTCTGAGTTGTCGCCTGCATTGGTTACCGAATTATTACCACTACCAATATTACCACTACCATTAGTAAGTTCGGGTTGGGTCGCTAGGTTTTCCGACTGTTCGGTGGTATCGGGTGCAACTTCTGTGGATACAGAAAGTGCCGCGGTTGCATCTTCAACTGTCAACGCCGACTCTTGTGTTGAATCGTCAATTAACTCTTCCAGAGAAATTGCACCAAGTTGCTCGGTCGATGAGCTAATTGCATCAGCGGCTTGCTCATCTGCTACCGTATCATTTTCAAGATTTGTGTCCGACATGGCAGCAGCATCGGCGGAGCGTATAGTTGTATTGACGTTCAGCGCAGCCTCTGTTACTACTGCGCTTGGCGCAAAAACTTGCTCGCGAAGTATAAAAATCGAAAGTAAAAAAAGTGTTAATGCTGCCCCGCAAAAATAGACTATGTATCTGCGTGTTTTGCTTATTTTTGCAGGGGAGCGACTTATTCGTGCCTTTTGGGTAGACGGCAAATAGTGCGGCAGGATGTCTGGTCGCTGCAAATGCGAACCATCGTTCCGATGGTTTTGCCTTTGATAAGGTTGTGGTCGATTTTTTCTACGATTCATCCGCTAGCTCTGCTGTAATAAATTCTAATATTTTGTCGGCATCGTCTTTTAATCCACATGAACGAAATCCAACAATTTTATTTAAATCCGCTTGTGATGTTGGTCCGGTTTGAGCTAAGGCTTTTAAGATTCCATTGGCCGCGATGTGGTAGGGGCTTAACCCTTCGCCAACCGCTCTTTTCTGCCGGAACTCCTGCATCTTCATAAAGATACGTCGTTCCGAGCGTTTTGATACGACCGCACCCGCTGTGCCCGCAGCAACCTTCCCTTTCACTTTTTTCTCGGTGTTTGCTTGATCTTCGCGTTGCGATGTTAGTAGATCAGCATCACCATCTTCGGCTGCATTTAATTGCACCAAATCGAGAATCTGTGGGCCATAGCCTTCCAAGCGCTGCTTACCCATTCCCGGGATCGTTGCTAACGATTCAATATCTTGTGGGCGTAACTCAGCCACGCGCAACATTGCATCATTGCTCATAATTACATATGGCGGCTGCCCCATGGATTCGGCTGTACGACGTCGCCACAGCCACAATGCTTTTTGCAGCGTAGTATATTTGTCGCCCTCAGCTGCTTCTTCCTTCACTTCTTCAACGGTGGCTTCGGGCGCATCGCCAAACGTAGCCTTGTCAGGATTCTCTTCGAGCCAGACTTCGGCCTCGGCCCGACCACGCACCGTTGCAGCCAATACCGGATAGCCTTGACGCTCGTACTGGCGAAGCCGGTTATCTTCAAGCATTCCGTCAATATAGTTCATAATCATCGCCTCGCCCATGCCCTTCAAGCGGCTAAAGTGGCGCGCTTTGTCTGGCTGCACGGGTGAACGCAAACTTCCGGCTAAAATGCGCGCTAAGCCACTGCGGCCAACGGGTTTCGGAAGGCTGACTAAGCAGTCTAGAATCATTGGCTCTAGATCAGCATCATCTGGTAATGGAATATTGGACTCGGTTGGCACAGGAATGTCTGGTTTGATACCCGTGCAATTATCGCAGACTTCACATTTTGAAAGCGGGGGGCTGCCAAAGTGTGCGCTAATGTAACCGTGGCGACACGTTTCCGCGGTTGCATAGCCCACAATGTCATCGATACGACGCTGCGCAATGGCAGCGGACTGGCTGATTAAACGTTCTAGCCGCTCGCGTAATTCTGCTGCAATCGAATTCTGGGTAACGCTGGCGCTGCTGCTTGCAGCGGCGGATGGAGCCGTCAATTCGATCAGCATGGCGCGGCGGCTCCCCTTTACGGTCAAAAATCCATCTGCCTGCCAATCCAGCAGTCGGGCCTCAGTTTCATGGGGCTGCCACTTCATAAAGTTGGCAACGTCATTGGTCTTAAATGTTGCCTTGGAGCCAGTCTTTAGCGCCAATCCCTTTAACAGTTGCAAAAAGCCAGGATCGGGTTGAATCTTCTTCGGCATTTTTTTGGAAAGCGTAATTTCGAGTTCGCGTGGTAGATCAAAGCTACGGCTTAATAACTCGGCACGTTCTAGCGTGCTGACCGCCACACGCATGGTCGTTTCATCGGTATTCATCACCTGTTGCAACCGACGCGGATCGACAATGCCAATGACGGACTCTTCCAGCGAGAGCGACTCTAGGCTCAATCCTTCTGGGGCGATGCTTTCGTCATCACTTTTAGCGTCATCTTCTTCTGTGTTATCACTTTCACTATTGTTCGATGCGTTCTCTGCTTGCTTCACCCCTAACTGCATGGCAACTGCCGCATACATCTTCTCTAAAAATTCTGTCGAAAATTCATCGGACTTTGCCCAGCGGCGCAAATTGGCCCAATCGTTATTGCTGTAGAAGAGTACGCCTTGGCTCGGTTTATCATCGCGCCCAGCACGACCAACTTCCTGGTAGTATGCGGCCAAGCTGCGTGATGGATGAAAGTGAGCGATGAAGCGAATATCTGGTTTGTCGATACCCATACCAAACGCAACGGTGGCAACTACCACGCGAGTTTTGTTCGCCATGAAGCGATCCTGAACGGCTCCACGGTCGGTAAGCCCGGCGTGATATGCTTCGGCAGTGACTTCGTGTTGTCGTAACTCAAAGGCTAATGCTTCACTCTTTGCGCGGCTGTTCACGTAGACAATTCCGCTGCCTTTGGTATCCGTTACAAATTTTGTCAGCGCGCCCAGTTTCTCTTCATCACTATTAAATTTTAGGGCGGAAAGATGCAAATTGTTGCGGAAAATATCGAGTGTCATCACGCGGGGACGTTTGGTGCCTTCTTCGTCTGTATCCAACGCAATATCGGCCGACCCATTGGTACCGTTTTTATCGTTCAGATTATATTCATCGACCCCCATGTAGTCGACAATTTCGTCGCGTACGGCTGGTGGCGCGGTTGCCGTCATTGCAAGCGCAACTGGGTTGCCCAATTCACGTCGCGCCTCTTGGATGAAGAGATAATCGGGGCGGAAATCGTGTCCCCACAAGCTTACACAGTGGGCCTCATCCACAACAAAAAAGTCTAGCCCAGCAGATCGAAGCGCGCGCAAGAACCCGCGCTGACGCAATCGTTCAGGCGCAGCGTAGATCAGCTTATATTTCCCCTGTGCAATTCCGCTCATGCGCGCTTCTAACTCATCATCTTCGAGCGAGCTATTGATAAAAGTTGCCTGTGCTCGGGCAGCCGCGGGCAGACTTTCGACCTGATCTTTCATCAATGCAATCAAAGGGCTGATTACCAAGGTTGCCCGCGGCATGGTGAGCGCAGGCAGCTGATAACAGAGCGATTTCCCTGCGCCAGTGGGCATAACGGCCAAAATCGATTCGCCTCGTAGTACTGTGGCAATTGCTTGCGTCTGACCAAAGCGCAGCTTCATAAATCCAAAGTGGCGCACCGCCTCTAGCTGAATGGTACGCTCCTCTTTTTTGGTCACCTCAATATTTTCAGGGCTGCTTAGGGCACGGTATGTTTCCAGAAGCGTATCGGTTGGTTTGCCATCAATGATCACGCCATATGGAGCCAATAATTCTTCTAACTTCTCTGACTCATCCTGCTGCCGTTTGCTTAGCTCTAGCTCAACCGCATTCGCACTTTCCGCATTGCCTAATCCCTCGAAGAGATGGCCCATGCGCTTGAGTTGAAGCGTACTAATCCGGGCCGGGATCCCTGAACCGAGCCGCTGAACATACTCCGACGCACGCTCTTTATCACCCGATTCTAGGGCGATATCTGCCATGATTAAGGTTGCCTCAAGATCAGCGGGGCGATATTGCAGATACGCTTCCAACAGCTCCACAGCATGATCGAGACGCCCCAATTTGGTGTATACCTCCGCTGCGGCACCAATGGCAACAATATTGCGCGGGTAGGCCTGGCTGATATCGTCAACCACAGCTTGCGCATGATCTTCATGACCGGCAGCTAGCAGCGCTTTTGCCTCCATAATCTGGCTGGCAATGGTCGTACTGCGGCGCTGGCGACGCTCGATTACTTCTAAAGCTGCTTTATATTTACCCAGCTGAACGAGTGCATCGGCCTGATAATCTAGCAGAAAAAGTAGCGAACCATGCGCCTCTCGCAGTGCGTCCACTAACTCGGTCTGAGCCAAAGGTTCTTGCCAATTCGCGGTAAAAGTCAAAAGACGTTCGCGTATTTCTGGCGAAAGATAGAGTAATTGTTCGGTTGAGAGTTTGCTATTTTTTGTCGGGGCGATAGTCGTCATACGAATGATATTTACGGATTACCTATTATTTTGTTTCCAGAATGTACGCGACTTGCATACCTTGATATTGATATTATACTTAGTATACTGGAAATAGCCTGATATCTCAATACCCTTTGGAACTAAAACGCTCTGCTATTTTATTCATACAGAAAAGGAGCGGCCTGCAAAATTTACGGACCGCTCCTTTTCTGTATGAATACTTTTCTATATACGTATTTAACGCTAAGCATCTCGCTTAGGTTTCACAGGTTAGAAACTACATATTCAACGCGGTACGGATCTGATTGAGCGAATCAACCTCTGCCTCGCTTACGCGTTCACCGCCGATGCCTAAAAAGCCGCCCTCTTTTGCGGCTTCGGCAACACGCTGCCCAACATCAACCATCCACCGCTTGTATTCACCAGCTTCTGTCGAGTTAGCATTTCGATCAAGTAGCGAATCAATCTCTCTGCATCGATCCGCCACGGCCGTAACCAGCTCATCTGGTTTCATCCCGAGATATGGATTATCGCTGCTAAGATTTTCGACTGAAGATCTCTTACCGTCTTTTACGCGACTTTCAATAAGGCCTTGAATCAGTTCATTATCTGCATACTCACTGCGCCCGCTAAGAATTCCGGCGGCAACAGCCATCGATTCTTTCATACTGCCAAGCCCACTTTTTCCAGCTAACATCACCGCTAAGCCAACTAACGCTGGACCATCAATAAGTAGCTGCCATTCTTCTTCGCTATACTTTGATTGTGTTGTCATATCTTCCTTTTTTTGGATTTATATTAGTGACTCTACCATTATGGCAATCCTGTCAGTTCGATCACTACTTCTTCGCCGCCCAGTAGATTCAAATCGGTCAAAATTAGACCAACCGCATTTGCATCGTCATTTACATCGTAAACCATGGTACAGATCTGTTCTTCACCCGGTTCAATGGTCACAACTTCACACGCTTCTTCATCAACAATATATTCCAGTGCATTTGACACATACGAATATTCCTGTCCATGGTCATCAACCATGTTGGCACCAAAGTAGGTTAAGGGCTCTGTGCCGCTATTTGCCATTAATAAACGTACAACAATAAATTCTCCATCGGCCTCAAGCGTATCGATTGTGCTACCTTCATTCGTTGCTTCAAGCACAGCATATTGCACATCGCTAACCTGAGCATCTATCTCACCGGACAACACGCCCAGACTCCCATCAGATCCAGCGCCACCAGCTTCAGCGCCATCCACTGGTTCCAGCTCGATCAACATGCCATCATCCTCGGTATCGAGATCTCCAAGTGGTTCAAAGCCGCCATCACCATCATTCCCAGTGTTTTCAGCCCCCGAGGTTTCGATAACGTCAGTCGGCAATTCTGTGATCGAATCGCCCCCTCCGTTAAAGAAAGTTATTACAAGCAGGGCCAGTAGACCAAAGACCAAGCATCCCATTTTATTACGCATATCTTTTCCCTTCTTTTATCGATAATTCAGCTCTATATATTTTATATCTAAGATATTTGTGAATCTACTACAAAAACCTTGAGTTAGTTACAAAAACACAGAAACTACAAAAACTACTCTAAAAACTTTTGTGAATTTTATATTTTTGTGGCCATCATCATTACTCTTTTTGCAGTGGAATTTTCTATATATCTCAAAGATTACATTATTCTTCAATCATCGGCACAGGTTGGATCTGCGCCTTTTCAGGCGACTGTGCACTAATTCGCAAAGCACTTTCTACAGTCAGATCCTTATACCCGCGAGCGACGACAATCAGCCCATACGATTTTCCTTTTGGCAACTGCTTGGGAAAAGTAAATCGGCCATATCTGTCCGTCTTCGTCGATGTGTAAGCCATATCCGGCCGCTGCTTTTTGACAAAGTCCGCTGTCCGTACGCCAGGATTCAGCGCAATGACAAGCGCGGCTGAGATCCCGCGTTGACTCTCGCGATTAATTACTTGGCCCGACACCTCTGTATCGGCATTTTCCGATAGCCGACCAAGCACCACCTGACCCTGAGCAACTACTTTGTCCTTTACTATAACGTGTAAAATATACTCACCATCTGGCAGCGCCTTGCGACTTGCAACAGCCAACGTCTTTCGACCACGAGGACCATCTTCCCATTTCCCTTCATCCTGCAAAACCGGCTTGCCATCGACTGTCCAAACCTGTTTCCATTTGGTGCCGTTGCGCATTCCATCAAATTCAAAACTAGCAAAAATGCGCTTCTGCCCACCACTCAAAATGGCCGAAGGATTAATGGGCAACCCCTCTTCAGTTACACTATCACTAAAGACCATATCTGTAATGGTTGGCTTGGTTGCTTTGACCTTCTTAGCCTTGCTTGCCGAACCGCCCCCAAGTGGCTTCAAACCACCCGAGCGAACGCGGCTAGATTTTGTGCGACTAGTTGTAGAGCCAACTCTTGACGATGTACTTTTGGTTGATGTGCTTCTACTCGAACTACTCGATCTCTTTGGGCTAGAAACATCCATTCCAATCTTTTCAAGCATCGGCTTAACCAAATTGATTGGGCGCAATCCATTGATGAACCCACCAATAGCCATTGGCGTATCGCGTTCATCCACGCGGCCATCTCGATTCGTATCAACTACAGGACGCGCGTCCACCGGCGTAATACCTGTGCCCGCGGCAGCCTGCGTCGGGATCCCAATAATATGCCCCTCGTAATCGACAGCCGTGCCGCCACTATTTCCACCAGAGATCGTCGCATCCGTTTTGATCCAAGCTCGCCCCGATGTAACATCTCTCTGCTGCGTAAAACCAGATACACTACCGCTAGTAAATGTGATCGTTTCACCACCAATTCCAGGATAGCCGAAAATCCGCATCATGTCGCCAAGATCCAATTCATCCGAATCGCCCAGCTCTAAATATGGCAAATCTAATTTCGAAACCGATTTACCATCAATTCGCCCGTCAATCCGCAACACGGCCAAATCCATCTTGGGCGATTGCGCCACAACCTGCGCCGTGTAGGTCAAAACCGGTGATTGATCAGCCCTATCCGTAATCGACACGGCAAGCTTATCCGCAGGCGGAGACGGCATCCCCATTGCTCGTGGATTCGCTACATGGCAATTGGTTATAATAACGCCTTTCGGATGCACAATCGTACCCGAACCTGTCCAAGCAGGGGATAAATTCCCCATAAATCCTTGCTTGAGCGCAACAATTTGCACAACCGCAGGGATAATTTCTTCAACACCATGATCATGTGATGACATGAACTCTCTCCTTTACCCAATCTGCTATCCGATTTCTTACCCAATTTGCCAAGTATCTAACAGGCCCTTCATATCGCCCGATTTACCTTTGGTTGTTGTTTTTGCTGGTGCAGATCTTCTGGATGTAGATCTCTTCGGAACCGACTGCCCCTTTGGTAACACACCCAACATCTCCATGGCTTTGCGCAAACTATCTGCCGCTTCGCCCTTGCCCATACCCGTCTGCTTTGCCACTCGTTCGGCCACACCAGATTTATCAATGAAATCGCCATCCAACAGATCATCTAGATCCATGCCAGATGTGGGTTCAGCCTTTGTTGGCGCTTTTTTATTGCCCATCCCGCTCATCGTTTTCGACACAATCATACCAAACGCAGCGCTAACGATCACGGCCGCCATCTGCGGCGAGATCCCTAATTTCTCGGAGAGCCCATTGACAAACGGCGTCAACATTGGGTTACTGGCAACCTGCCCCTGACCGCTGCGCGCGCCGCCGCCCAGCACTGCTTCTAAAATATCGCCCATGCCGCCACTGCTCTGTTTTGGTTGCGGCTGTTGTGGACTACCGCCCAGCACGCCTTCAAGCAGATCCATCAATGGGTTTTTTGCTGGAGCCTGTTGCTTCTGTTGCTGCGAACCAGCGGCCAAAACCTCTAATAACTCTTCTAACATGTATAGCTCCCCCTAATCAACAAAAGTAGTTGTTCATCTCACTAGAATATACCGCAATCCTACCTATGTTTCAAATAACTACGTAATAAACAAAAATTGAAACCTTTCGGGCAGGTGAATCGCAACTCGTTTACGTCAATGGTTTCGCTGGCCCGACCGCTTGGCCGTCCACCAAAAAGTGTCCGTGGGCCGCGCTTTGTGCCGCCGACCAAATTAATTGGACCGACACACCCTGCTCATTTGCCAGTCGCAGACAATCTTCGTATTCTGGCTTGGCCCCGCAGACCACATCCGCAACCCGCTTGACCTTAACCCGAACGGTTCCATACACAGTCTCAATCGAGCGTATTTCGCGCGCCGCCATGTGACGCCGCATCGGCACCACGCGCACCCCCAACGTGGTGGTCTCACGCAGCAACAGATCCGCCAACGCATCTTCTAGTGCAGTCGGGGCCAATATACTCAGCATTACCCCCGGGCGCTCCTTCTTCATTTGGATCGCGGTGGTCCACACATCCAGCGCACCTGCATCGAAAAGCTGCTGTCGTACAGCCCCAAAAAATTCCGGATTCATATCATCAATATTCGTTTCGAGCAGCACACAAGAATCAGCGTTGGGGGGGAGAAGATCAGCGGGTTTTGGTTTGGATTCAGATTTTGTAGACGAGAGCCACAGGCGGGCAATATTGGGCCATTCAAAATCCTTTTGTCCCGTACCAATCCCGACACGACCCAGCGTCATGCTCGGCTGCGAGAAGTTCGCCAGCGTTGCAACCAGCGCCGCACCAGTAGGCGTGACTAGTTCCCCACGACCCGGGGCAGGGCGGGTCGGTGCGTTTGCCGCAGTGAGCAGATTTAACGTTGCGGGGGCGGGGAGTGGAATCAAGCCGTGCTCACTCTTTGTCCACCCCTCGGCTAGCGGTAAGCCTGACGCATAAAGTTGACTCACCCCCAGATGGTGCAGCCCGGCCACGCTGCCTACGATATCGATGATGGCGTCGAGGGCACCCACTTCATGAAAATGAACTGCTTCAATCGACTGCCCGTGAACGTGCGCTTCGGCTTCGGCTAGTTTCGTAAAAACGTCAATCGATTTTTTCTGTACAGACTCGGGGAGATCTGCTTTTTCAATTATTTTGCGAATGTGGCGAAGGTGTCGATGCTTGCGCTGCTCCACAACTTCTACATGAACCAGCATTGCCACCAGCGGGCCGCGTTGGACGGTGCTCTGGTGGACCGACCACGAATCAGCAGGGATGGGCAGCGTTGAGATGGTCTGCTGCAATTGCTCTATCGGCCAGCCTGCGCTGATCAGGCAGCCCAAAAACATATCGCCAGAGATGCCAGAGGGCATGTCGAGGTATGCAATCATTATCGCTCGATTTAGGGTTGGCTGCGGCTTGATAATTCAGGTTGTAGTTTCAGGCTCAGGCTGCGGCTGTTGAGCGATCCGCTGCGGAACCCCCCCAGATCGAGCGTCACGAAGCGATAGCCCGCAGCCTTAATGCCATCGGTGATTTGCGTGTACTTTTCTAGCGCATGGGGAAATGCAGTGGGCGGGATTTCGATCCGAGCTAGGTCGCCAACGCCGCTCTCACTGTTGCTGCCGTGGTGCCGCACGCGGAATTGTTCAAAGCCCAGATCAACTAGCACATCCTCTGCCGCTTCGATCTGACGGAGCAATTCGGGCGTAATGGCAGTGCCGTGCGGCACGCGGGACGAGAGACAGGCCATAGCGGGCTTGGCCCAAACGGGCAGCCCTAAATGGTGAGCCATTTCACGTATTTCGGCTTTGGTAATGCCCAGTTCTACCAGTGGAGAGCGCACGCCACGCTCGCGCGCCGCGTCAATGCCGGGTCGATCATCACCTAAATCGCTGGCATTGGTCCCATCCAAAACAGTGCCCCACGCATCCGCAGCCAGAATCTCTTTCAGACGATTGTGCAATTCGGACTTGCAAAAATAGCAGCGGTTAGTTGGGTTTGCCGCATAGTTCTCGTCTAGATATTCTTCAGTATCGACCAGCCGATATGGGATGCCCAACGCTTCGGCTAATTTGACCGCGTCGCGCATTTCGCGCGCAGGATAGCTGGGCGAAACCCCGATGCAAGCTAGTGCTTTGTCGCCTAGTTCTGCATGGGCTACAGCCATGACCAATGCGCTGTCAACCCCGCCGGAGTAGGCAACCAGCACCGATTCTATGGTGTGCATGAACGCGCGCAGTGCGTCTAATTTTTCTAGGGTGGATTCTGAGATTTCTTTCGTTTCTTCTGTTTTTATCATAATTCTTTCTGAACTATACTTGCCCAGAAAAGTTCCGTACCACATTTTAAGAAGCAGCAATGGGGTCTCCCAAAGCGGAAGATTGGACCTTTTCTGGCGAGCTATACTAATTTTCGATTCGATTGTTAATGAGAGCCGCCATATGGCCTGCTCCATAGCCATTGTCAATATTCAGCACAGCTACGCCCGATGCGCAGGTGTTCAACATAGAAAGCAGCGCGGCCACACCGCCAAAGCTTGCGCCATATCCCACCGAGGTTGGCACCGCAAGCACCGGGGCATCGGTTAAGCCACCGATAACGCTGGCAAGCGCGCCTTCCATTCCGGCAAAGACAATCACCACATTTGCGGCCTGTAGCGTTGGCACGTGGGGAAATAGTCGATGAATTCCCGCCACCCCCACGTCGTGGATGCGCGCCGGGAGATGACCCATCAAGTCAAGCGTGAGCGCGGCTTCTTCCAAAACCGGCAGGTCGGTTGTCCCCGCCGCTATGAGGACAACGCCATCATGCCGCGTGCGGTCGGGTGCCCTGTCTAGCCAGATGCAGCGCGCCGATTCATGATAGTTAATATCTGGCACAAGCTCTAGGGCGGCGAAGTATTGCTCGGGGGTGGCCCGTGTGCCGAGTAGTTGCTTGTTCTGTTCGGCCAAACGCTGCACTATCAGCGCCACCTGCTGATCCGTTTTTCCTTGGCAAAAGATCACTTCGGGAAAGCCCCAGCGGAGCGTTCGGTGATGATCCAACGTGGCGAAGTCCATCTCTTCAAATGGGAGAGTACCCAACCGCTCTACTGCTTCTTCAACATTTGTGTTACCCGCTGCCACCTCATCCAGTAACGCTCTGATCGATTCTAATTCCACGAGCTACACCTAAACATATGAACTTTACATTTCATCGCTTGAAATCACCTCAATTAACGCATCTCCATTTGTCATATCCGTAATAGTTTGTCGAAACCCATTCACTTGTTCAATCGGCATTTTGATCCGCAGCGTGATCTCTGCTGCAAATTCCTCATTTAAGATGTATGCCTCATACTCTGATAATATCCGCTGAATGGGTGTAAGGACCGGGTAATCAACGACAATATCTAGCTCAGCACTAGGAATTCGTTCTGCCGTGGGTAGTTCGGCTAATGCAAGCTGCACGCCACCACTATATGCCTTGACAAGGCCCCCTTTCCCCAGAAGTGTACCGCCAAAGTAACGCGTGACTACAACACATATATCGCCCACCTCTGCAAACGAGAGCGTCCGCATCATCGGTTGTCCGGCTGTGCCATGAGGCTCGCCATCATCGCTCATGCCTATTCGATCCGTGCTGCCTGGTGCACCGATCACGTACGCCCAGCAATTGTGCGAGGCATCAGCAAATTCTTGCCGCATCGTGTCGATAAACGCCCGTGCATCGTCCACGGTAGGTGTATGCGCCGCGGTCGTTATGAATCGACTCTTCTTGATTTCCTCTTCAACTCGATGCGTACGCGCGGGAATGAGATATCTACCAAATGTAGCCATATTACTATTATACATGGGAATGGGTGCTCTGTACTATTGAACGAAATTGAGGGTGATACAAAAAGGAAGAGGGCAGCAATACCGTGCGGTATTGCTGCCCTCTTCCTTTTTGTATCACCTGTGATTAATTTTAGTAAGTGTTCGCGTTTCTGCCTATCGTGTTACATAGGGAAGAAAAACGGTCAAATTGGTTGGATTGGGTAAAGTGGCTGTCCCTGCATCCAAAATGCCGATGCCAGTCGGGGGGAGTTGATTAGCTTGAGTTGATCCGTCACTAAAATAGATTGTGTTAACCGCTCCCGCACGCCAGCCGGGCTGTGCATTGCTGTTGATTTCGCTAATGTTAGAAATTCCGTTTCCGTCTGCATCTGCACTGAGCACGGCAACAGAATCAATCGCGTCTTGCACAGATAAATTCTGAGCGCGAATTGCTTGACGGATGCTCCAGCCATATTCGTTCCACCCATTACTGCCGCCGCCGGGATTTACGTGGCATGTCTGACAGCTTGCATTTGCGAATGATGTGGAACTTGGATAAGTTGCCACCCATGCAGCCCGAATGTCGCTTCGAGCACCGACATCTTCTGTAGCTGGGCCAATTCCGATGGCAAAAACGACTCCAGCAAGTAAGCAGATGGAAATAATGATTATTCGAATCTTACGCATTTCATAGCCTCCTACAGCTTAAAATTTACGACATATCTGTCTCGTAATATCTGTCTCTCAAAGGTTAATTCTTCAAATTTGGGTGGAGGGGTTGGGAGACCAATACTTTCATAACTACTATTTCTGCACCACTTGCAGTACGGCTTTGATTGGCACGTGGTCCAAAAAATTTGTTCCTACCTTCTTCCGATACTATTTTTGATAGGTAACACGGCGAACGGTATTATATTTGGACAAGCAGTGGTCAGACAATAGAACTTATTCATGTTACAATACGCTTCACCCATAATAAAGGATACGTAGTAGCATGTGCAATGGCATACGAAATGGCAATGGTCAGAAAGAGTTTCTAAATACGATTAGGCACGAGGAAATTTTTCTGCAATGAGTGCGAAAAATGAGCTTGAGAAATTATCTGACATTGAGTTGCTAGCGCTCTGTATTTGGTCCGAGGCGCGTGGTGAACCGCTAAAAGGTCAGGTGGCCGTTGCTCACGTTGTCCTAAATCGCATTAAGGGGAATGAGTGGTTTGGCGAAACAGTTTCGGGCGTCATCTTGAAGAGGTATCAATTCTCATGGTTTAATGAGCCGCCAGCTAAGCTTCCAAAAGTTGGTAAAGAGTTTTTAACAATGGCATCAATGGTGGAGGCCGGGTTCACAAAAGATGTTAGCCTCGGGGCAACCCATTTTCATGCAGATTGGCTTGAACCGGCCCCGTTTTGGGCAGCAGAAATGAAACGAACTACCACGATTGGGGCGCATATCTTTTATAAGTAGTGTTCTCTGATGTTTTGTGGGGTAGCGTCGATTGAGTGGCCCAAGTAATTCGGGGCTGTATCGAATCCAAAGCGGGCTTTCCCCATAATTCCTCAAAGAGCCGTAAGTAGTTGGCTTATCGGGATTTCAAGTCCATCGCCTGTGCATATGGAAACCACTATCTAAATATCCCATGACTCAATTTTTGCCTCCAAACTGAGATGCCTCTAGATTTTCAAAGTAGGTTCTTTTGGTTGACAATATAGATCGTGGCGCGTTACAATTCTTTATACGATTCATAAAGAATGCTCATGCGAACATTCTCAATCGCGTACCAACATATCGGCCGTAAACAGTATCCCAACTTACCCAATCATAGCACTTATCCACCCTTAAAATTAGGAATGCCCTAAATAGTGAGTACATACGTTTCGTATACGGTTAACCAAAATAATAGGCAGCATCCAGGTGTACGTGCTGTCGAACCAGCGGTAGATGATGCGTATGCAGTGCGCGGCAAGCTTTACGTGGCGCTCGAACTCTTTCCGGTACGCCCCAGCGAAGCAGGCGCTCCGCAGCCTGCCTATTCTGGCGCATTGATTGCAAACACAAATAATCAGGTGCTTGCGGCTGTGCAGCACGCTTATTACAGCGCAAAAGGTTCGCACCTTCAAGTGGTTCAAGCCGCGCTACAAAACGGGCAGCAGACATTGCGCGCCATCAACACTCAGCAACCCGCCATGCCTTTGAGGGCCGGAATTGGTGCAGTCGCGCTGCTAGGAAATAGACTGGTTGTTGCAACGTGTGGGCCGATTATTTCACTGCTTGCTTCAAATGTATCGATTCAACAATTTCCATCGGAGGCATCCACAGAGCTTGTGGGTGTTGCTGGTCAGCCGGATCCAGAAATTCAGACATATCAACATACAATGTCGGGCGACAACGCACTCTTTCTAGGAAGCTCTGCCTGGTTAACCTACGTTGCCCCGCGCGAGTTGTTAGGAATTGTTGCGCACTTATCCGCAGAAAACAGTCAAGAAGCGGCCCACTATTTAAGTCAACAGAGTCGATTTGCAACGATTCCGGGGCTGTTTTTGTGTGCAGGAGTTGCTTCGAGTAAGACTGCAACCTCTTCTTCATTAGCGACAAATCAAGCAGGAACAAATCAAGCAGGTGTAACCCCATCGTCAAGCAAACCGTCTGTGCAGCCCCAATCTTTTGGCGGGCTGCCAACTTCGGTTCATGCAACAACGCGGAGTCAACCTGTACAGGGCCAGCCCCACCCGAGCGCGTCACAATCTGTCCTAAATACAGCCATCGCTTCGACTCCCTCGACAGAAAATCAAGCGAACCAAATGGGAAGAGCCTCCGCTGCCACACGTCCATCAACACCAACAGACGCGCGCACACACACTCACGCTACCGAACAGAGAGAGCCTGTACGCCAATCGATTGCGGCAGAACGGGCTGCGCTTGAGCGAGTCCCCAAAAACGAAGTTCGCCACCAAGATGATGGTCATCAGGTTAATCAACAAGTTCGTGATCAAGCAGTAGAGTCCGCAGAATTATCTCACAAAAAACGGTCATCATTTTCAATCTCTTCAATGATTGGACAAGTCGGCGCAGCCTTTGATCGTTTATTGAAACCGCTGAATGAACCGGTTCAAGAGGGGCTTCGAGAAAAGCAAGTTGACGCTGGATATGTTGAGTCAACGGCATCAACCAGAGACAATGTGCGCGAGCAGATGATTAGCGAAGCAGAGTATCGTGAGTCAAAGGGATGGAGCAGCGAATCGATTGCTGAACCACTCTATATTGAGCCTGTGCCGAGCAGCGGTGGGCGAGCGCGTCTCTTTTTGGCCTTTTCGGCAATGATTTTTTTTCTAGTCCCTGTTGTTGTATTTGCATCCGTAGCGTCACAAGGAGCCTCTACTCGTGCTCGAACAGAGTTGATGATTAACGAAGCAGCAGCCAAAATTAAAAACGCCGAAGCCGCTTTAGATGCAGGGAACAATGGCGCGGCCAGCACCGAGCTAAACGAAGCACAACGGCTTTTAATCGAGGCGGAAAGTCAAAAAGGGGATCGAAGCCGGATTAGTCAATTGTCTGCTAGAATGCGACAAAATTTTCAAGCAGTTTCAGTGGTTGTACCATTTTATATGCTTGTCGATCCGCTCGTACGCTTTGCCCCCGACGCATCACCAGCGAGCGTTATGGTTGTGAACCAGGACGTTTATGTGTTGGATCGCGGGCGCAATCATATCGTACGGTTCCGACTTGGGCCCAATGGGAAGACGATTCCCGATCCAGCGGGAGAGGTGGTTCTACGCCAAGGTGACAGGATCGATGGGTTTGAAGTTGGTCCGCTCATCGATATGGCTTGGCAGACACCAAGCGTTGGCAATGAAGAAAAATCAAATTTGATCGTGCTAGACAGCAACAATCAAATTTTTCGCTACAATCAAGTGGTAGATGGCCCAGGTCGATTGGAATTTGGCAATCAGGCACTGTGGCAATCACCTACTCAGATACAATCCTACTTGGGGCGTTTCTACGTTGCAGATAGCGGTCGTGGACAAATTTATCGCTATTCGCCCGGTGCGTTTGATGCTGAGCCAGATGAGTGGCTCGCCGCAGCGACCTCATTGTCCCTATCCAGCCTGCTGTCAATGGTGATTGATGGCGACATATGGATGCTCTTTAGTAATGGTCAGCTTGTACGGTATCACAATGGGCTGACTGTACCATTTGCGCTCGATGATGACGTAGGAAAGATCACAGAGCCAGTCGACATGTTCATTGGCGATCAAGAAGATTCGCTCATTTATATTGCGGATGCTGGTGGAGAGCGGATTTTGGTTTACCGCAAAGACGGGTCGTATCTACGCCAGCATCAGGCTGATGAAGGGACCCCTCTACGCGGCTTGCGCGGTATCTTTGTTGATGAGATCACAAATAATATCTACATACTTACGCAATCTAGTCTCTATCAACATCCACTTGCTGAATAGTTTTCACAAGAATATATCCAGTTGATAGATCTGTCAGGTATATAAATGTAAACTATTGTAGCCCATTCTTTTAGGGCGGTGAATGTTGAAAATCTTGCCAGCTTCTCTTGAAAATGCTTTGATAGAGCATTTTGCCCGCCCAGAATAGACGGGTTACGCTAAATTATCAAATTTTTCAGTAACAGCGCATAAGGTGTGACAGTGTATAAGGTATGGATAGCGCTTTAAAGAATGACCATACTGTGGCTATCGTGAACTTTCGTAAACTACTGAACATATATTAGCCAAAGAATTGACTGAATTTAGTCTGAATCTTGACTTGTCAAAATAATAACCTCGTGTGCTATACTCTTCCCTATGCCCAATAGCAAAAATTCGAGTAACAACAAAAAATATAGCAATCATAGCAGTAGAAATAAACGGACAACAACAGCTAAAAAAGAGCATATTCTGGTCGAAGCACCACAATATAGCTCGGAGACCTCTGTACACCAGCAGAATTTACAAACAGACGTCAACTTAGTCGAGTTGAACTCGATCGTGCTAGATGCTCAATCAACGCTGCCTGTTCGCTCATTAAATATAGATGCAATCGAAACGGCAGATTCTTGGTCAAGAGAGGCAAGTAGCGAGGCTACAACACGTCAGGACAGGCAGCAACGTCGTGCCGCAAGTCGTGCCACAAAACAAAGTCGATCCGCGCAGCAACGAGAACGACAGAATGCAGCACAGCAAAATACGGCACGGCATAACGCGATACATAGAAACATAACGCGTCCCAGCAAGCTCCCCCTATTCCTCACTGCACTCTACCTTGGGCTATTAATCACATCGGTGTTTATTGTAAGTGGACGCCTATATAACTGGTCGCTTGACCGCACGTTAAGCAATTCGCCTCTTGCTGAACTTGAAATGTCTACACTTGCGAGTTCGACATTAAATAGTTTGGGGCCTGCTACTACTACGCTCGCCAATACAACTGATTTCGTGCGGAACACCTATAGTGGTCTCGGTTTTGGTGGCAATGTGGCTGCGAAAGAGGTTCGTCCGATCAACATTTTGCTGCTCGGTACAGACGCACGCCCAACTGATGGTGACCTCACGCGTACGGACTCGATTATTTTACTTTCGATCAATCCAGATACGCACGCAATCGGGATGATCTCGCTACCGCGTGATCTGTGGGTGCCTATTCCAGGGTATAACTTCCCTTCAAAAATTAACTTAGCGTATATAATCGGTGAAGAAAGAAATTATCCAGGTGGTGGGTCTCAGTTAGCAGTGGATACAATCAGCAGCTTTATCGGCCGCCCAATTGATTATTATGTGCGCATCAATTTTGATGGCTTCGTTGAGTTCATCGACCAAATTGGCGGGATCGATTTGGTTGTACCCAAAACTATACATGATGAAGAATACCCAACCGAAGAGTATGGAGTTGAAACCTTTCACCTAGATGCAGGGCAGCAGCATCTTGATGGCGATCTCGCACTAAAATATGCACGCACCCGCCATACGGATGATGATTATGCTCGTGCTCGCCGCCAGCAACTCGTTATAGAATCCAGTATCGATAAGATTATGAGCGCCAATGTCCTCACAACACTGGTGCCTAAGCTCCCCTCATTATTGCAGACCATGCGCAACAGCATTGATACAAATATTCGGACATCTATGATTTACGACCTAGCGAAAGAAACTCGTGATGGCTCATTAGAAATTGTGTATCAGCTTGTATTGGATAGCGCCTACGGCGAAGAAACCTATAGCGAAGAAGGGGCGTGGATTTTATTGCCAGATCGCGAGAAAACGCGTGTTGCCTTAGAGGAATTTTTCCGTGTGGTTCAGGCACCACCAACAGATGGAATTGTGCAATCTCACGGTGATGATGCTAATTGGGTCCGAGTTGAAGTCTTAAATGGAACAGGTCAACCACGAGTCGCTGCGATGACTCGCCAGCTATTACAATCCGATGGCTGGCACGTTGTGTCAATTGACGATGCAGATCGCAGTGATTATACAAAGACACTCGTTGTAAATTACGGAGCAGAATCGGAGCTAGTGGATCAGATTAGCGGAACGCTTGGGCTTGCAGATCTACCAAATCTTGACTTGAATAGAGTTCAGAGCAGAGGATCGCTACCGATAGATATCCGCATTGTTGTAGGTCGCGATATTTTGCCCGTACTTCAATAAGAATTTTGATCGTTATTAACAAATTAGATCGACGTCAATGATTGCGAACAATCCAGCCAAGAGTTATTCCGAAGCCCTTGCACAAATCGAGCAGCTTCAACAGCGAGATACCCCCGCATGGCGCGAATCAAAGCAACTTGAAGCGCTCCACCCCAAATGTAACACCTCTCTTATATCCCACGGTAAAAAATCAGAAAAAGCCGTTGTATTGATTCATGGCCTGACAAATTGTCCTAGCCAGTATTCACTGCTCGGGAAAAATCTATACGATTCAGGCTACAATGTCTTAATTCCACGTTTACCCGAACATGGTCACGCGGATCGCATGACGAAGGCATTGGCAAAATTGCATACCGATCACATGTTTTCGGTTGTAGACAAAACGGTTGATGCAGCGCAGGGATTGGGCGCTCAGGTAACGGTGGTGGGCTTTTCGTTAGGGGGAGTTTTGGCTAGCTGGCTCACACAGCGCCGCAGTGATATCGATAAATCGGTTATTATTTCACCGGCCCTGCGCACGACGGTTATTCCAGCATGGGCAAATGATGTATTCGCCCATTTCCTAACCGTTTGGCCAAATCAGTTTGTGTGGTGGGATTCAAAACAAAAGCTGGACGTTACCGGCACCCCTCATGCCTACCCACGTTTTTCTACCCGCTCGCTTGCGCACATGCTTAAAAGCGGCGCAATTGTGCGCAAAATGGCGAGCCGTTCAAAGCCCGCAGCGCAATCAATTACAGTGGTGATCAATCCAGCTGATCAAGCGGTTGATGGTGCAGCAATCGAAGAGCTTGTTGCAAGCTGGCGCGCTCATGGAACCGTAGTCGACGTTTATGAGTTTGACCCCACTTGGGAATTAATCCATGATATAATAGACCCTAACCAGCCAGAGCAACAGACGGATCGGGTCTACCCCATTCTATTAGATTTAATTCGTAATTAGATAACGGGAGTGCAGAGGGTTTATTCTGCCATCTTGCACCCTGTCACTTCTACCTTACCACTTTCTACCTTACCAGTCAGTGTGCAAGATTGGCCCTGACTGATCCTTTGGCATGTAGACTACACCACTCTGATAGCCCTGAACGACATATTCTTCAAAATCAAATTCGGGCGTAACCGGCGCGCCTAGATTATGCGTTCGAGCGTATTGTATCAGTTGATGATTCGGATCGAACTCCACCCCGATCCGCTGCCATGCAGCTTTGCGCAAGAAATCTGTCGACTCTTCACTCTCCTTAACATTAGCCTCGCCAAGATCACTTTCAAGAGCACCGTCAGACAGATCAGCCTCATCAGCGTTAGATTTATCGGTACCTGCGTTGCGGCTCATCATTACGGCTGATTTACTCTCTGATTCTTCGCTAGCAGCTTCTTGGTTTGCGGCTTCTTTCCCTACAGAATCTTCACGCACAGCTTCGTCGTCTACTGATTTCTCGCCTACTGATTTCTTGTCTACTGATTTCTCATCTACCGACTCCTCATCTACTGGTGCAGCAACGATTGCGCTAGGAGATACACTTGAAGATGCACTTGGTGGCCCTGCAGCAAAGAATGGCATAAAGATTTTTTTATCTTGTTCGGCAGCAGGTGCAGTCGGTGTAGAGGGTGTGGCTGGCGTAGAAGGAGTAGTTGGAACAGCTACGCCTCCTCCTTGGCTTGCATCATAATCGGTACGAGCTATTGCTTGCCACACAGCAAAAGTAGAAACATGTTGATTTGCGGGCAAGCCACCACCACAAACTACATCCGCTGCCCCGACTGGTGCCCAACACCATGGGCCAGACTCGCCTCTTTCCGGCACAAAATTACTGCCTGGGCCAATCGGAATGTTGATCCATCCTGATTTATCTTTCGTCTCGCGATCTACATACCCCTGATATGTGGAGTCGCCTAATTTGTCGAAACCATCGGACCAAAATTTAACCGCATAGTTCGGAATATAGCGCCCATCTAAGCCAATTATAGCTGCAAAGATATGGTGATCGGCCCCAGCATCATCGAAGTAATCGGGTGCCCCAACGGGACGTAAATAATCTACAGCCCAATCTGGTCTAGAGCCAGGATGGTCGGATGGCTCCCACGATCCATCTCTCGTTGTGAATAGATCCTTAAGTACATAGACAACATCTGCACCGGCTAAAGCTTGATCGCGATCGGGCCGTTCGGCCAATGACCGAACCGATAAGTTAAGCGAATTTGCCCACTCACCAATTCGCTGCGACACAGACGAGGCAGGCGGGCTTGCTGGTGATGTAACGACTGGCAATGTAACTGGCGGTGTCACAACTGGCGGTGTCACAACTGGCGGTGGCTGTGTGACGGGTGGCTGTGTAACGGGTGGCGCTATTTGACCCGATACACTTAGCTCAGAAATTCGCACCGCTCGCCACACCACAAATGTAGAAATATGATGATTTGCAGGCAAGCCACCACCAGAGAACACCTCTGCCATCGCTCCACCCGGCATCCATGACCACGGACCAGACTCACCTCGTTCCGGCACAAAATTGCTGCCCGGCCCCATCGGGAGATTGGTCCATCCTGATCCTGACTTTGTTTGCTGAGAAACAAATCCATCATAGTTAGAATCGCCAAGTTTGTCGAAGCCATCGGACCAGAAAACTATTTCCTGCTCGCGGATAAGATTTCCATCAAGCCCGATTACGGCTCCGAAAATATGATGATCGGCACCAGCATCATCAAACCAGTCCGCTGCGCCAAAAGGTTTAAGGTAATCATCACGCGCCCACTGTGGAACAGAAAGCGATTCACCGGTCGGTTCCCAGGATCCATTACGCGTGGTGAAGACATCCTGAATCATATAGACCACGTCACCTTGAAGAGCAGTTGAGGCGTAGTCTCCACGCTCTTGAATACCGTGCAGTTTTGTATTAAGCGCCATTTGCGCATCGCTAACACGCAGGGTTACACCCGGTGCCGTAATCACAGATGGCGTGTTCCCACTGCTAGTTCCTCCAACAGGAGCCCCTCCCCCTGTCGACGTATCAGGAGAAATTCCAGTAGAAGGAGTGCGCGGGGCTGTTGGCACAACGACTGGATTAGTTGCAGGTGGTGAGGCAGTCGAGGGAGTACCTGTACCAACTTCAGAAGAGCTACCAGCGCCCGCAGGCTGTATCGAAACATCGCCCTCCGGAACAGTAATCCCACCAAAGCTTTGGTTTACTTCCAGCCACGTACCTCGCGGGGATCGCTCCGCCAATAAATTTGCGACAGATCCTTCAATATCGTAACTCTCCCAAGGAGCAAACGAACCCAGTGAAAAGACAGCATACCCAAGTACTCGACCCGAAAATCGTTCCAGATAATTGGCGACATTAAGCAATTGACCAGCGTAACTTTCGGCGTCTAGGTAGTTCTTCCAACCTGACGGTCCGCTACCCTGCAACATGCCATCAATCCCATACTCTGTAATGGCAAATTTAACCTTTTTATATGGCAGACGGCGTATAATCTGATGCTCTAAACGGAAGATTAACCAATCGGCCAAACCGGCAGGCCCTTGCAAATCGGGCGCACCATATTGATGAAGCGCAATGATATGCCCATTTTGTTCGGCTCGCTCGATAGCCTGATATACCTTGCGCCATTGTTCGGTTCGATCATCTTCTGGCAGATCTGGATTTCCAACGCTGAAGCCAAAGATTGCACAGCGATAGCCAGCCGACTCGGCATGGGCCATTCGATATTGTTCAAAGAGGTTGAGTTGAGAGAGTGACGCATCATCTTGCAGAATCTCATTTGTCACCTGCCAAAAATCGACATACGGATTCATGCGCTCCATGGTCTTCTCGTGTACCCACTCCGCAGCGGCTTGTGGATCTTGCCGAACGCGACTGTCTAACTCTTGATCCGGAACAAAGATGCGACCAATAATGACCGAGTTTGGGCAGACCGAGCGTAATCGTTGCATTTCATCTGGATTTGGGTCGAGCACCAGAATCATTCGCGGCTGCCAACGTGCCATTAAGGCGTCATCAAAGCTACTAATAATATGTGGCCCGATTAGTGGACCCTGTCCAATTGACAGTCGTTCTAAATAGGGTGTTGGATCTGTGTAACCGGCCCAACCATCATCTAAGCTAAACGGTTTCACCCGCATCCCGAAGTGTAACTGCGGCGTCGAACTATTGCCGCTATCGCCGCTTGAAGCAATCTGCTGGCCTGCGCTTACCTGCTGATTTATCGAGACATTAATCTGAGAAAGATGGGCATAAAGCGTTTGCCCCCATTCGTGCCCAAGAACAATATATTTGCCAAAACCATTTGGTTCTTCATCTGCCTGCAAAACAACACCACTCTGCACGGCGATAATAGCGGTGCCAACAGCCAATTCAAAGTCAATACCGTTATGTCCGCGCAGCGATACGCCTTGGTGTTGAAATTGTCCGAAAAAGGATGAGTTGTCGCCAAAAAATTGAGCGACAGAAATATTTCCGGAGAACGGTGCGTTTCTAAACATTACATAACTCCCAGTGGTCCAGTGGTCAAATAGTGGTATATCACAGGTGTAAACTTAAGCCGTCCAGTGAGCACGCCCCGTGTGGGTTCATTGCTGAAAAGAGCCGCACGAGGTGTGCTCACTGGACTTGATTTAAAATGTTTGTTCTTAAGTTTACACTTATGAATGATATATTAATTAGTGATATATTGATGTATAAAGAATTAGTATATCACTATCATGATAAATTATTATGAATTAGGCTATTCCGAAAAATAAAATATACAGTATAGCCGCAAGCTACTCCAGAAAACTGCTAAAATCCGTATGATTATTTTTCTGATTTAGCCCTAATCAGGCTGGATGAAGGGTAGGATCGGAGATTGCCCATTTATCAAACGCTGCAATCAACTCTGCCTTAAGTGGTTGCGATGCACCGCAGGCTAGATATCCATTCCGCGCAATTCGTGCTAAATCTCGTGGAAAATAACCAAATTCTTGCGCCAATAGTTGATATTCATGAGTAAGAGTTGTATTAAAAAGTGGTGGATCATCGCTATTTACGGTAACGAAAAGCCCCATCCTATCAAGGTGTGGAAAAGGATGCTCTTCGATTCGTCGATAAACATGAAGACATATATTGCTTGTTGGATTGATCTCTAAAACAATTTGCTTTTCGCGCAAGTGCGATAGCAGCAGGGGATCTTCTATTGCGCGTACGCCATGGCCGATACGCACAGCACGTAAGTGATTGATCGATCCCCAAACGCTTTCGGCCCCAACCGTTTCGCCCGCATGTGGTACGCAAAGTAGGCCAGCTTCTTCCGCATCCACAAATGCATGTGCAAACGGTTCTGGCGGCGCACCTACCTCATTGCCCCCTAATCCAAATCCAACAACCCCATAATCTTGACCAGCAAGCGCAAAATCGAGCGTGCGTTCTGCCACAGATGAATTATACTTTCCACGCTCATCAAAGGCAACGTTCCGCGGGATGTCGAAAACCCAGCGCATCTCGACCCCAAAATCATTCTTTGCACGAGTTCGCCCGGCCTCTAATCCACCAAGAATGTCATCAATCGTCACACCCTTGTCCATTAGATTTGTGTGCGTATAAGGTGTAACCGTCACCTCGCGGTATTGGATATTCTGCTTGTGCATGTCCACACCACACTCATAGACGATGGTTTCGAAATCGTCTGGCGTGCGCAAAAGTCCAGAAATAGTAAAGTAAATTTCAACGAAGTGACGAAAATCTCGAAATCTAAACCATTGCTTAAGCTCATCCACATTAGCCGAGGGCAAAGTGTCGCTAAGGTTATGCCGCTTGGCCAGCGTTACTACTGTGGCAGGATCAATTGCGCCCTCTAAGTGGATATGTAGTTCCGCTTTTGGCATAGATTGGATAAAGGCAATTGTCTCTTTCGTCAACATGTTTTCCAACCGTAACTGTTCTGGCAATTTATTTTCCGACGACATGTTTACAGCCAATGATAGCGAATCAGAGCGTTAATGGACATAATCTCTTGTCATAAGGTTTAGCCGTATTTTTCAGAGAGAATATCGAGCAGTTTGGCCTTCAAACTTGATAAATCCGTTTTTTTCATGGATTACTAACAACTGCTTTAGCAAGCATTAATATAGGATTGAATGATTATGCTATACTCAAATTTATTTGGGTGTGATGGTACATGAGCTTTACCCTGAACACTTTACCGAAATGAAGCCGAAGCGGTCACCGCAACTTATAGAGAAGATACGGCATGGTTGGCGAAGCGCCCAGTGCGTGTTTGGCTATAGATGCGTAGCATCTACACAACATCCATACAAATAGATAAGGTAGGGTAACAGATCCAATTTTTATAAACATCTTCTATTGACATACGTTACGGGAACAGAGGCAGCAAATCTGGATCCACGGGCGTTATTACGCCCTGTGTGTATCTCGCCTGTAAATAACGTGTCGGGCGGGGACGCCCGGGAACCAATCATAATCCTGACTTACTGGCATTGATTGACCAGTAAGCAAGTAACAAATATATTGTATAACAGCTAATGAATGTTGACCAAACAGATAATGAATGTTGACCAAACAGATAAACCACATACCCCTTGGCTTTTACGTAAGCAAACAGATACAGAACGGACTACACTTCGAGACTCTTCAAAAAAGCGTTCGCGCCATCGCCAAATCGGGCGGGCAATGCGCAGGCACAGCTTTCGTCTATTTACGCTTACCCTTGCACTGCTGTTGATGGGGCGCAACAGCTACACGCCAACAGAAATGGCTAGACAAGCAATTCATAAAACGGTTGATGGATGGGAGTTTGATCTGCTGCGCTGGGAGATAGATTCATCGCGTTCCAAGGCAACGCTGCTGGTTGATGACCCAACAATGTCAATGAGTGTTGATGAGTCATCTCAGCTTGTTCGTACGTACATAAACCGTACAGGCACCATTGCCGACCTAAAAAATGAGCAAACAAAATGGGCGGCGGATGGTGACGCAGAAGAAGCAAATAAGGTTCAAAAAGAGATCAATGCGCTTTATGCCTTGCAACAAAAAGAGCGCTTATTTGTCGAATCGATTATACAGCAGCAAATAGGCAGCGAACTAGCTCAAGAAGGTATCACCGTACTGGGCAAGCCGTTCCCACCCGTTCTGTTCAGTTTCACAAACCCACCAAAGAAAATGGTCGTTAGCCCACGTGATCGGGTTGAGGTTATTCATGCCGAGATGATCGCTGCTGAAATTGATTTAGAATCCATCGAACAAAGTGAGCGCACCGTTTTAGAAGAGCAGGATCTGAGCATGTATATCACCAATATTGGTGGATTGGGCGCATTTCCGACATTGGTCATCGAAACCAAAAATTTAGAGTGGATACTGAGCACTGTTGCGCATGAGTGGACCCATAATTATCTCACACTTTATCCGCTAGGAATCAATTATGCAACATCGGCAGAATTGACCATTATCAACGAAACGGTTGCTGAAATTGTGGGAAATGAAATTGGGGAACGGGCCTTCGCTCGTTATTATACAGATCTAGCCGATGAACGCAGCAATGAAGAAGAGACAGCAGTTGAGACCGAAACGGCCAGCGAGGATGAGCAAGAAAGTGTTAGCACTGATGATGAAGCGGATAAAATCGAAGAGAAACGATTCGATTTTCGAATGGAGATGCGCGAAACTCGCTTGGCGGTAGATGACTATCTTACAAAAGGTCAGATTCAGGAAGCCGAATATTATATGGAATTGCGCCGAATGGATTTTGTCGAAAATGGATATCCGCTGCGAGTGTTGAATCAAGCCTATTTTGCGTTTCACGGCAGCTACGGTACTAGTGCAGCAAGCAGCAGCATGATCGGCCCGGCACTGGCCGAATTGCGCGATCAGCAGCCAGATTTAGCAACATTCTTGCGCGAAGTACGCTGGTTTACTTCGGAAGAAGATATCACTTCGCTAGACAACGCAGATTAAATACAAGACCATTTAAATACCCTACCGTCATGAACTTTGATTTTTGTACAGAAGCTGCCACATTTATCCAACGCCCAAACCGCTATCAAATTGAGGCACGGCTACACGCGTCAAATGAAGTGGTTAGCGCTCACTGTCCCGATCCGGGTCGGCTTAAAGAGTTACTGATTCCGGGCGCAATCGTACACCTGAGCAAAGCTGCCCCCACGAAAACGATTCGAAAGACAACATACGATTTACGCTTCGTCGAACATCCAGACCCCGACGAAACGGGGATCCCATTTTCAGCAAGTAATCGCAAACAGCTGATCAGCTTGGATACACGCTTGCCCAACAAAATCTTTGCAGCGGGGTTAGAAAGTAAATTTTTTGCGCCGTTTCGAGAAATCGAATCATGGCGTGCCGAGGTTACTCCAATCGTTGATCATACCACCCCCGACCACACTCCGTACGAGCACATAAAAAGAGCGAATGGGCCAAAAAGTCGCATCGATTTTAACCTTTTGCAGAAAGATAATGGTGTAAGTTGGATCGAAGTAAAGTCCGCCACGCTTGTACGCAACGGATGCGCCATTTTCCCTGATGCGCCAACTGAACGGGGACGGCGTCATGTGAACGAGTTAGCGCATCTTGTCGATCCGATGGGAAACGTTCGCTGCGCGGTTGTTTTTATTGTCCAACGGCCTGATGCGGAGCGGTTTCGACCAAATGTGGAAACAGACCCGGCATTTGCTGAAGCGTTATGCAGGGCGCGCGAACGCGGTGTCGAACTTTATGCATACACCTGCGATCTTTCTCTCACGGGCGTTGCCTTGAAAGCTGAGATTCCGATTGATTTAACGATATAAAACGATTTACACAACAAGATGATTTACACAACATAAGAATTTACGGCGCATAAGTCGACCACGGACCGACAACGGAGCCATCCGTCGCGCGCACCAACCATATATAATCCCCAGCGGCCAACGTAACGCCAGCCGGTTGCAGCGTACAATTGTTGGTGCCAGCGCTACAACCCACTTCGGTTGCCGAAAAGTCGCTGTTCAATTCCACTATATCTGTCTGAACATTGTAAATAACAAGCGTGTACGCAGTGGCATTAGGCACTGCGGTCCACTCAAAGGTTGGGGTGGCGCTGCCCGATGTAAGTGGCGCAATCATCTGCGGGGTGCCAAGTCCGGCATCTTCGATGATGATGCTCACATTTTCAATTGCCGTGATGCCGCTGCTGTCCGTTGTGCTGGCGGTGATGGTGTGTGTGCCGACAATCAAGCCGTTAACGCTGAGGTTGGCCCCACTGCCCAGCGGACCGTCCAGATTCGAGTGCCATGTAATGGCGCCACTGAGCGGGCCATCTTCGGCATCGGTAGCGCTTGCAATCAGATCAATGGTGTCGCTCACAATGAAGGTGCTATTTTGGGCGGGTGTACTCAGGGTAATAGTTGGCGCATGACCAGGGTAAAGCGTATGTGTGCCGCTGGGTGCGCTAAAGTAGATCGATTGCCCGTTCGCGCTGGCGGTGAGAGTTTGCAGCCCGCTCGCCGTCTGCACCGTCCACACACCCGCTTGCAGATCCGTAATGAGCACCTTTTGCGTGGCTGGGCCAGTGGCAATGGTATAGGTTGCACTTTGTATTATCGGCGCGGCGTTGCGGCTAAAGAGCACAGTGCGGTCGGCGATTTGTGTGCCAACTAGCAGATTACCATCGACCCGTGCGCTTGCCAGCGGCTGCGGACCACCGTTTGCGTCCATTACGTGCATCACATTTAGGAAGAGATCGGTGGCCGCACTGCTCGCGGGCGACACCTCCACGCGCCATGCACCCGGCTCCACGTCGGGGTTGTAGGGTGAATTGTACGGATTTATGCCGTCGACCCAAAACTCTTGGCCGTTGCCCCCCACGGGTTGGATGATCTGATTGCCCACGTCGGGCAAAAGCACGTCGTTAACCAAGCGCCCATTGTTGCCGCTGTCCGTCCGCTCGATGGAGACGCGCGCGCCGATAATGGTGGGTTGGTTGGCGCTGTGCAGCAGCCACTTTTTTTGAAACGATGCATCGGTTGCAGTGACCCGATCAAAGACGACGAGCGCGGCAGGATGCTGGCTATTTTTTAGATCGAGAAAGACAAAGGAGCGCTTGATCTCGTTCGCCTTGGGCGGATACACATAGCTGGCCGATGCGTTGTAGCCTGCGGTCAAGTCGCCTTTAAGATAGCTATACTCTGGCGTCAGCGTGCCGGGCTGGATCTCGTGCGCCAACACTTGGGCGTGCTTGCCATAATCCAACATCTGCTGCGTGCTTTCCCACTCTCGACCGCCATTTGGGCGATATTGCCCCCCATCACGCGTGGCGACTGCATAGCCGTAATGCAGCATCTTTGGCTCATTAGGGTCCGCAATCAGAAGCGTGTTGTGGGCAACCGTGCGCTGGTGGTAGTTGCGAAAGTGATACGAATTGTAGCCACCCGATGGCCCTTCGTAGACGCCCGAATCGAGCGCGAGTGTGCCTTTGTAATAGAGGCCAAAGTGGCCCGAATCGAGATGCGAATGGTTGTTAAAGTAATATTCGCCAACGTTCATCAACGCCATGGCAACGCCCGAAGTTTGACCAGCGCCATCCATCTCCCAGCCAGTACGCGCGATTAGCGCACCGCCGGGCGAGGGGTAATAGTGCGCCGTATTCAGCCCATTAATCGATGTACTTGCAAGGGTCGGATCCCAGAAAAGAAAGGTGCGTGTGGCATCTTCCAGCGTCCAATAATCGCCCCCATTTGCCAGCCGAACGCCTTCATCCATCATGTATGAATCGGCATAGAGCTGCGCGCTGATCAGCTGTACGCGGGGGTCAATGTGCATGGGGTCAAAATTATCGCCCTCGGTCAAAAATTTCCCACTTGGAGTACGTGCGTAAAGCGTCTGATAAGGCGTCAGCCCCTGCGCCGCATCGTAGAGCGTATCTAGCCCAATGTGATGATAGAGCCACGCTGAATGAACCTCGTGCCAAAAGCGTGACACCCCGTAGTTGCTTCCTTGATGATGTTTCTCCATAGGGTAGTAGAGATTGCGTGAGGGGGCGAGACCATCGCGAAATTCGTCATGAACGCGTGTAAAAAATTCCTGATCTTCATTCATGGTGGCAATGCCAGCCGCCAGCAGCGCCACCGGTGCATCTTCGCTAAAGTGGCCGGTAATATAGTCAATCTTGCCAGTAACGGGCCAGCCAAATTGAGCCAAACCCGCCACCTTTTTCATCTCTGCAATTAGGGTCGTGCGTTGGGCAGGCGTCAGCAGCGGGTAGCACCAATCATAGACAATGGCCCCTGCAATAACGCTATCATACAACTGACGCGATTCATGTATATCCACATGGGGTTGGGCAAGCGAATCGAGATAATCGAGCGCCATCTGTACGGCCAGTTGCCCCGCGGTGGTGTCTGCGTTAACGAGGTATAAAAAGGCGTTTGCTTCAATTGCGCGGCGGATGGTTGTGTCCGCCTTACCCGTGGTCGACACACCGTTATTAGTTGCGCTACTTTGCGCCAGCAGTTGACTCCGCACAAAGCTTAAATCCGTATGAGTATAGCGTGCTTGCAGCGCCGCAATTTGGCCCGCACTCACATACAGCCGCGGATGATCCGGCAGCGGTTTAATCGTCTTCACGGTCACCGCATCCAGCACAAGCCCGTCGGCAGCAACGTGCAGATCAAACTGCTGCGGGTCGAACCCTAAATCACTGTTAACAAACGAAGCGGGCAGCGTTACCTCAATGCTAAATGGCACGCTCGCATCTATCGGAATAAAGATGCTTGAGGTAGAAAGCGTAGCGCTTAGCAAATAGCCACTCTCCGGCAGCAAGGAGAGATCAAACGTGCGGTTGGCACCGGTGTTATTTGTCGCGATTGCGGTATAGGTCCATATAGCCGAACCCGCTGGCGTAGAGGGCGTACCGAGGATGCTTGATACAACCTCGGGTGAAAAGCGCATTTCATCTATCACCAAGTCGCTGCTAGCCAACGGTGTATTGTTCCAGCCATTTGTGTTAAAGCGGATGCGCCCTACTACGTCCCATCCTACGGGTGTGCCATGCTTATCGAAGTGCTCAAGCGGGATGCTAAAGTAGCGCCAGCCAACCCAATCGACTTTCACCTCGTAGTAATAGTAGTTCGATGTAACATTATCCGAATCAATCACAATCGAGAATTCAGCATCATTTGCAACAGCCGAATAGGCCCAAAATTGGAAGCCATCCATCACGCTGGCGTCAAAGGTCGGACTAAAGTCGCGCACAATATCAGGCTCGCTCGGGTGGTTTGTCCAGCGGCAGGCACCCGCCCCCACTTTCACTACCCCACTCTCGGCCGTACAGCCTAGCCAGTCGGCCACGATCTCAAAATCGTCCACAAGAATACCATTGTACGATGAAGTTTGCGCCACGGGTGAATACTCTACACTAGCATGGACAGCACTTGGTGTTAGGCTCAATAACGTCAGAAAAATAATGTATTGTACTTTTTGAAATGGTCTTCGATGGGGGTGTGGGATGGGTGGACCGACAGAAAACTGCTTTGTGCTTTCATTTGGCATATTCTATATTCCCACTATTTAAAATCAATTACGGCTTAGAATCAATTATGGTATGACACAGAACCAGAGTGCATTATCTATGATATGTTCTAAATATTACAGTTGATCTAAAAACAGGTGCGAACTTATTATCTTTTAACGTACAGTTGTAATTCCTTCCATCTAGCAGTGGCAACACATCTGCGCCAACACGCAATCCAACCGCCTAATGATACAGTGATATAATTTGCTTAACTCTACTACTACGCTACGATAGTCAATCGGTACATCTTAATCTATCCACAACGCAAAAGACGCTAGATCTACATGTAGATCTAGCGTCTTTCTTAGCCTATAGTCTATAATTCAGTAACTGTTCACCTTGTTTGATGACCAGTGCAGTAAGTGCCCACGTACGGGTTCGATGCCAAAATTACCGGGAACGCATTAAAAGCCATGCGCAGTGTCCTACCTGCCCTGCGCTAGCCCATCCGCTTGAGCCAACCAAGAATCAAACTCTTCGGGCAGGATTTCACCGATCTTCTCATACACAACCGCGCCGCTAGGATCCACAACATAGGAGACAGGCAACCCACGCACATTATGCTCCATCAACAGCTCGTCCGGCGGATCAAGCAGAATCGGGAAAGTCAGTCCCATCTCGTCTATAAACGGTGCAATCCGTTCTGCATCTTCGCGCAAATTCACGCCCAGAACAGTCAACTCACCATCATACGTCTCTGAAAGTTGCTGCAAATAAGGCATTTCTTTACGGCACGGTACGCACCAAGTTGCCCAAAAATTAACCAGCACATAGCGCCCTCGCTGCGATTCCAGCGAAAGCGCTTCCCCATCCAGCGTCGACATCGTAAAATTTATCGCCTGCGGAAAATCTTCTGCTTGATTCGCCGCAGGGGTATCCACAACCTCTGCTACGGACACATTGGCCTCAGGAGCATTCGCCGCGGTTGGTTCGTCAGATGCAGCGCCCCCAAAGCAGCCCGCGATAATAAGCAGCGCGAACGCAAAAGACGATAGCCGAAATGCAGATCCGGTAGAAGGTCGCGTCCAAACAGAGTGGCTCCACTCAGCGGTAAAATTTTCACTACTCATTTATTTCCTCATCCTTAAATAAGAGCGCCACCATCGCCTCCGGATCAGTCGTCGGAAATTCGCAGATATAGTTTTGGCAGACATAAGCAGTGGCTTTATCCTCAAGCGTATAGTAGTACTTAGTATAATCTGCCAAATCAATGATCGGTGCATTGTCATCCGGGTCGCGCAAGAGCACGACCTTGCTCGGCACATATTCATCGTTCAACGCATCCGTCAATGCGTTTGTATCGTCTGCACCCTGTTCGCCCACAATCACTACCTCGTATGATGGCCCGACACCAAACTCAAGTGCGCTCATCAACTGCGTATAGGCCGTGGGGTTGTTGCCAATCTCAGTTGAGAATGATTGAGCAAGCGCTGCCGCCCGCTCTTCATACGCTGTATCTGCCGTAATACGCCCCAGCCGCAACAAGTTGAGCATAGAAGCAGAATTCCCCGATGGAATCGCACCATCATAGATTGCCTTTTGTCGACTAATCAGCTCTTCGGCATCATCTGCAGTAAAGAAGAATCCCCCAGAAAATTCATCCCAAAAGTGGGTCTCTAGCTCAGCATTAAGTGTAATTGCCTCTTCAAGATACCGTAGCTCAAAGGTCGATTCATAAAGCTCTAATAGCCCCCAAATGAGGAAGGCATAGTCATCAACGTTTGCGAGAATCTTTACCTCGCCATCTCGATAGCGATGCAGCAGGCGACCATCTTCTCTGCGCATCGTTTCGAGAATGAAATCGGCAGATTTTGCCGCAGCATCTATGTAAAGTGGTTCATCAAATGCACGTCCCGCTTTGGCAAATGCCACCATCATGAGACCATTCCAGTCAGTCAAGATCTTATCATCTTTCGACGGGTGAACTCGTTCTTCGCGTGCTTCGAAAATGGTTTGGCGAACCGGTTCTAGCCAAGCCTCCAATTCTTCCAGTGTCAAATTGACAGCAGCAGCAGATTCTGCCGGTGGCAAATTCCAATAAATAATATTTGTGCCAAGTGGCTGTCGCGTGGCTTCGTCTAAAAAATTGCCCTCTTCGGTCATTGCGCTAATCGTAACGATCAAATTAGCGTCTTCTTCACCAAGAAGCTCTACAAGTTCTTCAATAGTCCAAAAATAGAAAACCCCTTCTTCCTCTTCGCCACCTTCCACCTCGGCACTATCTGCATTTTCTGCCGAGAAGAAGCCACCTTCCTCGTGTGTCATATCGCGCAGTACGTAGGTAAAAATCTCGCGTGCGACCTCTTCATACTCCTCATCTTTCGTAGCCAAATAGGTTTCGGTATACGCCATAGAAAGCATTGCTTGGTCGTAGAGCATCTTCTCAAAGTGAGGTAGTTTCCAGCGTTCGTCGGTCGAGTAGCGATGAAAGCCGTAGCCAATTTGATCGTAAACGCCACCAAGGCGCATGTTTCTGAGCGTTGTCTCCACCATATTAAGTGCCTGCTCATCCCCAGTTCGCTGCCAATAGCGTAATAAAAAGAGCATGTTGTGGGGCGAGGGGAATTTGGGCGAAGTCCCAAAGCCACCATTCACCGGATCAAAGCGCTGGTTAAGTTGATCAAAGGCAGTTGACAATGTATCGGGGCCAAGCAAATCTTCGCCAATCTCGACCTGACCGATGCTGGTTGCTGTGCTCATCTGCACCGGCTGCAAAGCGGTTGTGATCTGGTTGGCAAAAGCCAAAATCTCGTCGTACCGCGTTTGCCACGCTTCCTCGATTTGTGGAATCAATTCAAGCATACCAATTCGCTGAAAGCGGGTTTCTCTAGGAATATAGGTTGCGACAAAGAACGGTTTTTGATCTGGCATCAATAGTACATTCAACGGCCATCCGCCGCGAGTATCCATCATTTGGGCTACGGTCATGTAAATATCATCAATATCAGGGCGCTCTTCGCGGTCCAGTTTGATCGAAACAAAGGCCTCGTTCATCAAGGCGGCAACTTCTTCGTTTTCAAAAGACTCTCGCTTCATTACATGACACCAGTGACAGGTCGAGTAGCCAATTGATAGAAAGATGGGCTTATTTTCTGCTGCGGCTTTGGCAAATGCTTCTTCGCCCCACGGAAACCAATCTACTGGATTATAGGCATGTTGCAGCAAATAGGGACTTTTCTCGTCGATCAGACGATTGGGTGCGCCGGTTGCATGGCTCCCCTCAGCAGAATCATTCTCTTCTGAGTCATTTTCCACTGCATTATTTTCTATCGCGTTATTTTCTACCGCGGTTTCTCCATCCGCGACGATTTCGTCAGCGGCATCCTCCGCAGCTTCTTCCTCCTCGCTTACTTCTTCTGCAATAGATTCTTCCACAGGTTCAGCTTCGGTGGCTGCAACTTCCTCGGCAGGTATCGCTTCGGTAGAATCTGCTGCGTTGTCTGCATCTACAGTTACTGTTTCTGGGGTGTCTGCCTCAACTTCTGCTGTAGTCGCTTCTGTCGATGTAGATTCAACTGATGTAGATTCGGTTGCGCCTTTATCACTTTCCTGAGAACGGCCGCACCCAGTCAACGCAATTAGTAGAGCAAGTAAAACAAATACAAACTGTCTTTTTGTAGAATTCATAAGGTATCTTTTCTTTAATGTGATTGGTTTATTATGGCTATGAGTTATTTAGCGTAGCACCACTAAGGTAGCCGATATAAGCGGGAACCAGTGGCAAAACGCAGGGACTAACAAAGCTGATGACGCCCGCAAGTAGGGCTAATGGTGCAGCACTCAACACGCTCGACTCCGAAGCGCCCAACCCCGTAACGCCAAAGGCGCTCGAAACCCACTTCTCCATCACAAACACCCACTCGTTCAAAAACCCAAATTGTGCGGTTAACATCACCAGTTGATTGGTCCACAGATAGTACCCGATCAAAATCATAAAGAAGCCGCTAATTAGACTAACAAGCCCCATATATCGATTCATCTTTCGTAGGAAAGTTGTTGCTGTGCTAAATGCCAGCCCAGTCAGCAAAAATGGAATGCCTAACCCTAAGCTGTAAACGGCCAATAGCGCCGCGCCTTGTCCAGCCGTGGCGCTATCGCTAGCAAGAAAAAGAATGCTGGCCAGTATCGGGCCAATACAGGGAACCCAGCCCGCGCTGAAACTGACGCCAATTGCAAAGCTGCTGAGATATCCCCAGCCACGGTTGACGTCATGCATCTCGGTGACGCGTCGTTCTGTATAAAGTAGCTTGTTCAAAAAATTGAGGACGCTTACCACTGCCGATGCTGCCGGGTTAGCAGATAGATCCGTGCGCGCTGCGATGAATGTCGACAGTCGGCGGAAAAGACCTAGCGTTATCAATCCGAAGAGCACAAGCAGCACCGCGCCAACCTTCTGGATTATCTCTTGGTATTGAAAGAGACTCTTGCCCAGTAAGCCAGCAGCCGAGCCAAGCAGCGTAAAAATCACGCCAAAGCCAACGACAAAGGAGAGCGAGTGTAAAAGAATGGTGCCGCGCGATGCGGAGCTACCCGCATCAGGCTGGCTCGATTTAGCCGTCTGGTCACCCGATCCAACGGGGCGGATGGAAGTACTGGTCACAGAATTCATTGTAGTAAATGTCCTTCACTAGATATTGTTAAAATTGATGCATCCGGCGTGCCAACCCCATGGTCACGTTGCCTTCTTGCCAAAGCGTTACCTCGATATCTCCAACCTCTATTATCCGCTCATCATCGATCTGTAGCGACTCGGGTGCGCGAAATTCGTAAAGAGTATAATCGCGTTGTTGTGCATCGGCTAACCGTACCTGAACGGCAATCGAACTGCCTATTGTGCAGTAACGCGCGCCGTTAATATCGTACTTTTCTAGCTGCATCCGACGTGGATGGACGGGCGCAAAATCAAGTAATTCCATAGAATGAGAGAGGCTAGGAATATTGGCGGAAAAGAACTCCGAATTAAACTGTTTAGAATGATTTAGCGCAATTTCTGCCGCAACATTTTCAACCACTTTATTTTCGGCACGATGGTTGATCCAAAATGCGCTCAACCCAACCAAAGCGAGCAGCGCGATAGCCATTGCAGCAACCTTAGCAATTGGTACCATGCGGACAGAGATCCAGTACCAGCTCGGATCCAGCTTGATTTCAGTCTCTTCAATTGTAGATTCTAAATCAACCAGTACATCGAGCGGCAGTTGCTGTTGTGCATAATATCGCTGTAGTCGTTCTTCCAGCGCGTTAAGCGTATCATTTTTCATGATGATTGTTCCGTATAATTGACGTTCTCGGCCAATGATTTTTGAAGTTTAATTTTCGCTCGATGCAGTATGCTCAATACCGTACCCCGTGGGCGTCCCGTTAACTTTGCAATTTCGCTTGCAGAATATTCTTCCATAATCGAAAGGTAGAGCAACTCGCGCTCATCGTCCCGCAGTTGGGCCAATGCTAATTCCAATGGCGGATCAAATGAAGCGATGCTCATATCGATATCGCTCACGAGATCAACATCTGCAATCAGGTCCATCTCCCCGAGCGATGTGAAGTCGATCTTTGCCGCCCGTCGACACTGATCAATAAATCCATTACGGATTGTTGTGATCAGATACCTTATCTTCCACGGGCCACCCCGACGACTTATCCGTACACAGGCATCCTGCACAAGATCTTGGGCCATTTCATTATTATGTGTGAGCGATAGTGCATAGCGATAGCCACGGTGCAATAGTTCTTCTAGTCCGTCGGTCGTTTGTGTCATGTCTAAATTTGCTCGATCTTGAATCCGCAGTTTGACAGAGCGGCAACCGGTTGCCGCTCTGTCAAACTGCGTTAACTTCTATAAAATAGATGCATCTATATATGATAACGATCAAAGAAGCCATTTGATTGCATGAATTTTAATCAAAGTTATTATTTCGACTCACAATCCGTCGTTCCAGCCAGCCGATTAAATGGGTATATTTTGGAGAAAAGAGAGCAAGTAACTTCCAGCATCGTCCTGTTGTACATTCTCGACCCACTCTTAAATATATCCACTTAATTCGCAGACTTGGCTAGCCCTGTCTATTTCTGATATACTTTGCTATAATCTAATCCTAAAATACTCCCATCAACAACTCAATAATAGAACAAAAAAATTGGCACGACCACAATTATTAGTGGCTGAATTTTTGAAATTCAGTGCGTCAATTAACCTATGCCTTTTGCGGGCTCTAAATTAGACACTATGTCACTACAGCTTGATTCGATCACAAAACAAGTGGCTCATGAGACCCATTTATATGAGATGAGCCTTGCGCTTGAACCAGGGCTTAATGTTCTTCTGGGGCCAACTACCGCCGGAAAAACATCTCTCATGCGCATCATGGCGGGGCTGGATCATCCCAGCGCTGGCACAATTACCGAAGATGGCACAGAAGTGACCACTCTATCGGTCAAAAAGCGCGATGTAGCCTTCGTCTACCAACAGTTCATCAACTACCCATCTTTAACTGTCTTTGAGAATATTGCCTCCCCCCTACGCGTGCGAGGCGGCTTGAACCGTGCGGAGCTTACGCAGCGCGTGACCAAAGCCGCGGAGGTGATGCAAATCGATGGGCTGCTCAAGCGGCTGCCAGCAGAGCTTTCGGGTGGTCAACAACAGCGGACGGCCATTGCGCGCGCGTTGATCAAAGAAAGTAAGCTGCTGCTCATGGACGAGCCGTTGGTAAATCTCGATTACAAACTACGCGAAGAGCTACGCAACGAGATGCAGAGTATTTTTGCGTCACGTGATGCAATTGTGGTCTATTCGACAACCGAACCGATGGAAGCGCTGATGCTAGGTGGCAAAACCTTTGTACTTGATCAGGGTCAACTTTTACAAACGGGTAGCACATTAGAAGTCTACCACAACCCTACTACCCAACGCGTTGGAGAAGTTTTTAGTGACCCACCAATGAACATGATGAATGGACATGTGAGCAACGACGAAGTCCACTTGCGCGGCCTCTTTACTGGCACACGGTCTAGCCACATGAAAGGCTTAACAGTTGGTGATTATCAGATCGGCGCACGGGCTAATCACGTTACGCTGACACCCACATCGGATCACGATATTGCCATTCCGGCAAGGATAGAGTTGGCCGAAATTAGCGGCTCCGAGACCTTTGTCCATGCAGGCAGCAGAGAGGACGACGGGGAAAAAGTGGTTGCGCAGGTAACGGGTGTACACAGCTACAAGGTAGGCGAAGAGATTACGCTCTATCTCAATCCACGGCGGCTCTACGTTTTTGAAAAATCTGGGGCGCTCGCGGCGGCACCCACCATAAATCGCACTGCACCTACAGAAACGACTGGGGCAAACTGATGGCAGAGATTCAACTTCAAGGTATTGCCCACTCCTACGAACCCAATCCACAAAGTGATGCAGATTATGCAGTGCAACCACTGGACATGACGTGGGAAGATGGCGGCGCATATGCATTACTGGGGCCATCGGGTTGTGGCAAGACAAGTATGCTCAATATTATCTCAGGGCTCATTACACCAACAAACGGGCGTATTCTTTTCGACGGCGCCGATGTTACTGCGCTGCCCCCCGAACGACGCAATATTGCACAGGTCTTCCAGTTTCCAGTGCTCTATGACACGATGAGCGTCTTTGATAATTTGGCTTTCCCATTGCGCAACCGCGGGATGGCCGAAAGCGATGTAAAAAAGCGAGTTGCGGTAGTGGCGGATCAGCTAGAGCTAACGGCTGATCTCAAAAAACGGGCCGCGGGTCTCTCTGCCGACGCCAAGCAGAAGATCTCTCTTGGACGTGGGTTGGTGCGCAGTGATGTGGCGGCCATTCTTTTTGACGAACCACTCACCGTTATCGATCCACACATGAAGTGGCAGTTGCGCTCTAAGCTCAAGCAAATTCACCAAGAATTTCAGTTAACGCTCATTTACGTTACCCATGATCAGACGGAGGCGCTCACCTTTGCCGATCAGGTGGTTGTCATGCACGAGGGCAGCGTTGTTCAGGTGGGGACGCCCCAAGCGCTCTTTGAAGACCCGGCACATACATTCGTGGGGTACTTTATCGGATCGCCCGGCATGAACTTGCTGCCAGCAACCATCACAAACGGAACTATATTGGTTGATGCGACGGCCATCCCCATTTCTTCCCAACTCATTCAAAAGGTATCGGGCCAGGCGCTAACGGTCGGCATTCGGCCAGAATTTGTGGGCTATCGTTCTAGCGCAGAGCCAAATGCGGTTGCGGTTCAGGTCGACCGAATTGAAGATTTGGGAAATTTCAAAATTGTCACGGCCAGCCTTGGCGCTCAAACTCTAAAGGCCAAAGTTTCGGAAGATCAGCCGGTCTCCATGGGCGCGGGGTGGTTTGTCTTCCCACCAGATCAGACAAAGCTCTATCAGGATAATAAGGCGTTGTAGAAACAAAACAATTATGCAAAAAACAAAAAACAATCGGGCGTGGTGGCTTGTTTTGCCCGTCGTCCTATCGGTCTCTTTTAGCGCGATTATTCCATTGATGACGGTGGTCAACTATTCGGTGCAGGATATTTTTGGCCCTGGGCAGCGAGTCTTTGTTGGCAATGAGTGGTTCATAGATACTATACGCGATACGGATCTCCATGCAGCCTTTTTCCGTAATTTGCTCTTCTCGTTCGAAGTATTGTTGATCGAAATTCCGCTTGGCGTTTTAATTGCATTGGCCCTGCCACCCAAAGGATGGAAGGCGTCTCTTTGTCTGGTGCTTATTGCGCTGCCGCTGTTGATTCCTTGGAACGTAGTGGGAACGATGTGGCAGATCTTTGGGCGGGCCGACATTGGGCTGGGCGGCTATGTGATCAACGAGGTTTTAGGCTTCGATTATAATTACACGCTCGATGCGAATGATGCTTGGTATACGATTCTAGTTATGGACGTCTGGCACTGGACGCCGCTGGTGGCGCTGCTGGCCTATGCCGGTTTGCGCGCGATTCCCGATGCGTACTATCAGGCGGCGCGAATCGATGCGGCCTCACCGTGGGCGGTCTTTCGCTATATCCAATTGCCCAAGCTTCGGGGCGTACTACTGATTGCGCTGCTGCTGCGCTTTATGGACAGCTTTATGATCTACACCGAACCCTTTGTAGTCACGGGCGGTGGACCGGGCAACGCGACCACTTTTTTAAGCATCTTTCTTTCGAAGCTCGCCGTTGGTCAATTTGATCTCGGGCCAGCCGCTGCCTTCTCGCTTATTTACTTTCTGTTCATCCAATTTTTCTGCTACATATTTTTCACTATCATTAACAATACCGGCAACGGTGCTGGTGGTAGTGGCGATAATCGTCAAGGAGAGGCTTCATGATTTCGCAACGGTCACGCTGGATTAGTCGCGTGCTGCTTATCCTTTACTTTGTGCTGCTGATGCTGCCGATTTATTGGATGTTCAATATGTCGTTGAAGACTAACGAAGAGATCTTAAGCGGTCTAACGTTGTGGCCCCAAAATCCAACGCTGGCTAACTATCAGACTATTTTCACCGACCCTTCATGGTATTCGGGCTATATCAATTCGATCACGTACACGGTCATGAATACGGTGATGTCTGTGGTGATCGCCCTGCCCGCGGCCTACGCTTTTTCGCGCTACAGTTTTATGGGGGACAATCACCTCTTTTTCTGGCTATTGACCAATCGTATGGCCCCTGCAGCCGTCTTTCTGCTGCCCTTTTTCCAGCTCTATCAGAACATCGGACTGTATGATACACATCTGGCCGTGGCGCTGGCGCACATGCTTTTTAACGTACCACTCGCCGTTTGGATCCTCGAAGGGTTCATGTCGGGTATCCCTAAAGAGATCGACGAGACGGCAGCGATTGATGGCTACAGCTTTCCACGCTTCTTCTTTCGGGTCTTCATTCCTCTTATCCGCAGCGGCATCGGCGTGACCGCGTTCTTCTGCTTCATGTTTAGTTGGGTCGAGCTGTTGCTGGCCCGAACGTTAACCAGCGTCAATGCCAAGCCTATTGCCGCAACGATGACACGCACGGTTAGTGCATCGGGCATTGATTGGGGTCTGCTGGCCGCGGCTGGCATCTTGACAATCATCCCGGGTGCGCTGGTGATCTACTTTGTTCGAAATTATATTGCCAAAGGCTTTGCGTTAGGGAGAGTGTAAATGTCACCGCTTGAATGGATGGCGTGGACCACGCCAACAGCAATTTTTTTCGTAGCAGTCATCGCGATGCTTGTGACGACAACCATCATCGGCTTGCGCTCACCGTCTGTGGCGCGCAAGGGCGTTTTGCCCATGCCAACCACGCGCGGGGATCGACTCTACATTGGGTTGATCGGCAGTGCGTTTATTATTCTGGCGTGGTTGGGCCTCTCGGATGAGTCGTCGCTGATCGCGGTTGGCATTTGCGTGGCGTGGCTGGCGATTATTTTGCGTTGGGGATAATGTCAGTTTTTTCGTTTCTTCGCCAGATAGTTCTGGCTTTGAATATAGCAGTTTATTTGTCACCAAGGAACATGATGAAATCCTTCCCGTCATGTATAAACCACCCTTGGTATAGTTTTCCCTAAATGGAAGGGCAACGCAATATAGGAGAGCCCAAAACGTAGGAGAATCAATCTGCGCGCTGGGTGACCCGATTCTTTAAGGAGAAATTAATGAGGAAATTACGCAGCAGTCGGCTGGGGTCCTTGGCCGCCAGTTGGCTCATCGTGCTTAGTCTGCTCTTAGCCGCATGTGGTGGCGCAGCAGAACCAGCTGCGGATACATCCAGCGGCGACGAAAACGCAAGCACCGAAAGTACGGAAAGTGTGGAGAGTGATGGCGACACAGCTGAGATGGATGATTCTGCCATGATGGCCGCCGCAGAGAAATGGGTAGATGAAGAATTTCAGCCCAGCACCATCAGCCGTGAAGAGCAGATGACAGAAATGGAATGGTTTATCCAGGCAGCAGCTCCCTACCGCGGTATGGATATCAACGTCGTCTCCGAGACGATTGCAACACATGAGTATGAATCTCAAGTGCTAGCCAAAGCCTTCAGCGAAATCACGGGTATTAATATCACTCACGATCTAATTCAAGAAGGTGACGTCATCGAAAAGCTTCAGACCCAATTCCAGTCTGGTCAGAATATCTATGACGCATACATCAACGATTCGGATCTGATCGGTACGCACTACCGCTACGGTTTTGTTGTACCGCTCGATGATTATATGGCTGGCGAAGGCGCGGACGTTACGCTGCCCACGCTCGACGTGGATGACTTCATCGGCAAAAGCTTTACGACTGCACCAGATGGCAAGATGTATCAGCTTCCTGCTCAGCAATTTGCCAACCTCTACTGGTTCCGCTATGACTGGTTTACGGATGAAGATATCAAAGCACAATTCGAAGAAATTTATGGCTACGAATTGGGTGTTCCCGTAAATTGGAGCGCCTACGAAGATATTGCTAATTTCTTCACCAATGAAGTGAATGGCGATGGCAGTATCGATGACGAAAAAGTTTACGGCCACATGGACTACGGCAAGAAGGATCCTTCGCTAGGCTGGCGCTTTACCGATGCGTGGCTCTCGATGGCTGGCAATGGTGACCCTGGCATTCCAAATGGCGTGCCGGTTGATGAATGGGGCATCCGTGCCGAAGATTGTGTGCCGGTCGGTTCGTCCGTTTCGCGCGGTGGTGACACGAATGGTCCAGCCGCTGTCTACTCCTTGGAAAAATATATCGAGTGGCTCAAGGCGTATGCACCACCAGAGGCAGCCGGAATGACCTTCTCCGAAGCGGGTCCTGTTCCCGCACAAGGTGGTATTGCGCAGCAGATCTTCTGGTACACGGCCTTCACCGCAGATATGACGGCACCCGGCCTTGCCGTGATGAATGAAGATGGTACGCCAAAGTGGCGCATGGCCCCTAGCCCACACGGCGCGTACTGGCAAGATGGCATGAAGCTTGGTTACCAAGATGCTGGCTCGTGGACATTGCTCAACAGCACGCCAGAAGATCGCCGTGCAGCAGCGTGGCTCTATGCGCAATTCACCGTGGCCAAGACAACCTCGCTTAAGAAATCTATCACGGGCTTGACCTTTATCCGCGACACGGATATCAACAGCGACTTCTTTACCGAGAACGCAGCCAACTATGGTGGACTGATCGAATTCTATCGATCACCCGCACGCGTACAGTGGACGCCAACCGGCACCAACGTACCTGATTACCCAAAACTGGCGCAGCTATGGTGGCAAAACGTTGCCCCAGGTATTACGGGTGAAGTTTCGCCACAAGAGGCCATGGATAACCTCGCCGCCGCACAAGATGAAGTGCTTGGTCGCCTAGAGCGTGTCGGCTTGGCGGAATGTTCGCCTAAGCTAAATGAAGAGCGGGATCCGCAATACTGGTTCGATCAGCCAGGTGCCCCGTTCCCCAAGTTGGATGACGAGAAGGGTACACCAGAAACGGTTGATTACGATACGCTGATCCAAAGTTGGGCGTCGAATTAGAGTTGTTGCTTTAGGCCATTCCAAAAAATAAAATATAATCACATGGCCGCAAACTACTCTAGAAAAACCTATAGAATCCCTATAATTATTTTTCTGGTTTACCCTTAGTAGGTTGAGATGATCCTGTTGCAAAAACTTTAGATTGACCACAGAAGATACAAAAATTATTAAGTAAGTGTTTATATCTTCTCCATTTTTGTGACGATTTAATCTTTTCGCTGTGGATTCTGAGATTGATCACAAAGAGGGGCCAAGAATTCTTGGCCCCTCTTTGCTTTAAAGACAACCCCAGTAATAGTTCATCTGCTCATAGAAAACTTGGTCAAAGTGAGTAGTGAGCACGCCCGGGTAATTAAACAACGTGAACGATTACCAACCACACAACCTTAGCCACCCAGATGAAAGCAATCGTCTACAAAGAATACGGATCGCCTGACGTCCTGCATAGTGCAGAGATCGAAGAACCCTCTTCCAAGGACAACGAACTCTTGATACGGGTACATACAGTAGAAGCGACCAAAGCTGATTGCGAAATTCGCAGCTTTAACTTTCCAGTCAAATGGTTTTGGCTACCCTTACGACTCCTACTGGAAGTCAGAAAGCCAAAAAGACAGGTACTGGGCGGCTATTTTGCTGGAGAGGTCGAATCCGTTGGTAGAAATGTGACAAAATTTCAAGCCGGTAACGCCGTCTTTGGTTCAAGCCAGTTGCGGCTTGGTGCTTACGGCGAATACATGTGCGTACCCGAAACCTATACGATTGTAACAACGCCCAGTGACATGAGCTTCGAAGAGGCGGCGGCGGTATCGTTGGGTGATCTCAATGCACTGCACTTTATGCGGAGGGCGGATATTCGACGTGGTGAACGAGTTTTGATCAACGGCGCGGGTGAAAGTTTGGCACATTTGGCGTGCAGATTGCCAAAGCCATGGGAGCCAAAATAATGGCAGTGGATAGCAGTATCGGAGAAAAAATGTTGCGCCAGATCGGAGCCGGTCATTTTATTGATTACACCCAAGAAAATTTTACTAGCAGCGGTCAAAAATACGATGTAATTCTGCATATGGTCGCTCAAATCTCCTACACCCAATGCGTCAACTCGCTTACCCCCACCGGGCGATATTTAATGGGCAACCCGCGCCTTTCGGAGATGTTGAGATCGGTTTTTACCACAAGGTTTACAGATAGGCGTGCGTCGTTTGCCTTTGCCGGAGAGACAGAAGAAGAGTTGCTGGCGTTGAAAGAGATGATCGAGCAAGGCAAAATCAAGTCAGCCGTCGACAAAATTTATCCAATGGAGCAGGCCGCCGATGCGCATCGACGAGTGAAATGGAACAACGGGTGGGGATAGTTGTGACTTTTATATATCACCATTCATGACCTTTGGCACTCCGTCGCATGACCAGTATTGAACTACTCTCGGGGCTGCCACACAACAACTAAGTTCGCCATTACCGCGCTACCCTTGGCAAAAAGCTCCACACCCAAACTCTCCCTGCTCGGAAAAATCTATTCCGTGATCGTGATCAGCCCATCCTTGGCAAAGAGTTCAATCCAGCCGTAAAATTCCACGCTCGTGTTGGCTAAAAAATTATGCTCAGTGTATGCCCGTCGAAATCTGTAAGCTCAAAACAAATGGTTAATAAGACTAAGCAGACTGATTCGACGGAAACTCAGGCTTTTCGCGCTTGCGTAATGCATTGACGCCAGCCATCATATCCTCGCCAAAAAAGTTGAGCATCTCTAGCGCAATCGAGTTATCAAAAATCGGTCCAGCCTGCTGCATCCAACCGTTGAGCGAGCGTTTCGTAAAGCGGATCGCGTGGCGCGGGCCGGTTGCCAACTTTGTCGCAACCGCCATTGCCTTATCCAGCAACTCATCATCCGGCACGGCAATGCTCACCAGCCCGATTCGCTCGGCCTCTTTGCCCGTCAGTAATTCACCCGTCATCAAATAATATTTGGCCTTCGCCATGCCGCACAGAATCGGCCAGATAATGGCAGAGTGATCGCCGGCTGCAACGCCCATACGCACATGTCCGTCGCCCAGCTTGGCGTTCTCGGCTGCAATGCTAATATCAGCCAGCAATGCCACCACCAATCCCGCACCCACAGCCGGACCATTAATGGCCGAAATCACTGGCGTCTGACAGTGCATCATGTTGTACACGTACTCGCGCGCTTCATCCAAAATGCGCAGAATCTCATCATAGTTTTGATATGCGTCTTCCACCATCTTCAAATCGCCGCCAGCAGAAAAGCCGCGCCCCGCACCCGTGATCACCGCTACGTGAACAGACGGATCCGCGTCAATCGTCTTCCACAATTGGGTCAACTCGGTGTGCAGGCGAACGTTGGCCGCATTGAGCACATCTGGTCGATTGAGCGTCATCCACAAAATATTTGGATCTCGGCGTTCGAAGAGAATATGTTGATAGTCAGAATATGCAAGCATGAATCATCCTTGAGTTGGTTGCTCATCGATCACTGGTGTGTAGCACAGCAATTTCGCAGAGTAAAAAAATGGGTCGTTAAAAAGATAGGTCGTTATACGAGCATGTAAAGTGAGGTAATCTATTACAGTACTGGATCAGCAATATAAGCCATTCCAAAAAATAAAATGTAAGTATGGCCGCAAGCTACTCCAGAAAACTGTTAAAATACGTATAATTATTTTTCTGGTTTAGCCATAATGCAGTCATCATCTCTTCGTCAATCTTTTCGATCAAACCGATGAAAGAAAGTCAGACCTCATATTAACGTCCAGCAAACCATAATCGTGACCCAGTTGTCGCGCTGCGTTCTATCGCAACCAGATTTTCATATCCGAGGGGTGCCGCGGCTAAAATTCTTTTACCTCTTAATAAATCGAGCGTTGTTTTCAGCGAACCAACTTGCATGGTGATAGAATAAACGCCTTCGCCCTGTTTATCGAGTTCATCCTGTATAGACCCTGCTCCCAACGGCGCAAGCAGATCGATTCCAAAGGAGCCAAGTTGATAACGCAATCGTGCGGCTCCCAGTTCGGGTACACTATCTTCTGTGGATAGCGTTAGACCTAGCTGCTCACTATATAAGTAGTGTGCGCTCGCTAGATTCGCCACAGTTACGGCGATCCCACAGACTTTAGTTACGCCTAGTGGATGTTCTCCGCGCGTTTCATGCGTAAGGCGTTCCGCATCGGGCATTTCCCACTGAATGAAGAAAGGCCACGGTTGTCGATACGCCGATCCGCCTGGAATTAGGAGCCGCCATTTGAGCACGATGCCATCAGGCCGCGTTCTTTCCATCTCGAAAGGGCCAAGCGCGTCCAATCCAGCGCTGCGAAAACGGTCGGCCAGTGCATCGATGTCATTTGTCGCCAAGCAATAGGCAAGTAATCCACCCGTTTGGTGCGCCAGAAAGTCAAGTAGCCTGGCACGCTTTGCGGGTGCGGCGCGTAGTTCCATCTCATCAACCACGCTCAAAATTTCGAGGTAGTCTAACCCAAAGCGAATAATGGCGTTGTGGGTGCCACGACCGGTGTGTCGTCCGCCGAAGCGAGTGTCTAGGCCTAGACCATCACGGTAGAGTTGGGTTGCTTCATCCAAGTCGCGTGCTGCAATGATAATGTGATCGAATCGTGTGATCATGAGTACCTGCTTTATAAGTGACCGATTTTTGTTCGACCATGGCTGCTTCGGAGAGTGCCGCCAATCGAGTTGCGCCCAAGCCGCCGACATAGTTTATTAAATGTTCACTTCCCCCCCAATCAATCCTTGCTTTCATCAGGATCTGCTGACGCCAAGGTCGCACGTGGGCAGGTTAGATCCACAAAGCTAGCCTGCTTGCGCGATGCCAATCGGAGATCTGCGAATTTATCAATGTGTGAGCAGCTTTTGCAGATGCGATTTCCAGTCGTCGTTTAGCTCTGGTGTGTCGAGCAGCCGCTGAATCATGTCGGGATTTTTGGTTTTGAAGATGGTTTCGTTAAAGAGCCGCAATGTGATTTCGGAGCAGGGGCGTGATTCCAACACCAGCGTGTCGCCCGCTTGGACGGTCCCCGGTGTCAACACGCTCAGGTAAAAACCGGTGCGCAAGCTTTCTTTGATACGAGCCAGAAAGTTTTGCAGCTCGACTTTGCGCTCTTGTTTAAAGCACGGGTAGCGCGGTCCGCTCACTTCGACCCGTGCAGATCCAACGGTGTAGATGTCACCGATACAAATTTCATCTTCGAATGCGTTGAGTAACGTCCAATTTTCTCCGACGCTGCCCGGACCAATCTCTTTTTCGGTGCCAGCGATATCATATTCTTGGTTCCATTCATGGTAGTAGACCATCGGATGACAACAGACAGCCTGACCGGGTCTGCCGTGATGTTTGGTATCGGCAACTTTGTCGCCAGCAAGGCTACGCGGCCCAAGCTCGACGAGACCTTCGACCAAGGTGCGATAGATTGATGAAGACCAGTCACCCTCTTCGTGGGGGATGGTTTGGGGTTGACCGATGTAGATAGAATCAATGGTGATCGGGTTCATATTTTTGCTCTCATTTTTTATGATTCTGTGTGAGTTACCAGTGCAGTTGATGGGGTTTGATTGGTAAGCCAGATTGGTTATGATGGTTGCGGATCACCATGCCGGTGGAGCGGTGCAATCCTAGTTTTTCGTAAAAAGGAACAACGCCTTCGTCGCACATGAGATCGATTGCGTAGATCCCATTTAGCTCTTCGATCATTTTCTTTACTAGGTTGCGTCCGATGCCACCTTTGCGATGGATCGGCAAAACTTCTAAATAAGGAATAAACGCGCAAGAGACGCCATCGCTGACAGCCGTAATAAATCCGATTACGCAAGTGCGTTCTGGATTAAGCGCAAGCACAATGTGTGAACTGCCACGAAGAATACGTAAGTGCGTTTCGGCGGTGGGTGGATCGGGCCATCCCTCGAAAAAACCGCTGAGCATGTTGGGCAAAATATCGTTCGCGTGGGTCTGATAGTGAATGATTGATTGTTGCATTGTAGAGTTTCCGTTCATGCGCCATCGCTGCTTTTTGAGGCGCGACATAATGTTTTTCTGGGTAAAGATGTCTGTTCTTTGTTCAACCGCTGTGCGAGCAGATGTAACCCATTTAGATATCTTAAAGGTGTTGGCGTCAAGCTCAAAATTGTGTTTGATGGATGATCGGTTCATGTTGCATCCTTTATGCCTGTCGAGAAATTTTGTTAACGCGAATAAAAGCTCGTTGACGCTCTAGACGCGTGGTTTGGATCGAGTCTTCTGGTAATCTATACATTTCATATAACAATTGCATGTACGGTAAGACGAGATTCAGCAGGCAATATCTTTCACTTTTGCTAGCAAAAACTAAATGAGCGTGACAAACAGCCGTCGTTTGACAGCTTCGCAACAGCTAGCGGATAGGTTGCTGAAAGTTTAGACAGTAACTTTGAGCTGTATACTATGAGCAACAGAGACAAGCTAATTTTAACCAGAGGAAACAGAAATTATGGACTTCATCACAAAGATTGCAAAACGAGTAGAGAATAACGAAAGCGGCCAAGGTACATTGGAGTTTGCGTGCACAGCCATCATCTTACTGGCAATCACCTTCGGCTGCATCGACTTTGGTCGAGCCGTTTATGCAAAGAGCACGATTCAGGCTGCTAGCCAAGAAGCTGTTCGTGCCGCAATTGTGAATGAAGATGCGACGAATGCAGTTCATGATCGCATGATTGGGCTAGATGAAGACAATGTCGTTGTTGCTATCTCAAATGCTGTTGACAGTGTCGAAGTAACGGTTTCTTATGAGTTCAGCTTTGTTACACCGTTGATGAGCTCACTCTTTGGCGGCAGCAACGGCACAGTTGAACTGACCAGCAGCGCCAGCATGGTCAGCTAACGATACGTAGACCCGCTCTGTTTTCTCTTTCTCTGAAAAGTTATTTCGCAATAGCGAAACAAAAAAGTTCCAACACATATGTGTTGGAACTTTTTTGTTTATGTTTCTGACCAACCAACAAATTTATTGTATACTTTATGCTGGGCTGGCGCGAGCACCTGCAATAAAACAAAGCGAGAGACGTAGTTTAGGGGAAATGGAGCCGCATTCCTAAAAGAAAGCGACTGTCCACTAGTTTACATGGCAGCACTTTTTTTGAGCAGCACCTACAACTGTTGCTGCCTTTCTTTTGCTCGAAACTATAATTCTCAAAATAATTTCGGTATAGATCTTTTTTCGTAAATGAGCGGTAACCTTTCAGAAAGCAGATTCTATGGCATACACACAACAGAGAATAATCGACTCTGACCATCACCCGCTCATCAAGTTTCTGATTGGCGAACCAATCGTACTAAGCGTCATCGCATTCAATGTATTTGCGGTCTTCGTTAGTGCATTTCCGCTGCTGTCCGATGGTGTCCGCATTACGTTTGAATGGTTCGACTACGTTTGCATGGTTTACTTCGTCGTCGAAGCCATACTGAAAATTGCGGTTTTACGTTTTAGGGCATACTGGCGCAGTGCCTGGAATAAATTTGACTTCATCATTGTTCTATTAGGCATACCCCTTCTGCTAAGTCCGCCTCATTTGGGTGATCCGTTGACCGTATTCGCCATTGCACCTCTGCTGCGCATGGGTCGATTTCTGCGCTTTATTCGCGTCATGCGCTTTATGCCAAATGCCGGGCACATTTGGGAAGGGATCGTGCGAGCCTTGAAAGCATCGGTTGGCGTTTTTATGGTATTGCTCGGCCTCAACCTGATCCTAGCCATGGGTGCGAACTTACTCTTTGGCGAGATCTTGCCACAATATTTTGGCAATCCGATCATCTCGGCCTATACATTGTTTAAGGTCTTTACGATTGAAGGATGGTACGAAATACCGGATCTGATGGCGGAGAATGGTGCACCCATCAACCAAGTGTGGGGAATGCGTATCTACTTTATTATAACGGTATTAGTTGGCGGCATCCTTGGCCTATCGCTTGCAAATGCCGTTTTTGTGGACGAGATGACTACAGACAACAACGACGATCTCGAAGCAATGGTGGCCGAACTACGTAAAGAGCTCGAAAGTTTTCGCCAAGAGTTTCGTGTCGCAACGGACACACAACCCCCGTTAATCGATCTTGAAATCATGCCCGATCAACCAGCAGCAGATCCACGAATCGACACAAGCGAGCAGATCTAAATGGCAGGAAGAATCACCGCGCTGAAAATCCAAAAACGCGACAAGGGTCGCGTCAACGTCTTTCTCGACGACGAATATGCATTCCCCGTCAGTCTCGATGCTGCGCTAGAGCTAAAAAAAGGCCAAGAGCTAACCGATGCCGAAATTGACGCGTTAAAGAATGCCGATGCCTACAGCAAAGCCTATAACGCAGCCCTGCATTTTCTTAGCTTTCGCCAACGTAGCCAATTAGAAGTAGAAAAGCGACTCGCAAAAAAAGAGTATAGCGAACCCGTCATTGCCGCCACCGTCGAACGGCTGCTCGACAAGGGGTACCTCAACGACGAAGAATTTGCCCGCATGTGGCTCGCGGATCGCAATCGCTTCAAGCCGCGTGCCGCCCGCGCCCTGCGTTTCGAACTGCGTCAAAAAGGCATTGCGAACGAAATCATCGACTTGATACTGGTCGATCTAGACGAGGAAGAAGCCGCATGGCAAGCCATCCAACCGAAGCTCGACCGCTGGCGTATGCTCGACGAAGCGGACTTCAAAAAGAAAGCTAGCGGATTCTTGGGGCGGCGCGGTTTTGGCTACCACATTGTGCGCACAGTCTTCGACCGGATCGAAGAAGAGAGTAACGAAGAGCTTGATTAACGGTGAGCGGTATTCAGTAGACAGCAACTACCGAATATCGACCTATCGATTACCACATTTTATTCCTCCGCTTCTCTAAAATTAATCAGCGAAAGAAATATCCGATAAAAATCAATCGGTTCAGCCGTTTGTTCAGGCAGTGGCGTAGTTGTAGTGGCTGTAGCCGTAGAAGCAGCAGGCGGGAACCCAACCTGAATTTGAACCTCGTTCGAAACCGAGATCCCATCGACATTCGTTGCCACTACTCTTAGCAAATAATTTCCTGTCGCCAAACTTCTCAACTGCAAATCTTGTTGCCCCGCTGCGCCCCACTCATATGGCGCAGTCCGCTCGCGCCGCACAAATTCACCATTAACAAATAGGCGCACATCGGACGAATCACCAAAGGCTTTACTTGTCGTAACCAACACGTATAAACTCTCCCTTGGCGCAACAAGTTGCCCATCACTCAGCGTTGCAAACTCCACCGCCAGCATTTCCGGATCGAGTGTCCCTGTGGCTGTCGCGCTTGGCGCGACTGATGTAGCCGTTGGCGGCCTTGGTGTTGTGCTTGAAACAGGTGTCACAGGTGGTGCGGGTGTCGAGTCAAGGGGCGTCGGTGAGTCTGCAGGCACATCGATTGCAGGCACATCGGTTGCAGGCACATCGGTTGCAGTAAGCATCGGCATAGATGTTGCAATCTCCGAAGCGGTGGGCGTTGGGGTATTCGCATCCGTTGATACGGGCGTGGCAGTCGGCGGCATATCTGTCGGCACAGGGGTATCCGTAGATGAAGGCAAGGAGGAAGAAGTTGGAGAAAGAGTAGGAAACATTGTTAGTGTAGCGGAAACTGGCGTTGCCGTCGGTGGGACAGGTGTTGGAGTTAACGGAATCTCTGTTGGTGGGACAGGTGTTGGAGTTGACGGGATCGGCGTTGGCGGGTTCGGCGTTGGCGTAGCCGGAATCGGTGTTGCTGTTGCGGGGACTGGCGTTGGTACCATATTACAACTCATCGACCAATCAATGCCGTTCTCGATATGAGTCTGAAAGCGCAGATCCATCAACTCCGTTCCAGAATAAAGGTGTTCATCATGCCCCAGCGAAGAATAGAAAACGCAGCCATTTCCCTGAGTTTTTACCCAAGCGAGCGGATGGTTATCACCACCAACGCCATTGTGACCAGAGTAGGTCGCTTCATCCACAGTCAGTAAATATGTAGTATTTGGCTGATAGTCAAAGTTGTAGAGCTCATCCGCAATTGGAAACGGATTTGGTATAGTCTCGTTGGCTGGATGTGCCGCAGCCGCCATGTCTACTTCGGTATTGTTCGCAGCATGTCTATTGTTCACATCAATCAACACGCCAAGTAGCGACTCATATTCAGCATTCGAATAAAGTGCGTCCGTTGCACCATGAACGCCCACAAATCCGCCACCCGCTTCGACATAAGCCACCAGCGCATCGACCTGTTCGTCACTCAATAGATCACCACCAGTCGAGTTCAAAAAAATGACAGAATCATACTGGGCCAAATTGTTTGCGTTCATATCATTTGGGTCTTGCGTCTCTGTTACAGACCAACCATTCGACACCCCAAAGCGCTCAATCATCTCGATACCCGCTTCAATGCTCTCATGGCGAAAACCCGTTGTGCGATGGAATACTAAGAGAGAGGCAGCAGTTGGCGCAGCCACCGCAGCTTCGCTAATTCGGTGAAGCGATCCGCTGCCTGAACTCACAACATACAGCTCACCATTCACATCCTCCGCAAAAGTAGAAATGTTGCTTAAGTCGCTGCCGTCATGCGCCACAGCATAGCGCGGATTGGCCGGATCGCCCGAGAGGGTGCGCAGCTCCGCGTTGCAGAAATCGCTAAAAAAATAGTGGCCCCACAAATCAGGATTTTGTGCACCGCGATATACGTAGCCACCCGTCACCGAACAACCATCGTCGCGTCCATAGTCATAAACGGGCGCAAGATACTCACTATCACATCTACTTAGATAATATTCGGCATTGCCTTCATAACAGCGCCAGCCAAAGTTCGCGCCTCCGGTAGTGCCAGCCTCTAAAAAGTTGATCTCTTCAAATTTATATTGTCCTACATCCGCCAGCCACAGATCACCGGTCTGTCGATCAAAGCTAAAGCGCCATGGGTTGCGCAGCCCAAGCGCGTAGATTTCATCGCAGCCAGCACCACTGATGCCGTCATTTCCAGCACCATCACGAAACGCATTTCCTATGGGGATTGTATAAGCAGTACTGCCCGAAACATCACAGTCAGGACCAAAAGTGGTAGCCGCTTGATCATCAACCTTATCAACATCAATCCGCAACAGCGCACCTAATGGCGAAGTCGCATCCTGCCCGGCATTTTGTACATCACCAGCGCCACCCCCATCACCCGAAGCAATGTACAGATATCCATCCGGCCCAAACGCAATCTTGCCACCATTATGGTTCTCGAAAGGCTGCTCAAACTCCATGATCACCATTTCGCTTGTCGCATCTGCCTCGTTTGGATTATCCGATACAGAGAAGCGAGCAATGCGCGTGCGATCCAATTCTTCCCCCATATCCACTGTATAATTAACGTAGAAGAATCCATTCGTGGCGTATGCGGGGTGAAATGCCATCCCCAACAATCCCTGCTCGCGCTCCGTATCATCGACACGTTGGGCAATGTCCAGAAATGGTGTTGGCACTAATGCGCCCGTCGATTCGATCACGCGGATAACGCCAGGCTGCTCCACAGCGAAGAGTCGGTCGTCCCCAGCGTGAGCAACCGCAACAGGCATCTCTAGACCATCGGCAAAGAGCGCCACATTTACCGTTGATGGTGCAGGCTCCGGCGGCAATGGCGGCGTGCCGCTTCCATTCTGCACGGTGATAGTCAATGTATCCATGGCGATCCCGTCACCAAGCAGATCCACTTGACCATTGCTAGAATTGCCAGCAGCATAAAGTGTTACGTCACTATTATATTCTGGTGCGGTCCAGTCGAAGTGAAACTGTAGCGTTCCGGCAGTAAATGGTTTTGGCAGCGTGTGCGCCAGTTCATTGTCCAATATGCGCAATTCATCATCTACTGCTGCCAGCATTCCGGCAAAACTGCCCGTTCCATTATCGGTTGATATATTGACGCCGCCGGTTACGGCTGGCCCGCCGCTGAGCGTAACTATATATTTATATGTATTGCCCGCCTCCACCAGCACCGGACCATCGACCTCTAGAATCGGCACAGGTGCGCCCACACCATGGCAAGCCGTACAGTCAGCGCCATTGTTGACAGTGGGATTGCCAGAGAAGCCTGTGCGCCCAAATCGGCTGGCAAGAGCAACGGAGACAACAATCAGAAGCATGAATGATGCAATCAGAATTGACCGAATATATCTTTTTCTATTTTTAACAAGCATGAAAAGCCTTTTGAATCTATTGTTATAATAGCTCGAATAGTTGGTTCTTTTACGCATCTATTATAACAAATAATTTCGAACCATTCTCGCTTATCAGTATGCGATTGCACGTTAATATTGATGCAGCAAATTGCCAATTAAAAAGGATTGAGCATAGAAAACGCTCAACCCTTTTTAATTTCTTTCATGTGTCTCTTTAATTCAATAAACCACTACACTAACGCTATTAGCAATGCGCCAAGAATTATCGGTTTGGAATCAACAAAACCTGACCGACATAAATCTGATCCGCATCATAGAGGCCATTCAATTGCATCAAATCATGTAGACTGACACCGTAATGTAAGGCAACGTGTGAAAGCGTGTTGCCATACTTTACCGTAAAGGTTCGGTGCATAGCTGGTGCTGCCGTTGGCTTCACGTATGGTGTTGCCGTTGGTGCAATATGTGGCGTGGCCGTTGCAGGAACTGGCGTGGCAGTTGGGACAATATATGATGTTGCCGTCGGCATTGCCACGGCCTGATCTTCATGATCGCACTCGCATGGATCTGTTGTTGGCGTCGCCGTCACCACAATCACATATGGCGTATTGGTTGCAACGACTGCTTGCGTAGCGGTCGCTTGTGCTGTTGGCGAAGCAAGGGGCGCAGGCGGATCAATACAGAGCGTTGACCCTTCCACGGTGATGAAACACCCGTACTGTGGATCACCATCCCATGGCTCTGGATAGCAGACGCCATCATGTTCGTAATATCCAGCGCAGACTTCGGGCACACTTGTTGGTGGCACATGCGTTGGTGGCACATGCGTTGGTGGCACATGCGTTGGTGGCACATGCGTTGCCGTTGGGGCTAAGTATGTTGCGGTCGGCGGTATGTGCGTTGCAGTTGATGGCACATGCGTTGCCGTTGGCGGTACAGCCGTCGGGTGGACTGGGGCAGGGTTGTATCCACTACAGATCGGAATGTATAGCTTCTGTCCGACATAAATCCAATCGGCGTGCTGAATCGCATTTGCGTTGATTAATTGATGAAGCGTTAAGCCATAATCTTGCGCAATCCAGCCCAGTGACTCGCCTGGCTTCACAATGTGCGAACAACCATGCGATTGCACCGGTACAGCAGTCGGATAGACCGGCACAGCCGTTGGGTAAACAATCGCGGTTGGATAGACCGGCACAGCCGTTGGATAAACAATCGCAGTTGGATAATGATATGGCGTCGGCGTTGGATAGTGTGGCACATACGCGGTTGCCGTCGGGTACACATAGGCCGTTGGATAAACGTACGGCGTCGCGGTTGCCACCGGAGCCGGAGCCTGTCCACCAGCCGGACACGTTAGCGCAACTCCATCCAGATTCAAAAGAATCTCTTCTTCGGGAATGCCCCACTTTTTCCAGAAACGAATAAAGATCGTTTGGCTGCTGCTAGATGTGATGAAGCTGTGACTAAAGCTGTCGAACGCACCCGGCGCGAGCCGATCGTGATATGTGTCCCAGCCAGTATCGACCCAGTTGGTCACACCATTCCAATCAGCCGAATGAGATGTCCCGACCTGTACGCGATAGCGCCACGGATCACCACCATGTTTCGTTGTGCGGATCATGCCGCGCATACTTACCGTACATTGCGCCTGAGCCGGCACATTGATGGTTTGATAAATCCCAGCGAATCGATCGTGATCTGGCACCGGTCGATTATTGGTATTGATTTCGATCAGCTGTCCGTGAGCGCCATCAGCTACGACTGACGTCCACTGCTCATCATAAAATCCATATTCGGCATCGCCTCCATTGGTAAAGCAGTGCCAGTTGTTGCCAACATCGCCACAGCTTTCCCGATAGAATCCTTGCTCGAAATTACCATTCGCCAATACATTGACGTTTGTAGCGCGGGTCGTAATAAAGAATACGCCACCCGCGATTACTGCTACAGCCAATGCACCGAGAATGGTTCGTAGTAGAGATACGCGTTGCGGAGTTTTGCCAAATCTACTTGGCAGCTCCAGCAGGTGGTATCCTATCGAACGCAAAATCAGCATAAGCTTTTCTCCCTAAAATATGTGTGTATAAAAACTTGTAAACAATTTGGATTTCAATGCTCGGCAATAGCCCATCAGAAAATTTCTATACCATTTTCCACAAAGCAGATAAACGAGAAAACTAGACCAGATCGAATATCTATTTTGGTCTCTAAGGTACTCCCTATTGTGCTTCTATACCTTCTTAGAAAAATGTTGATCACTCCGTTCTTTGCCATCTCTTCAACATAGGGATGACACTTTTTAAAGAATATAGAAGCCACAAAGTGTGTAAATGACCTTCTGGCTCTGGTCAAGCGAAGACCATTTACAAACACTCTGAGGCCACATATTAGGGAGATGCGCTCTTACTCGCAAAAGCAGTTGCATCCACATCCTACGTTAGCATATTTGAGTATAGAGAAACAAGCAGGTGCTGCTTTTTGAAAGTCACAACGATGTTTACTATACGAATCAATCTAATTAGTTATGCGAAATACGCTTTTTTCTGGGGTAAATGACGCGATTTAAGGTAAGACATAGCAAAACTATACGAAAATCATGGTATTATCACATTACTCAGAAATATTTTTAATTTTCAGAAAGGATCCGTGATTCAATTGTAATCCTTTTTGATCTGCTTTTATGCGATACTGTATACTCCATTCCTGTACAGTTATATGCGTTGAATTAATAGTTATTTGTCTTACTACAAAGATAAAATGATGAGCAATATGTTTTAAGAGTCATTCAAGAGAGACGAACCAAGACAGAAGTTTTTCAACTAAACATTAATTTTTAGACAGGAGTCACCTCAATGTACAAATCGAATTACAAGTTTCTTTCCATTTGTTTTCACCCACTTCTTTTGCTGACTATTCTGTTACTAACAGTCGGCACCAACTTCTACTCTGCTTCACCTGCGCTTGCCCAGAGTGCGTCTATCTCCGGCGTTGTTGTAGATGTGAACGGCACGCCGCTGGCAGAGATTAGGGTAATATATGCATTTAACGATGTGATCGAAGGGTCCTTTGAAACGACAACGAATGACGCGGGCGAGTTCATATTTTCTGGACTTTCGGCTGGGGAGTACGAGCTTCGTTTTTTTGATGACGCACAACGCTTCGTTAGCGAGGTTTATCCTCTTCCTAATGCTGAAAGCCCGATTAGCCCAGGATTCTTTTTGGGGGATGGTGAAACGCTTACTGGACTAACCATAGAAATGGGCCGTCGAAGCTCTATCTCGGGTTTTGTTACTGATGCCAATGGCAGGTTCCCTTATAAAGAGAAAGTAATTGCACGACGTTGGATAGGGGATCGCTTTACCTTTCAGGAGAGCGTGACTGCCATCTCTGGCAGATTTACTTTTTCCGACGATACCCGCGAAGGTTTATATCAACTCGAAATCCCAAGCGGTACAAATATTAATGAAGCCACATTTCCCGCTGGGGGCTCAACAATTCCACCTCAGCTTTTTGAAGTGACAACCGATGGCGTTGAACAAATCAATATTCAGGTTGAGCGTGTCAACGTTATCAGCGGCGTCGTGGCTGATTCCAGCGGGAGTGGACTCGCCAATATCTCGGTCACACTGTATCGCTTAGTGAATGTCGGGCTGCCAGATCCACAATGGCAATCTGACAGAACTATACAGACTGATGCTGCTGGACGTTATATCTTCGAAGTAGATATAAGTGGGCCCTATCGTCTCGGTTTCATAGACATGCGCAGTGACGCTCAGTTTTTGTCAGAGTTCCATGACAATGTTCTTACTTTGGAAGAAGCCACTGATATTTTTGTTCCTGACCGTTCAGTAGCAAATATCGACGTGCAGCTTGAAAATGGTGCATCCATCAGTGGAACTGTTACCAACAATGAAGACCGTGCATTATCGAACGTTTTTGTAACCACTTTTCGCCAAGAGCCGGACGGTGGCTTCTCTCCAGTCATACGTGATTTTCGTATCTTATCAGCGCGCACGGATGTCAATGGTCAATACTCCATCACGCCTCTACAAGCAGGAACATATCGGCTTGCTATTACAGATGAAGAGATACAACTAGCTGATAATGAGCTCATCATCAGCGACGGCATAGTCTATCGAACAGAATTTTACAATGATGCAACGGACCTACAATCGGCGGCCAACATCGCACTGAGTGATGCCCAGAGTCTGACAGATATCAACGTTACGATGAACCGCATCAACCCAACTGGTGGCAGCGGAACTGCCAACGTAACAAACTGCTCTACCTTTGGCGGTGTGGGTGATGCGGAAACATTAGCCGACGCGCTGGCAACCAGCAGCATAATCAATTTCGACTGCACCGGCACCATCGTCGTGCCCGAAATTCTTGTCTCGTCAGATCTCATAATCAACGGGCGGGAAGGGGTCATCCTCGACGGCAATAATGCAAACCGCGTTCTCTCAGTGGCTAGCGGTGCTCAGGTTGAGGTGAACAATCTAATACTCGAACAAGGATCGAGTGACTCAGGTCCAGATGACCCTCTTATTGGCAGATTTGGAGAAGGTGGAAACATTTATAATGCTGGGATATTGCTTCTCAACGAGAGCATAATTCGCAACGGTGATGCCAATGTAGGTGGCGGTATTTATAACATTGGCAAACTCATCATCAATAATGTGCTCTTCAATGAAAACGATGGTTTTTCAGGTGGTGGAATCAACAATCTGGGTGAAGTGCAGGCAACGGATATGACTATCAGAGACCACAGCCTCAACATCTTTCCCGCCATCCACAACTTTGGCGATATGGTCATTTCGGGTTGTCTGATCGAAAATATCACCTCGAATTCAAGCTGGGCGATTGATAACGATGGTACCCTAACGATGAACGACTGTTTGATGCGTGAAGTCGATGGCGGAATCTTAAATTCAGATAGCGGCGTCCTCACATTGAATCGCACAACAATAGACAGCGCAGATAGCTCACCGCAAAGCGCTATCAATAATTCACCAGATGGCACAATCTCTCTGGCGAACGTTACGATTAGCAATAGCAGTGGAGAGTTTGCGCCCCTCTCTAACGAGGGTGAGGCGTTTATTGAGAACACAACGTTGAGTGGGAACTTTGGCTCTGACGCGAATGCCATATTAAATAGCGGCTCGATGGAAATCAAGAACAGCACGGTAGCCACTAACGGTTCTGCGGAATTTGGTGACGCAACAGATACTGGCATACTCAACAATGGAACATTGATGCTATGGGACACCATTGTGGCCGATCAAGTGAGTGGATCCAACTGTGGCGGGAGCGAGCCAATTATTTCCAACGGCTACAACCTCGACAGCGACGGCAGTTGCGATCTAAACGCAGTCGGGGACATGCCCAACGGCAACGCCAACCTTGGTCCGTTACAGGATAATGGTGGCCCAACCTTTACCCATGCACTCCTTACTGGCAGTGACGCGATTGATGCTGGCAATTGTAGCGACAGCACGATCAGAATGGATCAACGTGATGTTGATCGACCGCAGGGTGCTGCGTGCGACATCGGTGCGTTCGAGGCAACAGCAGACGCTCCAGCCGATCCGGAACGCGATGCCTTAGTTGCTCTTTATAACAGCACCGATGGCGATAACTGGATCGATAGCACCAACTGGCTGGAAGGTGATTATTGTGACTGGTTTGGCATCACCTGTGATCTTGATAACGTAATAGCAATAAATTTGATAGGGAATGAACTGAATGGAACGCTGCCACCAGAATTGGTCACTTTATCAAATTTACAGGCATTGATTCTCCAAAACAATCAGATCAGCGGCGGGATTCCACCAGAGCTTGGCAATCTGACCAACCTAGTGGTGCTACAGCTAGCCGACAATCCATTTGGTGGCCCAATTCCAGCAGAGCTTGGCAATCTAAGCAATCTGGATTTGCTCTTCTTGAGGAATGCACAACTCAGCGGCCCGATTCCAACAGGGCTTGGCAATTTAGTCAATCTAACCGAGCTTTATTTAGATAAAAATGAGCTTAGCGGGTCAATTCCACCAGAGTTGAGCAATTTAAGCAATCTATCTGCAATGTATCTAAGCCAAAATCAATTAAGCGGTACGGTCCCTCTATCGTTTAGCGATCTCTCTATCGGATTACTTACATTAAGTGAGAATAATGATGATCTCTGTACACCGCTGGCACTTCAAGATTTTGTCAACGGTCTAGGCTTCTACGATCCACCGGCTGCCGGATTCTGCCAAGATTCTCCACCGCCAACCCAAACTCCGAACGGCATAGAAATTGAAGCCGAATCAGGATTATTGAGTGGTGGCTTTACAATCGGCAGCGATGAAAATGCCAGCGGTGGCGCGTATATTTTCGTGCCACAAGAAGTTGGAAATCGCGGCACAATGCTCGATCCAGAGCAACGTGCAGAGTTCACCTTCACCATCGAAGAAGATGGCATCTACCGCTTTGCAGGAATTGTGAACGCACCAAATGTTATGAACAACTCCTTCTACATTACGGTGGATGACTTTCCGTCGCAGGGCTACACCTGGCATAACCAGGTTGGTGCTGGCTATACGTTCGAATACGTAACAGACGGTCAAAACATCGACATGGTGGAAAGAGTGCTCACAGCGGGCGAACATACGCTAACGGTCTATTTGCGAGAGCCAGAAACGCGGCTCGACAAAATCATCATCGAACGTGTTTCCGACGTACTTACCGCACCGATGCCAGAAGGCTGTGACGGTCTAGTACGCGAGGCCGAGGCGGGCGACTGGGAAGGTATGTTCACCGTTGGCGCAGATGAAAATGCAAGCGGCGGCTTCTATCTGCACGTGCCAGAAGGCTTGGGCAGCCGCGGTGAACGTCCCGACGCAATGCAGAAAGCGAGCTACTGCTTTACGGTTGATCAGCCAGGCACCTATCGCATCAAAGCATGGGCGTATGCAGACAACGAATTCAACAACTCGTTCTTTGTAACGGTTAACGACGACACCGCCGCAAACGTTGGTGCAAATGAAAAAGTATGGCACGTAAATGTCAACACCGACTATGCGCCAGCATTTGTCACCACGGATGAATTTGTAAACGGGCAGCGAGTCTATCCGACGGTTGAAGTGACGCTTGACGCCGGTGTTCACACAGTCTACTTCTTCCTGCGTGAGGATGGCACACGGCTGGACAAAGTCGCGCTGGAGCCGATCAACATGATGCACAAGCGCATGCGCAGCCACGCCACATTCTGGCCAGATGGTGCGCACACGTTCCTGCCATTCTTAAGTCGCTAAACGCGTCAGCTCGATGGGAAACCGAATGTTGCCTTTCGAGCAGGCAACGTATGCAAAATAGGCGGGGGACATTTCGGCCCGTGTGAATCAAACCTCCCAAGCGGTTGTGCGGTGCATCTGCCAACCACATGGGAAAATAGGGGGCAGCGGGTTTAATATCCGCTGCCCCCTTTTCTGATCCACGCGCCAGACGGTTGATCTACAATGGCCGTTGCAGCCAGACAAAAGAGAAAGTTTTTTGCTCGATGAAACGTCTACGGGTTATAAATCGGAATAGGCGAGCCAATAGGCTCAGTACCGCAAATATATTAGGAGCATTTAGATGACCAATTCAACGTGCAAAAATTCTTCTACAAATCGTATTCAATGGAATCGCCAGATCGCGACTATATCAATGAGCCTGCTGTTGCTGCTTGTCGTCATGGGTATTCCTGAACCTACCAGTGGACAGACCACACCAAACTCTATGCCAGAGCAGAACGCGGATATATATCTACCGATAATTCAGCGACCACCTCCTCCTCCGGCCGTCTACGATCCAAAACGTGCGGCCTATGTGACCGATCTAGTTGACCTTGCCCCCAATGAGGTTGAACGCTGGGGGCGCGGACGGATCACCGATGCAGCCTATTCACCCACTGGTGATCAGGTCGCTGTTGCTACCAGCATTGGTGTATGGATCTATCGTCTAGACAAACCAGACAACGGTCGCTTGTTGGCCCATCCATTTCCGGTTAATGCGATTGCTTTTAGCCCAAATGGAAGGCGCCTTGCCTCGGGTGGTGGTGATATTAGTAGTGGGACAGTGCGAGTATGGGATGTGGCAAGTGGTGAGGAAGTGGCACAATTCAGTGGTCATAGCAGTCGTGTTTTTTCAGTGTCGTTTAGCCCCGATGGTAAACGAATCGTCTCGGGCGACGGCAATTTGGGTACTACCGGCATGGTGCGAGTGTGGGATGTGGCAAGCGGAGAGGAGGTGGCCCAACTGATTGGTCATAGCAGTCGTGTTTGGTCGGTATCGTTTAGCCCAGGCGGGGAGCGCATCGTCTCGGGCAGTTGGGACAGCACGGTACGCGTGTGGGATACGGAGAGTGGCGAAGAAGTGGCTCAACTAATTGGTCATAGCGGGAGCGTAAATTCGGTATCGTTTAGCCCTGATGGAAAGCGTATCGTCTCGGGCGGCGGTGAATATTATCATAGCAGCGGTATGGTACGGGTATGGAGTGCGGCAAGTGGAGAAGAAGTAACCCAATTCACGAATCATGATGCTCGCGTATACCAGGTGTCATTTAGTCCAGATGGGAAGCACATCATCTCGGGCAATGGTGATGGCACTGTGCAAGTGCAGGATGTGGCAAGTGGCGAAGAAGTGACACACTTCTCGAATCATACTGCGCGCGTATATTCGGTATCACATAGCCCAGATGGCAAGCGCATCGTCTCTGGCAGTATCGATGGCACGGTGCGGGTATGGGATATAGCAACTGGAGAAGATGTGGCACAACTAAATGGTCACAGCTCAGGTATAAACGCCGTGTCGTTTAGCCCAGATGGCGAGCGCATCGTCTCGGGCGGTGGGAGCAGAACAGTGCAAGTTTGGGATGTGGCGAGTGGCAAGGAAGTGGTCCAACTCACGGGACATCGCGGGAGCGTTGAGTCAGTGTCATTTAGCCCCGATGGCGAGCGCATCGTCTCGGGCAGTTTAGCGGTGCGCGTATGGGATGTAGCAAGTGGCGAGGAAGTTGCCCAATTCGCGAATCATAATTCGAGCGTAAATTCGGTATCGTTTAGTCCAGATGGCGAGCGCATCATCTCTGACGGTATTGGCGGTACGGTGCGTGTGTGGGAAGTGGCAAGTGGAGAGGAAGTGTTCCAATTCGCTGGTCATAGAGCGCGCGTTAAGTCAGTATCGCTTAGCCCAGATGGAACACGAATCGTCTCGGGCGGTTTAGGCAACACGGCGCGGGTGTGGAATATAGCAAGTGGAGAGGAAGTGACCCAATTCAGTGGTCATAGCGCGAGCATTGAGTCCGTATCGTTTAGCCCTGATGGGGCGACCATTGTCTCAGGCGATAACGATGGTATGGTGCGGGTGTGGGATGCGGCAACTGGAGAGGAAGTGGCCCAACTAACCGGCCATAGCTTGGGCGTTTGGTCGGTGTCGTATAGTCCCGATGGAACACGCATCGTCTCGGGTAGTTTAGACAGCACGGTGCGCCTGTGGGATGTAGCAAGTGGAGAGGAAGTGGCGCAACTCACCGGTCACACATATTCGGTCAGGTCGGTATCGTTTAGCCTTGGTGGGGAGCGTATCATCTCGGGCGGTTCTGATGGCACGGTGCGCGTGTGGGAGATAGAGTAAAATGTAACGATCTTTAGGCGCGCTTGACCTACAGGCTCTGCCCCAAATTACGCAACGCCTGCTCTAGCACCAACACCGCCCGCCAATACTCATCCAGATCCAGATGTTCATGCGGCGTGTGATCGAGCGTGCTGTCGCCGGGGCCGTAGGCGAGGATTGGACATTGCCATGCGGGGCCGACAACGTTCATCAAGAAACAGGACTATTGGCAAAATGTTAGGACTCTAAGCATGGCGATATGCTTTAATCTATGCATATAATATCATAACTGTAATCGTAGAAATTGTATTATCCTTCGCCACATATACAGACCTCGCTTCCATCAAAAAATTTAGCAGGAGCTTTTAAATGACCGATCCAACTTGTAAATACTTTTCGACCAATCGCGTTCACGATAAGTTTCATATAGCTACCGCAGCAATGAGCCTCTTCTTCTTGCTTGTTGTTATGCTCCTTGTATCACGGCCTGTATCCGTAAGCGGACAGTCAACACCCGATCCTGCGGCAGCACAAAACGCAAATTTATATTTACCCCTCTTTCATCGACCACCTCCACCCGCCGTCTACGACGCCACACGCGCGGCTTATGCCACCGATTTGGTTGACCTTGCCCCCAATGAAGTTGAACGTTGGGGCCGTGGATGGATCGATGAGATTGTCTACTCGCCCACGGGAGATCAGCTAGCGGTTGCTACCACAGTTGGTGTATGGATTTATCGCCTAGATGAACCCGACAACGGTCGCTTATTGGCCCATCCATCCCAGGTACGATCGATATCATTTGGCCCCACTGGGGAACGTATCGTTTCAGGGAGTATGGATGGCACCGTGCGCATATGGGATGTAGCGAGTGGTGAGGAACTGACTCTGCTCACTGGACATAGCCGTTACGTAAGTTCGGTGTCCTTTAGCCCCGATGGGACAAGGGTCGCTTCAGGCAGTAGGGATTACACAGTGCGAGTGTGGGATGTGGCGAGTGGTGAGGAAATCACACAATTCACCGGTTCTAACAGGCGCGTAAATTCGGTGTCATTTAGCCCTGATGGTACACGCATTGTGTCGGGCGACAGTTTTGCAAGTGGCGATGGTATTGTGCGCGTATGGGATGCTACCAGTGGCGTGCAAGTTAAACAATTCAGTGGCCATTCGCACGGTGTTTGGGCGGTATCGTTTAGTTCAGATGGAGAGCATATCGTCTCGGGTGGCATAGATAGCACTGTGCGAGTATGGGATGTAGCTAGTGGAAAAGAAGTGGCGCAATTCACAGAGCACAGCAGTTTCATATATTCGGTATCGTTTAGCCCCAGCGATGATCGCATCGTATCTACCAGTGAAGACGGCACGGTTCGAGTGTGGGATGTGACTAGTGGCGAGGAGGTTGCACAATTCACTGGGCATAGCGGGCGCGTTGGAACGGCGTCGTTTGGCCCCAATGGCAATCGCATCGCCTCTAGCGGCAATGATGGCACGGTGCGGGTGTGGGATTGGGCAAGTGGTGAAGAAATCACCCAACTTACAGGGCATAACGGGAGCGCTAGATCAGTTTTGTTTAGCCCCGATGGCAACCTCACCGCCTCGGGCAATACTGATGGCACGGTACGAGTGTGGAATGTAGCCACTGGCGAGCAAGTGGCTCTACTCACGGGGCATAGCTCTATTGTAAATTCAGTATCGTTTAGCCCCGATGGCAATCACATCGTCTCTGGCAGCGATGATGACACAGTACGGGTGTGGGATGTGGCAAGTAGCGAGGAAGTAGCACAGTTCATGGGGCACAACGGAGGCGTAAATTCAGTCTCATTTAGCCCTGATGGAACAAAGGTTGTCTCGGGTGACGGTTATCCTAGCAGTACTGGTAGCGTGCGGATATGGGACGTAGAAAGTGGTGAGAAAGTGGCACAATTCACTGCGCATACCGATGATCCAGGAGTGGGATATGGTATAGAATCGGTTTCATTTAATCCTGATGGAACCCTAATCGTTTCGGGCGATTGGGACGACATAGTGCGAGTCTGGGATATAGTGAGTGGCGAGGAAGTGGCGCAGCTCACTGGGCATAGCGGTGCTGTCGTTTCAGTATCCTTTAGTCCTGATGGAACCCGGATCGTCTCTGGCAGTAGGGATAGAACAGTGCTGGTATGGGATGCGGCAAGCGGCGAAGAGATTGTACAATTCAGAACAGACTATGTCGTAAATTCGGTCTCTTTCAGTCCCGATGGCACAAGACTCGTCTCCGGCGACGGTGATCAGGTTAGCTTCGGCAACGGCAAGGTGCAAGTGTGGGATATTGCAAGCGGAGAGCAAGTGACTCAATTCACTGGGCACAGAGAGCATGTGTATTCAGTATCGTTTAGCCCTGATGGAGAGCGTATTATATCCAGCGGTATAGATGGCACGGTACGCATTTGGGAGATAGAGTAAAATATTAAGCTCGGATCTTTTGACCTACAGACTCGCACCCAAGTTACATAATGCCTGCTCTAGCACCAGCACTGCACGCCAATACTCATCCAGATCCAAATGCTCATTCGGCGTATGATCAAGAGTGCTGTCGCCGGGGCCGTAGGCGAGGATTGGACATTGCCATGCGGGGCCGACGACGTTCATGTCGCTGGTGCCGGTTTTGGAGACGAAGCCGGGGCGGGTGCCTGGTGCAATTTCGCGGATAGCAGCTTGGAAGCTGCGCACCAGCATGTTGTTGCGGTCGCTGCGCCATGCCTTTTCGTGGCCGTAGAAGCGCAGGGCAACCGAGGCGTTGGATCCGGCGAGTGTGAGATCCGATGTCGAGTTGATCACTCCCGCGTATGGATCCGCTTCGATGCGCGCGGCCAGCCAGGTGGTCAGGTCGGTCAAAAATTCGTCGAGCGCAAAGTCTAGCGGCAGGCGGATGCCAAGCTGCATGGCAGCGTGGTCGTGCATTTGATCGTCTGTGCTGGTGTTGATGCGGCGCAGGCTGGGCAGGAGTTGATCAAATGGTTTCTCTAGCCCTTGGTTGAAGGTTTGCGCACGATCCCAGACCCAGTTCCAGAGGTCGATGGGGATGGTGCCGACGCCCGCATCGGGTCCGGCGGTGTGAGCCATGGGTTGGTTGGCTTCGATGTCGATGAGGACGCGGCCTTTGTAGCCGAGGGTAACGCGCCGCCAGTTGCTGGGTTCGCCAATGATGCACGCATCAGGGATCGGTTCATCCGAGCCGTCGAAGCGGTCGCGGATGAAGCGTGCGCCTTTGCTAGTGGCAGATTCTTCTTCGGTCGCGCCGACGACAACGAGGCGGATGTTCTTTTCGGCCGCCCACGCGGACCCCACTTTTGCCACCGCCGCAGCGAAGGTTGCCAGCGGCCCCTTGGCGTCGACGCTGCCGCGACCGTAGAGTAATGGGCCGTGCTCCTCATCGTCGGACTCCGTGACAATGCGCACAGGGATGTCGCCTGGCACTGTGTCGATGTGGCCCAATAGAAGAACGGTTCTTGGCGAGTCGGGGGATCCGATTTCGCCGACGGCATTGCCCGCTTTATCTACAAAGGCGCGGTCATAACCAAGTTGCTCCATTTGATCCACGAGCCATGTGCTGGCGGCTTCTTCGTGGCGCGAGAGTGATGGGATTGAGACGAGGCCATGGATGAGGTCGGTGGCGATTTGTTGGGATAGAGTCATTTAGGATTTACGATTTTTGATTTACGAAAAGGCGAGATTCGTGTAGCGTGATTCGTGGCTTAGTCACGAATCACGCTACACGAATCTCGTTTTATGCGTTTGGAAGGACTGCGGCGATCGCTGCGACGCCGATGTCGATTTCTTCTTTTGTGATGATGAGCGGCGGGAGCAGGCGCAGGACGTTGCTGCCTGCTGGGAGCGCGATGACGTTGTGCTCTTCCATGAGGGCGCGCAGATAGCGACCGACTTTTTCGCGCAGTTCGATGCCGACCATGAGACCAAGCTGACGGACTTCGCGCACGATGGTGTAGCCGGCGAGCGTTTCGGTTAGGCGGCTGTTGAGGTAGTCGCCCATTTCGTTGGCGCGCTCGATTAGGTTGTCGTCTTGGTAGGTTTGGATGGCGGCGAGGCCCGCGGCACAGGCGAGCGGGTTGCCGCCAAAGGTGGATCCGTGTGCGCCCGGGAAAAGCATTTCTTGGATGCAGTCGGTATAGGCGATTGCGCCCATTGGGAAGCCGGATCCGAGTCCTTTGGCCATGCAGATGATGTCGGGTTCGAGATCAAAGTGCTGGTGGCCGAACCATTTTCCGGTGCGCCCAAAGCCAGTTTGGATCTCGTCGATGATGAGCATGATACCTCGTTCGCGACAGAGTTTTTGCGCGCCTTGGAAGAAGTCGGGGCTGGCTGTGTTGACGCCCCCTTCGCCTTGGAGTGGCTCCAGAATGAGGGCGGCGGTTTCGCTGGTGAGCGCGGCGTCGAGCTTTTCGAGATTGCCGTAGGGGACAAAGTCAACGTCGAGCAGCGGGGCAAATTTCTTGCGATACTTGGGTTCCCAGGTGACGCTGAGCGCGCCGATGGTGCGACCGTGGAAGCTGCGCATGGTGGAGACAATGCCGCTGCGGCTGGTGGCGAGTCTGGCAAATTTGAGCGCGCCGTCGATGGATTCTGCGCCACTGTTAGCGAGAAAAATATGGTTGAGCTGATCGGGCAGCACTTCTTTGAGCTTGGCCGAGAATTGGGCGCGGGTGTCGTTGTAGAAAAAATTGGGGCACGAGATAAGTGTCTCGGCCTGCTGCTGGATTGCTTGCACGAGCGCGGGATGCGAGTGACCCAGCATGGCAACGCCCTGCGCTGAGGCGAGATCAAGATAGCATTTGTCGTCGACGTCGTAAAGCCAGCAGCCTTCGCCGCGGGCCATGACTAAATCGCCACGGCGGGCGGTGGTGCCACCAACGATCGATTCTTCGAGTTCGGCTAAGTTGATTTGCGTTTCTGTCATCGGATTTGGGTTCCTTCTCCGGCAAGCGCGCGGCTGATTGGGTTCTCGACACGACCGTCAGCAAAGATGACGCTTTGTACGCCTTCGGCAATGGCTTCGACTGCGCCCATTACTTTCTTTTTCATGCGCCCTTCGGCAAATTGCATAAAGTCGTCGGCCTTGGCGCGTGGGATCTCGCGGATGAGGCTGGCTTCGTCGGGGAAGTCGCGCAGCAGGCCAGGCACGTTGCTGAGGATGACGAATGATTCGGCTTCGAATGCGGCAGCGACCATGGCGGCGGCGCGATCGCCATCGACGTTGATCGCTTCGCCGATGTCCGATGATCCGGGTGGCGTGAGTACGGGCAGATAGCCAGCATCGAGCATGAGGCGTAGCAAGTCGATGTTGACGCGCTCGACGGTGCCGGTCCAGTCGTCGCGGATGACCATGCGTTTGTCGTTGATGCGGACGCGCAGTTTGTCTTTACGTTTGCCTTCGAAGATGCGGCCGTCGATTCCGCTAAGGCCGACGGCGTTGACGCCTGCTCGTTGAAATTTTTCGACCCACATTTTGTTGAGCTGGCCGCAATAGACCATTTTGAATATTTCGAGGGTGCGGCGGTCGGTGCGACGGCTGACATATCCGCTTTCGCTGGTGACGAATTGGGGCGGGTGACCGAGCTGTTCGGCGACTTCGTTGGTGGTTTCGGCTCCGCCGTGGACGAGAAGGACGTCTTTGCCAGCGGCACGTAGGGCGACTATGTCGGCGACAACGGCGTCAACGTTTAGGTCTTTACCGCCGCCTACTTTAATTACGATCATGGGTGGGTTCTTTTAATTAGTTAAGTATGTTTTAAAGTATTACCGCAAAGATGCGAAAGTACGCTAAAAAAATCACCAACGCTATCAGATTTGGTGGGATTATCAATATTTGATGAATGAACCTCGTGAGGGCATGATATATCGTGCCCAGCACGGTTGACGGGTTTATCAATCTTGGGCACGATATATCATGCCCCTACGAATTGTTCCGTTTTTTTTCTTCCGATTTATACCCCACTAAATCCGATAACACAAGAAAAATCAAACTGGGCTACGGCACCTGATACCTTGTTTGAACAAAGCCAAACTCATACGCTGTTGTTTCTTGATGAGCCAGTTGAATATCTGCTTCAAGCTCGCCAAAGAGCGGGATCCCGCTGCCCGGCAGGATTGGGATAACGGTAATAGTCATGTCTATAATGAGGCCTGCTTGCAGGAGGCTTTGAATGAGTGCGACGCCGTCAACGTAGATCCGTACAGGCCCAGGGAACGTTCGTCGCGTCACCATCCGCACGAACGTATAGATCATCGAACCAGCCGGTAACGCCACCATTTTCCAAAAATTTTTGGATGTTTGCTGCCGTGTCGGGCGGTGGTGGATTGTAGAGAATATCGTAGCTTATTTGGGTTCCTCAAGATTAAATTGGGTGCAGCCCCGGGAAAGTTAACCCAGTTGTCTCATCCCAACCGTGCATAATATTCATACATTGGATAGCCGTGCCAGCCGCGCCTTTCATCAAATTGTCGATGGCGCAGAGTGCAACCACGCGGCCCGTTTTTTCATCCAGCTCAAAGCCCACATCGGCGTAGTTGCTACCCGCCAGAATCTTCGGTTCGGGGTAGCGATAGACGCCTGTACTTTCTTTAACGATGCGCACAAATGGCTCATCCCGATAGGTGCGTCGATAGGCTTTCCACAGATCCTTTTCGGTGGTCCCCTCTTTTAGAAAGAGATGGACCGTTGCTAATACGCCGCGCACATTGTCGACTGCGGTGGCGCTGAGATGCACGTTTGGCACATCCCCCGTTGGGCGGATCGCCTGCATGACTTCGGCGGTGTGGCGATGACCGGTTGGCGCAAAACTGCGCATGACGCGCGCCCGCTCGGGGTGGTGGGTCGAGTCGCTCGATTTGTTGCCACCTTCGCTGCTGCCGACTTTGACTTCGCAGATCACATCGCGGGTTGGGTCAACCAATTGCTCGACAAAGAGCGGGCGGATGGCTAGATTGGTTGCGGTGGCGTTGCAGCCTACTCCGCTGACATACTTCGCCTTGCGTAATTTCTCGCGGTGAATTTCTGGTAGGCCGTAGACAAATTTCTCCAGCCAGGCTGGATTCTCATGTTTATGATCATACCACTCCATATAATCTGCCGAATCGGAGAGGCGGAAATCCGCGCTCAGATCGATAATGCGATCCGCCAATCCGGCAAAGTGTTCGATCCGCTGCATGGAGCCGCCATGGGGCAAACCCAAGACGAGGAGATCACACGGGTCAAGGTCGTTCACAGAGACGAACTTTTGTTTTAGTTGCCCGCGCAAATTCGGATGGACAAAATGAATGTATGAATCTGCATGTCTTTCACTGGTTGCTTGGCCCAATTCTATATGGGGATGAGAGAGCAAAAGGCGTAACAATTCGCCTCCGGCATAACCGGATGCCCCAACAATCGAAACTTTAATCTTTTTGGTCATATTCAGCTATACGAAAAAGCATTCTTAGGATTATTTGTTTTTGTAGCAGTACCGAAGTACTATGATTATGCGAATCTATCACCAATAGAATGGAGCTATCACCCGTATCGGGTCACTTATCCACATATTGAAATCAAGTTTACAATACTTTTTTAATCGGCTCCAGTAAGTGAAACCGAAGCGTTTTGGGCAACTTCGCGTATTGATTCGTCGCGCTCCCACCCATTTGCCGCTGCCCAACCCTCTTTTCCAACTTTTAAGACAAAATCCACAGTGAGCGCCGCAATGTCGACCCCCGTGGTGGGCAGCCCGCTGTTTCGGAACTCCATTGTGTAGTTGACCTCATTGACCAGCAAGCCACGATCTGGATCTTCCAAGACGTCGATAGCCACTACGCCGCCGCCCATTGCTTTGGCTGCATTGACACATAGTTCGTTCAGTTCGGGCGTCACCGGGCAGTTGCTCGATTCGCCGCCACGCGCCGTGTTGGTGATCCAGTGAGGCGATCCGCGATAGATGGCGCAGATGGTTTCGTCGCCGATCACAAACGCGCGGATGTCGCGCATTGGCTTTTCGATATACTCTTGTATGTAGAAGATGCTGTGTTGATAGCTGCCCAAAACGGCCTTATGTTCGAGCACAGTTTCGGCCGCTTCACGGTCGTTGATTTTGCTGAGCAGCCGACCCCATGATCCCACGGCGGGTTTCAGCACGACGGGATAGCCCATCTCTTCGATAGCTTCCAGCGCGCTTTCGGGCGTGTAGGCGATGATGGTTCGCGGTGATGGCACGCCAAAGGCAGAGAGCGCACTCGTCATCTGAATTTTATTGCCACAATTGTCCGCCACCTGTGCGGTGTTAACCGTGCGCAGACCGCGGTCATTCAATAAACGTAGGCTATAGAGCGCGCGCCCATGATTGATGCAGCGCTCGAAGATGACGTCGTAATCTTTATATTGACTAGCATAGGCTTGACCGGGCGTGATCTCGAATGCGATTTTGCGATCATCGATCAGATCAAAGTCAACGCCCCGTCTATCAAATTCTTCAAACAACAATTTTTCTTCCGCTCGCACGCGGCTATACAAAACACCAACTTTCATTATTCTATTCGCCCCAATCTTCTTCTTCTTCGGGGGCTAGTTCTAGCGTCAGCGGATCAAGCTTTACCACCTCTAAATCTGCGCCACAATCAGAGCATTGAACGATCTCATTTTGCATTACATCTTTCATTTCGATCTCGCCAAAACATTCTGCGCATTCTGCTGTTCCGGATACTGTTTCCATAATTCGTTCTCCAAACTTTGGGTAAAAAACAAAAGGTTTCTAATTCGATAAATATTTATTTTACCGCGAAGACGCAAAGACGCGAAGGGACGCGAAGAAAAACAAAATGAAGAAAAACATTCACAATTAGGACAGATATCTCTTCTCTACAATTTCATATTTTTGTAGTTCTGTTTTTGCTTTTGTAGTTCTTCGCGCCTTTGCGTCTTCGCGGTTATTTACAATTTAACACTTACACGAGCTGCCCAATGACGGCATCAGCCACCTGCTCCGTCGACCCATCGCCGCCCAGATCAGCCGACCACGGTCCCTGTTGCAACACCTGCTGCACGCTCGCTTGGATCCGCTCGGCAGCGGCAAACTCACCCAGCGACGCCAGCAACAATGCAGCCGCTCGAATCGTCGCAATCGGGTTCGCCTTGCCTCGTCCCGCAATATCGGGCGCGCTACCGTGAACCGGCTCAGCCAACACAAAAGTATTGCCCACATTTGCACTCGGCACAAGCCCTAATCCACCTACCAGCGCCGCCCCCGCATCGCTCAAAATATCGCCATACAAATTCGGCGCAACGATCACGTCATAGCGTTGCGGCTCCAAAATCATGCGGTAGACCATCGAATCCACAAGCTGCTCTTCCGTCTCTACAGCAGGGAATTCTTCCGCCACAGCCAACACCGTCTCGCGGAAAAGTCCATCCGTTACGTTGAGCACATTCGACTTATGCACAACCGTTACCCGACTGCCCCCATCCGCACGCCCATTCGCCCGCAATACCGCCTGTTGATAGGCAAAACGTGCGATCCGCTCGGATGCCCGACGTGTGATAACTCGGTCCGCAATTGCGGTGTCACCATTGTCGATGAGTCGTTCCCGCTTGACGTACAGCCCCTCCGTATTCTCACGCACGATCAACATATCGACATTGGGTTGACTACGCGCAAGTTGCGTGCTGCGGTGGTCATACTCGGCATTCCCAGCGGATCCGGATCCATTTTCTGCTTTCAGCGGCGATACCAGTGGCCGCACATTTGCGTACAGATCCAGCGCCTTACGCATAGCAATAATCGGGCTGCTGTACCCATCCACGCGTTGACTAGGCGAACTCACCGCCCCAAAGAGCGCGCCATCACATTCTCTCAACGCAGCCAGCGTCTCATCGGGCAACGCCATCCCCGTCTGCTCAAATGCCTCCCAGCCAGCAGCCAACGGCACAAACTCAATCGTCAGCTCCGTCGCATCTAACACCCGCCGCGCTGCAGGCACAACCTCTTTTCCAATCCCATCCCCCGGGATTAACGCAATTCTATAACTCATATGTGATGTATATTTACCTATTTGGGACGCCATGCAATATGTGAGGCATCCGCAATGAAGACAGGATTACTAATATCTTCTCCATCCCATTTAGCCATGTAAATAGGTCCTGTATTACCATCAGCCAACACAGAACGATAAGCAATATAATCCCCTAGCAGAGATATAATGGGTTGGCTTTCATCACTTGAAGTAAATGTTAATCCACGAAATTTATTAGTCTCAATATTAAAGAAAAAGAGATTACCAGGCCCGTTATCTTCATATTTATTACCTTTATCATATCGGGTAAAGATAATATGTTTACCATCTGGCATCCACATTGGCATTGTATCAAAAACATTTGACTCATTTGTTACTTGTTGTAGGTTTTCGCCGATGTCATCCATTATATATAGATAATGCTCGTCATGGTTATCGATACCCGTATGAGAGTGTGTGTGTCGCCTTGCAGATGAAAATACAATTTGTTTTCCAGTAGGAGACCATTTTGCGGCCTTATTAGTACCTTCATCGGTCAACTTTACTCTATCACGAGTAGACAGATCAACTTTCCAAATATGAATCTTGCTACCATTTTTTGTATCATTTGTACTTTCCTGATAGAGAATAGTATTTCCGTTCGGCGACCAAGATGGCCATGTACTATCAAATTTTGAATGGGTAATTTGATCGACAATTTGCCCTTTATTTAGGTCATAAATGTAAAGTTGCCACACTTCTGAACGATTTGACGCAAACACAAACTGAGAGCCATCTGGTGACCATGAAGTGCCAAAGTTGCTTCCCTCATCGAAAACAAGGTCTACAATCGATTCATCAGCGAAATTCCAAAGCGAAATGTTACAACCATTATCATCGCATATCGTTAGGCTTAGTTCGATAACGTTAACCGAAGTTTCAGGTTTTACAATGTCAGGTTCTGCCGCTACTGGTGAGACAGTAGCTTGATCTTGTATGTGTTCGTCTTTAACAGGTGTAGAAGTATTCGTGGTACTCCCAGATAAAGAAGTACCGTCCTGAGTAGCCGAAACAGCAGTCGCAGTTTGAACGAGTTCAAGGTTGTGTCCTTCTAATGCTTTGCTGGTTGCACTGGCGTTTCGCAATTCTAATTTCAAAGCATCAACACTAGATGAGGGTACGTTATCACTGGCCTGTAAAGTTGCCATCTCTTGTAATATTTCAGCTTCTTTTCTGGAAGACGAAGACTCTTCAGCATTAAGTGCAGCAATGGTCTGCAATATTTCGAGCTCATGTTTCGCCATCGCTTCATCTGTTGCTCTTGCAAGTTGTCCACTTTGCGACTCTTGCATGCCTAGTATCAGCGATGCCCAATCAGGAAAAATGTTGACGGCAAGCAATAATATGCCCCCTATAGACAACGTACCCAGTAGCGCTCTAAATTGCGTCTTCATGTAAATCCCCCCAATCAAATTCTCGTCAGAAAAACACTATCAAATGCGTATCGGTGAAAAGAAATAAAAATCGAAATAGACCGGATACATTCACCACATCCCCGAGACAGGCAACGCCCCGTCCAAGTACTCCGCCACACGTCGTCGACCACCCGGCGAACTGTTCTTCGGCAGTTCCGTCAACCGAAACGCTTGGATCTGCTCAACTTCCCAGCTAGCCGACTTCTCGCTTAGCGAAAAATCATCGCACACAAAAAGCACCACATGATCGCTCTTAAACTCTACATATTGCGTAAAAATGCCCAACAAACGTGGCTCGCTGTGGCAGGTTGCGCCAACCTCTTCAAATGCCTCACGCTTGGCTGCTTCCAACGGCGTCTCGCCTCGATCCACTAACCCACCGGGAAAATACCAGCCATCCTTGTAGTACGTCTGCCGGATCATGATCACACGCTCATCATCAATCAGCATGATGCGCACCCCCATCGAAATCGGACGCGTGAACCACCACTTAGTCTTTAGTCCAAGATACGCCATCCGCATGACAAACCGTTTGAATTGAGCGACCATACTCTTACCACACTCCCGAAGATAGTGCTTCGCCAGATAGATAAGCTGCCACCCGCCGTTCAGTACCGGGCAAGACATCTACGGGTAACTCGATAAGCGGAAACTCGCTAATCTCTTCAACTTCCCACTTATCGGGGCTGGGCACAAGCGAAAAATCTTCACACACAAACAGAATAATGTGATCGCTCTGAAACTCATAGTAATTCGTAAAGACACCCAGCAAACGCGGCTCGCTATGACAAGTTGCACCCACCTCTTCAAATGCCTCGCGTTTGGCTGCCTCAACAGCCGTCTCCCCACGGTCAATCAACCCACCCGGGAAAAACCAATAAGGCATATACGTATGGCGCAACATCAAGACCTGCCCCTTATTCACCAACATAATGCGCACGCTCATCGTTACCGGGCGAGTCAGCCACCACTTAACCATCAAGATTCGATATGCAATACGGATCAACAAACGCTTAATCAAAACCACCCAATCACCATACGCCCGCAGATGCGGCATCACCCGCTAAATGTGCCACCACGCACCGTTCGGTATCCGGCCAAACGCCTTTGGGCAAATCCGTCAGTGAAAATGTTCGGCCCTCTTCACTCTCCCAGCTATTGATCTGCTGCGTTCGCGAAATATTGTTGCACACAAACAGCGCAATTTGATGGCTTTGAAATTGGTTATGGCTCATAAAGACTCCAAGTAACTGTGGCTCGATGTGGCAGGTTGCGCCGACTTGTTCGAATGCCTCTCGTCGCGCTGCCTCGACAGCAGTCTCGCCACGCTCCACAACGCCTCCCAAGAAAATCAGTGACGGGTCAACCGCCAAACTCGCAGCAGTCCCCAATGGGCTACACGCATTACAAGCTGCCGCAACCAAAACATCACGCGCTCAAATCCAATTTTTGTGCCTGTTTTTGCGCCAACTTTTGCTTTGTAAATTTCACTAAGCCACCCGCCTGCACAATGCCCAAAATCGTCTCGTTTAATGGTGGAAAGGCAAACTCTCCCGCCCTGCAACGGATCACACTCGCCAGCGGATCAATCGTGATCGACTCGCCAGCCACAATAGCCTGCGCCGCCTCGGGACAAACGATCAGCAGCAGCCCATTGTTCAATGCGTTGCGGTAAAAGATGCGCCCAAAACTCTCGGCCACAATCGCGCCAACGCCATTGTAAACCAAACAGGTCGCGGCCTGCTCACGGCTCGATCCGCAGCCCCAATTGCGGCCAGCCACAATCACATCGCCCGCCTGCATCGCGCCCACAAAGGTCGGATCCAAATCTTCCAGCGCGTGCGCGGCAATCTCATCCCGTCCACGCAAGGTGTACGTATACTTTCCCGGAAAAATCACATCCGTATTGACATCGTTGCCGTACTTCCAAACTCGACCAGTTAACATTTTTGATTCTCGTTTCACGTTCTGCGTGAAATGCTAGAGGTAGACGCTCCGCATCCGTGGCAGAGCGACTATAGTCTGTTCCCACGCAGAGCGTTAGAAACAAATTTTGTTCACACCGCCCGCGGATCCACAATCTCGCCCGCAATCGCCGACGCCGCCACCACCGCCGCATTGGCCAAAAACGTATCCGCATCACGCGTCCCCATCCGGCCCTGAAAATTCCGATTCGCGCTCGAAATTGTCACCTCATTCGGTGCAGGGATGCCCATATGATTGCCCATACACGGACCGCAGCCCGGCACGCCCAGCACCGCACCCGCATCCAGCAAAGTTTGAATATACCCCAGCCGCATCGCCTCGGTCAATACCTGCTTGGACGCGGGGACAATTAGCAGCCGAGTACCCGCAGCCACATGTCGCCCAGCCACCGCCGCAGCCGCCGCTGCCAGATCCGAAAGCCGACCATTTGTACACGTACCCACAAATGCCTGCTGCACTCGCGTCCCGGCAAGCGCGGACACCGGCACCACATTATCCACCATATGCGGGCACGCTACATAAGGCTCCAGCTCAGCAGCACTATATATATAGTCAGCCAAATAGGGCACGCCTTCATCCGGCGTCAATGCACGTGCCGCAATCTGCGCCCGCACATCCGCAATCTGCGGCTCAAACTTCTGCGCATCAAATTGAGTCAGATCCAAAACCGTGGCGGCAGCAGCCAGCGGCACGTCGCCAGACTCTGCCAGGATCCACTCGCGTCGCACGCGCCGCACCGCCAAATAATCGACCGTCTTTTTGTCTGCTGCAATATACGCATTCTTTGCGCCGAATTCGGCCATCATGTTGGGCAGCACCATCCGCTGCTCCAGCGGCAGCACAGCAATGCCGTCGCCCGCAAACTCAATCGATGCGTACAGCCCCCCGTCCGCCCCATGATCGCCAATTAGCCGCAGTGCAAAATCTTTGGCCGTCACGCCCAGCGGCAGCTCGCCCGTTAACGTCACGCGGATCGACTCGGGCACACGCAGCCACAACTCACCCGTCGCCCACAAAACCGCCATCTCGCTACGACCGATCCCCGCACCAAAGGCACCCAGCCAGCCAAAGTGCGGCGTGTGCGAATCCGAACCGAGCAGCATTTGCCCCGGCAGCACAATGCTTTCTTCGCTCCACACCTCATGGCAGATACCACGGCCGATGTCGTAAAAATGGCGGATCCCCTGGCGAGCAACAAACTTACGGATTTCCGCATGGTTGAGCGCGTGCCGGGTTGTCGGCGCGGGCACAGCATGATCCAGCGTAATAGCCATCTTCTGCGGTGCGACAACCCGATCTTGGCCGAACTCGCGCCAAATTTGCATGATGGCGGCGGTGTTATCATGGCTCATCATCACATCGGGTTGCGCGTCCACAACTTGGCCTTCGACAACATGGTCGAGGCCCGCTGCGCGTGCGATGGCTTTTTGGGCAAACGATTTTGGTTGGGTCATATGATTTATGATTACGCACCTACGGTTGTCGGATCTTTTCGCTATTGTGCCATATGGATACAAGAAGAGGCAGCATCATGGGACGGGCTCAATATATCGTGCCCCTACGGATCGATTTCACGATTCAAATCAATCTGTTCAACAACAGATACGCCACCGCACAAACCACAAATCGATCCTCGATTTCGCCGCTGCGGACCGACCCTTTGAGCCACTCGACCGACTGCCAATGAATGGTGAGAAATTCGGCGGTGTCGCGTTGGAATCCATCAGCCACAAGTTCGAGATCCCATGCGGCGAAAATGTGGCTGCGCAACAAACCCAGCGGCGGCGCGTCCAGCGTTGAGCCAAGATAGCGCAGGGATTCAGCGCCGCCGAGTGGGGCATAGCCTGTCTCCTCGCGCAGTTCGCGCACAACCGCAGCCGCGAGATCCTCGCCTTCGTTGGAGAGCCCCGCGGGAAATTGCCACAGAACCTTCCCCACGCCGTGTCGATATTCGCGCACCATCAGTACGTGCGTACGATCCTTGTTGAAACCGACGACGCCCGCGCCCGCGCGGTTGTCCGCAACAGCGAGCCGAGTATATTCGTAGGCATCGCCATTGGGCAACAGTACATCGTCCAATTCGACGCTGACCCACTGATTGCGGAAGGCCATTCGGGTGGCAGTTACTCGCCACGCTTCTGGATCAGGCAGTGTTGGCTCGGATGGCACAACTTCTGCCAAATCATCACGCGACATTGGGTGTCTCGACAACGGCATGCACTGCTACGTCTGCGCCAGATGATTCGGCAAGCGTCGCGGCAGAATGATACTCTCTCAGCAACACATCCACGTCATCAAGGCTAAGGCTGCGCTGATCCGCCAGTGCCTTGATGGTGGCCGTAATTTCTTTAATGTCTGCATCGCTCAATTCAAGCTGTAGCTGTTCAGCGCGCTGCTTGATTGCGTTCCAGCCGGTTAATTTGTGGGCCACGTGAATGTAGCGAGTTAGGCCAAAATCTTCGGGGTTTAAAATTTCGTAGGTGCTGGGATTGTTCAAAATTGCCTTGGCGTGGATGCCTGCTTTGTGCGTGAAGGCTGTGTAGCCGGTGATGTAGTTGTTGAAAGGGACATCGACGCGCACAAGTTCGGCCACGTAATTTTCAACCTCGCGCAGCATGGGCAGGTTGTAGCGTTCGCGGATTGCGTCGGGGTTGTGGACGTACATGCGGGCAATTAGTCCACCAAGCGGGGTGATGCCGTTGCGCTCGCCGATGCCAAGTACGGATGTGTCGACATGGGTGGCTCCTGCTTCGAGCGCGCAGTAGGCATTGGCGACGGCGCAGCCGGTGTCGTTGTGGCCGTGAAATTCGATGTCGCAGCCAACGATGCCGCGCAGGGTGTTGATTAGCTCGTAAACTTGGCGCGGATTGGCGACGCCAACGGTATCCGCAATGCCAACGCGATTGACGCCAATTTTGTCGACTTCTCGGTAGATGGTAAGCAGATCAACAAGATCGCTGCGGAAGCTATCCTCGCTGCTGAAGCGCACTTCGAGACCTTGACTCTTTACAAAGTCGATCACCTCGACGGCAGAGTCGATGATGTAGGGGATGTCTTTGCCATGAGAAAATTCGCGCAGATAGCTGCTCGTGCCGAAGACAACGTCGATGCCGTCTACGCCCGTATCAACGGCTAATTTGGCGTCATCCATGTGGCAGCGAACGTGGGTGAGAATTTTGGCGTTTAGACCCAAGTCAGAGATTCGGGTGCAATCTTGTGCGCTCTGGGGACTGGCCGCGGGTGAGGTAAGCTCTAAATAGTCGACCCCGAATTGGTCGAGTAATTGCGCAATTTCGACCTTTTGGTCACTATTGAAAAAGGCATTGGCGAATTGTTCGCCCTCACGCAGGGTTGATTCGATTATGGAAAAATTTTCAAGACTCATTTTGTTGTTTCCTATCGGTTATGGATTTTAAAAATTTTGGGGCCATAATCACAAAAGTCACCATTGACAAAATCATAGCCGAATCATTTGGATAATATTTTAACGCATAAAAAAACCGGCTCATCCAGGGCTGGATGGCCGGTATTTGGCTCCAAAACAGCGAGCAAGCACGGTTATCCAGACGGCGAGTCTAGTTTCTGCTTACTGCCCTGTTTCTTAACAGCGATCAATGTAGTAGTGTGATTATCTGTAGTAGATGGTGTTACGCCACGAGCCATTTAACTCTCCTTTTGAACGTTTGGGTTCCGCAAAAGAATACCAAGGAGAGAAGTCTGTGTCAAATTGGGTGTTCTTGTTGTCTAGGGTAATCGCCTACATTTACGAATTTGTGACGCCCAAAATCGTTCGAGCTTCATCCGATGTAGCAATTGTACCACCTAGTTCTTCGATAATGCCTTTGGCCTTGGCGACGAGTGCAGCGTTGCTGGGTGCCAGTACGCCACGGCTAAGATAGACAGTGTCTTCCATACCGACGCGACAGTGGCCGCCCAAGAGCCAAGATTGCGCAACCATGGGAAAGGCCATACGGCTGACGCCAAAGGCCGCCCATTTTGCATCTGCGGGCAGTTGTGATTTGGCGTAAGCCAATGTTTCGGGATTCATGTTAAAGCCATATTTGATGCCAAGAACGATCTGAAAGAATGCGGGGGAGTCTAGCACGCCTTCATCGAGCAGATCAACCGCTAGCCGAATGTCGCCGCTGTCGAATACTTCGAGTTCGGGAACGGTGCCAGCTTCGCGGATGATTTGGGCCATGTCGCGGATCATGCTTGGGGGGTTGATGATGGCGGATGTGCCAAACCAATTTGTGTTGAAGTCGAGGCTGCAAATGTCAGGCTTTAATGTGGCAACGTGTTCGGTCCGTTTTACGGCTGTAGATGGAGCGGTGGATGGATCCATTGGCAAGGGTTGGGGGTTGCCAGGTAGGTAGCGACCGCCGGGTCCAGTGGTGAGATTGATGAGGACATCGACATCGATGGCGCGGATCTGATCCACGACATCTTTATAGTAGGTAAGATCCATACTATTTTCACCCGTCTTTGGATCACGTACGTGGATGTGAACCACGGCTGCGCCCGCCTTTGCCGCATTGATGCAGGATGTAGCGATTTCGTCTGGTGTGATAGGTGCGTTGGGGTTATGTTCACGCGTGGTAAATGCGCCAATAACAGCACAGCTCAATATTGTCGCGTTCATAGGATCTCCTTTGTTCTTTGTTGGGTTTAGCAGTATAGCTGTATCTTTTCAGCAAGGTTAAGAGAGGAATTAGGTTTTGAAGCTGCGAATATTTCAGCTTAGAAAAATTTATAAAGTCGACATAAGTTTATGTTCTATTATTTTAATACAAGTGGAATTGTACTACGAGAGGTAAATTAAAACACGTGCTGTAAGTCTATGAGGAGAAGAGCTATAGAGTAAAGTCTAGTTCGTGCCAATTTCTGTTGAGACTGCAAAATCTGTAGGGATAAGGAGTTGCTGACCAATAGAGAGAAAGTTCGAATCTATTATGACGGGGTTTACATTGATGATACTATCCATATCGACACCATAGCGCATTGCGATAGACCATATTGTGTCACCGGTCTTCACTACATATGTCTCGACAGCGAGTTCAAATTCATCCGAGCTTAGTTGTGTATTCGCAACTGAGGATGATGCAACTAAAGCTGATGCAACTGAGGCTGATGCAACTGAGGCTGATGCAACTGAAGCTAAAGTAGAACGGGCAGGCGACTTGGCTATCACCGCTTCAACGATGGGGGAAGCATCTATATCTATAACAAGTAGCTCACCAAGTATGGCATCCAGATGTTGTGAAGCGTGTAGCTGAACAGTTTGCCCGCCCATCTCGATAGTTGCTGTACCATCTATCACAACATATCGTGTTTTCTGCAAGTCGAGGACTTCAACGCTCATGCTACCTGCACGAATCTGCGACGACGAGGATGTAGAGGATACATAAAAATAATCCTCTACATTGTTTTCTACACCCGCAGTATATTGGATCCGACCAGACCATACAATAAGCTGCACTCGCTGAATTTCATTTTCAATTTCTAATTGTTCGACAGTTACAGACGCACCAGATTCTAATGCTACAGATTGACCGTGAGGAAATGATAGCCAAACCGCCCCGTGATCTGCCACAATCATGTCGCCCGCAAGTAGATGTCCAATAGTGTCTTCGTTCAGTGATTCGAGCGATCCATTTGCGCGTGCAACTGCACCTGAACCATTTCGAACAGAAAAATGAGCGCTGTTTATCTGTTTTGCAGTCAAAGCAGGGGGTTCGAGTCGAAAAAGAAAATGACCGGCCAAGAAAAGCCCGCATATGGCAAAAATACGCAGAGCAAAGCTCGCCAGTGTAAATGAGTTATCGAAAGCATTTTCATCATAGGGGGCTAGGTACTCATTACGAGTGAGAGATTTACCTGTTCGAATCGAGTCCGATTTTAACAATCTATTTCGCGAGTTAGAGGTAAGTACAGACATAGTGCGCCCAATTATGAACTAGATCGATGAGTGTGATTTTCTAATGTTGTAGGTTGATACACAAAACAGTAATAAGTCAGAAAATGATAAATCGAATTAAGTCGATGAAGTTGAACATGTGCAGCCCAAAGCTAATCCAGAAAAGAACTATACATGCTCAAATGGCTTTCTGAAGTAGCTTGTAGCCATGCTTTTTATTTTATTTTTTGGAACGGTCTATCACGAATATATCGGGGAATCTTTCGTTTCAATAGTATCAATAATGGGATGGTCCCGATATAGTACTTACGTACCAAATAAGTCTAACTCTTACGCAACAGTAGAATTGGGATCCAAGCTTCACCGATACCGTAGCCAGCAGGCTGTTGATGAGAGATTTTCTTTACTCAGACATTGTAAGTTTATTCTCTAATTGTGTGTAAATGACGTCAACTCGCTTAACAGAACAGAATCATTTACACACGTTGCGGTACAGGCTTGACGGTGTTGGTCACTTTAGACCTATTTGTAATACTATTTGCATACAGCGAAAGGGCGAATCTGTTACGCTAGGTATCGTCCCCTCTCAATCTCAATAGTGGCTCATTTAGCATAAACGTATGAGACATTATAAAAATTCAGCATTTAACGAATCGAGACACTATGCAACCTCAAAAACTCTCCATTTTTTCGTACCAAAACATCTGCGCTATCTTTACAATGATTATGCGACACATAGACGCTTCATTTGTTTGCAAAACAAGCGCGGTGCAGGCAGTTCCATCTATCTCTGGTCAAAAAATTTATGGATCGTTTCGCGGAGTTTATATAAGTAGGACAGTATTATTGCTGGTAATTTTTGGGCTTCTAGGTTGTACGTCACAAGAGGGTGCGCCGTTTGTCAAGCTAATTGATCCAAGCGAAAAAGCAGACACAGCTAACGCTTCATCTAGCCGCAATATCACAGTTAGCTCGTCCGCAGAAAATCGGCTACTGGTTTTGGGGATTGATGGCAATGTCTTTACGATGACGCCATCCGGCGATGAGATTATTACGCTGACGGGCGATGCAGAACGGGGCAAAATTGTCTATCAACAACCAACTTGGTCGCCAGATGGAAAATTAGTTGCTTGGACACAAACACTTACGGATCGGGGTAATGTAAGGGCACAACTTCAAATTAGCGATCATTTAGGGGAGCAACAAAGCGAATTAAATTTACCATTTGCCCCTTTCTACTACTATTGGAGCCCCGACAGCGAGCGTTTGGCTTATTTAAGTAATTGGGTATATCGAAATATGAGTGCTTTAGCGCTCCGTGTTGTGGATGTTTCGGCAGATGATATCACTGCAAAAACGCTTGCAATTGGTCAACCTTCATATTTTTCTTGGGCACCAGATAGTCGTCGGATGATCACACATATTGCGAATGAGCTGACTTCGATCCGCTCACTCGATGGAGAGAGCATCCCCATCTCAGAAGCATCAAGCGGGTTTTCGGCACCTCAATGGATGGCGGATGGGAACAGCATAATTTATGCAATTAATCAGGGTGGAGAGCGAGCGCTTGTGCTGAGCGATCCAGAAAGCGAGGGGCTACAAGAGGTAACAACCTATAATAATAGAATTATCTTTTCGGCAAATCCAACATCTCGCTACTTTGCGTACACAACTGAGGATCCAGCAAGCATACAAAATAGTGCAAGTGGTTTGTATGTTGTAGATATAGAATCTATGCAAACACGAGAGGTCAGTGATGAGGCAAGTCTCGGGTTCATTTGGAGTCCGGATGGTGAGAAGTTAGCGTTTATGCAAATGGATGAAGTGGATGGTGAGCCACGGGTGCGCTGGCACATTTGGCTAGCAGAGGATGGGACAGTCACACTATATGATGCATTTATTCCAAGCCGTACGTTTTTACAGAATTATCTGCCATTTTTTGATCAATATGTACAAAGCATGACAATGTGGTCGCCGGATAGCACAGCGTTTGTCTATGCGGGGAATGGAAGTAGTGATACGACAAGTATTTGGGTTCAATACATTTCAGATGACAAGCCAATTGAAGTGGGAAGTGGGGTCTTTGCTACTTGGTCGCCTAAGTAACGCTATTAATAATAATATTAACAATGTTGCTAGTACCGTTGGCATTTATATTTATAGAGAGCAGAACCCAAATGGATTGAGCGCTAGCGGGTCTACTGCTCTCAATCAATGGGTGTTTCCGAATCAAAAATTAGTGCATCCATCTCTTCGGTCTCATCATCAGAACCGTCTGAATCCCGAACCCATGTCTGTGGTGCAACAGCATCATGGGCTGTCCCAGAAAATTCTTCAAAAATAACAGGTTCGATTATATCAATAAATGGCATTAGCGGCCATCGCGCCGAAATCGAGGCAATGATTGGAAGTTCATCTAATGTATACATTTCCGTAGCTTCCTTGTGTGATGCAGCAGTTGGTTCAAGAGAAATCGTTTGATCGATTATTGCGACATCAAAATTTGGGGGCAGAGGCTGTGCCATCTCATTTTCAATGCTAAGCATCATCTTTCTCTTCTCGTCCGAAGAGAGAGGTTGGGTTTGGGGTCTATTAGAAACTTCGTGAAGATTTCGCAAGGCGGCAAAGTCTAGCTCAGCTGTAATTACACCTTCGCTATCGCCCTCGCTAATCGCAATAAATAGATTGTCGTCGTTGACAGTCAGTTCGCGTGGCCCAATAATGGAAGAATGTCCTGTTAGTACTCCTGTCTTTTTCTTGGCAATCAGATTATCGCCAATTGCATAGCTTAAAACAGTAAAGAGTTGCATTTCTTGGGCACGCGCAATCGCATTGATTCGCACTCGATTCGACGTTATAGGTTGATCACAAGCAGCCAAGGCTATTATGATTTCGGCTCCTTGATGGGCTAAAAGCTGGCAAACTTTAGGGAAGAAGATATCCTCACCTAGGACAAGACCCAAGTTGCCAACATCCGTAGGAATAACGGTCCACGACCTCCCTGCGCTAACCATTCCTTTATCAGCTGACGAAAGTCTTGTTTTACTCTGATAGCCTAACTGATCCCCGCTAGCACTAAATACTCCTGCCATATTTCGAAGAACTCCACTTAGTGGGTCAGGTAAGTACCCGCTAGGCGCAACAATCGTCATCTTATATTCACGCGCAAAGTTGCTAAATATATCAACATAGAGTTGGTTAATATAAGCGGCATTGCTTTTTAAAAACGCGCTAACCTCATCGCGCAAATCGGATCCAAAAGCTGGTAAAAAAGAGAGGTTTGCCCGCTGAAATATTGAATTTTGACCACTCTGGCGCCCTCGTAGCGAACGAGAATTGTCCATCAAAGTGGGAGCAATCATTAAGCCTAACAGCTCGGGAAAGACAATCAGCTCTGCATCTTGATGTATCGCAACATTCATATAACGACGAATGTCGGCTATATAATCATCTATGGTGTCAAATACCCGCACTCTAGGCTGAACACAGGCAACAATCAACTTTTCCAAATATAACTCCTACCTAGAAAATTTCCAGAATAAATCAAGCGAAATTTTTGCACCCCTGCTACGATAGTTAACAAAAGTATGATCAAATTAATGCTGCGAGAGCCGAGCTAGAGATATTTCGTCTTAAATAAATATAAAATCATACATTCTAAAAGTTTACTGTTACAGATCTCTCTATTTGTAAATGAGAAATGCAGCACGTAAAGCTACAGTCTATCATATAGAGATTCACTAGTAAAGCCCCCAAATTAACCTTAACTATTCTCGTAAGGGTCTTACAAACAGTTGCTCATATAGCATCCCAATCGCTTTTAATGTGCAATTTTAGAACTTAAAACTTGACCATATTAGGCCGAACTGCTATACTTTATTCTCTTGGCGAAAAATTCGTTGCAAAAAATTTGGTGGCACATTTTTGTATAGATTGTACACCATTTTATTAGCAAGTTTTAGAGTTTGCTCCCATCGTCTAGAGGCCTAGGACTCAGGCCTTTCAAGCCTGCAACAGGGGTTCGAATCCCCTTGGGAGTACCACCAAGATACAGTATATAAAAAGGGTAAACAGACGCTCGAGCGTCTGTTTACCCTTTTTATATACTGTAAAATATGAAATTTTCGTTTCGCCCACTCTTACAAAGAGTCTAAAAAGGTCGTGCTGCCGTCAAGCGTTTCGCGAAAGCGCCAGTATCTGTGTAGATAGTGATGCTTTTCTTGACGCTTTCGCGGAATACTTTTTCCAACCCCGATAAATTTTTCAGACACTTCTTATGAATCAAGTTAATCCAAAGAAAGTTTTAGATTCTAAATGGACAGCACTCCTTCCAAAGAATAGAGAGAAGCATTTTGTAATCACGCGCTGTAGCTATAGCGCACCAAATAAGCTTGACAAAGTGTTTTTACAGGCTGTCCTGACTGGGGCAGTTTACGAGATAGCATGGCGAGATCTAAAGGACAGCAATGTCTGGCGCATCGGCTGGCAGTAGAACGAAGTGGATACATATCAAAATCCTGTGCTCTTGCCTAACAGCGTTTTGTGTAAAAGCAGGTTCTGCTTTCCCAAATAGGCTTTTAACTTGAGGACTGCTTCAGTCCGCATTGAGATGTGCGCTTTCTCATCTTCGGTCAATTCTGCAAATGTCTTGTTAAATCCGTCTGGGATGAAAAGTGAATCCCAACCAAACCCCTTGGTTCCACGTGGTGATTCTGCAATGGTGCCGTTCGTTATTCCAAAAAACGACTCAACGTGTTTTCCATCGTAGAAACCAATCCAAGTTTCGGCTGTTGCCTGACGGTCTTCAAAGCCTTCCAACATTCTGCAAATCCCCTCGTTACCAACAGATTTCAAAAACCACGTGATTAATGCCCCGGGCATACCATTCCACGCATTAATAGACAGCCCTGTATCTTCCACTAAAATTGCGCGGCCAACTTGATGATAGGCTGACTTAGCTTTGGCTTCAATAACTGTTTGCACATTAATTGCCTGGATCTCCGGCAGATCAATTTCAATCTGTTCCACAGAGAATCCAAGCACTCGCTCAACCTCACGAACCTTATTTTTATTGCCTGTTACAAATAAAAGTTGCATACTATCCTTAGATTCATTTTGCCGTCATAATAGACAGTTGGTAAATATAATCAGTAGAGCATAATCAATAGGGTGTACTCGAAATAAGTTAAGAGGATGGGCGAGCAAATGCTGGCTGAGATGGCGTCGCTAGTCTTTAGCTAGCTTTAATGCAGAAGGCGGCGGCTGCGCCATCACACCCGAATCAGTTCACCAAGTGACAGAGCTCTCCATGTCGAAACTATGCCTAGTGCATCGCTCGTAATAGCATAACAGATCGATTACCCCACGCCCCAATCTTAGCAAATAGAAATTTTAATTAGGGCACAAGAAAATAAACAAATATCAAATCCAAATATCTATGAAAAATTTAAAACAAAACAAAATGAAAGCAAAGCAACTAATGAGCACGACACAAGATGAGGAACTTTTTGCCTCTCCAGATCCGCAGGTAGCAGCCTTTAAAGATACAGATACGTGGCGAGTATTGCGGATTCAGGGTGAGTTTGTCGAAGGTTTTGATAGGCTTGCAGAATTGGGCCCAGCCGTTACGCTTTTTGGGTCGGCTCGCACCAAGTCCGATAATCCCATGTATCAAGCGACAGTCGAAACAGCAAGGTTGCTGACAGAATCTGGTCTATCTGTGATTACGGGCGGTGGCCCGGGTATTATGGAGGCTGGAAACAAAGGCGCATCTGAAGCAAATGGCGTTTCAGTTGGTCTTGGTATCGAGCTGCCTTTTGAGCAGGGCGTTAATAAATATGCTAACATTGCCATCAATTTTCATTATTTCTTTGTACGCAAAACTATGTTTATGAAGTATGCGCAAGCTTTTGTAATCTTCCCTGGCGGATTTGGCACCATGGATGAACTATTTGAAGCGCTGACATTAATTCAAACGCGAAAAGTGCATAATTTTCCAATTATTCTATTTGGCTCAGCATACTGGACTGGTTTAGTAGATTGGCTGCGTTCGGTGATGCTTGAGTATGGAAATATATCAGAAGCAGATCTTGATCTGATGATTGTCAGTGACTCACCTCAAGAAGTTTGCGATCTGATTATGACGGCTATGGCTGAAGGTGGGGTGAATATGGTAAAGGAAGCTGCTGCATATGAGGCGACGCGTAAAGTTTTTACAGAATCCAACTCAAAATAATTTTTCTCAGGAATCGGTAAAGTACACTATAATTACTTGACCACGCAACGCGCTTTTAGTGAACGCCTAGTTTATAGCAATGCATAAATGTTCCAACAAAAAGAGGTCATCCTTGTCTAAATAAAGGATGACCTCTTTTTGTTGGAATTTATTAAGACATTACAAATGTATCATCTCAATGTCAACCATATGAGTTCGGGTCGAACCCACATTAAGATATCGTAATGTTTGCAACACAAAACGACAGAAAACATGGACAACCGATAGATTTTGGCGTAAAAATAGCCCTAAACAGCCCAGTTTGCTGTCCATCTTGTGGCAAGCTTGCCAAAAAGCAGAGGAAACATAGTCCGTTCTTATCAAAATTGAAAGTTAAATGAAACCAACTTTGCCAGAAACCCATGTTAATATCTTATGCGTACATACATGCAAATAACAAAGGTAGTGACATCTTCGAAATTTCTCCATGGCAGCCCCGCCAACTGTATGTGGCATATCTACCTCTTAAAAAATGATATAGATAGCGTCAACTCACGATTTTCTGCCCACATTTTTCTGATAATGGGCAATAATACACAGGATAAATTTATGCGATGTTTTGTTCGACTTGTTTCCATTTGCGCGATTTGTTTCATCTTTTATTGCGCGGTCATTTCGACTACTACAATATCGATAGGTTCAGCTGCTTTTGCAAGCAATAGTGGGCCACTCATTATCAGCGAATTTATGGCATCAAATTCCACTACCATTCTGGATGAAGATGGGGAAGCATCTGATTGGATCGAGCTATACAACTCGAGCACGAACACAATTAGTCTTCAGGGGTATTATCTGACAGATGATAGTACGGTTATGAATCAATGGGCATTCCCAAATATGACGTTGAACGCTGGAGGACGGCTAATCGTCTTTGCATCGAAGAAAAATCGAGCCGTTGCAGGAAGCGAGTTGCATACAAATTTCAAACTATCCGCTGGGGGCGAGTACTTAGCTCTTTCGGATGGAGCTAGCGCAATTGCCAGCGATTATGCACCAATGTACCCTCAACAATACGCAGATGTATCATTTGGCTTTGATAGCAGTGCAAGCCAACGTTACTTTACAGCACCAACGCCAAGCAGCAATAATAATGCCGGAATATTCCCTTATATACTGGCACCACCAACCGCTTTGGTATCACGTGGATTTTACACATCATCGCAAAGTGTAACGCTAGCGGCAGAAGCAGGTGCAACGATTCGTTACACCATAGATGGATCAGAGCCGACCGCATCGACAGGCACTATATATAGTGGTCCGATTTTGGTGAACAGCACAACAATAGTACGTACTATTGCCGCTGTTAGCGGTGCAACGCCATCAACAGTAGAAACTTTTTCCTATATATTCCTTGACGATGTTCTTGATCAAGACACACCTGCGGGGTGGCCAACAGGACAACTGAATGAGCAAAAATTAGATTATGGCATGGATCCAGAAGTAGTCAACGGGCAACGCACGGCAATAAAAAACGCACTTGCAAGCTTGCCTTCTATTTCCATTGTGACTGACAGAGATAATCTTTTTGACCAGACGACAGGAATCTATGTTAATGCAGAGAAGAAGGGATCAGAGTGGGAACGTGCGACATCAATTGAATGGTTGCACGCAGACAATACGGCAGGTTTCCAAATCGATGCGGGCCTACGAATGCGTGGTGGCTACAGTCGCCAGGGAAATAATCCCAAACATGCATTCCGCTTCTTTTTCAATAACGATTACGACGGTACGCTAACCTATCCAATATTTGGAGAAGATGGCGTTGACACCTTTAAAAAGTTAGATTTACGCACGGCGCAGAACTATAGCTGGGCATTTTCTGGCAGCAATAAAAATACGTTTTTACGCGAAATATGGTCTCGCGATACGCAAGCAGCCATGGGTAATCCTTACACCCGCAGTAATTATGTCCATGCGTACATAAATGGACAATATTGGGGAATTTTCATGACCCAAGAGCGCGTTTCCGAAGAATATGCAGAAGACTATTTTGGCGGTAATGAAGATGATTATGACGTCATCAAACATTACCGAGATTGGAGCAGCACTGGAACTGGTCACCCCAATAATGGCCATTATGAAATCTCGCAGGGTGACGATACAGGATGGCTCGAATTATGGCAGCTTATTCAGGATCAGAATGTGAGCAATGCTGAATATGAGCAGATTAAAGCAATAGTTGATATCGACAGCCTAATTGATGATCAGCTGATTCACATGTATAGTGGCGATCACGATGCCGTTATTTCAAGCTTCTCATCGGATAAAAGATCCAATAATTGGTACGCAATCCGTGATCGTACGGGGAGTGGCACAAAATGGATATTTTTTGCACACGATGCCGAACATTCATTAGGATCGCGTTATCACAATGTGGATGTGAATCGGGTTGGGCCATTTCCTGTGTTAGGGCAAAACCAATACTATTCTCAAGAATATTTCAATCCAGGCTGGCTACATCAGGCGTTGACATCAAACAGCCAGTATCGAGAGGCATTCCAATATCGAGCATGGCAACATCTGATGGCGGATGGCGGTGCCTTGACCGCGTCAGAGGCAACTAGTCGCTGGATACAACGCAAAGCACAAGTTCAGCCAGCATTGTTGGCACAATCTGCACGTTGGGGCGATGCCAGACAAAGTACACCTCGGGGGCTGTCCGAGTGGCAGGCCGAAGTTAACTGGATTGAAGCAAACTGGTTCCCTAATCGCACAGAAATTGTGATGGATCAGCTGCGTGCTGTTGGGTTGGCATCTAATACAGAACCAGCACCGCCAGCAGATCCTTCTTCACCGACCACAGCCCTCGTTTTGAATGAATACAATGCGGTTGACAAAAACGAGCTTCTGCAGGAAGGTGGCAACGACACCACCTTTGGTCAGGTTTTGGGTAATGGTGGCGACTGGTTCGAGTTAGTGACAGTGGTTGATAACTTAGATATTCGTGGTTGGACTCTAGAAATATGGGATGCTGACAATTTTAGCAACATACCGTACCGAACCGATCTGTTTGAATTTGCGAATCAAACGATCTTGTCGAATCTGCGCCGAGGAACAATTGTCACCATTGCAGAAGATGTAGCCGATGATGTTTCATATGATCCTGCCAGCGGTGATTGGTGGATTAATCTTCAGGCAAGTAGTAATGATGACGGTGCTTATTTCACAGCAGAGAGCCAGTCGAACTTTGATACCAATAGCAAAAATTGGCAGCTTATCATTCGTGATGGATCGGGAAATCTTGTCTTTGGTCCAATCGGCGAGGGTATAGGCACAATGGCCGGTGGAGTTGGCAATAAAGAAGTTGGAAAGCTCGAAGAAACGCCATCCATCAATACGTCTGCGGTCTCTGCTTATAATGATGGCACAACCTCTACTTTTGGTGCGCCAAATCTATGGTTCAACAGTTCGATTGAGCAGGATTTAAGTCAACTTCGCAGCGTTGTTCCGATAAATACGCCAACTTCTATTCCGACTGCTGTTCCGCCGACTGCTGTTCCGCCGACTGCTGTTCCGCCGACTGCTATTTCGGCAAGTTGTCCAGCAGATACGCACGAGCATGAAAATATTTGTTATCCAGAACCATGGACAGGCGCTCCACAATATGGCTGTTTCCAAACAATCAGCAACGAGCAAATTTGTATCGATCCACCGGCGCCAACCGATACACCCGCGCCAGCCGATACACCAACGGCTATCCCAACTGAAACGGCTATCCCAACTGATACGCCAACAGTAATGCCAACTTCTGCAAACACAGCAACAGCTACGGCAACGAGTACGGCGATGAACACACCTGTACCACCAACGGCTGTGCCACCGACATCTGTGCCGCCAACATCTGTGCCACCAACGACGATGACGTGTACAGTATATAGCAGCACAGACATTCCGCAAGCAATGCCAAATGGTGTATCGGAAAAGAGTTCGGTTATAACTGTAAATAGCAGCGAGCCAATTATGTCACTAAACGTTTCAATTGACATGACGCATGAATGGGTTGGAGATATGATTGTCGGATTAAATCATCAAAGTAGCGGAGTTTCAGCAAAATTAATCGACCAGCCTGGCATCCCCGGAAGTAGTTGGGGCTGTAGCCGCGATGACATACTTGTCACACTAGCAGACACAACGGGCGTTGCATCTATCGACTCTCAATGTGCATCAACCGTACCAGCCATGAATGGCACATTCACGCCAGAAGAAACGCTCTCATCCTTTATGGGTCAAAGCGCAGCCGGTGAGTGGAGGTTGAATCTAACCGATGCGTATCCTTCGGCAGATGGTGGTACCTTAAACGGCTGGAGCATGGAAATATGTACAGCCAGTTCGGTGCAACTAACGGCCACACCAACAACTATATCGATCCCACCGACAGCGACCAGCACAACGCAGCCTGGAATGCCAACCAATACGCCAGCACCAACCGCAACAAGTATACTAACGGCTACCGCTACTGTTGCACCGACGAGTACACCGACGAGTACACCGACTAGTACACCAGTAGCGGGTGGGGTCATTTATTTTGAAGATGACTTTGAAGGCAGCCAAGGGTGGGAAGTTAACCCCAACAATACAGATACAGCGATAAGAGGAATTTGGGAGTCAGGTAATCCACAATCAACAAGTTACTCTGCTTATACCTTCCAAGAGAATAACAGTGTCAGCGGCGTGAATGCGCTCGTTACGGGTCGATTAGCTGGAAACGGTGTCGGTAACCATGACATCGACAGTGGTGTTACGTCGGTTCGTTCGCAAAGCATTACGCTGCCAAGTGGAAGCGCAACCACGCTCTCGTTTGCTTACTATTTTGCACACTGGCAAAACGCTACGCAGGATGATTTCTTACGTGTAAAAGTTGTTGGTGATACGACAACCACACTATTTGAGCAACAGGGTCAAAATTCGATTCAACAGGCTGTTTGGGAAGCGCACTCGATCAACTTGGACGCATATGCAGGGCAAACTTTTCACTTGCTGATTGAAGCAGCAGATGGTGGAACACCAAGCCTAATTGAAGCGGCTTTCGATGATATTCGCATTGCAGATAGTACCGTTATGTGGGCAGCAATCGACACTTCTGAACCGCGTGATGCACCAAGTAATGAATCGAGTGATGAATCGGGCGACGCATCATCGCTGCTGACAGAAAATCTATTTCTGCCGTTCATCAGTAGTGGAAGCGCAGGTGAGATATTAGAGGATAGCGAGCCAAACTAGAGTTATGATAGAGTCCAAAATGTCTAGAGCTCTGTAGGGTACAAAATTGAGATGGGAAAAGAGTTACGTTAGTCTTGACTGGTTATTCCGGTCAAGACTAACGTAACTCTTTTTGGCATATCTATACAGCAATAGGGCCATGTTACCATATCATTTGTTATGGTAGCTCGATAAATAACATAGAATTAACAGTAAAATCACAGAATATTGCAACGTCCTATATGTTATGGTTATATCGCATATAGATAAATAGTGTTTCACTCGTAGAGCCACTATGCTTTTAACCTAATAGACAAATTTAAATCGGTTAGGAAACAACCATTTGTGAAGAAGAAAATAATCATAGCGCAACTCTCCATCAGTAGCTTGTTACTTATTACAGGGTTCAGCATATTTAGCCACTTTTCAGCATTTGCAGTTCGACAGGCAAAGGCAGATTCTGCAATTTCTTCGACCTACTTATTGAATGCGAACGTGAGTAATCTACTAGTTACAGAGATTCACTACAATCCGGCGGACACCGGTGACTATGAATTTATCGAGCTTAAGAATGTCGGTGATACCCAGCTTGATCTGACCGGAGTTTCGGTGACGGGTGGGATGACGATGACGTTAAGTTCAAACATTGTCCAACCGGGTGGGTTTGCGGTTTTAGCAAAAAATCCAACAGCATTCAGTGAGCGTTATGCAACGACAACATCGCCATGGTATCAAAGCAGCCTGATTATTGATGGCCCGTGGATTGGTGGGCTGAAAAATAGTGGCGAAACATTCGCTGTATCGGCAGCAGACAATAGTCCGATTGCCGAGATTACTTATTCGGACAAGGGCGATTGGCCAAACCGAGCAGATGGTGACGGCAGCGCTGCTGAGTTGATCGATCCGGCGGCTGTACCAACTATACAGCCAGCAAAAGATGCCTATTTAGCAGATGGAAATAACTGGCGTTCGACCAGTGAATATCATGGCTCGCCAGGGCGCGATGGCCGTGGTCCGGACAATCGAGTTGTCTTCAATGAAATCTTGGCCCACACCGATTTACCCGACGTAGACACAATTGAGCTATTGAACACCACAAGCGCAGATATTGACATCTCGGGTTGGTTATTGAGCGATGATCCAGCGACGCTCAACAAATATAGGATGGAGTCGGGAACGATTTTGCAAGCAGGTAGCTTTTTGACGTTAGATGAGTCTCACTTCAATAATGCTGCAAATCCTAACAATCCAGTTCCGTTCGCCTTGAGTTCATCAAATGGTGAAAATATTTATCTGCTCGAGTCCGATCTGGTGGGGAATCCACTATATTTCGTTGATCGAGTCGACTTTGGCGCAACGGCTAATGGCGAATCGTATGGTCGATGGCTAGATGGAACGGGTGATCTATACCCAATGGAAAGTGTAACCTTTGGGCAATCGAATCGGAGCAATGGCAACAGCGTCCGTACGGGTCCACTCATTATTTCAGAAATTCAGTACAATCCAGCCGGAGCCGATGACAATTTAGAATATATTGAGATCATTAACAGTGGTTTGATAGCGGAAGATCTATCAAATTGGCGATTGCGCGGCACGGTGGATTTTAATTATAGTGGTGGGCTGATTGTGCAAGCAGGGGAGATGATTGTCATGGTGGGTTTTGATCCCGTCGACACAGCGCTGGCCGATGCGTTTCGCAGCGCGTATGGCATAGACGGATCAGTCGTGCTACTTGGGCCATGGACGGATGGAGGTGTTTTAAGCGTACTGTTGCCCGACGCAGGAACGGTCAAATTGCAGCGACCCGATGCGCTACAGGTACCAACTGACGGCAGTCTATCCTTCTACCCAATGTTAGAGGAAGATACGGTGCGCTATGAGAGCAGTGCCCCATGGCCTATGAAACCGTTAGATGGTGGCCCGGCACTCGAACGAATCGATTTTGATTATTATGGCGATGACCCAGCAAATTGGCGAGCGAGCGCTCCCGTTGGTGGCTCTCCAGGCACGATCGCGACGCCTACCCCAACACCGGAAAATACAGCTACGGCAGCGCCAACCGATACCCCCACAAACACACCGATTGCGACAGTAGCTGATACATCAACCAGTATGCCGATTAATACGCCTGTTAACACGCCTGTCAACACACCGACGGTCACAGCAACTGCGACGACAGCCAACATATTTACACCGATCCCAACCGATACGCCTGTACCGGTCTCGACGAATACGCCCGTGCCAGGTCCGACAAATACGCCTGTAGCAATTCCAACGAGTACAGTCGTTCCGAATAGTCAAGTTACACCAATAGTATTGCCGACAAACACGTCGATTCCTGTTGTCGCAAACACATTAGTCCCAACGGCAACGAGTCCGTCAATTCCTTTACCAACTAACACGGCAACAGCAACCAGTACAGCAACTAGTCTAGCTATAGCAACTAATGCGGCAACTGCAACGGCAGTACTGATTAATACACCAATGCCCATCGGTACTGCCATATCGACAAATACACCATTAAGTACGGTGATCCTAATGCCAACAGCCACATTAGTGGATACACCAGTAAATACACCAGTAGATACATCAGCAGAATCTGCGTTAATTTCGTTTAGTGCAACAGAGATAGAAGATACGCGCTCTGCGATTATGCTGGAATGGAATTTTGGTACAGATGGTCCAACCGTTGGGTTTCACGTTCTGCGTTCTGCAACACCTAAAATCGGCGATGCAGTACAGATTACCGATTTTATGGTTCCAGCTTTCTTAACCGGCACGCATACGTATCAATATTCAGATGATTCCCTGACACAAAGTGGCCGATACTATTACTGGATACAAGAAGAGCGATTCAATGAGCCTTTACGAATTTGGGGTGAAGTCTCTGGAGCCTTTTTCAGTACATCCCAAATTTTTATCCCCTACATGAGTAAGTAAAGACAATATGGCTCGTCAATAAAATAATTATATGGATTCAGCGGCTTTTCTAGAGTAGCTTGCTGTCATGCGGTATAGTTTATTTTGTAAAATGGCCTATAGCAAAAGCATTCGAGGATTATTTATGTATTATCGCTTTATTTACATACCGGTTAATATCATACTTTTAGGGATGCTACTGATTACGTGTCAGTCGCAACAGGCCAAAAGCGCCGGGGATATTGCCATGCATAGCAGCGCGGCAGCTAATGGACTGAGCGCGCCAGCAATGCAGGCAACCGATTTGCCAAGTTCGGATACACCAACGCCAACATTGACTAGCACCGCGGTCATTACATCCACGCCAGTTATTACGAACACGGTTGTGATCACGTCGACGCCAACAGTTACACCGACATTGACTTTTACATCGACGCTAGCTTTCACACCAACGCTGGCTTTCACGCCAGTCTCAACAGTAACGCCGACACCAACTTTAATACCGACGGAGGCACCAACCGATACAGTTGTGCCAACTTTTACCCCGACACTAACCTTCACGCCAACGCCAACTTTTACGCCGACACCAACGGCAACGCCAACGAGTTGGCCTACGACTAACCCACAGGCGACACCATTAAATGTCATTGTTATGATTGGTGACGGCATGGGAATAGAGCATATCAAAGCTGCGAGCCTCTATAAGTATGGGGTAGAGGGGGCAATCGCATTTGAAGACGCGCCTTACAGAGCCGAAATGACAACGTTCTCGGCAAATAACTCCGTTACAGATTCGGCTGCCGCGGCGAGCGCTATGGCAACTGGACAGAAGGTCAACAACGGCGTGGTCTCGCTAGCAATTCCGGGAAATGGAGCCGAGCTTGAAACAACGCTAGAGTATTATCGGAACCGCTGTAAACTCACGGGGCTGGTGACAAGCTCGAACATCAATCATGCAACACCTGCTAGCTATGGCGCACACGATATTTATCGCTATAACTATAGTGAAATAGCCGCCGATCTCTTCACACAGACACGGCCAAACATTCTGTTTGGTGGGCGCGAAAGCGGTATTTCACCAAGTACAGCAGTCGCAGCAGGCTATTATGTAGTTTCGAGTCGCTCTACCATGAATAGCCTCAACACACCGAGAGATCCCTTCAATAATCTATTTGTTTCGGGCCAATTTGGGAATGGCCATCTCTCTTACGAGTACGATTATGCCATCGGGCAAACTAACTTCTACGATACAAATCCACATTTGTCAGAGATGACGGCCGAAGCGCTAGATCTATTGGATAGTTCACCAAACGGCTTCTTTTTGATGGTTGAGGGCGCGCGCATCGATCATGCTGGGCATTCAAATCTGCGCAATCACAATATCTTTGAAACACTTGAATTTGAAAATGCCTTCATAAAAGTAATCGAGTGGATGGAAGGCAGAGACGATACGCTATTGCTGCTTACCTCCGATCATGAAACGGGTGGGCTGAAAGTTCGCCAAAATAACGGAATCAATAACTTTCCAACTGTAACATGGAGTACGGGCAGCCACACATCGCAAAATGTAGCGGTCTTTGGTTGGGGTCCTAATGCACATATGGTAGATGGCATAATGGACAACACCGATATCTATAATATTAGCATTGCTGGCAGCAGTTCCAGCGCGCTATGTCAACCACCCACACCAACCCCAACGATCACGCCAACAAATACACCAGCGAACACCCCAACAAATACTCCAGCAAATACTCCAGCAAATACATCAACTCCAACCTACACACCGACACCAACGATCACGTCAAGTAGCACGCCAACAACATCGGCCACATTTACGGTAACGCCCACGCCAACCGCTACTGTGGCAATCGCGCCGATGAGTACGCCGACTGATATGCCTACCGCTATGCCTACCGCTATGCCTACCGCTATGTCAGCAACAGGCAATGCCGCACCAACCAGTACAAACAATCCAATATTGACCGCAACCCCGATTGCAATATTTACGTCTATACCTAATGCAACGACTATTTCAATGTCTACTACAGTCGCTACTAGGGCGGCAACAGCGACTGCAACGATTACTAACTTGACGAACGCAACACCATTAGCAAATGCAACATTGATCATCACGCCTTTTATAACAAGCATACCGCAGCCCATTGCATCAAGTACACCTCAAACGGCCGTCTTTAGCACGCCAACACGAGTAATAGCAACACCTTTCATCACACCGGTAAATACATCCGTTCAAGTTACGATAAATACGCCAGTGCCGATTGCAACCAATACATCAGTACCCATTGCAACGAACACACCTGTACCGCTGCCAACCAGTAGCGCTTTACCTAATGCACAATTTACAGTCACGCCAAGGCCAACCAATACCTCTGTTCCGGTCAAAACAAATACACCCGTACCGTTGCCCATATCAGGCTCCAATGAGGTTGCCGTTCATGCTCAGCATAGAGAGTCAGACACGCTAATCACTTGGAACTTCACAGCCGATACAGATACAATATGGTTTCACATATATCGTTCAGAAAAACCAGACTTTAGCGTCGCGCAACAGATAAGCGAACAATTTATCGCGCCGCAACAGATAGGCTCACACATCTATCAATTCGAAGACAACTCGTTAACAAAAAGTGGCGTCTACTTCTATTGGGTAGAACAAGTATATCGAAACTACGACGCTAATATTCACGGTCCAGCCGCGTTAGCAATCCAGCAAGACCAAATCAAAATCAGCCAACCCGCAATCTATTTGCCATTGATAGAGACTCAATAACAAGTTAGCTTTCTGTTTTAGCCTAAATCGATGGCTGTATAATCGAATCATACTTTAATGCGCCGAATAATTTGCTTCCTAACCATCATCGCAACATGCAGCCTTTTTGCTCATATCCAGCCATTTGCACAAAGCACGCAGACCGCAGCCTCACTATCGAATATAGGGCTGAATATAGGACCAGCTACATCCTCAACTATTTCAACAATCGGTTTTGCAAAACGAGCACAGGCGCAAGCAAATACGATTATTATCACCGAATTTATGGCAGCCAATGCCAGCACCCTCGCAGATGAAGATGGTGACTTTTCAGATTGGATTGAGCTTTATAACAGTGGCACAGTTGCAGTTACTCTTCAAGGCTATACGCTAAGCGACAATACAGCAATACTCGACAAATGGGCTCTACCAGCGGTCACGTTAAACGCAAATGAATATTTAGTCATCTTTGCATCAAGTAAAAATCGGGCAATCGCTGGTAGCGAGCTTCACACAAATTTTAAACTTAGGGCAGAAGGAGAATATCTCGCGCTCACGCGCCCCGATGGAGCCGTGGCCACAGAGTTTTCACCGCAATACCCATCGCTAGGCAATGACATCTCCTATGGTACAAGCTCAACTGGTTCGAAAGAGATCCAAGCTTTCCCCTCTCCTGGCTTTTCGAACGGCTTTAGCGGATCAGCCGCGCTCAGCGTTTCGCCCACTAGTCAAGCTTTCGTTGGCACGGTGCAGGTTGTCTTAAGCAGCCAAATTGATGGAGCCACTATCCGCTACACAACCGATGGCACTCCACCCACACCATCATCCTTCCAGTACAGCCAACCACTAAATTTCAGCAGCCGCACAACGCTTCAGGCACAAGCATTCGACGGGAATAATGCAATAAGCCAAGTTGAAACGCGTCAATATGTACAGCTAGAAAGCGCCACAGCAACCTTCACGTCGGATCTGCCCCTCATCCTCATCGACACCTTCGGTCAAACCGTTATTCAAGAGAATAAAGTTGAAGTCTTCACACAGTTCATCGACGTAGGCAGCAATGGTCAAGCGGCCATTACAGATGCACCTCAGCTAGTTACACAGGCAGGGTTAAAGATACGCGGTGCTCTTTCGACAACGTGGGATAAAAAGCAATACGAGCTAGAAACATGGGATACAAATCAGGCAGAGCTGGATACGATGCCACTTGGCCTGCCCCCCGAATCAGATTGGATTATTAACGGACCCTATGCCGATAAAACGTTGATGAAGAATGCACTCGTTTATGGCTGGTGGAATCAGATGGGTCGCTATGCTAGCCGAACACGTTTTGTCGAGGTATATTTGAATGAAGATGATGCCACCATATCCGATGATGATTATGTCGGCGTATATGTTTTGCTCGAGCGGATCAAGCGTGACAAAAATCGCGTTGATATCGAAAAATTAGCACCATCCGATACAAATACGCCAACGATCAACGGCGGATATATTTGGAAAATTGATGACCCCACCAGCGCCGATCCGGGCTTTAAATCTTCACAACAGACGCCCCTCTGTCTGCTCTATTTCAATGTCTATCCACGCTATGACAATGCTCATACAGCACAATTAAATGCAATGCGCAGCTTCATCGATCGATACGATGAGGCGCTCTTTAGCCCCAATTTTACTGATTCGGTGGAGGGCTATGCCAACTATATTGATACGGCATCCTTCATCGATTACGGTATTATGCAAGACTTCACGCAGAATACCGATGGCTATCATCGCAGCGTTTTCTTCCATAAAGGGCGCAACAGCAAAGTTTCTATGGGGCCAATTTGGGACTTTAACTTCTCGCTCGGTGTAGACAATCGAGGGCTGGGCGCGCCCGACCAACTGGTAACTGATCGAGAGGGTGGCTCATGCTGGTACCGAACATTTCCCCGTCTCTTTGAGGATCCAGAATTCGAGATACAATATTGGGATCGCTGGTTCGAACTGCGCGAAACAGTCTTCGCCGAAGCTAAGCTAATGGCCGAAATCGACGCCAATGCAGCCATGTTGAATCAAGCCCAAGCACGTAACTTTCAGCGATGGGACATTCTCAACAAAGATATTCGCGATGTCACCTTACCCGGCACCTACGACGGCGCAATCACGCTGCTCAAAGATTGGATTTCGGCCCGTATCGAATGGTTTGACGGTCGCTGGATCAACCCGCCAATCTTTAATCAGGAAGGTGGTACAGCATCTTCTGGTTTCCAATTAAGCATGTCACATCCGCAGAATATTGTCGGTACTATTTACTATACGCTCGATGGGCGCGATCCTCGTACGGTAGGCGGCAACGTAGCAGAGAATGTGCTACAGTATACTAATCCAATCCCATTGACTAGCACTACGCGCGTGATGGCTCGCGTCAAAGCCAATAGCGGCTGGAGTGCGTTGAACGATGACATTTTTAATATTGATACACCCGCAGCAACCGACAACTTAGCCATCACCGAAATAGCCTATCAACCTTATGCACCGACTGTAGCCGAACTTGCCGCAGGGTATACTGATGCCGACAGCTTTGAATTTCTCGAATTACAGAATATCTCCAGCAGCGTTATTGATATTAGTCGCGTGCGCTTGACCGATGCGGCCACCTTTGACTTTGCCACCAGTGATTATTTACGCCTGCAACCGGATCAGCGGATCCTTATTGTCGAAGATATCAGTGCATTTATGGCGCGCTATATGGGCAATCTGCCCATGCAAAATCTGCTGCTAGCGGGGGAGTACAGTGGCAAGTTGAGCAATAGTGGCGAGCAGATAACGTTGCTTGATCACCAAGGAACCGTTATAGAGCAGATAGCGTATGCCGCGGATGGTGACTGGCCGCAGCGCGCGGCAGGGCGTGGCAGTTCGCTGGTACGTAGAGATGCAAGCGTCGACGGCAATCTGTCGAGCAGTTGGTCCGAAAGTCGTCGCTATGGTGGCACGCCTGGTTTGGCAGCCGAAGCAGCAAACAACGGCGTGCTCATCAACGAGATATTGGCCCACACAGATCCCCCTCTCACAGATACCGTTGAACTCTACAATGATTCATCTATGCAAATAGATATTTCTCAGTGGTATTTAAGCGACAGCAGCAACAATTATAAGAAATATCGCATTCCAACCAGCACCACGCTTAATGCGGGCAGTACAGTTAGTTTTGATGAGGGCGACTTTAACAATTTAGCCAACCCCGATGTACTAGAACCATTTGCGCTTAGTTCGAGCAAGGGGGACGAGATCTATCTTGTGGAGGCAGATAGAGAAGGCAACCTCATCCGCTTTATCGATAAGGTAGCATTTGGTGCAACGGCAAATGGAGAATCAATAGGACGCTGGCCTAATGGTGCAGCGCATTTTTACCCAATGAAAATTCGTACGCTGGGTGCATCAAATTTTAACAATGGCAACAGCGTACGGGTCGGCACAATCGTCATCTCAGAGATTCACTACAACCCAGATGGCAGCGACACAAATTTACAATATATCGAGCTGTATAATGCTGGTGCAACCGAGCAAAGTTTGGAGAATTGGCAACTGCGCGGCGAGGTCGACTATGACTTTCCAGCGAGCGTTAAGCTTGCCGCAGGAGAAGCATTGGTCGTTGTAGGCTTTGATCCAAATAATGCAACCGTTGCGGAGACTTTCCGCAACACATGGTACAACTTTGGCGCAATTAATATGAGTGGGCCATGGAGTAGTAATGGGCAAATCGGGGCAGAGCTCGACAACGGTGAGGGTATCATCAAGCTGTTGCGCCCTGACGAACCAGAGATAGCAGATGATGGCATATCCCCCATTTATCCTATGTTGGAGGAAGAAACGGTACGTTATAATAGCAACAGTCGATGGGCAACCGAAGCAGATTCAGGCGGTCCGGCGTTAGAGCGAATCGACATAACTGTCTATGCAGACACGCCAATTAACTGGCAAGCTAGTGCCTTGATGGGCGGTACGCCTGGCGTGCTTTTACAGCCAGAGATCACTGTCGACGCGGCGGTTGATAGACTCGTGACAACAGAGTCCGGCGGATCAGCTCTGTTTGAAATTATGCTACAAAGCCCGCCGAGCGCGATCGTTACAATTCCGTTTACTATATCAGATAGCAGCGAAGGAAGCGTCGCGCCGACGCAACTTGTTTTCGATGCAACAAATTGGGATCAGCCACAAACAATCACAGTAGCTGGCAACGACGACTCACTCGTTGATGGCGATATCTATTACGAGGTTCAAATCGGTCCGGCGGCTAGCGCAGATAGTAGATACCAAAATTTAAGTGCGGCAAGTGTCCGGGCAGTGAATAGAGATAATGATGTAGCAACGGCGACGAGCACAGCTACGGCCACATCAACAAGTACGGCAACCCCTACCCCACCGCCCATTTCAACGCACACGCCGCGTCCAACAAATACGTCCGTGCCAGTAGAAATAAACACTTCGGTGCCACTTCCATCCAGCACTACGGATCCAAATGTAAGGGTCACGCCGACACCGCGCTCAACGAATGCTTCTGTGCCTGTCGCCACAAATACGCCTGTGCCGCTTCCAACGAAAACGGCAACGGAAACGGCAACGCCAACGGGTATACCATCTTTAACGCCTAACGTGACGTTAGCACCAACAACAATATCGACGAGCACATCAACCCCAGTTGCAGACGCTTCACCAGTCTCTACCGCCATTTCCACACCGCAGCCAGGTGAGGTTACAGCAACATCGGAATTGATTGGCGATAATGTGGTTGTCACATGGGAATTTACAGCAGACCGCAAGACGCTGTGGTTCAATGTTTATCGCTCAGCAACAAACAACTTGAGTGACGCTGAGCCAATCACAGTTGACTTTATCCCTGCCCATTTCCGCGGCACCAAACTCTATCAGCTAGAAGATCCATCCCCAGTGAAAACTGAGGCCAACTATTATTGGATCGAACAGGTGTTTGGGGGCAGAGAAAGCACAATGCACGGCCCGACAGAGCCGGTAATGGTGGGTGCAACCGCACCAAATCGCGCGCTCTACCTCCCCATCATCAAGAATAAATAGGCCAGTAATCTACTCGCCTACCGCAATGGAATTATACTTAGTGCATCATCCACACTAAAAGTTCGGATTATTTCTTGTGTGTAAACCCGACATTAAGGCTGGAGGCAGCACTAGCAGCACAATGAAGTTGTTCATCTGCTCAGAGAAAACTTGGTTAAAGTGAGCAATAATCATTAAATTAATATAGTGAGGGTTTTGATCACCTCTACGCTTTAAAATTCACGTAAAATAATTACAGGTTTGTAGTCTGCAAGGAAAAGTTACTCATAGATATCGACTCATAAACATAGACTCATAAACATAGACTCATAAACATAGACTCATAAACATAGACTTATAAACATAGACTTATAGATACTAGTTTCAGGTGGTGAGTTTGACAGTTCAACTTATTAGAATTAGCTCTACTATTTTCACTTTTACGCTTCTTACTTCGCTTCTATTTGTCGCACAAAATTCTGCTGCGATTAGAAGCGCTCAAGCGCAAAACAATGTACTAACCATAACCGAATTCATGGCATCTAATAGCAATACGCTAGCTGATGAAGATGGTGATTTTTCTGATTGGATCGAAATTTACAATGGTGGTTCCAGTGCGATCAATCTACAGGGATTTACGCTCAGCGACAACGTAACTGTTTTAGACAAATGGACCTTTCCAAACATTGTCCTAAATGCGGATCAATATTTGGTTCTTTTTGCATCAAATAAAGATAGAGTGATTGAAGGCAACGAACTGCACACAAATTTTAAACTGTCGGCAAGTGGCGAATATCTTGCTCTGTCGGACAGCAGCGGCACAATCCGATCAGAGTTTGCAACCGCTTATCCACGACAATACGAAAATGTTTCCTTCGGCGTCGATGCAGGGGACAATTTACGCTACTTTAATACGCCAACTGCGGGCGGCGCAAACGGTGGCGGGGTCTACCCATATGCAGCGAGCGCCCCAACTGCTTCGGCCATCCGCGGCTTCTACACAGCTGCCCCCAGCGTGGCACTTTCGGCACAGCCCGGTGCGCAAATCTACTACACGGTTGATGGATCTGAGCCATCCATCTCTAACGGGAATTTATACTCTGGACCTCTCTATGTTGATGGAATTACAACCTTACGAGCAATTTCGATCTTAAATGGAACAAATCCTTCATCCATTGCAACGTTTTCTTACATATTCCACGACAACGTTGTCGATCAAGGCGACCCTACAGGTTGGCCAACTGGCACAGTCAACAATCAATTTTTGAATTACGGAATGGATCCAAACGTGGTGGATGTAGAACGTTATGCAACCAAGCTAGCACTTACAGAACTGCCATCGATCTCGCTGGTCATGGACCCCAGTAACCTACTCGATCCAGCCACTGGTATCTACGTCAATGCATCCGAAGGTGGCAGCGAGTGGGAGCGATCAACTTCGGTCGAGTGGCTGAATGCGGACAATAGCGATGGTTTCCAAATTGACGCAGGCATACGCATTCGAGGTGGATACAGCCGCCGTGGAGATAACCCAAAACACTCGTTTCATCTCTATTTCAACAACGATTATGATGGGACGCTAGAGTATCCAATCTTTGGGTCGGAAGGCGTCGATACGTTCAAAAGAATAGACCTGCGTACACCACAGAATTACGCTTGGTCCGCAAGTGGTCATCCACACAACACATTTTTGCGCGAAATTTGGTCGCGCGATACCCAAGCAGCAATGGGGGCACCCCACACGCGCAGCAATTATCTGCATCTCTATATTAATGGACAATATTGGGGCATCTACATGACCCAAGAGCGCGTTTCGCAGCAATATGCAGCCGATTACTTTGGCGGCAATGAAGATGATTATGATGTGATTAAGCATTTTAAGGGCAAAGGGGTAAACCCAGATCGAACGCTCAATGGGCGATATAATGTATCGCAAGGGAATGATGCAGAGTGGCAAGAATTGTGGCAATTGATAGCGGACCAAGTTGTCACCGATGCGGAATACGAACAGATTGCGGCAGCGGTTGAAATAGATAGCCTGATAGATGTTCACCTCATCCAATTTTACACAGCTGATTACGATTCTTATCGAATGTTTTGGTGGGACTGGAAACGGGCCAATAACTGGTTCGCGCTGCGAAATCGTACGGGTGATGGGCTAAAGTGGCATTTCTTCATGCACGATGCCGAACATTCACTAGGTGCATATAACCATAATGCAACCGAAGAGCGCGTCGGCCCACTTCCGGTAATGGCAGACAATGAGTACTATTCATTAGCGTACTTTAACCCAGGGTGGATTCATCAAGCGCTTATGTCCAATAGCCAATATTTAGCTGCGTTTCAATATCGTGCGTGGAAACATCTTAAAAGTGAAAACGGCGTATTGACTCCTGCTGCTGCCCGCGCGCGCTGGGACAATCGGAAAGCCCAGATCGAAGCGGCACTTTTGGCCGAATCAGCTCGATGGGGCGATACGTTTGTCGAACCACCAAGAGGAGCAGCTGATTGGCAAAACGAGGTCTCTTGGGTCGAAAACAACTGGTTCCCCAATCGATCTGACAGAGTGCTGACTCAATTACAATCGTACAATCTAGCCACAACGACGCAGCCACCAGAGCCAGCCGCGCCTACCTATCCAACGGCAAAACTAATTTTAAATGAATACAACGGGGTCGTCAGCGACCAATTTCTGCAAGAGGGAGGCAGCGACACATTTTTCGGTCAGGTGGCTGGAAATGGTGGCGATTGGTTCGAGCTTGTGGTTGTAGAGGATCAGCTGGACATTCGAGGGTGGACGGTAGAACTCTGGGATGCGGACAACTTCAGCGGCGCGCGTTATCGAACCGATCTGCTCAAATTTGCCGATCAGCCGCTGCTGGCAAATCTACGCCGAGGTACAATCGTAACAATCTCAGAAGATCTAGCAGACAATATCTCCTACGATCCGGCTGGCGGTGACTGGTGGATTAATCTTCAAGCGAATAGTGAGCATAATGGAGCCTTTTTTACACCTGTCAGTCAATCAAATTTTGATACAAATAGCAAAGAATGGCAGCTTGTGATCCGCAATGCAGCAGGGAACGTTGTATTCGGGCCAGCCGGGGAAGGAACAGGAAATTTTTTAAGTGGGCTTGGCAATGCAGAAGTAGGAAAGCTAGAAGAAAACCCACAGAGTACTATTTCTCCAACCTCGGTCTATCAAGATGGTACGACTTCAACATTTGGTGCGCCCAACATTTGGGGGAACGGTGCTTTTAGCCAAGATTTCACAGTACTTCGTAGCGTAGTTCCGGCCAATACACCAACTTCTACACCGACGAGCACATTAACTTCTACACCCACAAACACACCAACTTCTACGCCCACATTGCGGCCAACAAACATACCAACAAATGTGCCAACGAGTCCACCCACATCCATACCAACCGACACACCTGCATTGACGCCACAGATTACAAATACGCCGGAACCTACCTACACACCTATCCCATCGGCGACACAGCCAGCCACACCAGTTGCCACGCAGCCGCCGACTAGTATGCCGCCAAGTACCCCAATAACTATATCAATTAACACACCAACAGCAGTATCAATGGTAGTACCAACCGAAGCAGCAAACGTTGCGACCATAGCCGCAACCACAACCGCAACCACAGCCATAGTCAGCACAGCACAGCCGACAAACACACCAAGATTAATACCAACAGACATAACAAGTGTGGCAACGGCGGTCAACACGGTAGAACCAACAAGTCAGCCAATTAGCACACTAGTGCCGAATAGCACGCTAGAGCCAACTAGCACGCTAGAACCAAGTAGTACGGCACAGCCAAACAGCACAGCAACGCAAGTGGCCACCACTGCTGCAACCGCTATAGATATACCGCCAGCTTCTTCAACACCTGTCGACACACCCGTGATGACAGTGATCGCCACAGCAACTGCGCCTAACATTGGTACGACAGCACCAGAGAATACGCCAATACCAGACAGTACGACGACACCAGAATCATCTGCAACAGAAATAGCAACACCAGAGCCTGGAACACTATCCATTGATGCACGTCTCCAAGGAGATCAGGTAAGCGTTCTTTGGACATTTACGGCAGACCGTAAAACCGTCTGGTTCTATGTTCATCGTTCCCTAACGCCAGACTTTGGCACAGCCGAACAGATTACTGCTGACTTTATTCCGTCACATTTCTCTGGTACAACATCCTACGAATTTACAGATCCAGTCGCTGACAACGACGAAACTTACTATTACTGGGTAGAGCAAGTTTACGGAAGCAACGACAGTAAATTACATGGCCCCACAAGCCTATTTGTTGAAGGAAAAGGCTCTGTTAACGCATTTATTTACCTGCCGCTCGTTCGATAGACCACAGCGATCAATGGCGTTAAGTTTAGTAAAAATGATTAGTAGGAATGGTTGGTCTACAAATGCATTCTGCCTGTGGACCCAAGATTACCGCTCCAAATATCCTAACTTAACGCCATTGTCACAGCGCTTCACAACTATTCTGCACCGATTAACCCGCTCTTTACAAAATCTACGCCGCAACCACCTGCGGCTGTAATCGATACCACCCTAAAAAGAGCAGTAGAACCAGCGACATGACCACACCCAACGTACCCACAAAAGGCATACCACCACTTGCATAAATCACACCCGTGCCAAGGCTGCCAACCCCACCTGCAATAGACAAAAACGATTCGCTTGCCCCCTGAATTTGGCTACGCTCATTAGGCGATAGCGAATTCGAAAGCAGTGACGATCCAGCAACATACGTAAAGCTCCAGCCTAAACCTACCAGAAACATCGACCACGCCAAATTGGGGAACGCCACCGACAGCGGGGCCATAATCGCAGAGAGCGCCAAAATACAGGTCCCGCTCAAGATCGTCATCACATGCCCAATTCGCTCGACCACCCAGCCAACCGCCCAAGAAAATGCATACATCCCCGCATTGTGGAAAGCAATCACCAGCGTAATTGCAGCCAAATCGTGATTATTCTTGTCCATATGCACCGACATAATCACCATTAGCCACACCATCACAAATTGCCCGATCACCAAGGAAGACATCGCCAGCATCACGCGCGGTTCTGCCATAATTTCCTTAAATGTACGGGTCGATGCGGCATTACGCTGCGCCGTTTTTGGATCTTCGTCATCTTCGGCGCGTTGCACAATTTGGCTAAGCAACAGCGGTTCGGGATAGAGCATCGTCAAAATCAGAACCAGCGAAATAACGGCCAACGCAATTGACAGCCCATACGCACCGCTCCCGGCAACAAATCCCCACCCTAACATTATCCTCTCTGCGGCCGGCACAATTAATGGACCACCAATACCACCCACAATGCCCGCAGCAACCACAATCCCCAGCGCCTTTGCGCGATTCTCTTTGCGTGTAATCTCGGCTGCCACAAACCGCGTCTGTTCACTCGTCGCGCGGCCCGCACCCAAAAAGAACATGCCCAAACAAAAGCCTATAAACGAGGCCCACCCAAGAGAAAAGAACGCCAGCAAACAACCGATAATTGCCACAACATAGCCAAGCGATAGGCCAAAACGCCGCCCCAACTTATCCATCATCCAGCCCATCGGAAACCCTGCCGCAGCCCGCCCCACCATACCGACTGTAGAGGGTACTCCTGCTGCACTTTCACCCATCATTTGCGTGGCAACAATCGGCATCAAAGCAAAGCTAGCCACATTAGCCGCAATCAACGATCCATGCGCCAGAAAAAGCGTGGCAACCAAGCGCTGATGCACGCGTCGAGGAATCGATTCTACGGGTACTGCCTTATTTTCTTCGTAACTCATGTAATCTCACTTCATTGAAAAAATCGGGGAGGATAGTTTTTGTTTTTACGTCAACGCGCGGATAGTCTCATCGATTGGCACAGCAAACGTTTTGAGAATCGTGCCGAGCGTAAGGTACACCCCAACCGTGTAGATCAAGTCAAGTAGCGCCGCGCTGCCGATCTGCTGTTGCAGCGCGACCGTCAATTCTACAGTCAAATCTTGTCGACCCTGAATCTGATCAACGGCCCTCAGCAGATTGGCTTCCTCATCATTCCAGTTTGGATCAGACGGCCCCAACCTCACACGCTCGATCTCATTCTCGGTTAGGCCAGCCGCTCGCCCGCGCACAACGTGGTGCGCCCATTCATATTCAGATTGCATGTTGTGCCCCGTGCGCAGGATCAACAGCTCGCGCTGTCGCTCAGTCAGCGAACTCTCCTTCACAATATAGTTACGCAGCGGCGCATAGGCCATCATCAATGCCGGGTTGTGTGCCACAATACGGTGAATATTGAGAATGTCGCCTGTCAAGTCGGCCTTCAATTCTTGCGACCACTCAGCCTCGGGCAGCGGTGGCAGTAAATCAGATCGGTTCATCACTAATTTTCCTCATGCGCATCAATGACTTTCATAGCCATTTGCAGACCATCCCACGCGGCGGCAAAGCCAGCATACGCAGCCACCTGAAAAAAGACCTCCACAATCTCTTCCTTCGTTGCGCCATTTACCAGCGCCATCTCAACATTCAGCTCCAGCGCGCTGACCCGCCCCTGCGCGGCCAACACACCAATACTCACCAAACTACGCGTGCGCAAATCAAGATTCGGTCTGCTCCAAATTTCACCACCTACCACGCCCATCACCGCGCGTTCAAAATCGGGCGACAGCTCAGAAAAGCGTGTGCGCAGCGTATCAATCTTATCCTCGCCCACCATCTTAGCAAATTGAGTCACACCTTTTTCATATTGCTCGTCGTTCATTGTTGTATCCTTTGGTTGCCTAATGGATTTCCCATATAAACTCTATTCCGCTGACCGAAAATCGTCGTCATCTAGCTCAATTGTATTATCTTCAACACGCTCATTTACAATGCGCTCATTTGCTTGGATGAGTTCATGCGCCTGTTCCTCATCAATCTGCATAAATTGGTCACTATTTAAAGCCATTACGTCGCCCTGTGGGCCAACAGGAAGCACAGAGCTGAATCCATCCGGCCCTAGCTTTTTCGTCAGCGTCTTCATGATCTTATCCGTATTATCGTATGGGCCAGCAACAAAATGTGGTTTCCCATCGGGTCCACCCATCTCGATCTCATATGGACAGCTATCGGGCTCGGCATCACCCAATACAAGCAGCGCCTGACGCAGATCCTTGTTGGGTCGGAAGCCAAGTTCACTTGCATAGGCAACACTCTCGCGAATAATTTTTGCAACTAAATTCGGATCGACTGAGATCGCGCCTTGTGTTTCTTCGATCTTATTTAAAAATTCCTTATATTCAAATTCCGTTGTTACACGACCAAAGGCATTCTTCACACCTAAGCACATTCTGTCGATTAGGACGACGCCAATTGCCACGTGACCATGTGGACCGCGACGCATTAGGAGTATTTGCGTCAACTGTTGCGGATCTTGCCAATCAGCAGAAATCCATACAGCCTCCAGTGGCCACTCTTTTGTGCGGCTTAAGGATGGTGCAGCAGTCGCAACTTCGCGCCGTATGATATTCGCGCGTTTTTGCTTACGTTTGGCATTCTTTTTTTGCAGTTGTTTTTGACGTTTTTTGGTATCTTTTGCCACCTATTTTTCTCCTTATAATTTTGTTGAGATAGTTGAAATGAATTAAGCTAGTTGTACTCTTTACCGCTGAGACGCAAAGGCTCAAAGTGACGCGAAGAAAAGCAACAGCAAGAAAAACTCACATAGCAATTCTTCTGGCTCTGCCATGTCATCTTGTCATCCTGTCCGCTTTTACTCCATCCCAAAACCTTGCGAGCGCAGCACCGGCAGAATATGTTCGCGCTTTGGCGCAATTACGCGGCGGGCCGAATGTTCGAGCCAGCCATACTCCTCCATCTCGTCCTCTTGCCCCGGCACCGGAACCTGTCGTCCGTCGTAGATCCCCGTTTCGATCATTGCCTTGTCATATGCATGAAGCGCGTCATCCTGTTCGCTATTGAACGACTCCCAGTGTATCACCGCGTCTAGCCCCAAACGTGGTCGAATGTTCGGTTCAGCATTGGGCCAGCCCAACACCATACCCGACACGGGAAAGACCAATTCTGGCAGTTCGAGCAGATCGATGACGCCCTGCGACTCATTGCGGATCGCGCCGATGTAGCACATGCCCATGCCCATGGATTCGGCAGCCACCGCAGCATTTTGCATCGCCAGCGCAGCATCGACCGCAGCAACCAAAAAGTTTTCCACATGACTATGCACGTGCGTATAGCCGCGCAGCTCGCACGCCCGATCCAGTTTGGTGAGATCCGCACACCAGGCCATAAAAACAGGTGCTTCTTGTATCGACGTCTGGCCACCACAAAGCTTGGAGAGTGCGTGCCGCTTTGCTTCATCTGTTACCACGACAACGCTATACGTTTGCAAGTTAGATGAGGTGGAAGCGCGCTGCCCGGCGGCCACAACTGTTTCGATATCCGTACGCGAAACGGGGTCTGGTTTGTAGCTGCGCACGGAATAATGTTTGTAAAGCTGCTCTATTGTGGGTGTACTCATAAATGTCTCCAAGAATTTTTATTAAAAATAGTATACCGATAGGTCGGTATTTGGTACCTTCCAAAAGCCGAATATAGAGACGATAAAGCCAGACATCCTGAATGCCGAGGTTACCGATTGCTGGTTCACCGAAACCGACCTACCATGCTCTTATACCAATAGCATATGCCCATACTGATTCGTATGCAAATGTGCTTATTCGGGGTATAATCGTTGCATCCAATACCCATCAATCGAGGAGATAACCGTATGCTGCGAGAAAGAATCGAAGAGCGTTGGATCCACGCATTTGAGCAGGTTTTTCGTTTGTGCAAAATTAATGCGGGCGACGAAGTATCTATCTTAGCCGAAAGTCAGTCGCGACAGGTCAATGTTCATCTCTCCGAGTTGGCGCTCTTGCGGATTGGCGCACGGCCCTTCCACATCAGCGTGCCAACCGCAGCGCAAACGGCCCCCGTGCCGATTCGTTCAACCGGTGCGACGCAGGCGATTCAGGGGTTGCGTTCTGTGCTCGCCGCCTTAACTACTGCCCCTGTGATTGTAGATTGCACCGTCGAGGGCATGATGCACGCACCGGAGTTACCCGAAATCCTGCAAAGCGGCTCGCGCGTCATGGTCATCAGCAACGAGCACCCCGACGCGTTAGAGCGATTGATCCCGACCAGTGAATTGAAAGAAGAGGTGTTAGCCGCAGGGCGAGTCGCTCGCAAGGCTGCACAGATGACGGTCTCCTCTGCCGCAGGCACATCCCTAAAGGTTGTAATGGAGGGTGCGTCGACCGTGGGCGTTTGGGGCTATACGGATAAGCCCGGCACGCTGGCGCATTGGCCCGGTGGGTTGGTGGTGAGTTTTCCCAGGGCGGGGAGCGTTAACGGCACGTTGGTGCTCGATGCAGGCGATATTAATTTGACCTTTAAACGCTATTTGCAAAGTCCGATTACGTTGACAATTGAAGATGATTATGTGGTCGAGATTGCGGGCGACGGCACCGATGTGGAGCTGATGCGGCGCTATTTAACAGCGTGGAACGATCCGCTGGCGTATGCGACTTCACATGTCGGATGGGGCATGAATCCGCACGCACGATACGAGGCATTGAGCATGTATGATTTGACCGATTTTAATGGCACCGAAGTGCGCGCGTATGCGGGCAACTTTCTCTTTTCCATGGGTGCAAATGAGTTTGCGGGGCGCTACACTGAGGGCCATTTTGACATCCCCGTGCGCGGCTGTACAATTACGTTAGAGGGGCCAGAGATTGGAAAAATCGATGTGGTAGATGAGGGCAGATTAATGGGGTTTGGCGCATGAAAATCGGCAAGATAGAAGCGGGAAGTGGCCAGCCAATTTTGTTCCTCCATGGGATCGGCGGCAACGCGGCCACGTGGCAAGCACAGATTGCGCACTTTGGGCGCAACTACCGCGCAATCGGGCTAGATTTGCCCGGCTACGGCGAGACCCCTCCCTTGCTGCAGATGTCTTTCCCCGCGCTCTCTGCTTGGCTACACGAAGCATTGAGCGCGCTGGGTGCGCCGGATCCGATTTTGATCGGTAATTCCTTTGGCGGCATGATCGTTCAGGAATATATGGCGACTTATTCGGAGCCGATTCGTGCGGTTGTGCTCTATGGTACAAGCCCGGCCTTTGGGCGCAAGGAGGGCGATTGGCAGCAGCAATTTGTGCGCGCCCGTTTGCAGCCGCTTGATGATGGCAAGAGCATGGTTGATCTCGCGCCAAAGATTGCGCGTGGATTGGTCGGTTCGGGTGCATTGGCAGAAGGCATCTCTCGAGTCGAGGCGGGCATTGCAGCGGTGCCAACCGATACCTTTCGCGCGGCCGTCCACTGCTTGCTCGACTTTGATCAGCGCGCGAATTTAGGCAAAATTAAGATCCCGACGTTGGTTTTAGTTGGCGAAGAAGATAGCAATGCGCCAGCGCCGATGATGAAGAAGATGGCGTCGAAGATTATTGGGGCCAACTATGTCTGCCTGCCAACGCTTGGTCACGTGGCCCATGCAGAGAATCCGGCAGCTTTTAACGCGGCGTTAGACAATTTTCTAGCAAGCGTTTGAGATATAGCATGTTCGAGACATTGGTCAATTCAGCGAATCCAGGTGCGGTTTGGGTTTTACCATTTGGCGCATTTTTTGGGGCCGTTGGCTTTGTGCTTGGTCTATGGCTGCGCAATAAAACAAAGCGCTTTTTGCAGGCGGCAGTCGAGACGACAGGCACATATGTGAAGGCGGTCCGTCAATCAAGTGGCACTTCCGAAAGGAGTAGCACATCCTACGGTGTGGTGGAGTTTGAAACTGAAGATGGCGAGACGATTCATTACACTACGATGAGTGGCGTGCCGTGGGCGAGTCGACTGACGGGTAAAGAGGTCACGGTGCTATATGATCCAGTGCGCCCAGAGATTGCGCGGCTCAATTCATTTGTGGAGTTAACGCTGCCTTGGCTAATCTTTTTGCTGGTCGGCGGGGGTATACTGCTCTCGATTGGTGGCGTGGCGCTGATTTTTCTACTGGGGGCGGGATAGTTATAGCGTCATCTACGCATAGCTTTCATCAAAATTCTCGAAAGGAACGTTGTCAATGCTGTTTATCGTACTCTGTTTGCTTTCTGGTTGTAATATGTCTTGGGGATATCCCGAAGCTACAACAGAAAACGTTAATGCTGAAGACTTAACCGATCAATAAAAATTAGATAACGCAATATCAAACAACGCAGTAATGAATTTGTGCCTAGATGAAATTTTCTCTATTGTGGGTTCAAGACTTTATGAAGATTCTGGCAGATAGTCAATTTCTGGAGGAGGCAAAAAAGAAACCTACTTACTATATATTGATAAGTCTACTCGCATGATTGGATGTGTTGTTGACGACCGCGAAAATGTTGTCTTGGTATATAAGGAGGCAGTTCAGGCGATCCGGATACGTGGAGCTATTTAGAAAAACTAGCTTCTGATTGTAGCGTAGCCAATTAGGTATTTTTTCTATCAGTACTTTTGCTTTGGATTCGTGCTTTATGACAAGAAAATAACTAATTTTTTAACACTGATACGGAGAGAGGTTGTGCCTTTTCGCCCAACGGTCGACACTTTCGCGAGTGGGTACTCGTTATTAGTTGGGATGCCGACCGCTGGGGAAGTTGATAGAAGAAGCAAAGATCTTTGTGCTGAAAATTTTGCCAAAGTAGAAAACAAAGAAGAAATAGTGATTCTAGGCCATTCCAAAAAATAAAATATACAGTATGGCCGCAAGCTACTTTAGGAGAACCACTGAAATCCGTATAATTATTCTTCTGGATTAACCTATTTCTTGACGTGTGCCTCCACCTCACCCAGGCTCACTTCTCCTGCGTCGTGGCGGCGGCGTAACTCTGCAAACTCATCATTGCTCATACCAAATGGAATATTATTCCCACCGATGATGCGCTGAAGTCTCTGCCGCACCCCCCGAACAGCCTGTTCGATCGGTCGTTCGCTATTGGTTTCAGCAAAAGTGCTCACCGCCATTTCTGGGGTGAGTGGTGCTAATGCGTAATGTGCGCTAAGACGTTCACGGTGATGTGAAATCCACAGAAAAAGATCGGCCTCGGTACGTGAGGGGAAATGTTCGAGCGCATTCTGTTTATTGATCGCATCAACGACCGGCATATAAATTGTATCGTACCAGTTTATTACGGCATTTTCCCAAGTTACATCACTATTAGTTTCTATTCCCCTAAAGTAGCGGTGTACCTCAATATGGCGCAACAATATCTCGAAGCGACCCGGTTCTGTGAACTCAATACGATGTTCGGGACGCAATGCATCGAGATTAGTTTGCTTAATAAACTCTTGTCGTTCAATTTTGATGATCCATTGATCGCGCTCGAAATCTGACAAAGTTAAAGGAATATCTGTCTCTATCTCAGTCACATAAGCCTCAATTGTCTTAAAATCATTCGCACGGGCAACGCTCACACGATGGTTTCCATCTCGTACGAAGAAAACTTCTCCGATCTTATAGAGATCAACAGGGTGTGATCCTAACGAACCATTGACCTGTGCATCGACGCGCACCCACCGATCTTTACTAATTGACGAACGCGGCATAAAGGTGCGCGTAAAATCCTGATATCGCCCTACGCTGCCCACAATGTTGTCAAGCGGTACGCTTTGGATACCTTTTTCAAATCTCTGTCGTGCTTTGATACGTTTAGCAACTTCGTCAAACTTGATTAAATCTCGGTCTGTATCGCCGGTAACACGCGACAACAGATCCGAGACTTGTGCTCGTGTTTGATATCGCTGAAAACGAGTTGTGCCTTCTTGGCGTAGTCGGGAGTCCACTACGGACATATTATCATCCTTAAATATTACTGTCATTCTGTGTTGTTGCTCGATTGTTTTTGCTCATCATTTGATAAATGAATGAGTAATTTTTTGTTATTTACAATAATTCAGATCATAGGTGTAGATTTAAGCCGTTCAGTGAGCATGCTTCGTGCGAGTTCATGCTGCATAGTGCCGCACTCACTGGACTTGGTTTAATAACATTTGTTCTTAAGTTTACACTTATCTAATTCGAATTTATTTTTTCGATGTACAGAGTAATCTTACTTTCCAAATCTTTGATTACTGGTATATTATATTTACTAATCCCTTAATAATAGTAGTAGGCCAACTCTATAAAATAGCGACTCTAACCAGATTACAGAGATCTTCTTTGGTATAATATTGTATACTATATAAGCAAGATGTCTCTCAGAGCAGTTTTGCTATTGCGCTTCTTAGATGCAAGCAAAAACTATGCACTATCCCTTTAGAATTCCCTATGTTTCCGAAACATTGCCATAATCCTATTATTAAAGCTGCGCGTTAATAATATTGATCCAGCATATTAACATTGTGTAAATTTTTGTGCAATATGCACAGCTGCTTAAAAATTTTGGCTTATCTACTATCTATTTTTGGTGAAATCTTATATCTTTCCAATAAACGGCGGTGACCGCTTCGGCATCACTTTGGTGAAGTGCTCACGCCAAAGCCTCAGTTATCTGCGCCCCAAAATATTAAGAAAGTACTACATTCTTCTAAAAGTAATCATTTGTGCATATTTTCACAATAATTCATTCATGCTAAATTGTACGTCTTACCCACTCACTTTTTTGTAAGATTTATTACCTTGCATACGAAACGCAAATATGCCGTAGGTTTATATCTTTATGCGTGTCCTTGTAATCAGCGATCATGTTGAACCAATTTTATATAGCCCATCAATTAACAAAAAAGTGGGCCAAGTTGACCTTATCATTAGCTGTGGTGACCTGCCTTTTTACTATATTGATTACGTTATTAGTATGATCAATCGCACCTGCTACTACGTTTTTGGTAACCATTGTAAGGTAGAATATCAAGGTGATCAATGGACAGAAGTTGCAGGTCCGCCTGGCGCAATTAATCTACACACTAGCCACTATCGCGAGCAGGACCTACTGCTGCTCGGTCTAGAAGGTTCGATCCGCTACAATGCTGCCCCCAACTTTCAATATACCGAAACGCAGATGTTTTTTAACATTGTTAAAGCGTTCCCTGGTTTGCTCTACAACCGCATACGACATGGTCGCTGGCTCGACGTACTGGTGACGCACTCGCCCCCGTTTGGTATACATGATGAAACGGATCGTGCGCACCAGGGGTTCCGTGTCTTTCTGGCCTTTATGCGCTGGTTCAAGCCACGCTACCTGCTGCATGGACACATTCACATCTATCGTCGCGACACGATCACACAAACACGGTATTACGAGACCGAGGTGATCAATGTCTATCCTTACAAAATATTAGATCTATGAGCATAAAAGTCATTGGGGCCGGATTTGGGCGCACAGGGACAACGTCGCTCAAAGCGGCACTGGAGCAACTGGGGTTTGTTCGCTGTTATCATATGCAAGAGGTGTTAAAGAATCCGAGAGACGCGGTGATTTGGCAAGATGCAGTGGATGGGGAAGCGGTTGATTGGCCGCACCTTTTCAAAGGATATCAGGCTACCGTTGATTGGCCTGGATGTACTTTTTATCAGGAGCTTATGGAGGTATATCCCGATGCCAAGGTATTGCTCAGCGTGCGCGATCCAGAGCGATGGTACCAAAGCGCGCGCGATACGATCTATCGAGCACGCACCACACTCTTTCTTCAACTTCTTCGAATGATGCTTCCTGCGGTGCGCCATACATATAATATGATAGAGCACATTTGGGCTGGAACATTCGAGAATCGCTTTGATGATAAAGCCTTTGCCATCGATGTCTTTAATCGACATAACGAGGCGGTGAAAGCATATGTACCAGCGGATAGGCTGTTGGTCTTCGACGTGAGAGAAGGGTGGGGCCCATTATGCAATTTCCTGGGGGTAGATATACCGAATGCGCCCTTTCCACATTTGAATGACAAGAAAGTCATGCAGCGTGCATTTCGGTATGGCCCGATTGCAATTCTGTCGGTAGGGGGGGTGCTTTTACTGCTGCTGGGTCTGTTCGTTGGCTGGCTGATAGGAATGATGTTTTAGAGTCCAAGAACATATGACAAGGCTACTACTACAAATTAACCAGCGTCACTGTGTGGCCCGTTGCGCGCAAAAATTGCTCGATCCCCGCTTTGGGCAGCACCAATGTCGCCGTATTCACCAACGGGTGACAGCTCAGTGCGGCTGATTCCCACACTCCTCGCTCGAACACAACTTCGACAAGATGATCTACATCATTGATTAATGCAAGCGGGCTAACCGCACCCGGCGTAATGCCCAAATGCTTCAACAATCGTTCGGGCGAAGCCAAGCTCAAGTTAGAAACCTCTAGCAAAGCAGAAAGCTCTTTAAGGTTAACGGGCGTCTCGGCAAAGGCAACCAACAGAAGATGCCGTTTGTCCTTTTTATCGCGCAAGAAAAGATTTTTGGTGTGCGCACCATCATTGGCTGGCACAAGTTCGTCTGCTTCAGCCACGGTGTATACAGCGGGGTGATCATACCGTTGATAGGTGACGTTGTGGTTTTCAAGGAACTCATAAATATCCATGGTTTAATGGGGATTGGGGAATAGGGACTGGGAACTAGAAAGCGACACGTCCCCAATCTCTATTCCCAATCCCTTCTTCCTACTCCTGCACAAGCATTACCGGCAAATTCACAAAGACAGACGGCGCATAATCTAGATCCAAACAGGCCATCAGCGGATCGTGATCCGAGGCTCGAAACGCAGTTGATTCGTAGATAGGCAGTGCATCCGACTCTCGATTGAAGTCACGCTCACCAGCATCCAGCACCCCATCATTATAATCGAAGAGCGAGATCTCATCGGCGTTGATGTGCCACGCCTCCGTTTTGCGCACCTGAATGCTAAACGGACGGGTTGCCATCATATAATCCAAATAACCGCGTTGACCGTCGAAAATATAGCTATAGGCATCGGTTCCCTCAAACGTCGCTAAGAGATCGATGTAATCATCTGCCGTGCCAAGTATATCATCCGCCCCCGCCTTAATCGCATCAATCGGCGTCTCATTGCGGTAGGCATTCAAGTCACCCATGACCAAAAAGTCTGGATCCTCGCTGCCGGTTGGATCCGTTGCCAGCCAGTCGACCATGGCCGCGGCGGCATCCGTTCGGGTAAGATTACAGTTGGCCGCTCCATCATTCAAATCTGGATCGCTCAACTCATCGCAATCCGATCCTTTTGATTTCAAATGGTTGACCACCGCAGTAAATCGATCTCCATTGGTATCTTTAAAAGTGTGCGCCAGTGCCGGGCGATTCTTTGTGTCGACAAAACGAGCGTCAACGCTGCTGTCCAAAATAGCGGGGCTGCCAACGGGCGTAACAGTCGCGTCTTTGTAGATGAAGGCTACCGCAATCGCATCTGTGCCGATCACGCCCACGTCCACAAAATTGTATCCGCTGCACTGTGTATTAACGCCATTGGTGCCGTTCAGCAGATCGTCCAGCGCGACATTGCCATTATTCTCAATTTCGATCAGCCCAAAGAGATCCGCATCAAGCGAACAGATCGCCGCGGCAATCTTCTCGCGCTGTCGTTCAAGTTCAGCCGTCGAATTTGCGCCGCGCTCACCAAGTGTCGTAAAGAAGTTGAGCACATTGAAACTCGCAATCTTAATTTCTGCCGTACCACAAAGAGGAGCCTCACTTTCGCGCGGGTTCTCGCGCACAAAGTCATAGGTAAAGGCTTCATCCACGGGCCGAATGCGCCACGCCCCAAAGGCCCACTCCAGCACGCCGCCAGCGTCTGTAATTGTGTCACCGCCACGCACAAAGTTTGTCGTGCTCAGCCCTTTCAGATCACCCGTGCCGCGCGGCCAAAAGTAAGGTGTATCGACATCGCCCGAGGTTGGCACATTCTGCTTGCTGCTATCATCATCCAGAATGATGCGCTTGGTACTGAGTGCGGCCAAATATGCCGTGTACCCATCCACATCCGGCTCAGCTTGATCCGTAAATTGGCGCGGCCGCTCATCCGCCGTCAGCACCAGTTGCCCAAAGCGCGCCAGCTCAAAGTATTCGCTCACAACCAGCGTATCCGAGAAGGTGACCAACATGCCCTCAACCGCTTCGAACGTCTCTTCGGCTTCGGTGCTGCCCGAATTAGACGTCAGCGAAACGGTCGCCGATGAAGGCAGCGCATTGTCGCTACTCAGCACTTCGATATCGTCAGCAGCCGTTGCGCGAATTTGGCTCATGCCAAAGTTTTCGCCCACAAGCCCAGTCACGCGCACCGCATCCCCCACAGCCACATCTGTCGGGCAGGTTTCGCAATACACAAATAGCCCTTCGGACGTATTCACATCGTCATCCGCATCGGCATCTTCTTCTTGCAAATAAAAGCCTTCAAGCTGATTCTCTGCCTGAAAATCGCCCACCACAATCGCTTCAACGCTCACCACCTCTCCATCCAGTGTGGCGGTTGTGCTCACCCCTTGGATCGCGTGGATCTTTACCGCGTCAGTTTCTGGCGCGGGCGTCGTGATTGCGGTCACAGTCGAAACCACCGTTGCAGTAATTGTGGCCGTCGTCGTCACAACAACAGTGGGCATCGGCGTTACCGCTGCGGCAATTGCAAAGCTCACATCGTCAATGCGCCAGTTTGCCGCGCTGCCCCCAGTCGTCCCCGTCGAACGATAGTGAAACGCAAAATGCACGTTTGCACCGCTTATAGCAGCCAAATCAATCGCGCCAGAGTCGGTCCATTCTTCAGAATCTTCGGGCGCAAAAGTAATGCCCTCGATCATCGTCCAAGTTGCCACGCTTGGATCGCTGCCATCATAATCAGTCGCGTAAAGCACTTCTAATTGCGGATAATCGTCATCAGTAAAATTTGTCCAACTGCGGAAAGCAAGCATCTCATCCGTCTGCGCGTCCATATCCAGCGCAGGCGAAATCAGCCACTCATCCGCAGCTACATCATCGCCAAAGCCATTCACATCCGCATTGCCAAATTCGGCACTGCACGACCAGCTATTGGCCGTATCCGTATCCACGCTTACTATCTGCCAGCCCTCGGTCGCGCCACAGACGCCGTCATCAAAGCTCTGACTCAGAGGAAATGATTGGGCCATGTCGATCGGCGCAGTGGCAGACACAGGTGGATCAACCGTGGTCGGCGATTCCATTGCGGTTGGCGTCTCATTGGGCAGCGGGGTAGCCGTTTCGTTCGGCATTACAGTCGGTGTTTCCAGCGGATCGCCACTAAACGCAACCGTATCGATCCGCCAGTTGGCCGCGCTGCCGCCTTCTGTGCCGCTCGACGTATAGTGGAAGGCAAAATAGACGTTCGTCCCCTCGATGCTCGAAAGGTCTATCGCGCCAGAGTCGGTCCAAGTCTCCGAATCTTCGGGCGAAAAGGTGATGCCGCCAAGTGCGTTCCACACTGTGCTCGTTGGATCACCAGCACCATCGTAATCGGTCGAATAGCGCACTACTAGTTGTGGATAGTTGGCGTCTGTAAATCGTGTCCAATTCTCAAAGCTGAGCGTCTCGCCACTTTGCGCATCCATATCTAGCGCGGGCGAAATCAGCCATTCATCCGCGGCCACGTCGTCACCAAAACCATTCACATTTGCATTGCTAAATTGCACGCTGCACGACCACGTATTCGCACTATCGCTATCCACGCTCACAACCTGCCAGCCATCCGCCGCGCCACAATCATCATTGTCGAACTCTTGGGCCAGCGGCAACGCTTGTCCATTGCTTTGTGCATTGGCGGGCGTTGCGATAGTTGAAACATACAAATCGGTGCAACCAATAGTAATGAGCACCGCGCTAAAAACGGAGAGCACCACAATCCAATGGCGCAACTTATTATTTACAGTTACGCTAAAAGCATTTTCGTCTCGAATCATTTTTTCTCCATGGGGATGGTATGTTGCCGATAAAGGCCAATAAAAGAATATGTTTTTCTGTATTTGGTGGGCAGGCATTGCACTAAGGCCATTCCAAGGTTTAAACTATCCGCAGATTACGCAGATTACGCAGATTAACGCAAATTAAAAACTGCTGTTGCTTTTCTTTGCAGTTCTTTGCGCCTTTACGTCTTCGCGGTAAAATGACTTCTTTACTAACCACAGATTACGCAGATTTTCGCAGATTTTCTCTTTTGAATCTATGAAATTTGCGCCATCTGTAGATCATTATTTTTTTGGTTTATCCTAAAGGGATTCCCTATCAAGCAATATCCGTTACATTATTATACGGGCATCGGGTCGATATGGGACAAATCAGGAGTAGTTACGTTGAGTAACCAATTAGTGCTCCTGAACTAAGATGTTAAGCATATGAATCATCAATTTGACAATACCTATAAATGGCAAGTACAATCGATCCATCCAAAACGTTTTGGGTTCCCCACTCTTACAAGATAATATTCCAAATGACAGTCACCTTACGAGATGTTGCCCAGCATGTGGGCAAATCAGTTACAACGGTGTCGCGCGCACTGGCAGATTATAGTGATGTCAGCCCTCTAACTAAAGAGGCTGTACAGGCAGCCGTACAAGAACTAGGCTATGTTCCCAATATCACTGCACGTCAACTGCAAAAGCAGCGTACAGACACACTTGGGCTCCTTTTACCTGAGGTAAACCTGCGCTTTTCAGACCCATTTTTTAGTGAATTTCTATCTGCTGTCGTAGAGCAAGCCAAGGTACATGGTTTTGATTTGCTGGTTACAACCCATGCATCAGCAGATGATGAAGTTGAAACGTATCTACAATATATTCGTAGCCGCCGTGTTGACGGGTTTATTCTTGTACGAATGAGCCGTACCGACCCACGTATTGCTCTGCTACAGGAGCACAACTACCCATTTGTTGCATTTGGGCAAATGGAGGGCACAAGTAATTTTCCATTCGTAGATGAAGATAGCGAATTTGGTATCCGGTTGATTATCGACCATCTTATTGCGCTCGGACACAACCGTATCGGGGCTATTATGGAACCCACAAAGCTCTCAAAATCTTGGTTTCGGCTACAGGGGTTTATCAACGGATTGAAGGTCAACGGTGTCGATTATGATGAGACATTGGTCGTGGAAGGTGGGTTTCGTCAACGTTCGGGGCAGTTGCTTGGCGCGCAACTGTTAGATCTACCAAATCCGCCGACGGCCATTGTTGCCGGGAATGATCTGATCGCATTAGGCGCAATTAATGCAGCATATGAGCGAGGGCTAAAGGTTGGAAAAGATGTGAGTATTACGGGATTTGATGACATTGCATTGGCCGCATATGTCAATCCGCCATTGACTACGCTGCATCAGCCTGTACGAAAAATTGGCACCCAACTCTGCGATATGCTCATCAAAATTATTACGCAAGAATCTTTATCTCAACGTCAGATTATTCACTCACCGCAGCTAGTTGTGCGTGAATCGACTGGCCCGCTAGTTAGTTGATGCGTATCTTCTCAATAAATGGCGGTGTCCGCTTCGGCTTCGACCATTTCACTTCGTGAAAGCTCAGCCTGCGCCATCTGCACCCCCCAATATTGAGAAGATACGGCGTGAGCTTACAAATCATCCGAAAATTAAGCATTGATGATGCATTAATGAGTTAACGTATGCATGTTTATTTCGGTCATATCTACCTTTTTATATAGTTAGTTCCAAATCAAGTAATATTAAGTTTGTATTAGGAGAGTTCTAAATGAAAAAACGTGGTAGTTTAATTTCGGTATTACTTATCGCAATGTTGCTTTTGGCAGCATGTGGCGGTGGTGATGCAGAACCAGCAGCAGAAGCGCCCGCCCCAGATGCTCCTGCCGAGGAAGCAGCCGAAGTAGAGGCGACAGATGCACCCGACGAGGAAGCAGCTGCGGGTGATGACGGTAATGACGGTAATGACGGTGATGATGATGACGGTGATGATGGTGCAATGGCCGAAAGTAGCGCAGTCTTCATGGCAACGCAGTTTGGCCCAGTAGAAGAGCAAGAGAAGTTCCGCTCGATTTTGGCCGATGGCGGCTTTGACTTTCTGAGCTCTGAAGAAGGGCCAATGCTGGATCAGATCCTTGCCGGTAGTGGCGCGGTGGATGTAGTTGGCGCACTGCACGGCAGCTTCCCACCATTAGCGCGTGAAGGTGTACTGATGAATATGATCGATGTAGCCGAGGATCTGATGGATTCGCGCGATTTGGCCGAGGCATTTATCGATACTGGTCTGTTAGGGACAGATGATTTCCTACACTACGTTCCATGGATGCAGGCCACATATATTATGGCCGCTAATGCCGATGCGCTCGAATTCCTGCCAGAGGGTGCGGATGTCAATGCGCTAACGTGGGATCAATTTGCTGGCTGGTGTCAGAATTTGATGGACGAGATGGGTGAACCCAAATGTGGATTGCCACATGCCGGTCTTTTCCACCGTTTCCTTGAAGGCTATCTCTTCCCGTCACATACGGGTGGCATGGTGAGCAATTTCCGCAGCGCCGAAGCGGCTGAGATGATGGCGTGGGCGCGTGATGTGCTATGGCCGACGATCAATCCAGAATCGATCAGCTATGATTTCATGCAAGAGCCGCTGATGTCTGGTGATGTGATGGTTGCGTTTGATCACACTGCACGCTTGATTGAAGCGTTCAACTCTGATCCAGAAGGCTATGTGGCTTTCCCCGCTCCTGCTGGTCCGGCTGGTCGTGGCTTTATGCCGGTCATCGTTGGTCTTGGTATCCCAAATGATGCGCCCGACCCAGAAGCTGGTGCGGAGCTAATCGAATTTCTCACTCGTCCCGATGTACAGGGTGCGGTGCTAAAGGAGCTTGGTTTCTTCCCAGTGGTCGATGGCGTGGATATGTCCGACCTGACGCCGGGCGTTAGCGTTGAGGCAGGTGCCGTGACGGCCCAAGCCACAGCAGCCGATGCGTTGCCTGCATTGTTGCCGGTTGGTTTAGGTGAGCGCGGGGGCGAAATTAATCAAATTTTCCGCAATGCATTTGATCGGATTGTGCTTGATGGGGAAGAGATCGAGGCCGTTCTCAATGAAGAGGGCGACAATTTACAGACGCTGATGGATGAGACGGGCGCGCCTTGCTGGGCACCAGATCCGTTGGGTGATGGTCCTTGTCAGGTGAATGCGGCTGGCGAAAGCGCGATGGATAGTGGTGCAATGGCCGGTGGTGCAATGGCCGGTGCAGCACCAGGAAACACAGATGAAGAGGCTGATGACGAAGAAGCTGACGCTGATGAGGCCATGAGTGATGTCGAGATGAGCGACATTGTCTTTATGGCAACTCAGTTTGGTCCGGTCGAAGAGCAGGAAAGTTTCCGCTCGATTTTGGCTGATGGCGGCTACGACTTTGTTACGTCGGAAGAAGGCCCGATGTTGGATCAGGTGCTGGCTGGTAGCGGTTCGATAGATGTAGTCGGTGCGCTGCACGGTAGCTTCCCACCGTTGGCCCGTGGCGATGCGATGATGAATATGATCGACGTGGCAGAGGATCTGATGGACTCGCGCGAGCTGGCGCAGGCGTTTATCGATACAGGTCTACTTGGCACGGACGATACGCTCTATTACGTGCCGTGGATGCAGGCCACTTATATTATGGCTGCGAATGTAGAGGCGCTTGACTATCTGCCAGAAGGTGCGGATGTCAATACGCTTACGTGGGAACAGTTTGGCGACTGGTGTCAAACGTTGATGGATGAGACGGGTGGTCCAAAATGTGGGTTGCCTCATGCAGGTCTTTTCCACCGTTTCCTAGAAGGCTATCTCTTCCCAAGCTTTACGGGTGGCATGGTCAGCGAGTTCCGTAGCGATGCGGCTGTCGATATGATGACGTGGGCGCGCGATTCGCTGTGGCCGACGATTCACCCAGAATCAATCAGCTATGACTTTATGCAAGAGCCATTGTTGGCAGGCGAGGTGTGGGTAGCGTTTGATCACACCGCTCGTTTGATTAATGCGTTTAACGAGCAGCCCGAGAACTTTGTGGCCTTCCCTGGCCCGGCTGGTGCAGCGGGTAGTGGCTTTATGCCGGTGATTGTTGGGTTGGGTATTCCAAACGATGCGCCCGATCCAGACGGTGCTGCAGAGTTGATTGAGTATCTAACGCGACCAGAGGTGCAAGGTGCTGTGCTCAAGGATCTTGGCTTCTTCCCAGTGGTTGACGGTGTCGATACGTCTGATCTTTCTGTGGGCGTTAGCGCCGAAGCTGCGGCTGTGACAGCACAGGCAACTTCGGCAACGGCGCTGCCTGCGTTGCTGCCAGTTGGGTTGGGCGAGCGTGGTGGCGAGATCAACCAAATTTTCCGCAATGCGTTTGATCGCATTGTGCTAGAAGGTGAGGATATCGAAACCGTTTTGGCTGAGGAAGGTGACAATCTTCAGGCGCTGATGGATGAGACGGGCGCACCCTGTTGGGCACCAGATCCACTGGGCGACGGTCCATGTCAGGTGAAGTAAGCAGTTACGAATAAAAATTATACGTGAAATCCGTGGTGCGTGAACTGACATACACAATGGTTTTTCTGTCGTATATTTAATTTTCTGGTTTAGTCTTATTGCAGATGAGAAGGTAGAGACTATCTTCTCATCTGCATCTTCTTCAAATTTTCTATCCCCCTTTTCTGTGCCCTTTCTCTCCACACTTCTGTTTTTGTTCCGATCATTTTATCTTTGTCTACGTCTTTCTATTTGGTCAATCTGTCTTGTTGAGCCAATGATGGACCTAGACACTCACAAATTATCTTATGAACTCAAAAAAACGTAACTGGACACCATACTGGCTACTTTTACCTTCGTTCATCTATCTCGCGCTCTTTTTTGCGTACCCGATGGTGCGTGGGCTTGTGCTGGCAGTATGGGATGATGAAGCGCTGTTGCCAATGCGTACCGAAGCAACATTGAACAGTCCTGAATCGGGCAATATCCATATTGGAGAACAGGTAGAGATATTGGGTCGACAAGGGAATTTGATTCCAGCCGACGAAGAAGTAGTCGACAATTTGCTCACGGAGACTTGGTTTCGAGTAGAAGGCGAAACAGAAAGCGGCGAGGCATTTAGTGGCTGGTCATCCGAAACGCGCATTCGCGTGCGCGAAGAGGCGGACGACGGCACGCCATTGGCTGGAACGGTCCGCACAAAGCTGGGCAGCGGGGCCGATCCACTGACGACGCTCTATAGCGAACCAAACGAAAAGAGTGACGTTGTCGCCTCCGTAGAGCCCCGCACCGTGGTGCAGATAGCCGAACTGACGACGCTGGAATTATGGTTTAACATACGAGGAGAAGAGGATGGTCAAGTTGTTGAGGGCTGGGTTCCGTCGCGATTTTTACAGATCTTCGAAGATGAAACGCGCGGGCGCATAGATCGCGGCACTGCTGGCGAATTCACCACAGAATTTATTAGCAAAATGGTGAACGATCGCTTCTTCTGGCCGGCGGTGCGCACTACACTCCTTTTGATGCTGTTGATTATTCCTGCGCAGTTTGTGCTTGCGATTATCATGGCGTTGGTAATCCAAGCTCGGCTCAAGTTTAACTCGATTTTCCTCTACATCTTCTCAATTCCGCTTGGCGTTTCGGATCTAGCAGCGGGTATCCTCTTCTTTGCGATCTTTACGCAGAATGGATTGCTCAACAGCGTGCTGCAAGGGTTGGGGCTAATCGACACGGCTAGACCTTACCTAACAAACGAGACGCGCTACTGGATATTGATTGCGATTTGGCTGGCAGAGGTATGGCGCGCTACATCGATTGTGATGGTGATTGTGGTTTCTGGTTTGCAGGCAATTTCGGACGAGGTGCTAGAGGCAGCAGAGTTATTTGGTGCCGGGCTCTGGGATCGGATCCGCTACGTGATTTTGCCATTGTTGCGTCCAAGCTTGCAGGTTGCGCTGATTCTGCGCACCATTTTGGCGCTACAAGTCTTTGCGGTTGTGGTTGCGCTAAGTGGTGGCGATGTTGTCACGGTGCTGGCCAATGAGACATATCGCCAATATTTCGAGTTACGCAACAACAATGTGGCTGCGGCCTATGCAGGCTTTATTCTATTGCTTTCGATGATCACATCAGTAATCTATTTGAATGCTATCCGCACTCAGGAAGAAATTGAGGGGGACGCGTAATATGTCAACGAATATAGGCTCAACCAAGCCTGCTCCACGTGAGCTAAATTCCTTTCAGCGCAAAATGTTGCGCCGCCAAAAGTTGAATCGGGGCTTTACTTACGGCATCGGTATCTGCATAGTCTTGTGGATTTTGGTGCCGATCTTCTTCATTTTTTCCATGGCTTTTACCACGCCCGAAGTGGTTCGATCATATCCCAAAAGCATCTTGCCTTTTATCCCATTTTCCATGGATACAATGCGCTTCTTTCTGGCTTCGGAGGGCATCTGGGCGGGTACGCTTAACAGCATTATCGTCGCGGTGATCACGCTGCTGCTCTCGACAATTATTGCCGCCCCTGCTGGGTATGCAATTTCGCGCTATATTTTCCCCTGGCGTAACTTCTATCGGCTCTCTATCTTGACGGTGCGTGCGTTCCCAATTGTGGTTTTGTCGATTCCGCTAGCGATTCTCTTTATTCGGGCGGGTATCTTCGACAATATATATAGTCTTGCTCTGATGCACACGGCGTTGGCGTTGCCTACCTCCATTCTGGTGATTGGGAGCGTCTTTGCCAGCATTCCATATGATCTGGAAGAGGCAGCAATGGTCTTTGGCTGTACGCCATTTCAAGCATTCCGACATGTTGTACTCCCCTTAGTGTTACCCGGCATGGCGGCGTCGGCAGTCTTTACCTTTGTGCTATCGTGGAACGAGGTTTTTGCAGCGAGTATTTTGACAGTGCAAAACCGCACCCTGCCAGCGCAAGTGTTGGCTGCACTCACAAACTCGTCTGAAGCATACCAATTTGCGGGTGGATTCTTTATGTTGATCCCCGCGCTGATCTTTATGTTCTTTATCCGCAACTACCTATTTAATATGTGGGGACAGGTCTCGAAATAATTATGGCTGAAATAAAAATTGAAAATGTACAGAAGCGCTTTGGTGATTTTGTGGCAGTTGACGACGCCACGTTAACGGTAGCGGATCGAGAGTTTGTTGTGTTGCTTGGGCCGAGCGGCTGCGGCAAGACGACGCTTTTGCGCACGATTGCCGGGCTAGGCATGGCAGACAGCGGGCGCATTAGCATCGGTGGCCGCGATGTGACCTATTTACCACCGCGCGAGCGTAAACTCTCAATGGTTTTTCAGAGCTACGCCATCTTCCCGCACATGAATGTGTACGATAATATTGCATTTGGGCTAAAGATGAGTAAGGTTGCAAAGCCAGAGATGGATCGACGGGTGCATGAATCTGCAGAGATGCTGCATATTGAACAGTTGCTCGACCGCTTTCCAGGCAAGATGAGTGGCGGGCAGCGGCAGCGCGTGGCCGTTGCGCGCGCATTGGCAATGCAGGCCGATGTGCTTTTAATGGATGAACCGCTGAGTAATCTCGATGCGCTCTTGAGGCTAGAGATGCGGGCCGAGCTAAAACGGCTACTCTCGGATATTGGCGTCACGACGATCTACGTTACGCACGATCAGATCGAGGCGTTGAGCATGGGTGATCGCATCGCGGTGATGAAAGATGGCGTGATCCAGCAGATTGATCACCCAACAACGGTGTATGATCTGCCATCGAATCAATTTGTGGGGAGCTTCATTGGCAACCCGCCGATGAACTTTCTTAATGGCGAGATTGTGCGCGAGAATGGGCTACAGGTGCGCGTGGGTGACTATCTGATCCGTCCCGAACCAGAGCTAGCCAACCTGATTCAGAATATTGATGGAACAACCGTGCGCTTGGGGATTCGGGCGGAAAATATGGAAGCAGTTGCGCAACCGGCGGACGATGCGTTACAAGTAAGCGTACTGGTTGTGGAGCCGCTGGGATCGCAGAATCTATTAACGGTTAGAATCGGCGACGACTTGGTCAAAGTAGCGACGCACCCAACCTTTGACGCGGCACCCAATACGGATCTATGGCTGCGCTTCCCCACAGACCAGATCCGCTGGATACACCCTGAAAGTAACGTTACACTCTACGCATAAGCACAAAGTGAGAACTCAATAATCACGGACACTGCCACGAGATGCCTTTAGCTGGCCGCGTTTCTTCTTGCCCTCTATACGCCGCTCTTTAGACGTTCTCGTTGGTCGTGTGGGTCGCCGTCTTTTGCGTGATACCATGACGCTCTTGAGCAGTTGGCGTAAGCGGCCCAATGCCTCGTCACGATTTTGATCTTGATGACGCGACTGCTGTGCTTTGATAATGACCAGCCCCTGTTTGGTAATGCGATGGTCTTTAAGGGCAAGGAGACGATCTTTATACAGGCTGGGTAATGATGAAGCGGCAATGTCAAAGCGCAAATGAATGGCCGTCGAGGATTTATTGACGTTCTGGCCGCCAGCACCTTGCGAGCGTACCGCAGACAATTCGATCTCGCTGAGCGGAATCGACACATGATTCGTAATTTCAAAGACGTTTGTTGATTCAAATTCTTGCATAGTTTCTGTTGTTCCCAAAGTTGATAGTTACTTCACGCGCCACAATTCGTAAATGGGCACTTGATTCCGCTGCACAAAGACCTGCTCCAAAACGGATGTCAGTCCATTCGCTTCAGCTTCTTGATAAAATTCTTCGCGTCGCCCTTCAAATATAGTTTGCCCCGGTGCATGCAATAGATAGACATTATCGGGATTATCGATAAAAAGCCTTAAACGCTCCGCATAGTTGTTATCTGTCTCGGCCAGTGAGTCGTATCCAAAAATTTCAATGGGCCTCACCGCGCCTTCAGTTAGGTAGCGAACCGGCGCATCAATTCCCCAATCAAGCGTGATCGGTGCGCCCAATCCATTATTACGTAAATAATAGGATAAATGATACGACGCATCAGAATGATCAGCGAGACCGCCGCTCTCTTCGAGTGCCGCGTGATAGCGCACTGTGGCAAACAGATCCGCACCAACCCAGAGCGCAATCGAGAGCAATGCAATGGCAGCACTTACGTCGCGCAGCGTCCAGTTGACGCGCAGGAAGATGCTCAGCGAAATGCCAGCGAGCGCAATCAATAATGGATGCAGTAGCGCATAATGGTTGATAAAAAGATCGCTTATTGTAAACAGGCTACAGGCAAAAGCGAGCAAGAAAAGCAGTAGCGGCGCTAGTATTTGGCGGTAGTCACACCATAGCGCTACAACTATAATCACCACTGCAATAATCGGTGCAAAGCGATTGGCGAACGACCCCCCAAGATACCAGAACTGATCCCCCCGAAGAACCTGAATAAGCTGTGACCACCGAATCGCTAGATTACCCACCAGATCCGCATTATTAATGCCATAATAGCTTTGAGACGCATTGGTAGATAGTACATCAACTAGGCCGTTCGTTTGTATATCAAAGAGAAGAAGCGGCAATAGCGGCACTAAAAACGCAATCCCTCCACTTATGACTACGCGCAAATTTAGATGTACGGTGCATTGCCTATTCAAAAGCATCCAGCCGATTAGTAATAAGCCAAATGGCCCCACAATCCAGGCGGCCTGTATCTTTACATAAATGGCTAATCCAGCAGAAAATGCACATAACAGAGCAGCGATTGTATTTTCACGATTGAGCCAGCGAAGCCCCTGCCAAATACAGAAGAAACAGAGAGGCTGCATCAGATTTGTCACGTAGATGCCTTGACGGCTCCAAAAGACAAAACTAGGGGAGAGTGCCAGCAGCATAAGCGTAACAAGGCTTGCCATATGCAGCTTATGTTGCGGTCGTTGTAAACCTCGCAGACCATGAGGTGCCGCGTGGGGCCGAATTGAGTGAAGCTCTTTGACGCACATCCACTCGGAAATTGCCAGCGCCAAGCAGATCATAGCAAGCAGCGCTGTCCCAATAGACAAGAAGCGTAAGTTGGGCACACCAATGCCGCTAATCTTTAAGACGGGTAAGGCGAGATAGACATTTGCCGCACCAATATAATCTTGCACCATGAGCGGCAACGAATGACCAAAGAGGGTGATTTCAGCGTCGCGAAAGGCCGTGATGGGTGCGCCAGTCAGCATTTCCATAGCATTGACGCCAGCCTCTTTTGCCTCATCGTAATGTAGACCGGGCAGACCAAGTTGAAAGGTAGCGGCAAACACAAATAAGGACAACGGCAATAAAATTACGCCGTTGCCCCGACGTGAAGCCCACTGCAATCTACTTGTGCTTAATCTATTTAATTTCAACTTGTTCAGTCGCAATTTATGTATCTTTTCAATAAGTAACGGTAACGCCGGCGGAAGTATGCGGCGTAGCGAAACCAATCGGCTTATTTATCCCAGAATATTGAGAAGACAGCAGTTTAGTCAGCCAAAACAGGCGATATGCTACTCTGCAAAATTATTCTGCAAAGAGATAAACTTCGCTCAGAAAGCTCATGTATTTGTGCCCACTTGCGTAAAAACGAATACTGTTGATTTGAGCCGGCGGCGTTTGCTGATCTGTAAATAGAGTAATAAGATTAGGCGAACGATAAGTATACCATTGACCCTGCGGGATCTTGTCATTATTTTCCCTGTCTAAGATCCAGTTGTCATTATTTGGATCAGCATCGTCTAGCAAATCTGAATAGTAAAAGCCGTGTCCCCATCGTACAACTTTACCAAAAATGTCGGTGTAAAAGAGTTCAACCCGCAGCGGAAATTCAGAGCCAAGCATCCCGCCACCAGCTAAACTTTGGTTTAGAAGGCGCACGTCGAATTGAAGTACCAGCGAGTTATAGAGGCTGACATCTTTCTGGATCTCCTGCGTAATATCAACTTCGGTATGTGCATCCTCGCCAACTGTACGCGTGAAGAAAGCTAATTTACGCCCTTCTCGTTCCACAAACTGAACGCTGCCAGGGTTTGCATTGGTCGCAAAGACTTGGCTTGACCACTCTTCCACGTCGCCAATATTATCCTGCGCAAAGTTGCCATTGACAATAAGATTTTGTTGTGCATCCTTCTGTAACAATCCATCCGAGGACATGCCGATACGAATACCTGTTCCAACTAGCTCTTGTTGGCCGTTGCTGTGGCGTACATCTGCAAAACCAGACCGCACAATAACGTCGGTTTGATCAGCAGCAGTCGAAACCTCGTATGTGCCTTCTCTATTCATGATGACCGAACCGTGGGGTATGATCAGGTTAACGCGCAATGCTCGCTGACCTAATTGGCTGTCGTTAAAAATTCGAGCCTGTCCCTCTAATAAACGTAGCGTTACTTGATATGGCTGTGCGCTACGTTCGAAAAATGGCTCACGGATACGCTCAACCTCGATACTCGTTCCGGCGTAGATTTGCATACTGCCTAGCGTCTGCGGCGGTTCGCTGCTGCTAACAAAGCTAAGTGTCCCCTGCGTGGTACCACCAGCCGCTTCAATAATGCTACCAACCCCTATATCCTCTCGTTGGCTGGTTACGGCAATAAGCTCGGATCCGCGGAATGGCTTCAACAGTAGCGTACCCAGTGTCGACTCTAATTGCGCCGGACGATTTACGGAAGAATGTTCTATTGCATAAAAAGCGGCCAGCGGAATTGTTACCATTAACAGAACAAAAATGGCAAAGCTACTCAATAAGACGAGCCACGCTAGCCTTTCGGGGTGTTCGCTCCATCTTGATTGATAGCCAAGCTGCTGTGATTTTGATTGTTTAGATTGGGTAGGCCAAGTGTTGCTGCTCATGTTTGGATAAGATTGTGAATCGATTAGTCGTTGTCAATAGTTTTTATTCGGTGATTATCCATAAGTCTCAGGCACGACGACCGAACGTCCGAAGGGACATGCAGTTAGAGAAAGTTATATGGGCATAATTCGTGCGCGTCGCTCTGGTTTGCAATTTCAGGGATGCTGTCTCTCAGAGAGACCAGTGCGGCGCACGCTTTCACACGGGATAGACGGGATAGACGGGAGTAGCGTACGTGCAGATGAGACTTGCGTATGTCGCATTGATCAAGGCGTGAGCCGAATGCCTGAGATTGTTTGGTCAAAGCGGCGCACGCGGGTTGTGCCCAACTACGTATAACCTACAGATGCTAGTATCGAGCATCTGTAGGTTATACGTAATCACCACTCTCTGTGGGTGATGCATCCACATTCTTTTGAGTCGACTCTTTCTCGGCTAACGCGCCATTCATGCGGTTGAACCAGATGAGCGCATCATTGTCGGACGGATTGATCTCAAGCGCCTGCTGAAAAGCATCGCGTGCCTCTTCAAGTTCGGCGCGCTCTTTATAAATTAGCCCCAAATGATAGTGTACATTAGGCGTTCGTGCATTGACTTCGAGGGCTTGCTTGTACGCGTGGATGGCACGCATTTGCTGTTTTGGGCCAGCGGTTTCTATTCGTCCTAAGTAGGCGGCGGCAAGATTGGTCCACAGCATCGCATTTTTTGGGTGCGACTCTGTTGCAACCTCTAAGACCTCTACAGCCTTATCCCACTTCCGTAAAAGAATATACGCACCGCCAAGATTACAGGCTACGTCGAAATTCTCGGGCATCAGCTTATAGAGTGGCTTTAAAATATTGGCAGCTTCAGCCGGTTGATTTTGGCGGAGAAACCGCGCGCTTGCCTGCAAACGTGCGCTAAAGTCTTCTAATTCAGGTTGATCTGATTCTGTTGATTCGCTCATAATATTATTAGGTATAAATCCCAAGAAAAGTATACAGTCAATGCCATTGAGTTAAGGGTTTGCACTCTCCCAGCGGTTCTACTGTTTACGAAGCGGTGCCGCTTTGCAGCCATAACCGAATTGCTTGCAGCACCCGCTAGCTTATGCCAAATAAACAGGGATGGCCTCATCGAGTCACGGACCTGACTAGAGCTTAACTCAATAACATTGAGTATATAGTTGAATCCCGCAGCGCTCTTAAAGCAGAATACTCAATAAAACGGATAGTGTAACAATACTCAACGCAGTTGTAAAAAAGATGAGCGTTGCCGCAAATTGTGGATCGGCATCATACTCGGTTACTAACACCGAAACCATTACCGCGGTAGGCATAGCCGTTTGCAGAACAATTATATTGCGCTCCAGCCCAACGATGCCGAGCAATAAGCAGACGCCAAATGCGACAAGCGGCGCAACGATCAAGCGTACCCCGGCTGCCCTAAGAAGAATCCATTCGCGTTGAAAAAATTTTGACGACTGTAGCTGAATCCCCATCAGCATGAGCATAACCGGCACAGCCGCATCGGCCATCAGATCGACCGAGCGATAAAGCCCAAGCGGAATCTCGAGCTGCATGGTGTTCAGCAACAGACCGCTGAATGCAGCATAAAGTACGGGAACACGCAGCGTTTGGAGAAGCGATGCGCGGATGGATGCGCTGCCAGCCGAGGCAATGGCCGATCCCAGTGTGTTGCTGCAAAAAGAGGTCACAACATAGTAAATTGTTCCCAGCGCAACGCCCGCTTCGCCAAATGCAAAGAGGCTAATCGGGATCCCCATATTACCATTATTTGGGACAGCACAGGCAAGCGTAATAGCGGCCCGACGGCGGCGATCCTGTCCGCTGCCGATTAGCCAACCAAGCACACCCATCATGAAGAACATGCCGACTGCTACGGTTGCCAAGTTTCGCAGCACAACATAATCAATCTCTGTTCGATACAGGCTGCGAAAGACTAAAGCCGGTGTGGCTAGATAGAAGAGCAATCGACCGACGCTCTTACTGTCCACCGAAAGGAATGCCGCCAAACCATAGCCGGCGGCGGCAATTAAAAAGACGGGCAGAACCGTTTGGGTAAAAATAGGGAGCAGTGTTTCAAATAAGCCGATCATCTAGTTCGCTGGTGCATCACCAAATGGTTTTGCAGCAGCCACCTGCTCGCGCTCAAATTCCATATCCGTTGCAGCAACATCTTCTGTGGTTGTATCACGCGGCGCGCCATCTTTCATGCCAGCATCGTTCATGCCAGCATCGTTCATATCCGAAACGTTAACGGCGCTTTCGTCGGGACTGGGTGGCGGGTCAAAACTAGGCGCATGATCTGTTACGGATGCATCACCCTCAGTTGGCTCATCCATGACGTCCAAACCAACGTTATGGATCACTTCATATTCATCTAAAGTTGGCGCAAAGAATTCAAAGACATATTCGTTCGGAACACCCATTGGTGTAGAAATTTCGTCTAGTAAAATCTGCACAAGATCCTTGCGCTGTTCGATTGCCATATCGCGAGAAACATCGTCCCACAGCAATATTGTGCCATAGATGCCTTCATTCGTATAGTGCATATCGAGCTTGCCAATCGTGGTTGGCTGATACGCATCGTCCATCTGATCCAGATCAAAAAGAGCATACTGTTCGGAGCTATTTGTGCGTACGAGACGCTTTAATTTTAGATTCATTCTGACGCAGCGCTCTTATGCAAAGTCATCATCGTCATCAGAATCGTCGTCTTCATAAAAGCCAAAATCTAAATCCGTAGCCCAATCATCCCATGGTTGAATGTGCAAATTGTCTTCAACTGCCTCACTTTCATCAAGAAGGGAAACGGAATCTGGATTCGCATAATATGCCATCTCTTCCATTGCAAACCTCGCCGCTTCGATCTCTTCATCGGGTGCATCTTCATGCGACGAAACAAATTCAAGCGCATTCGTGGCTTCTTTGCCACCGATTCGGCCTAATGCAAAAATTGCGCCAAGCCGGACAGATTGCGACCGATCTTCTAGCAGTAGGATTAGGTCGCTGAGCGCATCTCGATTTTCCAGCTCGCCAGTGGCAATGGCCGCTTGCGTACGCATGGTGCGTGATGGATTTTGTAACTCGGCTCGTACCAATCCTCGCCAGCGCACGTCTGCACTGCGCCCCATGGAGACCAAAGAACTAATGCGCATCTCTTCTTCGGCAGAGTAGTACGCATCCTCTATTAGTTGGCGTACCCCTACTTCGCTCGAAAAGGCAACGCTCTCTAACGACCTCGCTCGGATCTCGACGGGTTCTTGCAGATTGTGAATAATCGCAAGCAGCGCCTGTTCGATGCGCATTGCATAGGAAGAGTCGAGCTCATCAAGCTCGCCAGCAAGAATGTAGGATCCCAGCATTTGTGCCGCGGCAGCCCGTACGCTGTCATCTGGATCGTGCTGAAGCAGGTGCAAAAATTCGCTGGCCAATTCAGGAGCCACATCATCCCACAGGCCGTTGACCGCGGCGGCGCGCACAATTGGATCCTCATCGTTTAGCATCAATTGCAGAAAGCGCACGAGATGATAGGAGACATCATGTTGGGCAAAATCGACAAGCTCTGTCACGACTAACCTGCGGCGGTCAGCGGGTACCGATGGCCACATCTTGCGAATTAGCGCAATATCTGCACGCGAAAGGTCAGAAAAGCCCATAAGCGCGTGAATGTCTGGATCCTCTGGCGAACTGATCAGCTGTTCCATTAGGTCGGGTACCGAGATCTGATCATTTTGATATGCCCGTAGCGAAGATTCAAGTAATTCATCGTTCGATAAAAGCGTGTCGGCCAAAATATCATCGCTAGTCAGTTCATCGTCTAGCAATTTGTCATAGGCCACACTCTCATCGAGCAGATCATCTTTATTGGGAAATCCGTTCTCTAGCGAATTTGTTTCATACATGTCGTCTTCGGGCATTATATACTCCACTGCACCGTACTATACTCTGCAGCAGCATAAAATAAAATCTCTGTTTAGATAGTTACCTGACGGGAAGAAATGATAATTTATGACGCTGCTTGGTATATATGATTCAAAAGTTGTTTAAAGAAAATTGCTCAGTCTAGTTCTACCGCTGCGCCTAGGAAGGTTTACGCCAAACAAAATATGATGTCGAACTGGGTGCGCTAATAATTTTATCATTTTCATCAATCACCTGCATATACCAAATCCACTGATTTTGATATTCATCGGGTGCAAGTTTGCAATATGCGCGATCTAAAACCCATGACGTTTCGTCGGTAGAAAATTTCTGTTTGGCTATCCACGTAACAATGTATTGATCTGCACTTTGGCCGCTTACATATCCCAAGTGCAACATGTACTGATCTGTTGCGGTAACCGATATGGGCTCTTGCCACGAAAGTGAGTTTTCTTGTGCGCAGTCGACTGTTGCACCTGCTGCTGGCGATTGCAAAACAAGTGGCTCACTTCGATAGTCAGTCTGCGGGACAGACGTGGCAGTCGGTTGAGCAGTCGGTTGGGCAGTCGGTTGAGTCGTCGGCTGAAGAGTTGGTTGAGCCGTCGGTTGGGCAGTTGGTTCGATAGCTGGCTCAGGCAAATTTATTGCAGTCGATGCCGCACGCTCGCTTGCGGTGGGTGCTTGAACAGACAGAGCATCGGTTGACTGAGGCAGTGGTATCGGCGTAGATGTTGACTGAAAAGCAGCCGCTAGTGGCTGTTCGTTTTGACTTTGCTCATTTTGGCTGTTGCCCTCAAGAGACTTACCCACATTTTGAAGAGCTATCTGCATATCTGCTGGCTGATCTGGCAAAAGTTCAATCATGGGCTGCTCTGCCGGGAGCGCTGTGACAATGGCAACAGAGTTTGCTGAACCCGATAGTGCTGCGTCTTGTTTGGCTGTCGCTTGCTGACTGAGAACCGTTTCAGGATCCATTAGACGCGGTTCGATTAGCACCCCTAAATTTGTTGCCATACTGCTGATACGCTGCGGTAATTCTATAGCCCAAGCAAGCGGGGATCGACCCGATATGCCCCAAACGGAGACATAAAGCAGAGCCGCCAATACAAGCGGGATACCCCAAGTGATCCAGCGTGAAACGGCGGCGCGCAATGCGCGCCCACAGCTAGGGCAAATTGTTAAGCTTTCATGGCTACGTTGACCGCATCGGCGGCAGCGCGTTTTTTTTGCTCGATTGGCGAATTGTTCATCATAAGAAACTAAATAATTCGCCGAATTATCTGGGCGCATGTTTCTCCACAAAAATTTGAGTATAGAGCGTAACCATCTACCCTGCTGAGCATTCGGTTGAGGAATCACGAGCAAATAAGCTGGACATTTCGGACTACGGCATTATTATGCCCGTGTGGACCTGTCTGTCACATGCTAAACAAGAGCACATGGGTAATCGGTGCATGGCTAAATTATACCGCAAAAAAGTACGGATGAAAATGTCTGGCAGACATCCTCATCCGTATGGGTTGCTCATTTAAAGTTGTGGGCCATCTTATTTTGACGTTACTGTCCTAAAATCTCCATCCAATTGATTGCTTCACGCGTGCCGGTAATATCTCTAACCGTAATAAACACAATTAATCCAAGCAAAAAGACAAAGCCGAGCATATGAACCATTCCTTCTCTTTCCGGACTCACTCGTCGACCGCGGATAGTTTCAATCAGAATGAAGAGTAAACGTCCGCCGTCGAGTGCTGGCAAAGGCAACATATTTGTAATAGCCAAGGCAGCACTCAAAATTGCAGAAAGACGCCAAATTGGATAGCGGAATCCTGTTTCCATTGTGGCATCCACCGCACCGCCCACCATTTGCGCAATTCCTACGGGGCCAGTAAATTCAGCATCAGACGCAGCAACCTGCCCAGCAAAAATCATATATGGCAGCTTGATAATCGTCCAGAAATAGGAGAAGGTAAACTTTGTTCCTTCCCATAAAGATGGGAGCAAAGGTAAAGACGCTAGCTGAGAAACGCCCGAAATACCTACCCCCAAAGAACCCTCGCCGGTTGGTGTCTCTTCTGGCGTGCGTGGCTTGACATTAACAGTTACCCATTCCTCGCCGCGCAACACAGTCACCGGGACTTCCGTGCCAGCGACCTCTCGTATTACGTTAATCAGCGAGTTCTCATCATCATCGATCGTTATCCCATCGACGCGATAGAAAAGATCGCCAGCAAGTAGCCCCGACTCTAAAGCAGGACTCTCTTCTGCAATCAACGTAATTTTTGTGCCCAACACAGGCAGCGTATCGACAGATTGCAGCAGATCTTCTAACGTGCGGTCCGCAGGAAAGGCCAGTTCGACGAGCTCATCTTGTCGACTGACCAGCAGAATATTTTCTGCCGCCGTTTCATCTGTTGATTCAGGTACAGTAACGGTGTAATCAAGGTCATCAAACGCGGGCATATAAATTGGCTTGTTGTCAAGCGTCAGTAAAATATCGCTTGGCTCTAACGCATACGGCGCAAGTACCTCTGGATCGGTATCAGTGGCAATCTGTGGCGAGGCAGCAGCAGCCGGAAAACCGTCCATAAAGCTGGCAGCAAAGAGAAGAATCGCCAGAAGCGCATTCATTGCCGGGCCAGCGATCAGCGTTGCGGCACGTCCACCACGGCTTGCTGCATTAAAGGTACCTTTCCCCATATCCGCAGCATCCTCGCCACGCATACGCGCAAAACCACCAAAGGGAATCAAGTTCAGCGTGAACTCCGTACCATCGTAGGTAAAAAGCTTAACCAAACGGGGTGGATACCCCATGCCAAATTCATCCACAATAATACCATTGCGGCGCGCAACCAAGTAGTGCCCCAATTCGTGGAAGAATACGAGAAAGCCCAAGATAACGATAAAAGACACTATCGTCTGCAAGGTGCCTAAAATCGATGTAAGATCAAAAAAATCTAGTAACATTAATATATGCCAACCTTAAAATTACCTATCAAAAAATTTCTTAATATCCTAGCAGTTCATCTGAGCAATCTGAGTACAAAATCAGCTTTTTTAGCTCTCTCCGACAATCTGCTGGGGGGAAATCCATTTACTAAAAATTATACTATACTTCTCTTTTGTCATCTAGAAAGTACTTAATTATACATACTCCCGGTCAACCCAAAAATCTTTGTGCCTGCATGTCGTTTCCCATCCGAAAGCGCTACGTTCACAGGATCACCGTTTGCAGCGTCAATATCTGCCATGTTTGCCACATTGAGCACGTGAAACAAAGTTTGCTCGATTAGGCCGCTGCAAATCGTTACTTCCAACCCAGGATTCTGTGCAATAATTTCAAACGCTTGCTGTACCTTTGCGCTCATGCCGCCCGTCACATCAACACCGTGGCTGCGGCCCAGCCCATCCGCAACATCGGAAAGCGTCTTGGGCGTAATCGTTGGGATCAGCTCAGCAGTTGGATCAAGTAATGGATCAGCAGTATAAATCCCCTCAACCTCACCCGCCAAAATCAGCTTTTGCAGTCGCCACCCATTTTTAGTCTCAGTCATGCTATTTTCAGCAGATAGAGCGCTTGATAGCTGCAACGCCAGCCATTCAAAAAGTTCTTCCGTGCTAACAATTGTGCCACCGCGCGTGCTGTCTAGCGCAACATCGCCATGCACAACCGGCACAAGGCCATTATTCAATGCTTGCTCGACAGCACTCACCGAGCCAGCCGTGATCTTTCCATCAACACACGAAAGCATAGCACTTGGCTGCAATGTCCACGCAGGAACGCCAGCCTTGAGCAGTGCGGCCACAATCAGCCGATTCAGCCGAGCCGCCGCATCCGCAGTTTCGGCATAGCCAAACCACTCTTCTGCCGTTTCAACGCCATCGCGCGTGCGATATTTACGCGCGGGAACATGCCCAAAACTACCGGCACCGTTGCCAATAAGCAGCCTCATCGCAGGGTTTGCTCGCCGCGCGGCTGCTATCTCTTGCGCAAGTCGGTCGATCACATCCAAACGCGGGGTTTCCGCCTGTCGCTTGTTCGTAATCAACGATCCACCCAATTTCAAAAAAACGAGCACTTGTATCCGATTCCCTTATACTGACCCAGAAAAGCTCTGTAACCCATCTCTAAAAGCTGAGATAGGACAAAACTTGTCTGGAGAGCTATACTAAACGCTAAGCTAAAATAACTCTTTAACCCCAGCAACAAATGCGTCCGCTTGTTCGGGCAGCACCGTACGCGGATCAAAGAGAAGCTGGTTGGCGTGAATACGCCCAATAATCGGGAGCGACTGTGCCCGTAGCTGTGCGGCAAGCTGATCCGGCGAGAAATTTTTGTTCTCTTCTGCTGAAAGCGCCAATAGCCAAGTGGGCAGCGTCTCGCCCGGCAGGCTGCCACCACCGATCGTGCTTTCGCCCGTGCGCACTTCGCACGCAATGCCGACAGCCTGTAGCGTTTGCGCCCAGCCAACGGCTATGGCACGCACTGATTCCGGCGTGGCGCTGATCATGCGCCAAACGGGGATCTCGTCTAACGCTTGCCCCCGCTGATAGCTGCGCAACGTGGCGTCTAGCGCGGCCAGCGTCATCTTATCTACGCGCAAGGCTCGCGCCAGTGGATGAGAGCGTAACGTAGCCAGCGGACCAGCTTTGCCCACGATAATGCCCGCCTGTGGTCCACCCAACAGCTTATCGCCGCTAAAGGCAACCACATCCGCCCCATGCTCAGTGCCAGCCGCAATGCTCTCTTGCACCATTGGTTCTGCAGTCAGGCCAAAACGACGCGTGTCGAGCAATGTGCCGCTGCCCAAATCGTCAATCAGCAATAGATCGTTTGCGCTATCTAAGCGTGCTGGTTCTTGATTTGCTCGATTGCGGATCTCGGCTAATTCGGCCAAGGTTGGCGCGGTAACGAAGCCGATTAGCTTGAAGTTGCTGGAGTGGACGCGCATCAATGCCGCGCTACGCTCGGTTAGGCCAGCAGAAAAGTCACGTGGGTGCGTGCGGTTTGTGGTGCCAACTTCACGCAAGGTTGCGCCGCTTTGGCGCAACACATCGGGGATGCGAAAACCGCCGCCAATCTCGACCAATTCGCTGCGGCTAATCAGCACCTCTTTCTGTTGACAGAGCGCACTCAGTATCAAGAAGACGGCGCTGGCGCAATTATTTACGACCAAGGCATCCTCGGCCCCGGTTAGTTCGCGCAGCAGAGCACGCGAGTGATCATACCGACTGCCGCGTGCGCCTGCATCGAGATTATATTCTAGATTGCTGTAGCCAAACATCGCAGCCTGCACCGCGGTACGCGCGGCTTGGCTTAATGGGGCGCGCCCCAGATTCGTATGGATGATGACGCCGCTGGCATTAATCACAGGGCGTAGAAGTGGGTGCGAGGCCGATGACAAACGCACCTCTAGCCCTGTGGCCCAGGCGGCTGGCAATGGTGCGCTATCGCCATTAGCAATAGCCGTCCGGGCTTCGTCGAGCAATGTACGCAGCGTAGACGTTACGTGCGTCGCGCCATATTCCGCGCTCAAAACGGCAATGGCTGGCTCCTGCAAAAGGAGGTCAACGGACGGCAATTTGCGGTATTCGGTTTGGGGGTCTGTCCCGTTCGTTTTGTTAGGCACGATCAAGAAGCCTTCTCATAATTATTAAATTTTTCGTAACTTTTTGTACTGTTTATACGTTTATATTATTGAAACCCGATATTGTACAACTAATTTTTTAAGGAGATATCGATTATGGGAATTATACTTGCCTCGATCTCAATTTTTTCACTTTTTTCTACTGGACTGCTGCTAATTATTTGCGCTTCTGGCCGTACGGCTGAACCCTGCTTAGTTAGAAATGCTTCTTGCTCTACTCAGCCAAGAAAATAATGTCGACACAAAAAGCTCTATGAGCGCAGCAGATCTTTCCTATCTTCCAATGATGCCCTCTCTTCCAGCTCAGTAATCCGCTCGCCCTGTGTCACAATAAGCTCAGCTAAGAAACCAACCAAAATTAGCAATACGCTAATCAAAACTAAGACGCATGTGGCAATAAATATTGGCCGCTTTTGCGTGTTGGTTGAATAGTACATAATAGTGAGGATAAAAAAGATCACGCTGCTTGCTGTGAGACCCACCAGCCCCAGCCCACCAAAAAAGCGCATCGGGGCTTGATTAAATGTTAGCAAGAACTTAAGCACCAATACATCCAAGAAGCTAATCGGAATGCGCGAAAAGCCAAATTTGCTGCTGCCTGCTGTGCGCAGTTTATACGAGCTTGGGACTTCGCCGATGGAATAGCCTTGGTGTGCGGCTATCATGAGGATAAATCGATGCCAGTCGCTGCGTAGAGGTGGCAGGCTGTCGATCACTTCGCGCCGCATTGCTTTAATCCAGTTGCCGTCGTGTACGGTTAAGCCAGAAAGATTGCGCACCACAAAATTATAGATGTTGCTTGCTAAAACTTTGCCGTCGTTCCGCTCTTGTCGCCAGCCAGAAACCGCATCCAAATCGTGCTCTTCTAGATAATTCACTAGCGTCGGCACATCTTCAAGCGGATCGGATTCCATATCGGCTGGAATCAAGATTACAATGTCGCCGCGGCTGCTGCTAAACATACGCTGTAGCGCGATTGTCATGCCCAAACCGCGGCGGTGGGTAAATGTGCGCAGGGTGTCCCCATACTTTTCTTCTAGTCCCACAAGTACTTCTGCGGTTTTATCGGTGCTGCCATCATTTACAACGAGCACTTCTCCCACACGACCCATGTTAGAAAAAGCCTGAATTGTGCGTTCAACAACGTCTGCAATGGTAGCTTCTTCGTTCCGTGCGGGGACAACAACTGAAATGGTATTCGACATAGTTGATTCTAGTAGCACATAAGTTTAAAAAGGGTATGTTTTGGACAAGCAAATTGTTGACCATATGATATATCATATCGGCCTGAAAGCCATATAGTTATGTGCTTCAGTTGGGGGTATGGTTTTAAAAATGAGCGATGTTTATCTCGCTGAAGGTTTGCCTCGTAAAGATTTCCTAGTAGGGAATTTTTAGTGGAGGGGTCTACTAGCGCAATAGCGTTAACTCAAGCCCTAGTCGGGGCTGATTGGTGAGCTTCGCCGGACCATAACCCGACGGGGGCTCTCCTAATTGTTCCGCCGAAGCCTACGGGTATTGCCTTGCGACTGCTTTACGAAGGTTAAACCCATTGAGAGCAAGGAATAATTCTTAACTTTTATTGTGGGTCTAGCCGGGAATGTTAGAGAGTTCGCGCTGAATATGAGTTAGTTCGGCAGAGACGCGCTGAATTTGCGTCAGCAATCCCCGAGAATCTTGGCGGCTCACCTGTTCTCTTTGTGTTTTGAGCGCAGCCAATGTGCCTTCAAGGCGATCCATCTCCATATTTAGATAGTCTAGCTCATTCTCGCGGCCAATTTTCAACATCGCTTCAATGCTGTTGTCATCCAGTGACGATTCTAGATTCGGACTCAATTCCGAATAGTTACCTTGCAGCCAAAGCCGCAGATACTCGTTGCCAATTGCCCACTGACCATAGGCTTTTCGCACATACCCTAATTTTTCCATACCGTATAAAAACATACGAATCCGTTCGGGCATTAGATCGCTCAGCTCTGCAACGATCTGCTCATCTGATGCAATAACCATCTTAGAGATTGCCAGCAAGACGCGACGTTCAATCGTTGTGAGATGTTGAAAATCGATCTTGAAAAATCCCGCCAGCAGATGATCCGAGGCAAGATCGTAATCTTCAATAGGACGTAGCGTGCGCTCGTGATTTTCTTCGTTTTCAGGATGGATAAACAGACGTTGGCAGAGATATTGTAATAAATAGGGATGGCGATTTGTGTCTGTTAAGATGTTTTCTAACAGATGTTCTTGCACTGTGACGGGCGCATCATGCTGTGTTTGCAGGACTAGATCAGTTGCCGATTCAATATCTAAACTCCATAAATTAACTAGGCTAAACCCAAAAAGAAATGGGCTCGTATTCCAGTCGGGTCCAACATCGTTAAGTTTAGAGAGCAACTTGGTCGACGTGATGACTGTGCGCTGATGACCGCTTTGAAATGCTTTACGCAGCCGCGCCAGCCATTTTGCTTCGTGTTCGCCAATTTTGATTAGCACCTCGGCTTCATCAATAAGCACAAATAGCTGTTTACCCTGCTCCGACACAGCTCGATTCAACCGCCGCAGCACGGCAATCGCATCTTTATTTTCAAACGATTCAATATCGAAACCTAATGGTTCGAATCGTTCCGCGGCATCTTCTAAAGCCATCAATAGCTCATATGAAAGATCGTCAAAGGACTCACATCCTTGTAGATCCCAAAAGAGTGGCACAAGCCTGCTTTCTTGCGTGTCCGTTTCTAATTCTAGCTGCTTCAGCATGGATGTTTTACCCATTCGGCGCGTGCCAACGATCCATAGAGCAGGATCTTCTGCCTGAATGATATGTGAGATGGGGCGCTGTCTTCCGTAGTGATCACGCCCACGTACCCAACGACCAACAATGTATGGTATTCTCATGAACTATTTTATACTCAACTTTCGTTTTTCTCTGATGACAATACTGTTCCGGCGTTCTCTTTACCTTTTCCGGTTCTATGAGAAGTGGTAAGGTTGTAGCGATACCCCTGCGCCTACCTTCGGGCGATTCTTGCAGTTGCCCCGATGAACTCCACCAGACACTATAAAGTTCCTTTTTCAACCGAAAGCCCTGCATCAGTGTGACTTATATTGCCGCTGTTCTGAATGTTTTCGTGCGCCGTTTCTACATCGCGTACCCGTATTTGTCTACGTTTATCTGCTAACATATGCGTAACGGCTTCCAATGCATATTGTTGAATCCGGAACGGACGACCATCGCTATAATTCAAAATCATTTCGAGCGCAGCCGATTCATATATATAATACCCTTTTACGGGCTCGACTAATAGATCGACCGCTTCGTCACGGCCAAATGGTTCGATTTCGATCTCATTAAAAAGATTGAACCAAGGACTTTCAACCCGATCCCATTCACGGCTAATTTGAATACCAGCAACTACGGCTCCTAATGTTGCGGCAAAATCGCGCATAAAGATACGGCGCAATTGCTGCTGAATTAGATGATCATATTGGCTTAAAACATCCATTTCATCCATCAATAAGATGACGCGCAAGATGCGGTTGGGGTGTTTTACAGCACCGTATTTTTGCAATGCTTGTATCACGGAGCGTAAATCACGCGTAAAGCGTCTATCCGTATAGGCCTCGCCAGGGATATCGTGATACGAAAGCATATCAAATACCGGCACCAATAATGTATCTGCACCATCTAGCGTCAGCGCCTTATTGACGATTTCTTCAATCAACAAGTGGAAGAACATTTCAGCGGGCGTTCCCTCTAAATCAATATAAATCGGAACAAACCAAAATTCTGGGTCACTCACATCATCTAACGTGTTGCTCAGTTGATAAAGCATCGTCGTTTTGCCGATGCGCCGCTCGCCATGGATCATAATGCTATTGTTGTGTAACGTATCAACAATGCGTTGCAGCAATCCCTGACGCCCAAAAAACATATCTTCGCTGCGAACCGGTTCACCACTAACATACGGATTGTACCCACGCTGTACCGCTTCGACCGAACGTCGCCGCTTGCGCAACTTATCTGTACCAACGTAGCCAAAGGCAAGCAGCGCGATTGCGCTCAGTAGTGTCAGGGTCAGTAGGGTGCTTCTTTCTACACGTGCGGGTAGCCCAATTCTGCTTAAATCAAAGGTGTTGCTTTCTGTAACAAAAACACGCAAACTCTTAATTAAGGAGTAATTGAAAGCCTGATCGCGTGCGCAAAATTCCACCTGATACTCACCAACAGCGCTCGCAGGCCAAGTGAACTGACCAGAATAGCGCAACCATGCACCAACTTGGCTTGAATCTTCACTATCAATGAGGCAATCCGTTGGAAGTGAAGGGCTGGGCGTGGAGAGGGTTCGATAATAAACTTGCAACTGCTCGCGCGGGGTTTGCAGATCGCCAAATTCTAGGAAAAGAGGCAAAGTAGAGCCTTCGATCACTTTAAGCGTGTATCCCTCGCGGTACGTTTGTTCTGTCGCCCACTCACCACTATCATCAAAAAAGCTAATTTCGGAATTTCCTTCAATTCGCCCAACTTGGATCCATGGTGGTGTTATATCAGTTGGATCATAAACGGAAAATCCGCTCTTATCACCACCAAACCAGTATGGGCCTACGGGGGTGCGTGCAATTGCATCAATTCCATCGTCTACCAACCCATCCACACTCGAGAAAGTTTCCCAACTTCTACCATCGTAGCGCGTAACGCCAGCCGCGCTGCCGATCCACAAATCGCCTGTTTGCATATCCGAAAAGAGTGTTCGCAGATCCTTTGTAGGCAAATTGTCATCAGGGTCGGCATTCGACCATGTGAAATTGTTCCACCGAAAAAGCCCATAGTCGGGAATAATTAACCACATAGCGCCCGCCTCCTTTGAATCAGCCGCCAGCCTTATCGTTCTCTTGGATGGAGCGCCATCTATCTGCGTTATCTCTGCAAATGTGTTTAAAGTCCACGCTACATCGATATTGTCAGAGGGAGATTGCTGCGACATATGAATGCCTGCCGCAGTTGCAACCCACAGCCGCCCGGTTGAATCAGCTGCCATCGATAAAACTGAGCCAAGGCCAGTAAAATCATCCACGGTTTCGAGTCTATCACCTAGCGATGAACTCAATTCGACATAAGCGAGTGCCGAGACCGCAGGATCAACTGATTCGGCACCAATCCAAAGTTGACTATTCAATACCAGCAGATCGTTTATAGCTAATGATGGCAATCCATCTAACCAAGGCGGAACAATCCAAGTGCCTGTGGGTCGCGGTGCGGATGTATCGTTCCAGATGCCGCCGGTGTAGGCCGCAATGCCTCTATCGTTGAAGCCAGCCCAAATCACGCCTCGGCTATCTTGCGCCAACGAAGTTGTTGGATTTTCTGGCAAGACCGCATTTCGGAACTCTTGTCCCTCCGCTTCAACATAGCGCGTGCCAAGAAATAATTCTTCTGGGTAATTATTCCCGCGCTTGTTGCTTGCATCGCGCGAGCGAATCCCGCCACCCGATGCGATCCAAAGCAAATTGTCGCTACCACTTACCAGCAGATCGCGAATATCATCAAGATTCGGCTGCAATGCATCAAACATCAATTCGGTTTCTAACGCCATTGCTGGAGATGTGCCGCTTATATTGTTTGTTGAAGTAATTGGAATAGTTAAACGAGAGGCAGAAAACTCATAAGTAGACCATAAATCGCTATTTAAATATTGCGTTGCGCCAATGGGTGTGGCGAACCAAATTGCACCATCAGAGTCAAAAGCAATATCGCGGACCGAAACATTTACCCGACGATTAGAGATTGTATTGTTGTAGCCAATGGCGGAAACGTTCGCCCCATCAAAAGACAAATTGATTGCCCCGATGCCATCAGTTGCTATCCACAGATCATCTGCCGTGCCGACGGACAGATTTTTTACGGGCTTGGGAACAAAATTACCGCTTTTAAATTCCCCAATGTCAGTAATCTCCCAGCGCTCATCCGATGCAGCATCGGGATCGAATCGTGCAATAGCGCCTTTGGTCCCAATCCATAAAACTGGATTGTCAACTTCATCAAGCGTATGATCTAGCCAGAGCAAAGAATTAATCGATGGGTTATCTTCGCTACCAATTTTTGTTTGCTCTCGCCTCCAACAGCTATTATCGATCTGAAAAAACAGCCCTTGCTCCGTTCCAAACCAAACCACATTTCTATTACGCGCGATGGCATAAACTGCATGAGGCGTTTCACCTTCTAGATTTGTAGAAGTCAGCTCTTCACAGGCTAAATCAACAGGAGAAAGAGTGCCTGAAAGGCTTTCATCGGAAAGGTCGTATATCAAAAGGCCACTATCTGTGCCTATCCATAGGGTTGGTGCGTCAACAAATAGCGAGTGAATAGCACCTGCTGTGGTCACATCTGCTGGTTCTAGCACCGTATTCCACTGTTGTTCCACATGGTCCCACGTAGCGACATACCCTAAGTTGGTTGCCGCCCACAAAGAGCCATCAGTCTCTGCATACTCAAGAACCCTAACTTCACCAGGTGGAAATAGAGCATCCTCCGAAGTATCCTTCGTAGCATCGGATTCACTGGCAAAGGAGGTCCAGGTGCCATCGTATCGACTTACCCCTTTGTCGGTACCAAACCAAACGCTATTCGCAGAATCATCAAAAACAACTGAAAAGACATTATTAGAGATCAGCCCATTGTCTGTACGATATTCGAATTTATTGAGTACGGAGGTCTCTTGTGCCCAGAGCGATGTACAAATAAACACAAGTAGAAAAAAGATGGATGAAAAAAAGATAGAGAGCGTGCGAGAGGAAATTAGCAAATTACGATTACCCCGAAACTGCCTTGTTAATCTACGCATGAGTCGGTAGCCGTTTATAGATAAGCTAGTTTTTACCAAATTAAATAATATATTCTCGATACGTGGGGATGAGTGTTTTGGCTTCGATGCAGCGCATACCGCTCCAGCACTCAACTGGCACTACTGCAATCTTGGAGAAGGTGCCAAAATACCCTGGCCCATATCGGTATGCGGTTGAAGTTGCCTATATCTTTAGAGGACAAATGGTGCAATCTTAGCATGTCGTTCATATGAGCAAATAGTTCTGTCTATTGATATAAAATATAGGAGATATTTAAATTACCATTAAACAGTATATCAAATAATTTGTATTAAAGCTAACAAATTTCGAAATTTCAGCAATACACCGCGCTAATAATGCAATTTTGTTCGATACACCGACAGAATCTGGCGTCCATATCTACGGCATATAGGTCTATTTCAGACTAAAAATATCTCGGTAGAAGTCTAAATCCATACGGATACCATACGCATCCCATTTTCTATTTATACGTAATATATTTTTATATCGAATTCCGTCAGCTCTAAATAATATTTGATTTAAAATAAATTGAATCAAATATTATATTTGATATATGTACGAATAATACATATATTTATCCAATTTTGTACATAAAAATATGATAATACAAATGTACCACATAGTAACTAATGACTTACGAAATTTCATTTTTTCGTAAGTAAACAGTAAGGTGGCAGGCGAAAACAACTGCTATACGAAGACATCAGGGTCAAATTCAGTACTTTAGTCCCAAAGATTTAATACAGCAACCGCATTAGAATAGAATGTACAAATAGGCAGTCGACAGCCAAAGTAGACAGTTTTATCTAAACAGAATAGTGCGGATTAACACAGCAGTTTTACTAGATTAAGCGTAAAAATTTAAGATAGAATCAAGACATAACCAGACAAATAATTTAATTTTCAAGTTAGTATTTTTTACGAGGCTTTTTTCAGTACGATTGTCTTGACATAGAGGGACATTTAGAGGTATACAAGAGTATACCTCTAAATAAAACCAAACCTCTGTAGCAGTAAAGTGTTCCCAAACACATTTTTCACCGCCGGGAGACGGTAAAAATAATGGAGGGGTTCATGCATCTACGAAATAGATGCACCAAACATGCTAGTGATATAGCGGTCTTGCTAGAGTAATTTGCAGACCAACCTGTTGTACACACCCTAAAACCATATCACCAGCGTATTTGGTCAAGAACCGTGTACCCACATCATGAAGAGGTCATAAACTATGTTTTACCGAAGTCATTCTTCTCTAGTTCAACGCGCAGAAGTATCATCCAGAGCCAGAAGAGAAAAGTTGCGAATTATCCGAATTGTAGCGGGAGGATTACTCGTTACACTTATGTTGTTTAGCATTACTACAGCCGCACAGGCACAGGGTATACATCGTGTTCGCGTGGGCGAGACATTAGGCAGTATTGCAGCTCAATATGGAACAAGCATCAACGCACTCGCCAGCCAAAATGGCATAGCGAATCCAAATCATATCTACGTTGGACAGCAATTATCTATACCAAATGGAATGCGCAGTGCAAGCAGCTCTAGCCGTAATGTTACCGTATCAAAGCGAAATTGGACTGCACTGTCCTATGTGTCAAGTGCATCAACTATGGCATGTCGCCGCTCTGCCCGACAGAACGAAATGATCCATTATGTTCGAGCCGGAGATACGCTAAGTGGCATAGCAAGTCGATATGGAGTTGGGCTAGCATCACTACGTAGTACAAACAGCCTATGGAGCGACCGTATCGGTGTCGGGCAATGTCTCATTATTCCATCGGGATTACGAGCAACCCCTGCACCCGATCGCAGCAAAGAGATGCCCGTTATGCCAGCAGTGGTAACGCCTGCATCAATTGCAATGCCGTAAACAATCAGAGACTGTCCTAAATCGTGTATAAATGCATCAGATTACTTAGCCCGATGTCATTTACACACTTTGTGCTGTAGTCCCAACAATCATAGATCAGAAAAGTGGCTGTACGTTGATGTACAGCCACTTTTCTGATTGGCATATTATTCCTACTTCTACTTTGATAAAAACTAAATGTCAGTAAATTAAGGGATTGCACTGCTCCCAACGGGTTTGGTACTTGCGAAGCAGTCGCTTGCGACACCTCTGGAGTTAGCCAGAATAATTAGGGGGAGCCCGCAAGGCAGTTGGCACTATGTACCCGTTTCACGAGCGGCCACCGTGACAAAGCGATATAGAACACTATTTTGCCGGCTCGAACGCTATCGCCTGAACAGCACCATAGGTAAATTCAGAAGTCACAGGCGACCCTAAAAATTGTGCGCTAGGATGCAACAACGAACTCTCTTCGAGCGGTAATTCTAACGGATTGCCAATTGCCGTAATAAAAGCATGATTCCAGCGCAGCTTCCCACGCAGATCGGTCACAATGCCGATCTGCTTGAGCGCGTCAACAGCATCTTCGCCTAGTTGATCACTAGCCGTATCGCGCACCGCCCCAGCAATCACGGTTCCAGCAGGCCACTTGCCAAGCCATGCGGCCATCGCAGCCGACGGCCGCACCTCATCTTGTAAATTGTGTGTATTAAAAACCACACTTTCAAGCAATTCCCCCGTTGGTGCAACAGCCGCCAAATTATAGCCTATCTCATTCAGCGCCACATTCTGCCCGTTGACAAACAGACGTGCGTAATCTCCATGTTCTTTACCCGCACTCATCGACACAATCCGCAGCGGCAGCGCAACCGGCACTGGATCCTGTGCAAAGTGGAGAGTCAGCCTGTCGACGGGGGCGCTCGCAATGCCAGGCGGCACCTGAGCAACTACACGTCTCGCATCTTCACGCCCATCCTCACTAGTCAATGTCAACTGCGTTCCATTTAACATCAGCCTATCCAATCCTGTTGCGGCAGACAGCTCAAAGCTCAATTGACCACCCGACGGCGCAATATCTAGCAGCAGATCGGCCCGCGGACGCACAGCATAGCGCACACTATCACCTGCTCCATCGTCTGCCAGTGCGGACCATCCCTCTGCTAAATATATCGAACTCTCTTCGTCGCCCAATCGGATCATCCATCCATCACGTTGTTGTTTCGCTGCGGAATCAACAGATGCGCCATCCACCGCGTACAGTCGGATATGCTGCGGTTGACCATCCCAATCTTCGCCTCGCCATTCCTCGATCAGCGTTACGGGGAGTGTGCGCTCTACAAATTCTTGCAGCGCCGCTGGTGATCGAGTGACATCGAGCGTGACAAACCTCACATCTAAAAAGTCGAGGACCTGTGGCGCAATTGTCTTGTTGCGGGCAATCATCTCGGGATACTCATCCGCAACCGCAGCCACAATGTGTGCCTGATTGGTGTCCGTTGGATCCGCATTCATAAGCGGTATCAGATCCTTGATCAAGGGAGCGTTGATAAAGTACTCAAATTTAAAGCTCGGGTTTCGGCTAGTGTTCCCACCTAAGCGACGCTTGCCATGAATACTTTGATACCACTGCTGCATCATGATCAGTTTGTCGCTTTTGCCCAGCACGTATGCGCCGTTGCGCCAGCCGGTTGGCAATTCGAGCACGGTAAAGTCACCGGGCGTGTCGCGGATTGTCTCGTAAATAGGGGGCGTTACGGATTTATTAATCGGCAGCGGAGCAGAGAGATGTTCGCCCAAGTAAAGCAATGCCAACAGCGTACAGATCCCCGCAGCCAACCAGCTATGACGACGGATTGTATTCCCCAAAACATTTCTAGCCGAAACAGTATGCGCCGTTGTGTTTAAATGATTTAATATCCATGCGACACCCATAGCGGCTAATAGGGCGACACAAAGCATGAGCATCACGCTGTAGCGGCTGGGATAGCGATTGCCGCTAAAGAAAGGAAGCTGACTGATTAATGCAAAAGGGCCGTAGAGCGGCACGCCCAGCAGATGCAGATTTTCGCCACGCCAGCGCAAAATGGGGCCGAGCGTTAACAGCCAAAAGACGATCAGGTTGATGAGCCAAAACCAGTTTGTAAATCCTGATAGTTGGTCATCCTGAGTCCCTGGGTGTCCCTGCTCATCAGCCGCTTGATCGGACGAGGAGGTCCGTGATTCGACCATCTCCACTATCAGATCGCCATTGTCCGCTTGGGTGGGATATAGAGTCGATGGCCGAGTAAAAATAGTTCGTCCGCTGCGCTGGCGGGCAAACGCACCAAGCAGAGCCAACCCTAGCCCCACATACCCAATATAGATGTGCTGGGCAAAATTCTTATCAAAAGAAAAAGTGTCTACCCATTCTCCCCAAATGGGGTGCAGTCTAGTTGGGACTAGGTAGCCAAAAAGATCTGCGCTATAAGTATCGGCAAAGCCACCACCGCTGGCAAAGAAATCACCTTCAGCTAACATGTCGGGAATCATGGCCCACAGAAATGGAGCAAGGCCGATTAGAAAGACAGTTCCGGCTAGAATGAAGTTGCCGAGTAACGCAAGTCGATTTTGAAGGGTCGACTTATGCATTTGGAGCCACACAAAATAGATGGCAATGAAGATGAGCAAAAACGAGGCATAGGTGAGTTCGGCCCACGCTTGGAAAACGAGAAATAGTCCTGCAAAGCACGCATTTTTTGCGCGCCCTCTTGTGCATTTATCTAACTCTATGCGCAGCAAATAGAGTACACAAAACGGGATCCAATAGCTGCTGGCAATATTGAATTGACCGAGCGATGCGTAGAAAAGTTTAGATGATGCAAAGGCACAGATGATGCCTGCAATCGTCGCGGCGCACCGAATGTGAAATAGATTTTTTGGGGAAGAGGTTGAGTGTGTCAGCAGCGTGAGGGTTAACAGATAGGTGCCGTAGCCCCCTAGGATAAAGGAGGCAAGGAGCAGAATATTGCTTGTAAAAATCAGGGAAGATACACTTTGAAGGGGAATACTGAGCAGGCCATTTAGCGGCGTGAGAGTATAGAAACCCAAATTAATTTCGACTGGAAAGAACATCCAATCAGCGTGGAAGATATCAAAGTTGAGCTGTTCAATCAGCCGTGCTTTGATCCACCACAGGTTCCACGCCAACGCGGGATCGTCTATCCCGTCGCCCGCGACGTGGGTAGAGATGTTGCGGATAAGCGGCCACGTAAGTAGGATGGCGAGTAGGGTGTATAGGGCCAGCACGGTGATGTGTATCAAGTATACGGAATCTGTGGACCGAACGCTCTTTTGGTTCATAGAATGCTTAAAGAGTGACAGAAGTAAACAGTCAGCAGTCGGTTATCTACTGTTTACTGCTCACTTCTTTTACAAATTTTACAGGCTTCTACTGCTCTGCCTCTACGGTTGGTAGTGCGGTTGGCAGTGCGGGTAAGGTTTGCATCAGGGTCCCCATACGCATTCGGCTCATCACGGTGAGTTGGGCATCATCCGAAGCCTCGGCCAGTTCGGATGCTTCTTCAAAGAGGTCGATTGCCTCGCTCAGATCGCCGCGAGTTTCGGCAATACCGGCTAGCATAAAGGTTGCCAACGCGCTATTCGGATCGAGAGCGAGCGCTTCGTTGATAGCACCCTCGGCTCCATCCAGATTGCCAACTTGGGAGCGCGTATTTGCTAGGCCGATTAGCAAGAACAGATCGCTTTCGGTCAGTTCGCGCGCGCGCGCTTGACTAGCTTGCGCTCGCGGTTCCTCGTCTAGCTGCTCGGATAACACTGCATCCCACAGCCAAAGCTCGCTTTCTTCCGGCGCGGCGTCAATTGCATTTTCGATCGTTTGGCGAGCCGCAGCCCAGTTGCCCAGGGCGAGATCCTCTTCGATGCTGTTGGTCGCACCAAGCACAACCAGCGCTTCCGGGCTTGGTGGAAAGAAGACGGTCATGATTCCATATGCTAACAACAAGAGGCCTATAATTGTCGATACTGTAATGAGCAGCCTACGCGCTCTTTTTTTGCGTCGACCATTGACTATGTCATCAAGATGCCACCAGAAGTTTTCGGCGGGCGGATTTTGCGCACGCAGTTTCGACATGCCGCTTAGCGCATTAGCAGGGGATGTGATTAGGGTTGGTTTAGAGTTGAGCCGGTTTTTTAGATTTTGCCAGCGCACTTGTTCCGCGCGCAAATCGAGGTCAATCGATTTAAGCGTATCAAAAGATTGCTCAATCTCATCGCAGAGTAGGAGCAATGATTCGACCTCATCTTTTGTGGGGCGAACTAGCTGATCCTCCGCACGCTTTAGTGCATCACGCAGGTCAGTTGCGGGGTTACTAATCCGCGATTCTACAGTATGGGCCATGGGATATATGCTTTATGCTTTGACAGCTTCGGTCAAAAGTTCTGCGGCGTTTGCGTCGCTATCTGTGTCAACTTGACCAGTACCGTTTATATCGGAAGATTGGGCTGAAGCTTCTGATTCACTCGCACTATCGCTCGATGAGCCATTGAGTGCTTCCTCGGCCTCTTCTTCCTCGCGCTGAATTTCGCGATAGACTCTATTAAGCCCAGATTTGATCTGACTTTCGATCTTCGCTTTTCGTTCTGGCGGCACGGGAAACCATTCAAGCATTTCAGAGACTAAACCACTTTTGGTTTCATTTTTGGTGCGCCCTTCTAGGTAGTAATCACGCACACGCTGCCGCATGAACTGAATGTACTCGCCGACGCGGTAGGTCGCGTCCGACGTGCAGATTGGGCCATGGCCGGGTACCAGACAGATTGCATCGAGGTTGCGGATCGTTTCGAGCGCTTCGAGCCATTCGAGTGAGTTGGCTTGTGCCATATACGGATGCTGATCGACCCACAGAATGTCGCCAACAAAGCAGATCCGCTCTTTGGGTAGCCAAACAATGCTGGTTGCAGGGGTATGGCCGCCAACGTACATCAACTCGATCCGACGCGAGCCAAAAAGCAGTGTTGTGTTTTGGGTGAAGGTAACGTGCGGCGAAATGATTTGAATGTTGTCGAGCTGGGCCTGAATATCAGGTTCGCGTTTAAAGCTGTTGCGGACCCGTTCTTTAAAGTTTTCGGTATAGCCGGACATTTCTTTGTGCGCCCGCTCGTGGGCAATTACTTTGCAAGGCATAAAGTATTGGTTGCCCAATGCGTGGCCGCGATGATGATCGGTGTTGACCATAACAAGTAGTGGCTGGTTCGGATATTCATCTTCGATTTGGTCGCGCCAATCGATTGCCTGTTTTGGGATCAGCGGCGCATCGACCATGACAATGCCTTCCTCGGTGTGAATAAATCCGGGGGTGCAGCCGCGGTAGTGGGTGTTGATAAATACGCCGTTGCTCAATTCTTCACGCTTGCCAAGTCCGGTTACGCCTAAGCGTACTGCGCTTCTTCTTCGTGCCATAAGGTTCTCCTGATTAGCTGGCTACATGATAATGTGTATTGCTATATCGATAGTATAGTCGCTGCGGCCAGAATCATCAAGATAATATTTTTTATGTAAACCAATTATTTTAGTACTCAATCAGCACAGAGATGAGGAATAGAACCGAGTGCTACGCTCTCGTTTGCACGCGGTTGGACGCCCCATCTAACGGAGACGAGTGCGACGCACTCGTTTCTCCTGAGTGAGGTCGAAGGGCTGACCAAAGGCAAGCTACACTCCCCAACTATTCACTGGTCAAAGCATCGCACGCAGATTCGCAGTACCGCTTTGTTTCGCGCGACAAATACAAGTTTACTTTTGCTCGCGTTCCAAGAATTCTCGCTGTGACTAAATTCTTATTGCGTTGCTCGATTGTATAGTGGAGATTGTACTGGGGAAGGTAAAGCTATTGTGTTTGCAAGCGGGTGCCCGAGTTGAGTTTGCAAACCACGTGCAGCGCTGCCGACCTTATTACCTCGTGTCGGCAGCGCCCCAAACGTACACAAAGAAACGACGGTTAACCAGTTGCTTCAGCAGGTTTCCAGCTCTCCCCGCCTATTGTCGAACTGTACATAAGAGCAACCAGTGCGTAGAGCGCGCCAATTCCTAAATAGCCGTAGGCAACCATATCGATTACCTCATTTTTTACTCCGCTTACTGGTGTCGCCAATATCTGTCGTAAAAGCAAAACAAAATAGATAATAACAAACCATGTTGACTTCACACGCCCTTGCCCTACCCCAACGACGCCATAAGAAAGTAACAATAACAGAAGAGATTTTGATGCAACCGTACCAAGTGAGTAGATATATCCGGCTGACAGAGCATCCCAGCTACTTTCTCCAACTGCAAGCACGACATAGGTCAGAAGGAATAACGCCCAGCGATTGGCACCATATGGATTGGTCCATCTTTTGCAATAGAAACCGACTTTCTCATCGAAGTCGAGCGTATCATCAAAGATGATTTTTCTGCCAACAATCATCTCACCCGGTGTGAGCGTTTTCGTTTGCGGTGTGATGAACCAATAATATACAAAAATAATGATGAACGTAAGCGGAAGGGTAAAGATAGATAGCAATGGGTGTAACGCAGATTGTGTTAGGCTCCCGTAAATGGCTAATAGTGTGTTTATCAAGATTCCTGCAAAGAAGAGATCAAAAACTCCAGCGATAAAAGGATAGAATATTTTCTTATCAAGCATATTTTCATTACGAGCAGCTAAGACGCGGAAAATAAGATAACCCTATCCACGAAGATGGTAAGACGATAAGAGACTAAACAACCTTTTCCTTCCCTCGTACTTTCGATGAGAGTAGTACAAGCAAAGTTGGCAAGGCGGCAAATAAAATTAGTACGATTGTAATCGGTTCTGGTATTGACATTTTCTCCCTCTCATTGAAGTTGCTGCACTTAACATTATTAAGTTTGGGGTTTGAGATCGATAAATAGCTCTATACATAGAGACGTTTATCAATTGCTATATCTTTCATCCGGTACATTGATAGTTGCTACTCATTCCCAATAGGCTTCGAACGACACACAGCAGTTACTTCGCCTCCGGATCCAGCACAACGTCTGCAAACAGCGTGCAGCGCTGCCGCTACAATCTCGCCATGCGCGTAAATACACCAGCAAGATAATATCAATATTTTTCTTCCTGAGTTTGCTCTTTGACCCACGTGCGACGCTCTCGTTTGCACGTATTTGGACGCCCCAATCTAACGGAGACGAGTGCGACGCACGCTAGAAATGGTGTGAGCGTGCGGCTCGGGGCGAGCGTGCGTCGCACTGACCAAAAGCAAGCTCCATCGCCCAGCTATTCACTGGTCAGAGCGTCGCACGCGGGTTCACAGCACGGCTTTGTTTCGCGCGACAAGTAGCCCAGTTTACTCCCGCTGCCGATTGAGTTCTGAGTGGGAATAAAATGTCTATATAGAAGGATGGCTGGTGGTGACAGATTTGATGGTTGGCGAGCGTCTTATATACTTTTATCACTACATAGCAACCTCTGCTTGCGCCCACCCCGCCCCTAAATTCTAATAAAAGATGCCGATTTGTGGTATACTCTCAACAGTTAAAGAGACGTTATACCATGCAACGGCGCAAGCGGATATAACCGAGAAGAGCGATACGGATCGGCACAACAAGCTTGGGAGATTGCATGGCGTTACGCAAGTAAGCCTCGTTATATACCCTCTCTACACCAACTCTCTGAACCAAATAGAATCAAAAGCCAAGTCATATCAAAAATTGTAACCGCTCCACTAACTCATACCAACAACTTAGGTGACCGTCACTTCACGTTCAAACGAGTCATTATTTCCAAATTTAGCGTTCGCTTTGTGCGACAAGTGACTGTCACCTCCGGCAGATGCGACAAACTAAAACAGCAGCCGAAGGATTAAAAATAAAGATGAAACGTATTGGCGTCCTTACAAGCGGAGGCGATGCGCCAGGCATGAACGCCGCAGTGCGTGCGGTTGTTCGACAAGCGCTTGACCTTAACATCGAAGTTTACGCAATTTACGAAGGCTACCGCGGCATGATCGACGGTGGCGATCAAATTCGCCCAATGAACTGGCGCTCGGTTGGAGGCATTTTGGGCAAAGGGGGCACCATCATCGGGTCCGCACGCTGTACCGACTTTCAGACAATAGAAGGCCGTCAAAAAGCAGCGCAAAACTTGATCGATAATCAGCTCGAAGGGCTCGTTATTATCGGCGGGGATGGTAGCTTAAGTGGGGCCAACATTCTATGTAAAGAATGGGCAGAGTTGGTCCACGCACTGCGCAAACAGAAGAAAATCACGGCCAAGCAAGCCGAAAAGCACCACTTTCTTGGCATTGTAGGGCTGGCTGGCTCGATCGATAACGACATGTTTGGCACAGACATGACAATCGGTGCCGACACCGCACTGCACCGCATCACCGACGCACTCGATGCAATTGGCAGCACGGCCGCCAGCCATCAACGCTCATTCGTGGTCGAAGTGATGGGTCGCGACGCGGGCTACTTAGCCACCATGAGCGCGCTCGCCAGCGGCGCGGATTGGGCGCTGATCCCTGAGAGCCCACCCGATCTCGACAAATGGGAAAGTAAAATGTGCGAAGTGCTGCAAGCTGGACGCGACATCGGGCGACGCGACAGCATTGTCATTGTGGCCGAAGGCGCAGTGGATCGCCAAGGGAAACCGATTACATCCGACCGAGTGCGTAAAATCCTCGAAGAAAAGTTAGGCGAAGATACCCGCGTCACCATTTTGGGCCACGTACAGCGTGGTGGATCGCCCACTGCGTTTGATCGCAACCTAAGCACCTTGCTTGGCACCAAAGCGGTCGACGTGCTTACCAACATGCAGGCAGAGAGCCCGGCCCAGCTAATCGGGATGCAGGGCAATCGCATTGTCGCGTCCAATTTAATAGAGTGCGTCAACAAAACCCGCGCCGTCAATGAAGCGATCACAAATCTCGAGTTTGAAAAAGCCATGGATCTGCGCGGCGATAATTTTAAAGAAGCATTCCGCACATTGCGCACATTAGTCAGAGCCTTGCCCCATGATCCGCAACCAGGCAAGCCGCGTCTAAAAATCGGCATCCTCAACGCCGGTGCGCCCGCCCCCGGCATGAACACAGCCGTTCGTGCCGCCGCCCGCATCGGGTTAGACAACGGCCATCACATGTTGGGCATCTACAACGGGTTCGACGGATTGATTGAAGGGAATATCGAAGAATTTGATTGGATGAGCGTAAATGGGATGGCCCCACTTGGTGGTGCAGAGCTTGGAGCCAATCGCAAAATTCCAGAAAAGAGCGACTTTTATGCCATCGCCCGCGCAATCGAAGAAAACGAAATTCAAGCGTTACTCGTCATCGGTGGCTGGTCCGCCTATAACGCCGTCAACAAAATCTATGAACAGCGCCCAAATTTTCCCGCATTCAACATTCCGATTGTGTGCATCCCCGCCTCGATCAATAACAACTTGCCTGGCACAGAGCTATCCGTCGGCGCAGATACGGCGCTCAACAACATTATCGATGCGGTCGACAAAATCAAGCAGTCGGCGGTTGCGTCGCGGCGCTGTTTTGTGGTCGAAGTTATGGGGCGCTACTGTGGCTATCTCGCACTAATGAGCGCCCTCGCAACTGGAGCCGAGCGCGTTTATCTACACGAAGAGGGGCTTACCCTGCGCGATTTGCAGCGCGACGTCGACATGCTCAATTCTGGCTTTAGTCAAGGCAAGCCGCTGGGGTTAATGATCCGCAATGAGCGGGTAAGTGATGTGTATGATACAAACTTCACCCGCGCCTTGCTCGACAACGAGGGTGGGGATCTATTTGAAGTACGCCAATCGGTCCTTGGTCATTTGCAGCAAGGTGGCAACCCCACGCCGTTCGACCGTGTGTTGGCGACCCGTTATGCGGTCAAGTGTATAATCGTTTATTGGAAGATTACAACCTTAAGTATCAGCGCCCAAACGATCAATGGTGGATGGCATTGCAACCTATTGCGCGTATGTTGTCACAGCCAAGTCCAGGTTTCTATCAGCGACTCGAAAAAGAAGAGATGCAGGAATACACGAATGGGGAAAGTACTGGGGCATTAGTAGCCAGTCTATCGGTAGCCGATTAAAATTCGTTGGCACAACCGGATCTCATGCAGTTAAGAATAGGGTTAGAGTGTAGTCGATGCGAACGGTTTTCATACCGCACCTACTATGCGGCTAGATCGGCGCTCTTTTCGCCACCCGTTAGAAGGCCATCATGAGATCTGGTTGAACCAATCTAATTTCTGGCACGACCTACAGTAATTTCGTAACCTGCCGCTTCATGTAAAGTAACAAAAAGTGCAGCCCGCGGATCCGCTGTGGTGTAACAATATCTTGAATATTCATCTGCATATAAACATCATCAGGTAGAGAGAGCACCTCTTCTGCCGTAGCACCTTCTAGCCCCTCGACCAAAATTGCCGCATAGCCCCGAACCGTGGGTGCTTCGCGCGGAATATCGAAGAAGAATTTGACCTTGCCATCATGCAATTCGGTAATCAAATGAACCGGCGATTGACATTCATGGACCTGCTCCATCTGATTTCGCTCCGAATGTAAACGTTCCGGCAGATCGGGTAGCTCCATGGCAAAATCGATGAGATATTCCATACGCTCCTCTCGCTCCGCCTCTTGAAGCTCTTCTATAATCGCATGAAGTTTTTTTGGCACAGCATTTTGTTTTTCTTGGTTTGAAATTGTGTCAGACATAAATAAAAATCCTCAATATTTCTATATTTTGCGTTTTAGAATGGTCTAACTCGTTCCTAACGCACGTTTATTTTGTGCAGCCAATTCAGTCGTCTCTTTAATTCGTTTGGCTCGGGTTTCAGGCTTTTTAGCAATCTTAATCCATCTCAAAATATCAGGCTTAGCCGAATCTGGAAACGCTTCGTAATTCTCCAAGGCTGGAGGAGATTCTTCTAACGCCTCCGCCAGATCGTCAGATCGTCAGGCGCAATCAGTGCATCCACATCGTTCATAAAATCCCACAGCCCATTCTTCTTCGAACGCTTGACAGCCTGCAAACCAGCTTGGTGCATTCGTCCAGCTTTTGTCAGATGTGCCACTCGATCCTTCTAGGTCTTTGCCCAGTGTTAGACCTTGCACGGTGACAAAAGCTGCATCGTTCGCTCATTATCTAACTTCATGCGCCGCCCATCTATCCATCCGAAACAGAGAAGCTCATCTAAAACTTCGTGAACCAACACATAGTTGGCAGGAATATCTTTCTTATAAGTCACAAGCCAAAGTAATTCATTCTGAGCGTAATTTTCTTCTAACCACCTGCGCAGCTCTGCTACAGATTTGGCCTCGACCCTTTCGGATTCTTGTACTTTTCTCATAATTTTATCTTGTAATAGTCCTATGCTGTCGCCAGCCGCATCACCTTTAAAAGCGCATGATTCTCAACAAGCCGATTCTCCTGCGGCAAAATAAAGATCAGCCCGGCAACGAACCCCGCCACGTGAGCGATCCACGCAATGCCACCAGTCGGCTCTGCATCACTAAAAGCGATGAGGGACATCAGCACATTGATCAAAAACCAGCCACCGAGCCAGAGCCACACAGGCATTTTGCGCTGCCAGACAAAAAACATAAACGTTAAGTGCGAGTTGCGAAAAAGAACTAGATAAGCCGCCATAACCCCAGCAATCGCACCGCTTGCCCCAAGCAGCGCAATATCGCTGCTCGAATTAAGAAACGCATAGCCCATCGTCGCCACAATCCCACAAGCTAAATAAAAGAGCAGATAGCGCGCTCTCCCCAGCACATCCTCTACATTATCGCCCAAAATATAAAGGAAATACATATTGCCAAACAGATGGAGCCATCCACCATGCAAGAACATGCTCGTCACAATTGCCCATAAGTCTTCCCCAAATGCAATCTCATTGCCCTGCGCAGCCAATTCAATCCACAATGATTCGTCTAGTAAAAGTTGCGCCATAAAAATTAGCACATTCACAATAATCAAAGAGACCGTAACAACCGGAAAGCGCCTTGGTTTGATATTGAACTCAATTGGCATTTGCGAAAAGAGTTGAAACCACCAATTTCCCCACGTCAGTTCGCTATTCATCTGTTTACGAGCCGAACTCCATTCCTTAAGCGCTGATAATTCATCCACTTCTAGATGGTCTAACCAAATGCCACCACAGCGGTCACATTGATCAATTTCCGCCAATTCAGGCTGCCCAATAGAGAGTGCAGTCATATTCTGCAAACAATTTGGACAGTTCAGCTTAACAGTGCCAACAACATTAAAATCGGCCACATTCGGGTCGAGCGCCGAGACATCAGGTATTTGGGCAGAGGGAAAATGGTCAACTTGGGAGCCTAGATCAGCATAAGGTCCAAGCCGTTTGGAATTCCAATTCTCAACCTCGCACCAAAGCCCGGCACAGCGTGGACAAATGTCAATTTTGCTGCCTTCATAGTGCGTAACTTCTAGCGGCGGTGTTTTACAACGTGGACAGTAAAGTTGATGAGCTAGAGTAGATGGCATAAAAATTCGCTTGAATAAATTTTAGCTTGATAGATTGATTATCAGACAGATTATAACATAACCGATGATAAGTTTATGCGGTTTAATCACTTTGGGTATCTTTGGATTGAGGACAAATGCTAATACTCATTCCGTGTGAGATTTACCCCATATGCCGAAATGAAGCGACATCTGCACTTTTATCAGACCATTTATACGAATTGCATACTTGTTTTATCCGTTCTTTGTCCTGCTTTTGTCCAACTCAAATAAAAGCACATCTTCGATTCAGAAAAATCGTATACCATATGGCACTGCATATTAACAACATTTACATCATTTCATTTCTTACCAATATTGGAATGTAGATGTGCAGGTTAAGCTTTCAGTTCATGAGCCTTTTATATGGCCATACCAAAAGGTTGTAGCAGTACAATCTAAAATCAAATACTTTTAAGAAGTGAATCCATAAATAAAGTAACCGTTCAGTTCTACTACCGGTTGAGTGCTCACGGCTGTTTGTGAGTGTGCCCAAACCAGTGTAGAAACAAACGATTACTAAGTAAGGAGCAGATTTGAGCGATGCAAAGTTCAAACCGCAGTATTAGTAATAGTAGTAAACGTATAGCGATTCCTTTAGCAATCGTAATATTATTTTTCAGTGTATACTCTGTTTTAGACCACACTGTGGCAGCAGCAAACAATCAGTATGAGCCGACAGCAGGTGTTACCTACTATGTGAATGCAAATACAGGCAGTGACGGCAATTCTGGCTATTCGACATCAAGTGCCTTTCGCACATTGAATCATGCCGTGTCAAAAACGAATCCAGGCGATACGGTTCTCGTCATGAATGGTACATACCGTGAAGAAGGTAATTCAACCGCAACATTAACCGTTGATCGCGCTGGGACAGCAGATAACTGGATCACATACAAAGCGTATCCCGGCCATTCTCCAATCATTCAAAGTAATGGTGCATGGCAGGCTGTACGACTCGAATCTCGATACATTATTGTAGATGGCTTTCGCGTGCGCGGTATTCGCGATCAAGTGTCGTTCGCAGAAGCAGAACAAGCTTTTAATGACTACCGCTACAATAATGCAGGAATGCAAAAACGCATTCACGGTAGCGGCATCACACTAAGCTCATTCAACATTATTCGCAACAATGAGGTGTGGAATTTTGGCGGTGGCGGTATCGAAGCGATTCGTGTTGATTCCGTTATAATAGAAAATAATAGAGTCCATGATACAAGTCACTATTCACCATTTGGCCACAGCGGTATCTCTATAATCTACGCAGGAAATACAGATGGCACCCTAGTCGGTTTAGAAGGGGACAAATACAAGATTATTGTACGCGGAAATATAGCTCACAATAACCTGAATCTCTTCCCATGTGGTTGCTATGATTACCGCTCAGTAACCGACGGGAATGGCATTATTATTGATGATTTAGGCAACTATAATGGTTGGACTTTGGTCGCTAATAATTTGGTCTTCAACAATGGCGGCTCTGGCATCCATACCTATTTAGCTCGCAACGTTGATATTATCAACAACACGGCGTATAAAAACGCGCAAAGTGAAGATATACAAGGTGATCTCTACTCGCGTCGAAGCGAGAATATTAACTTGATCAACAATATTATTTATGCAAGGACTGGTGAAGCCGTAACAACAGATAACCCGGGCATCAATGTAAATTACTCGTATAATATATACTACGATGGGACAAATTCACCCTATGTTCCTGGCGGATTAGGCACAGGCGATATTATTGCAGATCCACAATTCATTAACCCTGGATTTGATCCAAACAATATCGATTTTCGACTTTCACCAAATAGTGTTGGATTAGATAGCGGAAGCGGTGCGTATCTACCCATGACTGATATCCGTGGTGCGCTAAGGCCTCAAGGTTCTACAGATCGCGGCGCATATGAAAATACGTCAGCCCCTGTTCAGCCTACACCAACGTCACCAACGCAACCGACACCAGCACCTACTACTGCGCCAACACCTGTATCATCAACACAACCAACGCAGTCATCCGTGGCACAACCAATTTCGCCCGATGGTCAGGCTGCGGTCGATCCCTTAACTTTTGTTTGGAACAATGCCTCTGATGCTGCTACCTACAGGTTGTTTAGTTGGAATGTAGACACGCGTAGCATCGCACTTAACAAAGTATATCGAATGGATGAGATAAGTTGTGATGCGAACCGATGTCGCGTTGTCGCGCCAGTTGCGCTTGGGACAGGTAACTTCTATTGGGTTGTTCAAACGAGAAGCAATAACGGTGCAGAGACTTGGAGTAACCGAAAGGATTTCTCTATTAGTAGTAACAGCTCTACACCTGTTGAGGTAGCGCAACCCATTTCGCCCAGTGGTCAAACTTCAGCCAATCAACCAACCTTTGTTTGGAGCAATGCTTCTGATGCTGCTTCCTATAGGTTGTTTAGCTGGAATGTAGACACGAATAATATCGCACTTAACAAGGTGTATCGGGCAGATGAGATAGCATGTGATGCAAGCCGGTGTCGCGTCGTCGCACCAGCTATGCTCGGGACAGGTAACTTCTACTGGGTTGTTCAAACGAGAAGTAACAGCGGTACAGAGACATGGAGTGTTCGAATGGATTTCTCTAATAATCAAGTCACAGCCGCAGCCATTCAACCACATCTACTTATCAATGAGTTTGTCATACCAGCCACAGAAGTAGAGTTCCCGGTACAAATCTATCTTCCATTGATGGAATAAGTTTTTACACAGTATGGCTAATTTAGAAAATTAATTAATGAGCCTAACAAAAAAGCGGTTTGTCTACCATAAATAGACAAACCGCTTTTTTATTTTCATCTCTTTACTGGACTCTATGGAAAAATTAATTATAGACACTCCAAGGTCCATCCCCTTCACTATTTTTCGCTTGGATCAACCAAGTGTATGACCCTTCAGCCAAGGTCAAATTATCAAAGGTTGCGGTGCATGTACTGGCTTCACAAACGTTGCTGCTAGAAAAAATTTCATCCTCAATAATCGCTATATTCGCTACGTCGTAGATAACAACGCGATACTCAGTTGCAGTAGAGAGTGGCTCCCACACAAACGTTGGATCTGATTGAGCAATGTCGCCACTTGGTCCCACTTGCTCAACGCGCTCGGTTGGTGGACCGGATGGGGCCTGCACGGTCATCGTGTGCAGCAAATCATTGCGACCATCCCAGCTACTTTGAGGCCAAAGCCCTGCATTAGCCAGCCGAATGGCATAGCGCGCGTCAGCAGCTAAGGTTGGATGCGGGTCGGGCAAATGTAATAGAAGTGCATACTCCCCTGCTGGCATGTTTGCTGGCAAGCTGATAGCTTCATCAATCAGGTGTGTTTGTCCATTCGCCAGCCAAAGCCGTGGCTCTACTGGCAACTTGAACGAATATTCATTGCCAGATGCTGTCTCTTTCAAGATCAAGTAGACATCCCGCAGATTATAAGGGGCGGCAAAGCCCTCATTGACTAGCTCGATCTCTATCTGAGCGAATGTGCCTCGTTCTGCGCTATTTGGGAACGTGGCTTCGGTTAATCGAAAGCGGTAGCCTAAGCGATCTAAAATACTGTTGGAAATGTCATTTGGGTTGTGGATACAGTCGCCGGAATCCCAGTTCTGTAGAGCCGTAATATAGTAATCCGTATTGATGTATGACCAGTGAAAAGTCTCCATTTCGCCGATGGCATTTGGACAGTCTCGCGAAGGGGCACCGCTCTCTGGAGCGTTAATTTCGCCCCCCATTCCCAAGTAAGTTGTTTCGCTGGCAGTGTAAGTTCTATCGCTTGCATCGCGATATGTTCCGCTATCACCATAGGAGTTCAAAAACGCATCATTATGATAGCCAACACGCGCAACGGGGCTATTTTGATAGGCTTCCCCCAGAGTAATGGGCGTTGTTCGATTGTACATCTCTTTTTTAGCTAATGGATAACGTACTGCAATCATGCGCTTGGCAGGTAGCGCGTTTAAAAGCGCATCGACAACCTGACGGCGGCGCTGATACTGAGTGGCAGAAACTGCACCCGGATTTGCTGGATCGTCGATAAAATAATTTGTATAGTACCATTCACCCCAGACGCCAATGAACCCCGCCTGCACAACGCTTATAACGTCTACGTAATCGTTAAAAATAGGATCAAGCTGCCCGATATGTGCCAAAATTTGCGGCAAGTCAGCATCTGCAATGCCATTTTCAAAGACATCTGGATCATAGACGTCATCTCCATCAGAATCCGTACCATCATTACTGTATGCAAAACGCAGAATACATTTTTTACCTGCCGCGCGTACATTAGTAAGATTGTTGCGAATATTTTGGAGAAAGCTCGCATCAATACTGGTAGTCAAGAAGTTGTCCAACACGAAAAAGCAGTAAACTTGGGTTATAGTCTCTTCTTCAGCGGGTGAAAGCCAATTAACCGAGTTAGTGCTAGAGAGAGCAGAGACAGACCAAGTTGTCTGCGGCACGCTGCTGCTTTTACTCTCAAAGTAACGATAAAAGCCCCGTTCGGGATTCGGGAACAGATCCGTCGTTGGCTGGTACGTTACCGTTGTCGATCCACCACCCGATGAGCTCTCATAATTGACCAAAATCGCTTCATAATCCAAGTCCATGTTGTCCGTTGTGTTATTGGCGGCGACTTGAAGCCGAATTTCACGCGTGTTTGGTTCCACAAAGTCAGCCGGTGAATTCGTCACGTCAAAGGTAAGCAGATGCCAATCCCCCCACCATGGCGCGCCGGTGTTGTCGCCAACTGTCACCCAGTTCTGTGTAGACCAGTTGTAAAGACTCCACGTCCAAATTTGCCCAGCAGTGGCGGGGCCAAGATAGTTGGCCTGCACCTGAAATGAATTAATGTCTATTGGCAGAATAGCACTAGGCAACGTGTAGGATCGGTACCCTTGATACATTTCGTCTTCGCCGACAAATTCAACGTACTTCTCCCACTCGTTTTGATCGCCAGACTGATCCTGAATATGAAGATTGGTTACACTGTGGCCACTATCAGTCGAGCCAGAATTCGTAGACAGACTATCGGCTACCAGAGTCTCTGTGCTGGACTGGGCCTGAACCGATCTCGCTTCAGTTGATACGGGTTTGATAGTGGCGGCACCAGTCGTGCTATTCTCAGCATTTGCTTGTGCGGCATGGCTACCCGCAAAGAGAAGTATGAAAATTGTGCTGAGTACAAAGAAAGATTTTGCGTGAACTTTCATCATGGGTCTCCTTTATTTAAGTGAAAGCGTTAAGCCCTTATGATAGTACAAACAGATCTCATCCTAACAATACTATTTCGATTCGACTGTTACCTTCATCTCATCAATTCGTCCGCTGCGCACAATTTGTGCCACAACTTCTTTCCCCACTCGGTCACCCGTCAACAGCTGCTGAAGTTCATCCGCATAGCGCACCGGCTTCTCATCTAGGCTCACCAAAATATCACCCTGCAATATTTCAGACTTAGCCGCTGGGCCATCTGTCTCAACAGAGAGAATCATCAACCCAGCTTCTTGGCCCAGTTCGTCCTTGACCGCATCGGGCAATCTCACCGGCTGAATTCCTACGCCTAAATAACCGCGCGGTACACGTCCATGATTGAGCAGCGTGTCGACCACCCGGCGCACCGTCTCCGATGGGATTGTAATGCTTACTCCACGCACCAGTGCCGACGAATTGATCCCGGTAACTTGACCATTCCCATCTTTGCCGCCAGCCATCGCCAACGGACCACCCGAAAAGCCCGGGTACATTGTCACATCCGTCTGAAAATAGCGCTCTATCTCGCCGCCCGCGCCCGTGCGCCAGTTCGATCCCAGCCCGCTTGCAACTCCAAGCGTCGCCTGAACCGTGCGACCGGGTCGCCCCAACGCCAGCGCAAGATTCCCCACCGAAACATCACCGCTATCGATCCATGATGCAGCAGTTAAATCATTTGCATCAGCCCGCAGAACGGCCAAATCTGTCGACGGGTCACGCCCGATCAACTCGGCTGCGATCCCATTGCCATTGGGCAGCCCAACGCTAATCTTTTCATCGCGCCGCACCACATGATTGGCCGTTACGATTACGCCATCGGTCGACCAGACCACGCCGCTTGCCGCCTGTCGTTTCCGTGCATTCACGCGCACCACGCTCGCGCCAACTGTTTCAACAAGCTCGGCCATTTCGTTCGATATTGATTGCAAAACGTTTGTCACATTATCTCCTTATGTCATCTCTATACTCGCCCAGAAAAGTTCCGTACCACATTTCAAGAGCAGAAGTGGGACAAAATTTTTCTAGGGAGCTATACCTGCTTTACCAGATTAGTATGACAAAAAGCGATAGAACCCGCCTCGCCCATTCGGGTATTCTATACCTAGAAAAATGGGCAGGTGAGATCCGCTCTCGTATCCATTTCTTCTAGAATACGTATAAGAACAACAGAAACCTTAATTGCCTTTTTCACCAAAATATGGCTCTTCAGGATCTCATGCGATTGGCAGTGCCATCACTCATCGTGGGTCCTCCATATCGAGTACGTCGCCTGTTCACAAATGGGTTCTGGCTCGAATCACTCTCGGGACAGTGCGACGCACTCTGTCAACACCTGAGATCCGGTTGAACCCAAAATACTCGTATAAGGAAATCTAGAAATGTCCCCCGACAAGCAAAAGTACATCGATACGTTCAAACCAGTACGCCAAATCGGCTTAGTTTTTGCAATTTCGTTCCTTTTCATCATTATCCTTCTCACAACAACGCAACTCTATGCCCAAACCGCAACGCTGCCACCCGGCACGAATACATTCGACATTGCGCTACAAAGCACCATAGCCGATGTCGATTACTTCGAACTTGTGCCACCTTATTTGTATACAGTTCACGACACAACCTTCACCGCCTACGATGTCAGCAACCCAGCGGCCCCAGCAGCAATCAATTCAATAAGCCTGCTAAGCGTTACAAGTCGTTTCGAATATTCGGGAACGCTGGCCTATTTGTTACAAGAGCAGTCATCGCCCATCGCCGCCATATCGAACAGCGAGTTGTGGATTCTTGATCTGGCAACACCAGCCGACATGATCACAAAGACCGTTTATTCAATGACAGAGTGGAACAATAACCCAAACGCAGAGCCGGAGTACCCATTCCACGATGCTATCGCCGACATCGCACCATTTGACGAGTATCTACTCATATCTCATATAGAAAGCGAGAATGTAGGCTTCTTTGGCGGATCAGCAACCCTCACACTCCTCGATCTATCCACCGCCCCAGCAGCTACTGTCGTTTCAACAAAAACCATAAGCGGTGCGATCTATGACATGCAGATATACGGCAACCACTATCTAATTGGACAACGCACCACTTTTTATGGTGGACGAACGGGCTATGTCCACGAGTACTATCTATTCGATTATGCAAACAAACTTGAACCAATATTTGTCGATCGATACGGACTAAAACGGCCCGATTACACACCGATCGACCTTTTTATAGATGACAACCAAACATATGCATATACGATAGAATATCCAAAGCAGGCTGAAGTTTTCACGCCGTGCGAGGAGTGGACACCCCATGCGCTGCATATTCGCAATATAACCGAGCCAACCACGCCTATTTACGAGGGTTTCTATACCGATCCGACTTATCCTGGGGAAGTGACCTGCGATTACGATCAGCTACGCCCCTTCTATACAGTCGGTGGTCATAGCCACTATATGGCTGCCGCAATCGACGATCAACTCTACTTGCTAGACCGCACAGATCCCACGCACCCGTTTGCGCTTGGTAACGTACCTGTCGATGACAACATAAATGAACTTCAAATCAGCAATGGACTGGTCGCGGCGCGCACCAACAGTACCATACAGCTCTATCAATATGCAGAAGCAGCAACACAAAGTCAGTATCTCACGCAGTCGATTGATCATCGTTTTTTTATAAACCAAATGGGCTTTTACGTGCCGCGAAACAGCTTCACACAGCCAATCAGCTTCACCGTGCAAACGTTCAATCTCGATCAAACCAACCCGATTACAGAATCGCTCTACGCGACACACGCGCTCTATCGCATCTCAGCCATCGTTCCAGTAACTGGCAACGAAGTCACACCAGCTACGCCAGTTACATTAGATGCCAACTACAATTCTCTCAATTTTGGGCGATCATTAGACGGTGCAATTCTAGGCAATACCCTTTCATTTTATCGTTGGAAAAATGGAGAATGGCAGAAGGTACCATCAACGGTTGTCAATGGAGATACAACCTATCCAACCGTGTCCGCGCAAGTGGATCAGTTGGGGCTATACGTAGTCATGGCCGAAAAAGAAAAGCAGCTATTCGTGCCGCTGATTCAGCGTTAAATTTCTAGAGCAAAATCAGCCCCAGCCGCGTTGCGCGCACAACCGCTTCGGTGCGACTCGAAACGTCTAGCTTTCCATATAACGAAGTTATGTGGAATTTAACCGTATGGTCGCTGATGTTGAGCTGGCGCGCAATCGCTTTGTTCGCCAGCCCCTCAGCAATCAACTGCAAAACTTCAAGCTCGCGCGGCGTCAGCGGTTCGACTAGCTCATGACTAAAAGAGGATTCTTCTGGTAAAAGGTAGCCTTCAAACTCTGGAGAAAAAACAAGCAGCCCCGCAACCATCGCACGCAGCCCACTCGTTAGCGGAGCCGCCGCCACGTCGCGCACCATCAGCCCTTGGACGCTGCCGCTCGGGATCGCGCGGCTCTGCTCTGGTTCCGCAAGTAACGCAAGGATCGGCACAATCGCTCCTGCCGCAGAATCGCGAATATCGTCACGCTCGTTGATCTCATTCTGCTCTGTATATTGCAACAGATTCTCTAAACTATCGGTCGGATCCCAGCCTAGATCCCACACAATTGCGTCGGGGCGATGCGTTGCAATCGCGACCGGTAAATCTTCGTCACTAGCCTGGCTAGCCACTACTTGGAGCGATTCCTGTCCACCCAAAAGTGCCGATAGCCCAGCGCGAGCAAGTTGATCATCCGAGAGAACTAGAACACGAAGAAGATTCATGGGGGAACAATACGAGAAAGAAAGGAATTAGTTGCGCTTGCCAACCACCACGCCAAAGCCGCCAAGTTGCGCAATACACGATACATTTTGATACCCGTGGTGCGTGAGCAACTGTAAATGCCGGTCGACCGTTAACCGGCCAGGGTTTTTGGGCAATGCTGCGCCAGGTTCAACAATCAGATCCGCGTTGACGAAGCACCCATTTAGATGCAAAAGCCCTTGCGCCAACTGATAGATGCGTCTCACCTCTGGCTCGCCGCCCAAATCGTGCAGCGACTGCATCGAAACAATCGCGTCAAAAAGGTGATCGTCTGCACGAAACCCTTTGTGCCATTCATCCTGATTCAAATCGCGTTGAAGAAGCGTAACTCGTGGAGCGAATGGAGCCAGCGTTTCTTTGGCCGCATCCAGTAGCGGGTCGGATTGATCGATGCCGATATATTGTGCGTCAGGGAGACCAGCGAGCAGATGATTACCCAGCACACCCGCGCCGCAGCAAAATTCGAGCACCCGCGGTTTCTCTACGTCGAGCTGTCGCACCTGCTTCAGAATCAGATCCATTATTGCGGTGCGAGCGGGCCACCGTTCATTTAGGCTAGCAATATATTCAGTTGCCGCCGCGACATTTTTCACATCTTTAAAAGACATATGTGTCTCCTATTCTGCTGCTGACTGCAAAGCTAACGCGTTCACCACATACGGGTAGATCGTCTCAATCACAACTGCATAGCCCTCCGCAGTCGGGTGGATCTCGTCGGGCTGATTCAGGGCAGGAACGCCACCCACACCATCCAGAAAGAAGGGGATGAGAATCGCATTATGTTTTTCCGCAACGGTCGGATAGATTGTGCGAAATTCTTCCACATACTCAGCCCCCATATTCTGCACGATCTGCATTCCGGCCAGCACCACCGTAATGCCCTGTTCGCGAAAGAGCGCAACCAGTTCATCCACATTTTGTGCCGTCACCGCCGGATCGATCCCGCGCAGGCCGTCATTGCCCCCCGTTTCAAGGATTACAATGTCCGGCGCTTGCTGTAATAGCCAGTCGATCCGCGAACGCGCGCCGCTGCTTGTCTCGCCGCTGATGCCTGCGTTTATCACCCGCACATCATAGCCATCAGCTAACAAGCGCGCTTCTAGCTGTGACGGGTAAGCCTCTTTTGCTGGATTATCGAGACCGAAACCCTCGGTCAAGCTATCGCCCATTGCCATAATTGTAACGGTCGAATCGGTTGGCGCGACGGACTCAACCACGGGTGCGATGGTTGGCGGCTCAGGCGTCGGATCCGCGCTAGATCCGCACGCGGTGAGGAGAAAAATTGTGACCAGCAAACAGAGATACATGCTGCACGAGTTGCTGCTCGAGAAAAAGCTAGTTCTGTCAGATTTGGTAGGTAGCTGTTCAGCCCTTCTTAGTTTCGATACATCCACAAACAGTCGTGGGCACTCAACCGGCGGGAAGGGCTGAACGGTTACCTTGGTAGAAAGTAGCAAAAATTTCTCGTTGACAACGTTAGACCCCCTCCTAACCTCCCCAAAACGTGGGAAGGAACCGAACTGGGACTCAACATCTGGTCGAATAATCGCCAAAATTGTGCATCCCGTGGCGGTCCCCTCTCCAAACTGCTTCGCTGGAGAGGGATAGGGTGAGGTCAAAACGTTGCATACCAGACCACTATGCCACAGCCCACCAAATCTGACAGAATCAGAAGAAAAAGTACGTGAGAAATTCGACATTACGGTTCTTAAAAAATTACTCATCATATTTCTAATTACGTTCATGCACGCACCAGCCTCACCCGTCGCCCGGCAGGCGATAAAGTGGACTCCGCAGATGTGCGTTTGTTAATATCCGGCTGTTCGCTGCGTTGATCAAAAATGACCAGCCAGCCGATCTCAACAGGCTGATCGTTATAGTTCAATCCATCCATATATTCATCCAACTGTTGCAGCCCCATTTTCAACGGATCGGGCCGACCGTCTCGCCACACTTTTAGCTCCATCGCAAGCTGTACTGCATCATACCGCACGTATAGATCCATCTTCCCCGAGCCAATTGCATATTCACGATCGATAATGCCGTTACCGTTGACCACACGGCGTAAAAACACCATCATCACCAAATGGGGCGCAATTTCATGGTAGGGCGCACTCTTTAGCAGCGGTTGCCCATGTTGCCGCCAAAATGCCAAAAACGCGTCAAGTAGCGCGTCGGGATCAAGTGCTCCATCGATATTGAGCCAAGAAGAAGAAATTTGGGGCAACGAGTCCTGCACATTACTCGCCAGCACGCGCGGGATGATCTCTTTGTAAATTGGATTTGCAATCGTAACGCCATGTCCATTAAGGCGTTCAATCAATCCTAAATCAATAACGTAGTCAACGTCATCGAAGGGAATATCGTCAATCGAGCTTCCTGCTAAAATAGGCTCTATCACTCGACGTACGCGTGGTTCCTGAAGCTTATCCGTTAGCTGATCCAAATGTACCTGCCGTCGCTGAATCAGAATCTCTTTCGCTTTCTCTACGTGGGTTGGCAAAATCGGTTGGCTTATGTCAATTTCCAATTCTTCAACGCAAAGTTTTGCCAGTGAATTGACTAGCCACGGTTGACCCTGTGATAGATAAAAGATCTGCGCTATGGCCTCAGGGGAAACTATTTGCTCAGTTTCATCTACGTGTTGAGTAAGCAAAGTCTCGACTTCGTCTGCCGTAAAGTTGCGCAGCGCAATGGAGCGTACAGCAATATTAAATGGACTGGGCGAACTGAGTCGCTCTGAGCCACCCGATGCCACCTTATAGTCGCGTACATCGCGCAGGCCGATCAGCGCCAGAGAAGACGGGAACCCTTGTGGACGACGGTAATAGCCAGATCGTAATTGGCGCAATATAGAAAGCAGCATCTCATCCTGCAAGGCATCTATTTCATCGAGAAAAACGACGAGCGGACGCGTCGAGCGGAAAGCCCATTCGGATAAAAAACCACCGATTCGACGCCCTTCAAAAAGCTCGAAATCATGCGGATTGACGACCAGTTCAGGCGGTAGTTGAAAGCGGATCTGGTCACGCCATTCGTCTAGAATTATGCGCTCGGCCATACTAGGCTCAGCTGAAAAGGGAGAGCCAACCTCCATCGAGAGCAGCACGCTCAAATAGTCGTCGCTGGCCGTAAGTTGCTCTGCTAGTGCAAGCATGGCGGTCGTTTTGCCCACCTGCCGCGGTGCGTGGACAACAAAATAGTTCTGCTGCCGAATCAGTCGCTCTACGTCATATGCTTCCAAACGCTGCGTGGCCGGAAGCATATAGTGATATTCTGGATTGCAGGGTCCACCTGTGTTGAAGAATTTCATATAAAGATTATATCATAGGGGGGTCGTCTCTATTACTCCACCCCCTGCTCGCGCAGGAAAATGATTGGCCGTTGATTCAAAATCGAGACCGAGGCCAACAGCCCCACCACCATCACCAACAGCACCGTGACCACAATCAGCAGCAGGCTCGCACCAAGCTGCGGCGCGTAGTCGATCTCGAAGATCCAGTAGCTGAGCGCCCAACTGCTCAACTGCGCCAGCCCCAGCGCGATCAGCGCGCTCACTAGCCCCAGCAGCAGATTCTCCCACGCGAAGACACGCAGCACAAAGCGCCCTTTTGCACCCAGCACCTTAAAGTAGACAGCCTCTTGAATGCGGGCAAAACGGGTCGCATAGATCGAGCTGACGATAATCAGCAGACCCGCGGCAATGCTAAAGAAAGTGAGAAAGCGAATCACCTGCGACAGTTGGCGCGCGGTGGCGGCAAACGAATCGACCGCCTGCGTAATGTCGATCACGCTGATGTTGGGGAACTGGGCCACAAGTTGATTTTGCAGCGAGCCAATTTGCGCTTCGGGCACGCGCAGCGATGTGAAAATGTTCTGCGGTGCGCTGGCAAGTGCGTCTGTGGGGAAGACCCAGTAGAAGAAGGGGGCAAATGATTCGCTGGTGCGGCTGCGCACGCTGCTAATCGTCGCATCGATCGGAATGCCCTGCACGCGGAAGGTGATGCGGTCACCGACCTGAAATTCGCGCATCTCGAATACTTCATCTAACACCGACACTTGGACCCCCTCAACTTCTGGATTAAAGAGCGCATCACCAGCCAGCAGTAACTCGTCTTCGAGCAGGGCTTCGCGGTAAGTTAAATTGAACTGGCGCGCCAAGTTATCGCCCCGTCGCTCGCGCGCCGCCTCGCGATCAATCTCTTCGCTATTGATTGTCACAATGTTGCCACGCACCACTGGATAGAAGATCGGTGGGTTCACAAGCGCCGCGCCAATTTCTTCCTGAATCAGCGCATCCACCCCGGCACGTTGATCCGGCTGAATGTCGATCATAAAGACATTGTCGGCGTCGTCGGGGAATGAGCTAACAAAGGCCGCGTCGAGATTTTCTTCGAGCAGGTAGATGGTGAAAATGACGGTCAGCGCGGCGGCAAGGGTGATGATGATGGCGCGGGTGGCGTTGCGCGGGCGGAAGAGTCCACGCAGGGCTTGGCGCAGGTCAAGTCGCTTGATGTGCATGCCGCGCAGCCCAAAGAGAATGGCTTCGGTGACGCTCGCTGTGATGAGCACGAGCACGAGCGTGCCGCCTACAAAGTAGAGACTGCGTAGCAGATCGTCGAGCTGCCAGAGCACCATGCCCACGAAAAAACAGACAAGCAAAGCAAGCGTGGCAAAGAACCAGCGATCACGCGGCATAGGGATGCTTTCTTTGCGCAGAATAAAGTTGGGGCGCAATTCTTTGAGGCGCGAAAAGGGCAAGTAAGTGAAGATGCCGACGACAACGGCGCTCAGGATTAGGCTTTCGATGATGATGCGGGGCGAAGTGCGCAAGGTGACATCTGGTGGCAAAAAGTCTGCCAGTAAGAGTGGAAAGACGCGTTGCAGCAGCAGGCCGCCGAGTAGTCCGATCACGGTGCCGATGGTGCCCAAAATGACGATAACACACAGAAAGTTGACAGTCACAAAGCGGTTGGTCGCGCCCACAGTTTTGACGATGGCGACGGTGTTGTCGCGCTCGCGCAGAAAGGCCGTAAGTGCGCTCTGAATGCCGATGCCCGCGAGGATGAGAATGAAGACGGCAACTAAGCTAAGAAAAAAGAGCAAATTATTGAAAAATCGCTGGATCCCCGCCTGACTGTCTTTGTAGGTTCGTACGCGATCCACTTCGGGGTCTACTATTCTTTGTAGTTGTTCAACAATCGGGTCGTGGCGATTCTCGTTGGGTACTTCGAGCAGTGTGCGATAGTCCACGCGGCTGCCCGGCTTGATGAGATCGAGCTTGTCGATGTCGGCCGCGGCCACGAGGATTGCGGGGCCAAAGGCAAAGAAGTTAACCGGCTGCACAGGGTCGTAGAGCAGCGTGTCGGCAATCGTGAGCGTCGCCTCGCCAATACGGATCGGGTCGCCCACGGACAAGCCCAATCGCTCTAGCACCAGCGGCTCGACGATGACGGCTCCGGCGGTGAGCTTGACGTGCAGTGACTCAGCAGATCCGATTTCGACTTCGCCGTAGAAAGGATAGTTTGGCTCGATCACTTTGAGTTGGGTCAGCAGCGAGGCGTCCTCGTCGGTAATGCGGGCCACGGTGAAAAGCTCGCGCACCAGCGTGCGCTCGACGCCGCCATCTGCCTCGAGTTGAGTAATTTCGGCCAGCAGTTCGTTGGAAGGTTCCTGCTGTGTGTCGATCAGGATATCGCCCGCTTGTAGCTCGCGCGCATCGCTGCGCAGCGCATTGTTGACGCTGTCGCCGAAACTATTGAGGCCGACCAATGTGATAAGGGCAAGCGCAACGCAGAGCACGAAAATAATCGATTGCTGGCGTGCGGTGGTAAGCTGGCGATAGATAAATTTTGGGTGAATGAGTTTGGGCATAGGGTAATTCCTGACAAGATGAAAGGATGAAACTGCTGACAAGATGAAGGGATGACAGGATGATAGCCGCAAGATGGAGGAAATATCCTCTATGCAGCGGTTGTTATCTTCTCATCCAAGCGAAGCGAGTCATCCTGTCATCTCTTCATCTTTAACAACGCGTCCATCTTGCAGCGTAATCACCCGCTCGGCTCGATCCGCAATATTGGGGCTGTGTGTGACCATGACCAGCGTAGTTTGGCGTTCGGCGTGCAGGTCGAGCAGCAGTTCGAGGATGGCGTCACCGTTCTTGGTGTCGAGGTTGCCGGTCGGCTCGTCGGCAAAGAGGATCTGCGGGTTGTTGATCAACGCGCGACAGAGGGCAACGCGCTGCTTTTCGCCCCCCGAAAGTTGATTTGGAAAGTTATTGACGCGCCGACCGAGTCCAACGCGGTCGAGCAGCGCAGTAGCTTCTGCTTTGGCATTGGGGTTGCCCGCCAGCTCGGCAGGGAACATGATATTTTCGAGCGCCGAAAGCGAGGGGGCCAAATGAAAAGATTGGAAGACAAAGCCAAAGGTCTGGTTGCGCATGGGGGCCATATCGTCTTCGCTCTTGTTGGTGATCTCATCGCCTTCGATGAAGATGCGACCCGAGCTGGCATTGTCCAACCCCGAGAGCAGGCTAAGCAGCGTCGATTTACCGCTGCCGCTGCTGCCCTTGATCACCAAAAACTCGCCCGCATTCACGGTGAGGGAAACATTGTCCACTACCTGAATGGGGCGAGCGTCGATTGTATAGGTTTTTGTTACGTTCTGTGCTTCGATTATTGGGTCGTTTACAGAGTGAGTCAAAAGTAGATCCAGTTGGTATTGGGTGTTGTACATTCAGTCCATGACAGTATGACATTACTTGGTTCAAATAAGTAATCCCAATTGCAACTGACCTCAGCTTGAGGCGTAGAGCCCAAGAATTCGAATTCTTGTATAGGTAAACTTAACCGTGGACTACGGTAGCCTACGGCACCGCAGCCTGATATGGAAAATCTGTTGAAAACAGGTTAAATGTCACGATTTTGGTGGATATAGCAGGGCTTTTAGCCTGTCTCCCGTACCAGTTTGGCTGCTCCACGATTAAGTGTGCCTATACTCGAATCCTTGTTCCGAACAATCATTGAATAAATACCATGAAGGTAATGAAGGTATAGAAAACAGTTCCGCCAGTTTTTCATATTGAACTGACGCTAAGACGTAGCAGTTAGAAATGGTGCATTAACCACGTGAATCGTATCTTGCGCTTGGTCGAAGATCCAAACGCAATGATGCTGCATCAGCGTATTTGTGCCCAAAATCAAATCAACTGGATGAGCGATGGCTTGCTCCACCGCGGTGAGATCAATGCATACATAATCGCTTTCACCAACGCTCTTTCCGGCGATTGAAAGTTGCGCGTGGCGGTAAATGTCGATCTGCTGCGATCCGCCCGCAGCATCTCCAAGCATAGTTGACCATAATGGCACAACCGACAGATCGAAAATGTCGGTCTTGGCCGCGTTGATCACAGAGATGCCTGCGCCCGTATCGAACAACGCGTGAATTTTGTGACCATTCCACTCCGTTTCGATGATGGGCAACCCATGGACAAAAGTACCCAGTATCTGCCGCGCACTATCCGGTGGATCGGTAGATAGAAAACCGATAACTGTCTGGCAAAAGTCAATCATCAGCGGCCTGGCGAGCAAAACGCTTGATCCGAGCGACAGATTGACCTCAAACGGAATGTGATCGGCTTGCCACGACATACCCTCGGCCACGTCAACGCGCACGTTTTCGGATCGATGGCCCAAAAACTCAATCGAGGATACCTCCGTGATGTTGGTGGTCTGTTCGCCGAGTGCGCCGGTCGAAACACTTTCCCCCCAGATCTCTAATCCATCTGCAATGGTGGGCGAAATTCTGCATCCGCTACCGCCAGTGTCCAGAAAAGCGTACGAGTCTTGACCGTTAAGTTTCACCGGCGCATAGATATGCGCGCCATGCAGGGTAAAAGGAAGTGGTTGTGTCATAAGTCTTCTATGTTAGTACGCGCTCGCCCAACTTTTCGTGCCACGTTTTGCGCTTGCGGCGATGAAGCTGCACATGCTCGGCGTAACAGTTTTCGTCCTGTTTCAAACCCGTTTCGCGGTCGAGGAAAAGGGGGAAGTGTTCGGGCGGCGGTTTGGCATTGGCGTAGGCGTGATCGTAGCTGCGCATGATGATCTGCTGCTCGCGGTTGAGCGTCGCCAGCCAGTCCGGATCCGAGATGAGGCGGTCGGCAGAGGTGATCCACGAGGGGCAGTACGCAAGGAAGAGATTCTTGCGCGTAACGTCGCTAAGGTTGGGTTCCACACGGTGCCAGATGCTACCGTGCATGATGGTCATCGTACCCGCTGGCACTTTCAGGATCACTTCGCCAGGTAAGCTATTGTGTGTGTCGTAGCCAGAGAAGTATTGTTCTTTGTGGCTGCCCGGCATGTAGACAAAGTTGCCCATCTCTGCCCGCGGCAGATCTGTAAGCCAGTAGCCCACTTTGATCTGCAACGGCAGCGTAGGCGAGAAAACACCATAGGGTAAGGCACGCGCGCCGTCGGGGTGCCACTTATTGTTTTTGCCATCGCTGTAGCCGCGCAAAAAGAGTTCGCTTAGTTGGAGTTTGAGCTGTTCGCCATAAAGATCGTAGGCAAAGCCGATGTGGCGATCATTGTCGATCAGGCCCGCCAAGGTGGGATCCCATTCGACAAAGTTCTGCACGCTCAGATAGTCGCCCTCAACATATTTGGGATGCTTTTGGCAGAGCCGATCAATTGCAGCCAGGTAGGTTTGGATCTCGTCGGGCGAAAGGGCATTTTCGATGGTAATAATGCCCTCTCGCAGGAAGGTTTCCCACTGTTCTTCGGTAAAGCCAGATGGGGCGGTGCGGTATTCTTTAGTCATTTTTGGCGCTCCTCTTTTTAGCTACAATAACAAAAACTACCCGTAAAAATTTTATGTTTCTTGTGGCCAATAGTTGCTTATTGCGGTTGTGCCGTAAACGTTGTACGCTTCTATTATATCTGCGTATAAAAAAGTTTTCAACTCCCCAAAAATCCTAATGAAAGCAAATTATGTCTAAACGTTATAAGCGCTACGTACCCGCGGCCATTATTGTGATTGCGATCGGCGTGCTCTCGCGCGTCGTCCAAACGGGCAACATTTTATTCGACAGCTATTTGGGCGATGCGCTTTACGCGGCGCTGCTCTATCTTATCTTGCGGATCGGGTGGCCGCAGCGGGCCGCGCGCGATCACGCCAATTGGGCCATGGTGCTCGTCTTTGCAATCGAACTTTTCCAGCTAACGGGGATTCCGCTGGCGCTGCGGCAGAGCGACAATGCACTACTGGTGGCGCTGTCGATTGCACTGGGAACGACCTTTGGTCTAAACGATGTTGTGGCGTACGGCGTTGGGATCTTGGCGATTTTTTGTTGGGATGTGACGATGGGGGTGGGTCCACACAGCGGAGACTGAGCGCGTGCGTGAATACCATAACCGAAGCCGCAACGGGCGATGTGCATTCTCGCGGGACCGACGTCGCCTTTTGCTTGGCGTCATGTTTATAAATAGCAACCGATGGATTCGAGAGAGGCAAGGAGGCGGCTTTCGAAGTGGCTGCGATCAAACTTCTTGCTGCGGATGATTGCGGCTTGCGACATTTGCGCGATTTGTGCTGGATCGGCGATGAGTTGTAGCGTCTGCGTTTGTAGTTCATCCACGCTATCCCAATGAAAGCCTGCTACGCCATGTTCCACAATTTCGGGCTGCCCGCCGCGGTTGATCACAACGGGAACACAGCCGGCGGCCATGGCTTCGACGGTGGTCATGCCGAAATGCTCTAGTTTGACCGGCTCGCGGGTGGCGCTTTCGCCATAGCCCGCGGCGTGCCAGTAGATTGCGCTTTCGCCATACAGCTTTTGGAGCTGCTCAAACGGTACGTTGACGTGAAAATGAATTGGGTAGCCCGCGGCTGCGGTGCGAATTTTTTCAACGTAATCGAGATGTAGCTTTTCATCGGCCACGCCACCGGCTAGGTGCAGCGACCAGTCGGCTAGGCCCTTGTCCACCATTTCTTTGAAGGCTTCGACCATAACGAGATGTTTTTTATTGTGCGCGGCGCGGAAGAAGCGCCCCACGCTGATGATCTGCTGCTTTTTGGGCAGCGGCTGAAAGAGATCAATCTCCACTTGCGGATAGCAGAGTTCGCTTTCTCGTCCCCAGTATGTTTTTGTCCACTGTTGCGAGAATTCGGAGTTGGTCCAGAGCAGGTCGTAAGTGGCAACGGCGTCGAGAAAGTTGCGCGGCGGGACGTTGACAAGGCGGTCGCGCCAGACGGGGAACCACTCTTCGAAGAGTTTTTGGTAGAGCCGATGGCTGGGGTGCGTTGGTTGGAAGTTGATTAGGCGCACGCCGCTAGAGGCTTGGATGCTGGCATCGCTTGTGCTCTGTTTGTGTTCCACTTGCCCATTGGGGTTCGCTGGTTCAATTTCGAAGCTGAGCGTGTGTCCGGTCGGCTGCTGATGGGCTGGAATTGTGAGTTTGTGTGATTCAATAGACTCGCCAGCGGAGAGCGTGAGCGCTTGGTGTAGCGTTTGGTCGAGCCGAATGTTGATCCGCCGTTTTTCTTCCGACGAATTGAGCAGGCCGAAGTTTATGTCGTAGGCGCGGCGGCTGGGCAATAGAGCGATGCTGGCGTCGTGATCGAGCAGGCGTACTTTGGCGCTGTCGATCAGCTCTTCGCCGTAGATGCCATCTTGGTAGGTGAAGAGGGTAAGCTGCTGGTTTAGCACGCGCGCAACGGCTCGGCGGATGCGTGCGTCGATGGGTAGTTGAGCCTGCACAGGAAAGAAGATGAGCATTGCGCTATGTTTGGCGCGCGAGTGGACGTAGGTGTTGTGCAGCGAGTTGATGAAGAGATCATAGTGCGC